>WNFR01012992.1_pt1 | contig 11708 bp, 7 predicted proteins | sample 5400221 | NCBI WGS metagenome assembly WNFR01 (sample SAMN13153357, study PRJNA577476) | soil metagenome | isolation source: 40 cm soil under Madrone tree | place: USA:California | collected 2016-06-14 | reverse complement strand
GTCCAGGGCGTCGAATTATTCGATGAGGTTCGAGACCGGGTAACGGCACAATTGGAATCACTTCGGCCGGTCTTGAATGCCGTCGATCCGACGCTCGCGGGGGCGCTCGATACGTCGCGTCAGAAGGTGATGCATCAGGTTGAGGCGCTTCGTACCAGGTTTGTAAATGCTGAAGCCAGGCGCAACGAGACGCTGGAAAGACACCTCGATGCAGTTGCAAACTCGCTGTATCCGGAGAAAAAGCTCCAGGAACGAGTGATCAACGTCACGTCGTTTCTGGTGCGGTACGGCCTGGATTTCGCAGCGCGCCTGGAACAGGAACTCAGTCTCGATTCAAAAGAGCATCAGGTCATCGAGCTATGAAGATCGGCATCACTTGCTATCCAACTTACGGGGGAAGCGGCGTCGTTGCTACTGAACTCGGCAAGGAACTTGCCGGGCGCGGCCACGACGTTCACTTCATCAGCTATGCGCTCCCGATTCGTCTTACGATGAACGAGCGCATCTTTTTCCACGAAGTCGAAGTCCTGACATACCCGCTGTTCGAATACCCGCCCTACGATCTGGTCCTCGCAACGAAGATGGCTGAAGTGATGACTCGATATGACCTGGATATTCTGCATGTTCACTATGCGATCCCCCACTCCATCAGCGCGTACCTGGCGAAGAAGATGCTGACGGATCGCGTTGTACCCTTCGTCACGACGCTTCATGGAACGGATATCACCCTGGTCGGCAACGATCGTTCGTATCTGCCCATCACACGCTTTGGCATCGAACAGAGTGATGCCGTCACCGCGGTGTCCGAATATCTTCGGCGCCGGACGATCGAGGAATTTCAGGTTCAGCGGCCGGTGACGGTCGTTCCCAATTTCGTCGATTGCGACGTTTACGATCGGGCGACCGACAAGGGCCTGCGGCGCAAGTTCGCGAACGACGACGAAGGCATTCTGATCCATATTTCAAACTTTCGGCCCGTGAAGCGGGTTGAGGACGTCATCGCAATCTTCGCTGAGGTTCGAAAGAAGCAAAAAGCCCGGCTCCTGATGGTAGGCGATGGCCCGGAGCGTCCGAAGGCCGAATGGCTCGCGAATACGCACGGTATCGCCAAAGATGTGCTGTTTGTGGGCAAGCAAAACGAGATGAACCGGCTCCTGTCCGTTTCCGACATCCTGCTGCTGCCGAGCGAACTCGAGTCTTTTGGACTGGTAGCCCTCGAGGCCATGGCCTGTGAGGTCCCCGTCATTGCAACCCAGGTTGGAGGTATTCCCGAGGTCGTGAGTCACGGGGTGGACGGCTTTTTGTATAGGGTGGGTGATGTATCATCGATGGCAGAAGGGTGCCTCGCGATTCTCAATGATCCGCAATTAAGTTCCAACATGGGTAAGGCTGCCCGTGAGCATGCAAGAAACGATTTTTGCGCCAGCAAGATCGTTGTCCAGTACGAAGATCTGTACCACCACACGATCCAACAGGCACATACCGTTAAATAAAAAATACACCTATTTGCTTAAAGCCCTGGGCCAGAACTGTCGATAACTCTTATGTGACTGACCCGTAGGGGAATCGTGATTCCACCTAAATGGTCAGGTTGCCGTCCAAAGATAGGGAACGTGGGTAATATCGACTCCGACGTTGGATTGGCAGACGATTTGCACGTAGTAGGTTAGAGACTGAGCTAAAAGGGCTGTGATGCTAGGCCAGGAAGGACCGGAAAAGAGGTACAAGGCGATGGTCAAACCTTTCGTTTCAGAAGAAGTTCTATTAGATCCCGAGATGCGGAGTTCTGAAGTCCTTGACTTTGAACGTCGGCTGCAGGGAAAGATCGTCGGCCAGGACCGCGCGGTCAGTAGGATCGTGAACATGTACCAGATTTACCTGGCGGGCATGGCTATGCCGGGACGTCCGATTGGCAACTTGTTGTTTCTGGGTCCCACGGGATCCGGCAAGACAAGAGTCGTCGAAGCGTCGGCTGAAATTCTGTTTGGAAACCCTAGAGCTTTCATCAAGATCGATTGTGCTGAATTTCAACATAGTCATGAGATTGCCAAACTGATCGGTTCGCCTCCGGGTTATCTCGGACACCGCGAAACGCCCCCGCTTCTGACCCAGGAAGCCATCGATCAGCATCAGACGGATCGCGCGCGTTTCAGTTTCCTGCTGTTCGACGAAATCGAAAAGGCGAACGATGCTCTCTGGCAGCTTCTGCTGGGGATCCTCGACAAAGCCACACTCACTCTGGGTGATAACCGAAAAGTCGATCTATCTCGTTGTGTTGTGTTCATGACGTCGAATCTCGGCGCTGTGGAGATGAGCGAGATGCTGACGGGCGGAATTGGATTCACTTCCGGCGTGAAGACGGATGAGACAAATCTCGCCGACATCGATCGGAAGATGTATTACACGGCTCTGGACACGGCGAAAAAGAAGTTCTCCCCCGAGTTCATGAACAGGATCGACAAGGTCGTTGTGTTCCGTACTTTGAATCAGCAACACCTTCGTCAGATTCTGGACATCGAATTGAACGACGTTCAGAACAGGATCATGTCGTCGCAGTCGGACAAGCAATTCATCTTTAGATGCACCGCCGACGCGAAAGAATTCCTGCTTCGCGCGCCATCGAACGGCATCTCGTGTACCCGTTATCCAATCTGATCGCGACCGGCCAGATCGGACTGGGCGACGTCATCAAGATTGACCTTGGGGCTTCGGCCGATAAGCTGACCTTCTCGAAGGAGCGCGCTGTATCCGCCTTCCCAGTCGCGGATTCCGGACGCGTGGCAGAATTCCCCGCTCGCCGGGCATCGCAGGCCGGTGCAAAGTTGCAGGCGCTCGAGACTGAGGCGGCCAGCGTCGAACGAGTTTAGAAAAACAGACACAAAGAAAATTCGGCAACGAGGGATCTACCTTCGTTGCCGAATTTTTTTTGTGCCTTTGTATTTTTTTGTCTTCGTGTTCTTAATAGGTGACTTTCAGCCCAACCTGCACCTGACGATTCTCCAGCAAAGTGCTGGTAATCGTTCCAAAAGAGCTGCTATCCGGATTCCGGTTTGGCTGATTCAAAGACGGACGATTCAACGCGTTATAGAGTTCAGTTCGGAATTGAACATTGAACCGTTCTTGCCGGAAATTCTTCCCCACCATCAGATCCAAATTGCTCGTTCCGGGACCATTGAAGTAATTCCGTGGTGTATTGCCGAACGAACCGCGAGGTGGTACCGAGAACGCTCTTCGGTCCAGATACACGGTCCTGTCCGTGGATTTTTTGATCACCGGCTTGATTCCCGTTTCGATGTAGTGGTTCTCAATGTACTGCCCAACATTGGGTCGATCCCGCGTCGAGCCGGTATTGCTGATCTGATTCGAAGGGCTGAGCTGGATAAAGATCGGCCTTCCAGATTCGAACGCCGCGATACCGGAGAGCTCCCATCCGCCAAGGATCGTATCGAGAGTCGAGGACCACTCGTTTCCAAAGCGCTTTCCATTCCCAAACGGGAGCTCGTAAACATAGCTGACAACGAGCCGGTGGCGCGCGTCGAAGTCAGAGCTGCCGCGGTCCGCTTTCAGATTTCTGGCGTCCTGCGCGACATTGCCCCCACTCGAATCGTCGATCGCATGACTGTACGTGTAGGACGAAAGCAACGATAGACCGCCTGCAAACCGGCGCTGCACACGGCCCAGCAATCCGTGGTAGATCGAACTGCCCGAACTCTCCAGAACAGGTACTGCGCCATATCCCGGCAAAGGGCGGCGCGGCTGAACCGGAGGCTGATTGACGCCTGGAACTGGAAACGCCTGATTGATATCCACGGTTCTTATCAAACGCGTGCCCTTGTTCCCAACGTAGCTGGCTTCGAAGACAGTGTTCCCGGGCAGTTGCCGTTCAAAGCCGAAGTTCCACTGTTGTATGTAGGCATCGCGGAAACCGGGATCCATCGACGGCGAATCGAAAATAGTGTTCAAGCGCGCGGATAGAAACGGATTGGAAAGCGTGAGAGCGTTCGGCGAAATGCCTGCTTCAAAAGTTTCGGGTTGCTGGAACGGCAGGCCATTACGAACGGACGCCAGACTGGTGCCTACGCTGGCCAGATCGTAGAAAATGCCGTAACCACCGCGAATCACGTTCTTGCTCGTGCCGCCCGGCCGGAACGCGAAACCGAAGCGCGGCCCGAAGTTGTTTTTATCGGGATTGTAGAGCGCTCGCGAGGCTCCGTCCTTTCCTGCAAGTTCGTATTTCAAGGTCACGACATTGAGCTGTGCCAGACGATCCTGTTTCTCCACCGCGGGAGTGTTGTACTCGTAGCGCATTCCCAGGTTTAGCGTGAGCCGCTTGGAGACAGCGAAATCATCCTCAACAAACCAGTTATATGAATCAAGAATGTGATAGCGGAAACTGTTCAAAGGATCGCGCGTGGTCTGGCTCGGCAAACCCAGCAGGAAATCCGCGAACGCGTTGCCGGTCCAGATGCCGCTGAAGCGCAGTGTCTCTCTTGCGTTCGATCCCGCGTAATACATGATCCGTCGCAGTTCGACGCCGGTGTGAACCGCGTGCGGTCCCGCTATGTAGCTCAAGCTGCCGGCCATTTGAACCGTGGTCCCGGCACGATCCTGGTAGCCGCGATCTCCGATTGTCCCGAATCCCGTGATCGCAATCTGCGGATGACCGAAGTCCCTGGGATCCTGCGATGCCGGAATGCCGATCTCCGATGAAATGTCGTTGTGGCCGGACGTCAGAGCGATTCGCGATTGACGTTCCCGATTGTAACCGGCTCGAACTTCGAGAATCAGCTTCGGCGAAAGGAGTTGGGTATCGCCAAGCGATAACGACTGCGCCCTGGTGACGTCGTTATGGCCGAATCCCGGCAAGCACGCGGTTTGTCCGGCGCCGGAGCAGGGCGTCATGAGGGCGTCACTGGTGAGTCCGTATCGGCCGAAGAGCGTGTTCGATCGTGTGATGCGGCGGTCCAATCGAACGTTGTACTGATTGACATCATTCGGATACGGGTTCATGGCCAGGAAGTTGTTCGGCACGGCCAGCCCCGGTGTAGGTAACGGAAATGAACCGCGGTCCAGAATGCGCCTGGCGATGGGATGGATACGGTTTGCAGGAATAATGTTGCCCGGGAAAGGCGGAGTCAAAGGATTCTCCGGATCGCGTATCGGCGAGGTAACCGTCAACGCCGAAAAATCACCTCTCCGGAGCGCTTCGGTCGGTACCTGCTGTCGGCTCGCGAATTGTTGTGTGCGGCGGACACCTTCGAAGGCAAGAAAGAAGAACGTGGAATCGTGGATAACCGGGCCTCCGATGGTCGCTCCGAACTGATTGCGGCGAAACGGGGGCTTTGGTCCGGAATCCTTCGTATTAAAAAAATCCCGCGCATCCAGCTTGTCGTTGCGCAGAAACTCCCAGGCCGCTCCGTGAAACTGGTTCGTGCCCGACTTGGTGTTGACCGTTATCTGGGCTCCGCCGGCGCGTCCGAATTCCGCAGAGTATGAACTGATGAGAACTTTGAATTCGTCGATGGCATCGACGATCGGACGGAGGGTGAAACTATTGATGGCGGTATCGTTGTTGTCTACGCCATCCAGAATGTTGTTGTTTGCGGTTTCTCTCGCTCCGGCAGCCGTGAAGCCGCCGCGGAACCGGAGCGCCGAGCCAGGCGCCGCCGATGCAGAGCCGGGAACCAACTGGGAGAGCGACTCGAATCGCCTGCCGTTCAAGGGGAGTTCCACCACCTTCTGGTTATCTATGAGATTGCCAACCGACGAACTCTCGGATTGCACGAGCGGTGTTGCGTCGGTGACGAGGATCCGATCGACAGCATCTCCCACCGCCAACGACAGGTTGACACGCAGCCGGTCATCCACGCTTACACGGACGTTGTTGGCGATCGCCGTCTTGAAACCGGAAAGCTCAGCCCGGATCTCATACGTGCCCGCGGGCAGCAACAGGACGTTGTAGTCGCCCCGCTCGTCTGTTTCGACACTGCGTTGTGAATTTGTGCCGGTGTTTGTGAGTGTGATCGTCACGCCGGGCAGAACGCCCCCGACCGCATCGGTCACTGTTCCGGTGATGGTTCCCGTTTGCGCATACGCTGCCGAACCGAACAGAAGTGCAAATACAGCACGGCAAAGACTATGGCGCAACATTGAAGGGACTATACCACGCTGGAAACAGTGCGTCTTTTTCGCGGGGCCCGCAAATGTCCGGTAAATTCGGACAATACCGGTGATGAGGACAAACCCATTGATTATAAAAGCCGGCGAGCGGACTTGAACCGCTGACCTGCTGATTACGAATCAGCTGCTCTACCAACTGAGCTACGCCGGCAAAAAAATGCTCACCCAGATCGGGTGAGCAATAGTTGTAAAGAGAAAAAGGATCGAAAACCTCGTCCAGCAACGAGGGTCGAAGCTCCAATGACAGTTAATTTAAATAGGGGGGTAGGGGTTGTCAACGAATTATTTTTTTCGGTTTTCAACATGTTCAGACAATTGCTCTTAATTGAAAATGAAAAAAATCCCCGATCCTATTCGTGCAGCTCCTTATGGGTAACTCCTTGTGCTAGTTTGAGTTGGATGATTTCCATCTGGTCCGAGCGGTCAAAAATGCGGTCCGGAAAACGCGCCTTGATGAAGACCCGCAAACCTCCGAAACTCAATCCTGCCACAAGGGTGAAGAGAAGCGCCACGCCGATAAAACTGAAAATGGTGAGGATCACATCCCGCAAAACAATGTCGGGACGGGGCTCATTCCAGGTGACCATCGATTCATAATTGACGCCATCGAGAATCGGCGCCGCAACCGACTCATCCTTTGTTCCTCGCACCAGCGCAAACAAAGGACCGACACGTTTCCGGAAAGCACGATCATTTGGAGCATCCACGTCCCACTGGTCTGCGTACTTCTTGGCAATCTGCTGTGTTGGATACAGGAGAAGTACCAGGTGCGCAGTCCTGGCGCCTACACGATAATCCGCAGTCGCAATCTCGACACCGTCGTCGAATCCCACGGTCTTCGGATCCAGCGCGACTTCGCGTCCAATGCCGGTTCCATCGAGTACGTAGCGTTCCGATCCCTGAACGAGATTTTCCGGGGGGAGATGACTGGAGACTGGAGGCTTCCGCGATCGGCCAAAAATATTCTCGGAAATGATTCGCGCCAGACGATCCGCAGCCGTTGATTTTCCGTCGAGCTGGACGACGTATTTGGCATGCCAGAAAACCGATCGATTTCCGGCTCGGAATCCCTCGGTCCCCACGGAAAGCATTGCAAAGCCAGGCTGGTCCATGTTCCGCTCCACCGTAAAGAATCCGTACGCGGCGCTGGCATCCACCATTTCATAAAGGGTTACGCGCACGTTTGCATCGGAACCGCGCCAGGTCTGCGTTGTCGCGCCGATCAATCCGTAATGTTTGATCGACGCTGCGCGCTTCCCGGCAAGCTGTTCGATATTCTTTTCGTCGTACTGGATGGGCTTATCGACAGGGGACCAACCGGGGTCTTGTGCAACCCCCTTCAGAACAGATTCCCGCGACTGGCCCTGTAGAGCCGCTGCCATCATTACGATTCCAAGCAGGCTCCAGAACCACTTCCTAAGCATATTTATTGGCGTCGGTTTTTACCGTAGCGGCGCTCTATGAGCGCCGGTTTTTCGGCGGTCATAGACCGCCGCTACAGGTCATTATTCCTGACTTTTCTCCTGAGTCTTTGCGGTCTTCGTACCGCTCAGCGATTCCGCATACGATCTTACACCCTCGAAGAGAGAGTCGGCAATCGCCTGACGATACTGAGGGGTTTTGATCAGCCGCTCCTCTTCAGGATTACTGATGAAGCAGACTTCTGCGAGGATCGAAGGCATGTTCGCGCCGATCAGCACGACAAACGGGGCCTGTTTCACTCCGCGATCCGTGCCGGCGCGCTTTCGCGCCGCCATTGCGTGCTGAATGTGCCGCGCCAGTTCGCGCGATTCGTCCACTTTGTCGCGAAGCATGATCTTCTTCACAAGATCCTGAAGCTCATGAATCGAACGTTCTGAAGCGGCGTTTTCTCGGGATGCTGTTTCGAGTGCCTCACGCGAGGATGTGAAATTGAGAAAAAACGTCTCCACACCGCGCACTGAACGAACAGCGCTGGAGTTCGCATGGATGGATATGAACAAGTCCGACTGTTGCTGGTTTGCCACAACCGTCCGCGTTTCGAGCGGAACGAAACTGTCGTCGTTTCGGGTCATCACGACTTCGGCTGCCAGCTCGGTCTCGATCAGTTGTTTGAGCCGCGTGGCAACGTCCAGAACGAGTTCCTTTTCGGAATAACCTCCGGGGCCAATGCTGCCGGTATCATGGCCTCCGTGTCCGGCGTCGATAACAACGCGCGAAAGTTTGAGACCCAGACTCCGGATCAGAGACCGGGGTCCGGCGTTAGGCGGCTTTGCCGGCGTGATGACCTTCGTTTCGGCGTCGGGTGATTTCGTGTCCGGCGGCTTCGGCGCCGGCTTGGTTGTTGCATTAGCAGGCGCGGGGACCGGCGGCGGCTCCGGCGGCGCGATCACGGCCGCCAACACCGGCTGTGCTGAAACGGCTGCGGTTTCCTTTGCCATGACATCAACCACGAGCCGATCCGGATCCTTCAAAAGGAAGCTTGTGGTTTGGCCAATAGTCCCGACATGCAGGACAACGCGGACGGTTGACGCATCGTATTGTCCGATCCGGATCTGATCCAGCAGGTCCGACTTCACGGGCCACTGCTTGCCCGCCAGCAGGGAATTGAGCCGTGCAGGTGAAATGTCGATGAAAACACGGTCCGGACTCCTGGCCTCACCCTGTTTGAACGCTATCTCGCCGGTCACATCGATGACGACGCGGACCGAATTCTGAGTTTCCCAGTATCGAACGTTCTCGACTGCACCGGTCTTCTTCTCCGGAACGCCCTGAAGCCGTGCGAGATCTTTTTCCGCCGTTTCCTTGAAAGGGGTGCCCGGATATTCCCGAATCAAGAAACTCAGGGTTTGCATCGCGGGCGCCTTCTCCTCGATTTCCTCGTAAAGGCGCGCGATCGTCATCAATGCGTTATCTGCATATCCCGTGTGCGGCGTAATGAGGTACACACGTTGATACGCTTTGATGACCTTCAGATACAACGAACGAGTTCGTTCAGCCGGTGGCTTTTCGTTGAGCTGAGCCTCGAGGGCTTCCGCCGACACGAATGCTTGCCGGGCTTGTTGAAGCAGCGAAGAATTGTGGGCGGCGGAATTGTGTGCCGGCGTTTGCGCGGCCAGCGTTGCGACGGATAGAAGCGCAGCGATTACAACTGCGTGAATCTTCATCTTTTCGATGGCTGCGCCCTATCGCACTTGCGCTTCGGGTCGGGCTTGCATTCGCAGCCGCTCAGTTCGGAGGTCCGATATTTGAGAAGTGCACGACACCGTTATCATCTTGGGTCCGGTAGACCTGCCGCGTCTCTTCCTTCGTCATTACGGGCGCTGCCGTTTCGGGCCGAAACGCCGTTGCGATCATCGCAGGCGAAGCCGAGACAGGCGCAGCCGGAGTCCCAGGCGCCGACTTCTTCGCGTAAATTGCACGAATCTTGCGAACGTAATTCGTCGTCTCGGGAATTGCAGGGATACGACCAAGCTTTTCCACGAGATTCTCTCCCGCATTGTATGCGGCCAGCGAAAGGTCCAGATTCCCGTTGAACTTCTGGAGGAGGAATTTCAAATACCGCACACCACCCTCCACATTCTGTTCGGGATCAAAAGAATCCCGCACTCCAAACCTGCGGGCGGTAGCCGGAATCAATTGCATCAATCCCTGTGCACCCTTTGGGGATCTGGCCCAGCGATCAAAATTCGATTCGGTCTTCATTACGGCGCGTACAAGTGCTGGATCCACGCCATGGTTTGATGCGATCGTGTCGACAAGTGTTTTCAGCGGCGCCGGCATTTCATTACCAAGCAGATCCGTTGATTCGAGAATCACCGATGGAATCGGCGCGGGCGCATTGTCGACCAGATTGGTAAAAGTAATCTTACCGTCGGAGCCAACAAACGCCTGGATTTTATTTTCAGCCATAGACGGACCAGCCTTCATAATCAGAAGAGCGGCCGCAGCGAGAACAGTCAAAGAACGTTTTTGCATTACACCCACAAGTTACAGTGGCTCAAGTCAGAAACTCGGCCACGATATTGTACACGGCTTGTAAAGCCCCTTCCAGCTTTTCGGCGTCTTTTCCGCCCGCCTGAGCAAAATCAGGCCGCCCGCCGCCGCTTCCGCCGACCAGCTCCGCCACCCGTTTAATGATCTTTCCGGCGTGGAGCCGCTTCTGGAGGTCCTCGGAAACCACGGCCACCAGCGAAGCTTTGCCATTGGAGGCTAACCCAAGGACAACAACTCCGGAACCAATTTTTGCTCCTGTATTTTCAGCAAGTTCCCGGAGCATGGAGTCGTCCACCCCCTCTACTTTTCGGGATATGACCGCTATACCTTTAACTTTATTCGGGGTTTCGGCCAGGCCGCCGACCTGCGAATTGGCCGCTTTTCGCTTCAGGATCTCCAACTCGTTCTCCAGCTGGCGCTGTTGGTCGATCAGCCGGCCGACGGCCCGGCTAAGCTCGGTTCGCGGCGCCCTGAGTGTTTGGGAAAGCTCCTGAATGAGGTCCTCGTCCTCCTCCAGGCGGAGATACGTCCCAAACCCCGTCAGGGCCTCTATTCGCCGAATTCCGGAGGCAATGCTGGATTCCCCGACGATCTTGAACAGCCCGACGTCCCCCGTCATTTTCGTGTGGGTGCCGCCGCAAAGCTCCATGCTGACTTCCGGAATCGAAACGACACGAACCTGCTGCTGATACTTTTCCCCAAAGAAGGCCAGGGCGCCGGCGGCAACCGCCTGGTTGATTTCCATGACGATTTTCTGTTCGATTTCTTCGATTTCCCGATCCGTCAGGGGGGCAAAGTGGGTGTAGTCGAATCGCAGTCGATCCGGAGCCACCAGGGAGCCGGCCTGCTTTACATGGGTGCCCAGCGTCTCGCGCAATACTGCATGGAGAATGTGTGTACCGGTGTGGTTGGCTGCAATCCGGCGGCGTCGCTCTTCATCGACGTGGGCCTCCACCTGGTCATCGACGGCGAGCTTTCCGAATTCGATCCGAATCTTGTGGACGACAATCCCTCGAACCGGCGCGTACGTATTTTCGACGTGAGCCACGCCATTCGGAGATGTCAGAGTTCCTGTGTCCCCAACCTGCCCGCCGGATTCGGCATAGAAGGGCGTTTCGTTGAGGATCACTTCAGCGGTGGTTCCGTGGCCTTCAACCGAGCGTGCGAGCGCTCCATTAATAAGGATGCCGATCACGCGGCCCATCGACCGGACGGCCTGATAACCCAGGAACGGCGTTCCACCCTGTTCGACGAACTTCTGGTACAGAGGACTGACGGCCGCCTCATCGCCTTTCCAGCTCTGGCGCGCTCGCTCGCGCTGTTTTTCGAGCTCGGCCTCAAAGCCTTCCATGTCGAGCTGCATGGATTTCTCGTCGGCGATTTCTTTTGTGAAATCGAGCGGGAAGCCGAAGGTGTCATATAACTTGAAGATTTCAACGCCAGGGATCACGTTCTTTCCGGATTTTGCGGCCTGGCCGATCACTTCCTCGAGTCTCTGGAGTCCGACGGTGACCATTGCTGCAAATCGCTCTTCCTCCGTCTTGATCACTCGT
>WNFR01019952.1_pt1 | contig 11714 bp, 7 predicted proteins | sample 5400221 | NCBI WGS metagenome assembly WNFR01 (sample SAMN13153357, study PRJNA577476) | soil metagenome | isolation source: 40 cm soil under Madrone tree | place: USA:California | collected 2016-06-14 | reverse complement strand
TACCAGACGGTCTATCCCGATGCCAATGCCGGCGGCGGGCGGCATGCCATAAGAAAGCGCGCGGATATAGTCTTCGTCCATCACCATCGCTTCTTCATCACCGCGCTCGCGCTGCTGCACCTGGTCGTTGAAGCGCTGGTACTGCTCTTCCGGGTCGTTGAGTTCCGAGAAGCCGTTGCCGGATTCAAGTCCACCGACGAAGTATTCGAAGCGTTCGGCGATGAAGGGATTCGTAGGCGAAGCTTTAGAAAGAGGAGAGATCGCCTTCGGAAAATTGGTGATGAAGGTTGGCTGAATCAAATGTTCTTCGGCTGTCATTTCGAAGATGTAAGCGATCCGTTCTGCCGCGCCACTCGCACCCGGATTGGCTTCACCCTTATCTCGTAACTTATGAGAAAGTGCCCGCCCTCTAAAGTCCTCTGCTAATTCGGTCAGTTTTTGACTCACTCCACCATCAATCTTTTGAGGCTCATAACCGGGAACGGTGGTATAGGGGCGAAGATACGCCCAATTGGCTAGCCACTCGGCTAGAAACTTCACTTCTTCATCGTCATCAAGTCTGCAAGCGTCTAATCCTATTCCAACCGTCTGTTCTAATTCGTGATTCCAATACCTAACAATCGCCTCTTTCATCGTTATCCGTTGAAACGGCTGTGAGAAATCAATCTCGTGCTCGCCATAGCGCACATGCGTATGGCCCAAAGCTACATACACTACCGATCGCAAAAGCTTCTCGGCGAAATCCATCATCTGATTCACGTCCGCGTAAGCCATATAGAACTCGAGCATCGTGAATTCAGGATTGTGTTTGGTCGAAATGCCTTCGTTGCGAAAGTTGCGATTCAGTTCATAGACCCTTTCAAATCCGCCCACCACCAGCCGTTTCAAATAAAGTTCAGGCGCGATGCGCGCGTAGAGGTCGATGTCCAGTGCATTGTGATGCGTCTTGAAAGGTTTGGCCGCCGCGCCCGTCGCTAAAGGAGTCAGCATCGGTGTTTCGACTTCGATGTAATCGTGTTCGTCGAGGAAGCGGCGAATCTCGCGCACGGCTTTCGAGCGCAACTCAAACACTTCGCGCGGCGTCAGGTTACCCTCTTCGCGCTCGAGTTTCAGACTGCCGGCGATCAAATCGGCATAGCGTTGCCGCTGGCGAATCTCTACATCGTGGATTCCGTGCATCTTGTCCGGCATCGGCAGCAAAGCTTTTGCTAAGAACTGTAACTTCTCAACGTGCACGGACAATTCGCCGGTTCTGGTCACAAACAGATAACCTTCGACGCCGATGAAGTCGCCGTGATCCAGCAAATTGAAGAGATCCCAACCGTTGACTTCGCCGCCGTCCGCGTCATTTCGCACGCCGGTGATGTCCTGGCGGCGAACGTAAATCTGTAAACGTGAAGTGCCATCAGACAGGTGCACAAAAGCCGCCTTGCCCATCAGCCGTGGCGGTGCAGCAATGCGCCCGGCGATCCGCACGCGAGTCTTATTTAGTTTGGCGTTTGCCGCTTCCAGATCTTCTGGTGAAGGCTTCTGGCCTTCGGCGAACTGTGGTTCGAACTTCCTGAACGTCGCACCAATGGAAGTAATCGTGTCTTCGCCGGAGGTATTCTCGGTGACGTTGCTGCGCTCGAACTTGTTCGGATAGACGTTGCCGACAAGCTGACGCAGCGCTTTCAGGTGCTCGCGCCGGGCCTGGGTCTGATCGTTGTCTTCAAGGAAAGGTACAGTCATAAGAACGTAGTGAACGGAAACGATGATAGTAAAGGGTAAATGCGAAATCGTAAACAGCAGATGGAGCGCGGACATCCTGTCCGCCAGCGGGCAAAGCCCGCTCAGGTTTACGCCTGGGGCTTCTATTCAAAGGCTGTTCGGGCTACGCGCTCAGGCGGATAGGATGTCCGCGCTCCGACATGAAGTCATTCCTCTGCTACTTTCTCCCGGCCCTCGCATGCTAGATTGTTGGTAGATGTCCACCGATAAGATTCTTTCTGAAGACAGCCTTCTCGCCGAGCGCGCACGTCTGCGCAGCGCGGGCCGGAAGCTGGTTTTTACTAATGGCGTTTTCGACATCTTGCACGTCGGTCACGTGCGTTATCTGGCCGGAGCGCGATCGCTGGGCGACGCGCTGGTGGTGGCGATCAATAGCGACGCATCGGTGCGGGCGTTGAAAGGCGCGGGCCGGCCTTTGATGAACGAATACGAACGGGCCGAGATTCTGGCCGCGCTGCGCGCGACCAGCTACGTAACAATTTTTGATGATGCATCGCCCAGATCATTGATCGCTCAACTATTGCCCGACGTGCTGGTCAAGGGCGGCGACTATGCCCTCGATGAGATTCACGGACGCGAAGAAGTTGAAGCCGCGGGCGGGCGGGTGGTGAGTCTGCCATTCGTCAAAGGCGTTTCGTCGAGCGCAATCATTGATCGCATGAAGAAAGCGGGACAGTAGCCCCACCGTCAGGGAAGGCGTGTTCGAACCCAGGCGCCCTCGCTGACGGTCGGGCTACTGCCCGGATGCGGCTGGTTTGAATGAGCGCGACTACCGAAACACATTCAGTTCTCCAGAATATGCTGAACTCAGTTACCAACAGCGCTGAGTTTCGCCGCGCCTTTGACGAAATCAAGCGCGGCGGGCGCGTGGTTTCGATCAGCGGGCTGGTTGCCGGTCCTGCGCGGGCCCTGGCCCTGGCTGCGCTTCAGCGCGAAACCGGTAAGCAGTTCGCGGTGATCGTGCCGGCCCAGCGGGATCTGGAAGACTGGGAGCGTAACCTCAATTTCTGGTACTGCGCCTTGCGCGGCGTAGCCGAACAAAAAAACGCAGTGACGGTTCTGCCAGCTTCCGAAAGCGATCCGTATGCCGGCGGTTCGCCGCACACCGAGACCTTGGAAAAGCGCGCGTTAGCGCTATGGCATCTGGCGCGGCGCAAGCGAAGCGCCCCCAGTGTCGCGCCCACGAATCACGAGCAGGATGCGCCTGCTAACAGCGATTTTGTCTTGCTTACTTCGAGGGCCCTGGCACGGCGGACCGTCCCACCCGTTGAGGTCCTGAAGGCCGGCGCTATGCTCCGGCGTGACGAGGATCACTCGCCGGAAGAACTGGTGGAAAAACTGATCGCCGGCGGCTATGTGCGCGAGGACCCGATTGGCGCCATCGGCGAATTTTCAATCCGTGGTGGGATCCTGGATGTCTGGCCGCCCGGCCGTAGTGCTCCCGCACGCATAGAGTTTTTTGGCGACACGGTTGATTCAATTCGCGAGTTCGATCCGGAGACTCAACTTTCAACCATTCAATTGCCTGAGATCGAGATTCCGCCAATGCGCGAACTCGCGGTTAGGCCCTCGGACTTTCGTGAATGGGCCGCGCGAGCGCGCGGGCGCTGGCGCGATTCACGCTTTGCCCGATCATTGCGTGACCGTACCGTATTCGCCGACGAAGGCGAAGACTTTCCCGGTTGGGAATGGTTAATTTCGCTGGTCCACGAAGATCGCGCCAGCGTGTTCGAGTATTTGCGGGACGCAGTATTGATAGTCGACGAGCCGGTCTCGGTCGAGAATTTTCTGACGAGTGCTTTTCAAACCCTGGCGGACCGTTATGCCGAAACCGACGCTGCCGACGACCTGGGGCTTTCGCTGCTCGAACTCTATCTCAGCGTTGAAGAGTTGCGTGGTGGAATCGATGCAATGCAACGGATTGAACTGCGCACGCTGGGACGCACGGCAACAAAAATCGATCAGGAGATCGCGCTTGATGCCGAAGCCCCCAGGGTTTCCGTAGGTAAGGATCGAGTGCAGCGAAAGCCCTTGTTTCTGTTTCCGCATGAAGGGCGCGCAAGTTCACAACTTGCGCCACAAGAAATCGATTGGAAAGCCCGATCCGTGATCCGTTATCACGGGCGTCTGCCCGATCTCGCGACCGACTTAATCAAGCGGCATGCAGATGAGCAAGCCACCACACTTTTCGTGATGCCGAGCCGCGGCGTCGCGGAACGCGTGGCCGAGATCTTGCGCGAGTACGAAGTCAACGTGCGCCTCGCTTCATCCGTCGACAAGACGGATTACTCAGGGCCCTCAAACGCGGTTGTTACCGCTGGAAAACTTTCAGGAGGATTCGAGCTTCCTTCGGCGCATTTGGTAGTTCATGTCGAAGGAGATCTGTTTGACGAAGCCGCCGAGCCCGCGCTTGAGCGGCGCACCACGGCGATCAAGCGGGAAAAGAAGCGCCGCGCGCGGGCGGCCGCTTTTCTCTCTGACTTTCGCGATTTGAAAGTCGGCGACTATGTCGTGCACATCGATCACGGCATTGCGCGATTCGGCGGATTGGTCACGCTCGATCTCGGACCAACTCAGTCGTCATCCGCCAGCGGGCTGGCCTCGGCCACGCGCGGCGAGTTCATGCTGCTCTACTATGCGGAAGAAGCGAAACTCTACGTGCCGGTCGAAAGGCTCGATCTCGTGCAGCGTTACTCCAGCGCTGAAGGTCATCAGCCGACGCTCGATCGGCTGGGCGGAATCGGTTGGCAAAAGACGAAGGCAAAAGCCAAACGCGCGATGCGCGACATGGCTGATGAACTGCTGCGGCTTTATGCCGAGCGGAAGCTGGTCCAGGGTCATGCCTTTCCGACGGACGCTCCCTGGCAGCGCGAGTTCGAAGACGGCTTTGAATACACGCTGACGCCGGATCAGGAAACCGCAATCGAAGATGTGAAGCACGATATGGAGACACCAACGCCGATGGATCGTCTGTTGTGCGGCGACGTCGGGTACGGCAAGACGGAAGTAGCGATGCGCGCTGCGTTCAAGGCGGTGATGGATGGCAAGCAGGCCGCGGTGCTGACGCCGACGACGGTCCTCGCCTATCAGCACTTCGATACATTCCGCCAACGCTTTGCGCCGTTTCCGGTAAAGGTTGAATTGCTTTCGCGCTTTCGCTCAACCAAAGAACAGAAGGACGTCGTCAAGCGGGTTGAAGCGGGTGAAGTCGACGTCGTGATCGGCACGCATCGCATGCTTTCAAGGGACGTGAGCTTTCGCGATCTGGGATTGGTCGTGGTCGATGAAGAGCAACGCTTTGGCGTGGCTCAAGAAGCGCGTCGATGTGTTGACGCTTTCGGCTACGCCCATTCCGCGCACGTTGAATATGTCGCTGAGCGGCTTGCGCGATATGTCTTTGATTGAAACGCCGCCGAGCGATCGACTCGCGATTCAAACTCAGGTCGTTCAATCATCGGACGTGGTGATCAAATCGGCAATCGACCTTGAATTGTCGCGCGGCGGGCAGGTTTTTTTCATTCACAATCGCGTCGAGTCGATCGAAACCATCGCCGCCCTGGTCAAACGGCTGGTGCCACAGGCGCGTATGGCCGTCGGCCACGGCCAGATGAATGAAAAAGAAATGGAGCGCGTCATGCTTGATTTCATTGGCTATAAGTACGATGTCCTGGTGGCTACTACGATCATCGAGAACGGAATAGACATCCCCCGCGCTAACACAATCATCATAAACCGCGCCGACAATTACGGTCTTTCCCAACTCTATCAATTGCGAGGCCGCGTGGGCCGCTCAAGCCGCCGCGCTTATGCCTATCTGTTGATTCCGGCAGAACAGGAACTATCGCCGATTGCGCGGCGGCGGCTGGCGGCCATTCGCGAGTTCTCTGATCTCGGCGCCGGTTTCCGCATCGCGGCGCTTGATCTGGAATTGAGAGGCGCGGGCAACATGCTCGGCGGCGAGCAGTCGGGGCACATGGATGCGCTCGGCTTTGATCTGTACACGCAGATGCTGGAACGAACGGTTGGCGAATTACGCGGCGAGCAGATCGAAGACGAGCCGACGGTTTCGCTCAACCTCGGCGTCGACGTGGCGATTCCGGAAAGTTATATCGCTGACATGGGCCAACGGCTGCGGACTTACAAACGGGTGTCGTCGGCGCGCGACGAGGAAGCACTGGCCGCGATTCGGGCCGAAACCGAAGACCGTTACGGTCGAATTCCCGAGCCGGTCGAAGACTTGTTCAGTTATGCGCGGTTGCGCCAGGCGTCTGAGACCGTCGGGGTCGTGTCGATCGACCGGATTCGGGAAGGAATCGCCATCAAACTGGCTGAAAAGACCCGCGTAGCGCCGGAAAAACTAATGGAATTGATTCGCGTCCGGGAAGGGACCAGCTTTACGCCCGGCGGCGTTTTGCGACTGGAATTAAGCGCAGAGGAAAAGGACCACTCACTGGCAGTCGCCCGCCGCGTGTTGCTGCAAATCAGGGCTGACGGTTAGAATGCCCGAAACCAGCACCGGTGCGAGATGTTTATAGCACCATGTCGGTAATCTTATTGAGAGAGTTCGGCCTATGAAGACATTTCGCTCCTCCGGAGCTTTATTAAGGGAGTACGAATCCGTGAAATCCAAACTAATTATTGCCACACTATTGTTAACTGCCTTCGTCGTTTCGCCTTCGCTCGCGCACGCCCAGGAAGGGGAACCCGTGGTCGTCGATGAAGTAATCGCGCAGGTAAACGACGGCGTGGTCACGCTTTCCCAATTGAAGCGCGAGATGAAAGAACGGGTCGAGACACTCAAGCAAAATGGAATGACCGAACAGCAGGCTAATGCCGAAGTTGAAAAGCGCAAAGCCGAGCTGATCGCCACGCTGGTAAACGAGCAGCTGTTGCTTCAGAAAGGCAAAGAACTCGACATGACAGACAGGGTCGAAGCCGAAGTCAACAAGCGTATGCTCGACGTGGCTAAAGAGAACGGCATCACTTCAGTTGAGAAGTTGGATGAAGCGATGCGCCAGGCGAAACTCGATCCGGCCGGAATTCGCGCGACGATGCGCATTGAGATAATGAAGCAGGCGGTCCTGGAGAGCGAAGTCGATTCGAAACTTTTCTTCAGCTACAGCCAGGATGAACTGCATAAGTATTTCGACGCGCACCGAACGATCTTTCTTAAGCCTGAATCGATCGAGCTGTCCGAGATATTCCTGGGACTCGCCGGTAAGCAGGAGCCGGACGTGAAAGCCCAGGCAGCCAAATTGGTTGCTCAGTTGCGCGGCGGCGCCGACTTCTGCACGCTGGCCGCAACCTATACCGAACGTCCGGCAACGGGCGGACAGAAGCCATGTAAGGTTGGCCTCTTCCAGGTTCCCGATCTGCGCCCTGACATAGCCGGTGCGGTCAAGAGTGTGAATCCCGGCGGAGTGAGCGAACCGTTGAAGACTGACGAAGGCTACCAGATTCTCCGCGTCGATTCTCGCACGGCCGGCAGCAATACTCCGACCTTCAACGAAAACAATGTGCGCGAAGCCATCACTCGCGAGCGTTCGCCTAAAGCGCGGGAGGACTATCTACAGGAACTGCGCAACGATGGTTATGTAAAGATCGCCGAAAGTTATCGTCCCGACGTCGAGCCGCTCCTCAAGATCGTGCCGCCTGCCGCCGCGACGAAGAGGGCCCCCGAGAAAAAGAAGGGCAAGCTGCTGGGCATCATTCCCAAGCCCTGAGCTCCTTATTCGGTTCTCAATTCGCGCGACGAAACCACTGGAGTGCGACTAGATGTTTTTCTCAAAGTAAGCCGTCTCTGCCCGCGCCGCACCCTGGCTCAGGAGCTTTGCGACGCCGGCTTTGTTCTACTAAACGGGCGACCCGCTAAATCCGCGCATACCGTAAAAGCCGGAGATGAAATTGGTGTCCGGCGTCGTGACCGCCAGATCATAGTGCGCGTGCTTAAAGCGCCCGCGACCCGCAACCTATCGCGTCGCGATGCAGATCAGCTGGTTGAGATAGTGAGCGAGCAAGTCCTCAAGCCGCTCAACGACTGATCGTTCGATCTATGGTTAAACAACTCGCAAATGGCTTCGCATTTGTATCTCTGATTCTCTTCTCAGCTTGCCAATCCAATCTGTCGCCACAACCAGTCACCGCTCAACAAAGAAACGGAGCAGGCGCAATGGCCGAACCCGGCGATCGTTCACCGCTGAAGTTGCCGCTTGTGAAACCCAGGATTGTCGTGAAGAAAAGTCAGCGGCAACTGCTCTTGTTTTCCGGCAACAAGGTGCTGCGGACATATCACATCGGGCTGGGGTTGAGTCCTTCCGGCGACAAAGTGCGGGAGGGCGATCGACGCACCCCGGAAGGCGACTTCTACATCTTCACTAAGAATGACAAGAGCGCCTTCTATCTTTCGCTGGGTATCAGTTACCCAAACGCGCTGCACGCCGAGCGAGGATTGCGCGATGGCTTAATAACCCGGGCACAGTATGAAGCGATCACGAGCGCGCTGAGGGCCAAAAAACGCCCGCCGCAGAATACTCCGTTGGGTGGCGACATTTACATTCACGGCAACGGCGCGCAGAGTGATTGGACGTGGGGCTGTGTGGCTTTGGAGAACGAAGACATTCGCGAGTTATTTAAAGCCGTGAGTGTCGGGACGCCAGTGAGTATCGGGCCTTAGTTCCGCGGCATAACCTGGGTCTGTCATTGTGCTGTCGATCAGTCTAAGGTCCTGCCACTCTGACCGGTGTACCGATGGCCGCTTAGAGGCTTTCGTTTCGACCGTTTTCATGGTGTGTAATCTATGCCAGACACTGACACAAAAGAGAACAGGAAGAGCCAGGAATACGGAAGAAGCTCTGGATTACGTCTATCATCCTGATATCGCTGAAGTGCGACGCGAAGTTCGGGACGAGCCGCCCGACGACTGCGGACGATTCTCAGGAATAACAGCCGTTTCGTTCGAGCATGATAAATCATTCCTCTGCCGTCCGATTATCGAGCGGTGCAAATCACTTATCATCAATAGTCAGGCGATTAGGTCCAACTCTTCGAAACGCCGAGACTCATAAACACGGGTTCCTTCCCGAACCGCTGACCCCGGCCTGTCCTTGGCATATTGGTTGCTGTAGATCTTGGGGCAAATTTCGATTCGATATTTAGCGAGGTAATTAACATGGGTATCCTGAGCGGGTTTTTCAGCGAAGATCTGGCGATTGATCTGGGCACGGTCAACACAATAGTTTATGCGCCAACGCAAGGTGTGGTTCTTAACGAGCCTTCCGTAGTTGCCCTGCACAAATACAGCGGCGAAGTGATATCAGTCGGGTCACAGGCGCTAAAGCTCCTGGGACGTGAGCCAAACGACACTGAGGTGCATCGACCCATTCGCCGCGGCGCCATAGATAACTTCGAAATCTCACAAAAGTTCCTGCGCGCTCTGATTAGTCGAGTGCAGCGCAACGACCATCCGCGGCGCAGTCACCTGGTGATCGGCGTTCCCGGATCGTCTACGCCGCTCGAACGGCGTTCGCTCAAAGATGCCGCCCGCGATGCCAGGGCCGGCCGCGTGGATCTTGTTGACGAAGGTTTGGCCGCGGGATTGGGAGCCGGTTTGGATTTTGAAGATGAACAGGCGCACCTGGTGGTCGACATAGGCGGGGGGACCAGTAACGTTGCGATCCTCGCTTCAGGCGGGGTGGTCAGTTCGGTGAGTGTTCCCGCTGCGGGCAACGCGATGGACGAGGCGATCCGGGATTACCTGCGCGTGCGATATGCCGTGCAAATTGGCGAGCGGACCGCTGAGCACGTGAAGAGGGAACTGGGCCGCGCCTGGGATTACAAGTACGGCGAGCAATCTCAAAAGGAGATCCAGATTGTCGGCAAGCAGCTCGCCAACGGTGGGGCATTGCCGATTACGATCGATGCCGGCGAGGTAAGCGGCGCGCTGGAACCTGTCCTGGCCGAAATAATCTCAGCAGTGCGGCGGGTAATCGAAGATGCGAAGCCCGAAGTCACAGCGGACCTTTATTATTCCGGCCTGACACTTACCGGCGGTGGCGCGCTGCTCGGCGGGATGACCGAACGCTTCGAAAACGATCTGAATTTCAGAGTGACCATGCCCGAAGACCCTTTGACCACGGTAGCACTTGGCGCGGGCCGCTTGCTGGATGACTCTGAAAGGCTTCAGCGCGCCGCGTTGCGGCTGGACGTTCCCGCCTGGGAGGACGCGGAGAAGTTGGTGGTTAACTGGTAGACCAGAAAAGCCTGTCGGACATCAAAGGGCCACATGAGGTAGAATCTCGTGTGGCTTTTGTCTGATGAACGAGATCAAACCATTCAAGATTCGCAATATCGAAATCAATCCGCCGCTGGTCCTTTCGCCCATGGCGGGTGTGACTGATATCTCGTTTCGTCGCTTGCTGAAGCAGCGCGGCGGGGTCGGGCTGACTGTTTCCGAATTCATTTCAGTCGAAGGCCTGACGCGCAACAACCCGAAATCGAAACGCCAGATGCGCTTCTATGAAAACGAGCGCCCGTTTGCGGTCCAGATTTTTGGCGGTCAGCCTGAACGCATGCGTATGGCCGCGGAGATGGCCGAAGAAATCGGCGCCGACATACTGGATGTGAACTGCGGTTGTCCCGCGCCCAAAGTGGTGAAGCATGGCGGCGGATCGGGATTGTTGAAAGACCACGGCCGTCTGGAAGAGATCCTGACTGAGATCAAGAAAGCAATCACGATCCCGATGACCATAAAGATTCGTGCAGGGTTTTACGATCACACGATCAATGCCGTTGACACGGCGAAGCTGGCCGAAGCCTGCGGAGCTGAACACATCGCCCTGCACGGCCGGACTAAGGAACAGGGTTACCGAGGTCTGGCGAATTGGGATCTGGTGAAGCAAATCAAAGAAACCGTCAGCGTGCCGGTTTCCGGCAGCGGGGACATAACCACGATCGAACAGGCGTTCGCGCGCTTTCGCGAAACCAGTTGCGACGGAGTCTTGATCGGCCGCGGCGCAATGCAGAACCCCTGGATCTTTCGCCAGATCGAAGACGTCATGCACGGCCGTGAACCATTCCAGCCCACGCTGGAAGACAAACGCGCAGTGCTGCTTGAATACTTCGACATGCTGCGTGAAGACATGCCGCAGCTCGCAGCTATCGGCCGCATGAAACAACTGGCCGGACAGTTCACGCGTGGTCTGCAGGGCGGCGCACTATTCCGCACGGCGATGTATCACTCGCACTCAGTCGAAGAAATCCTGGATCGGATCTCTGAATACTTCGAGACGATTTCTGCTGGCCGTCAATATTTCGGTGAAGCAGCAAAACCGGCTGATATTATCGATGCTCCGGTGTTGGATTCGTGCGAAATAGGAGTCGGCAGGTAGCGGCAGGAGGCCAGAACCGGGAGCGATAGCGACCGGGTCACGACTCTCAACACGGCGAGAGTGCAAGTACGGACCCGGTCGCTACTGCTCCCGGTTCTGACCTCTTCAAGGTGTGTTTGGCGCCGGCGTCGGAACGGCATTGACCCGCGTGCGCGCACCACTATCCAAATTCACCGGGGCCGGATAACCTTTACCTGCCAGTTCGACAAGCTCGATCACAAACTCTTTCTGGCTGCGCAGTTTTTTCTGCCGCTCGGCTTCGGCTTTTCGGTCGGCCGCATTGACGCCAGTGTTCGCCGAAGTCTGCAATGCATCGTTCGCCGGTGTCGCCTTGGGCGTGGCTTGTCTTTTCGGGTGTCGCGACATTGCATTCAACGCCTCGGCGACCTTTGTTTTCTCCTCTTCGCCCAGGGTATCAAATCTGGCGCCGTTGGCTGCGAACACCGCGCGCAGATTCTCTTCAGTGTTCGTGTTCTGATCGTAAACGTCGCGATAAATGTGCAGCTTGCCTTCCTCAAACACAATCGTCTCATAGCGCAATTCGACTGGGACCAACTC
>WNFR01024059.1_pt1 | contig 11715 bp, 7 predicted proteins | sample 5400221 | NCBI WGS metagenome assembly WNFR01 (sample SAMN13153357, study PRJNA577476) | soil metagenome | isolation source: 40 cm soil under Madrone tree | place: USA:California | collected 2016-06-14 | reverse complement strand
GTGGGAGCGGTCGGGAAGATGCGTTATGACGCAGCCACGGACAAAATCCTCGTGCGCATTGAGATTACCAAACAGGTGGACGTGCCCGCCACCATCAAACCGTACGTGGAGAAGTCGCTGATGGGCCAGTCGAACATCGCCCTGCGGACTGAGCAGCAGACCGGCACGAAGGAACTGCTCGCCGACGTGGTGCGCCGACTTCCGGCAGGCGACAAAGATGGGCTTTACCGCCTCGACGGCCTCGAATTGAGCCGGCTGGATGCCATCAAGCCCGGCCTCGACGCAAAAGGCGGCGGTGCGATCGACGACGCCACGAAGACTATGCACCAGCAGGCGGAACTCGCTGAGCAGAGCAACGCCGCTCTAACCAAGGCGAGCCAAGAGCTTGAGAAAGTGGCGGCGACCCTCAACCAGGCGGGCCAGGCGGTCATCCGCAGCGAAAGCCAGATCAAGAAACTCGGCAGCGCCTCGGAAAAACTCGGCAGTGCGTCTGACAATGTGAACGGTTTCATCCAAGTGCTGAAGGTTAAACCCAGCGCCCTCGTCTGGGGCTTGAGCGACCAGCAGCGAACCATGATGAATCAGGCTCAGGCAACTCGGCGGCCATCCGCCACGCCGGTTGGAAAGTGACCACTGCGCTGCAAGATTCCAGCGCGAAAAACCAGGGCTTGCTGGTCGAGACGCTCCTCGGCGTCGCCGCCTCGCTGAGCGCGTCCTCGGACTTCGACACGCTGCTGGCCAACATCCTGCACGGAGCGCGCGCCGTAATGCGTTGCGCGGCGTGTTCGATCTCACTGCCGGATGCCGCAACAGGCGATCTTCTCATCCACAGCACCCAGCGCGACTGGCGGAAAGAGGGGCCATGGCGTCTGCCGAAGGGCCAGGGCATCGCGGGCCGGGTCTTCGAAACCCGCGAGCCTGTGAACACGGCGGACGCCATGCAGCACCCCGAGCACTACAAGCGCACCGGAGCGGACACCGGGCTGCCGGCCCGGGCGCTTTTGACTATTCCACTGATGGATGGCGCGTCATGCCGCGGTGTCATGCAGGCCATGAATCCGCGGGACCGCGCCCAGTTCAGCGCAGAGGACATGCGCATCTTCATGGCCTTCGGCTCGCTGGTTTCAGTGACACTTGGCCGCCGGCAGGCGGAGGAGGAAGCCAGGGCACGCGCCGTGCAGGAGGCCGAGCGCCGGGCCGAGCTGGAGCTTGCGAGCCAGGTGCAGGCGACCTTCCTGCCGGAGCCGGACGCGGAGCACGGGCCGCTGCGCATCCAGGCTTTTCTCGAGCAGGTCACCGGGATCGGCGGCGATTGTTACTTTTTCCACGCGCCGCAACCGCACCTCCTCCTCGCCGGCGTCGGCGATGTTACGGGCAAGGGATCCTCCGCCGCGCTGGACATGGCGAGGCTCACCACGCAAATCGAGGTGGCGGCCTCACGCTGCACGCCGGAATCCTTCGCCGGATGGCTTGTCGAATTGAACAACGTGCTCTACGAGGCCATGCACGCGGATGACAACGCCGTGGCGCTCACGGCGCTGCTGTTCGACACCGCGTGCCGCCGGGTTCATGCGGCGGCATTCGCGCAACACCCGCCACTCTTCCGCGACCATGTCACGGGAACGTGGCGCGAGCTGGCTTGTCCGCGCCAGGGCTTCTTTGGGCAGCGCCGCCTCTCCGCTTGCAACACCGTCACCATCCCGCTGGCCGCCGGGTCGCACTGGCTCGTGCATTCCGATGGCATCACGGAGGCCATCGCCACCGCGGGCGGCCAGCTTGCCCGTAATGGACTGATGAGCCTGCTTGAATCCCACGATTGGACGAACACAGGCGCCCTCAACCTGATCGTGGACACTTGGCGGAAGAATCTCGCCAGCGGCGCACGCGACGACGCTACCCTCCTGCTTATGGAAGACCGCACAACTCCACCCCCGCGCGAGTTCGCTGCTCTTTGTACTGCGGAGAGCATCCGGGCGGCACGCACCTTCTTTGAGCAATGGGGCCGGTTCGCGGGGATCCCGGAGGACATGCTGCTCACGCTGCTGGTCGGTTGCGATGAGGTCCTCACGAACGTCATCAAGCACGCATACGGTCTGGAGAAACCTCCCGGCCCGCTCTGGTGCGGCACTGAGATCTCAGCTTCCCTCATCCGCTTCATCATCCGGCATCACGGCGCGGGCATCACGCAGGAACAGGCCGCCGCGCGGGCGGATGCTCGCTCCCGCGAGGAAGGCGGCCACGGCCTGGCGCTCGTGCGCCGGGTGTTCTCGCACGTGCATTTCTCTATGGACGATGAGCGGGGATCGGAGATCGTGCTGGAGAAGGCGCTGTAGGAGGCACCGGGAGCGCGAGCTTGCAGTCCGCTTTACCCCTCAAACATCCGAGAGCCGCCGAAGTGCACTGGTAAAGGCCAGGCTTTGGAATGATCTCACCAGCTCGAGCATTGCTTCCCTTCGTCTCCGTTGACGGTAATAACTAATTTGGTCGAGAATTCACGGCGATCATGGCGCGGGCGGGCGTCGAAGGGAAGATTACGCAGCACGCACGTTCCCGAACAGGCCTCGGTAAGGAATACCAATTGAGATTTTGCGATCCATTTGAGAGCAAAATTGTCGGAATCCCAAGCGACCGCAGCCTTTTCCGAGCAAGGTATCTGCCATAACGACGTGGACTCCCTTTCGGGGATTTCTCACCTCGCCAGACGATTCTTAGCAGCTTTGAAATTTTCGGACATCGCTTGGCGAGTTCTCGACCGTATTCGTACGCGTGACACGCTAGTAATTCCCGCTGTGGCAGCCTGTCGGTTTCAAAGTTCCATTCTTTCTCGTCCAATAGTGCTTTTTCTCGATCATCACTAGCGCTCATTTTCAGGAACTTTTAGAGCGCCTCTCCACCGGCCTAACGAGTATCCACAAGCGGGGCGTGGGTGCCGGTGCTGCCGCCTTGCGCCCTCGAAAAAAGGAAGCTTCACACGAGAGCTTCAACTTCGGGCGAAGGATTCGCAATGCTGAAACCAACTTCAACGCACAACCCCGAACACGTCTGAAATCCGTGGATTTGTTCTCAATTTCGTTCTCATTAGGGCGATTTCAACGCGTATGTAATGCGTAAGTCATTGATGCCATTAAAGCTGCGTTCCCGGCGGGAATCGAACCCACATTTAAGGTTTAGGAAACCTCCGTTCTATCCGTTGAACTACGGGAACCGCTGAACAAAGGAGAAAGTAGAAAGGCTAAAGTAGAAAATCCAGAAATCAGATCTCGGATTTTAGACTCTGAGCTTTCGGCGCTCATAGAGCGTCGCTACAACGAAAATCACAAGAATCTTGTTAATCCTGCCGTCCTCCTGTTTTGCTGGGTTCCTGATTCAATTCGATCTGTCCAATTCGCGCCCGAAGCGGTTAACTTTCGTGGCATGGCAGAGAATCAAATCGAACCTGCCGCAACGACCCGCAGCCCGCGTCGCGTTCGATATTTGATCGACATTGTCGTTCTGATTGCACTCGTCTTTGGATTGGAAGCAGCCGCCGAGGCGGCTTACACGCCGAAATCGATGCAGGCGAGTTTTGTATATGGAGGAGCGGTCCAAATGTTGGAGGTGGTGGTGGCATGGGTACTCATTCGGCTGCGCGGAGAAACCCTCGCTGATATCGGACTGAGGCGACCGGGAAGCTGGTCGCGCACATTCATCGTCAGCATTTTGCTCGCGGCGCTCATTTTCGCAGGAATCTATTTTTCGGAGAAGGCCGGCTTCCACCGCGATCTCACCCGGTTCGCCGCGTTGCAAGGAAATCTCGGTCTTACTGTTTACACTGTGTTTTATGTCGTGATCGGGGCCGGCTTTTATGAGGAATTCATGTTTCGCGGATTTATCATGCAAGGTTTGGCGATGTTCTTTGGTGCGAACCGTGGCGCGTGGGGGGCGGCTTTAATCATTCAAGGCGTTCTCTTCGGCGCCTCACACGCTTATCAAAATCCGCTCGGCATGTTGATCACCGGCACGCTGGGCGTCTTACTCGGCATTCTCGTCATCGTGTCAGGAGGCAATCTTTGGACGGCAATCATCACCCATGCCTTGTTCGATGCGAGTCGCTCGGTTCTATTTTATTTCCAAGGTCCGCCGACCGGCTGAGCGATTGTCGATCTAACAACGCGGCACAAAAATAAAAAATAAATATTGATTTTGTTACAGAGAAGCTGTTTACGTGTTGGAGGGCTTATGAAAAAGCATCTGCTCGTCGCGCTGGTTGGTATCGCTTTTGCGGCAAGCGCGATTGCCGACATTCAGGATCCGCCGGGGAATGATTACGGTCCCACACGGAAACTCGGTCGCGGAATCGGCAATTTTCTTTTCGCTTCCTGTGAACTTCCGGTGACTGTTTGCAAAATAAATAAAGAGGAAGGCAACGCCGCAGCCGCCAGTTACGGCGTTGTGCGCGGTCTTGGCCGTTCCACCGCGCGACACTTCACCGGTCTCCTCGAAATTCTCACCTTCCCGATTCCGATGTGGCACGGCAGTTACCGGCCAGTATTGCCGAGCGATATTCCGTGGATTCACGCCGGTTACTCTGAATTTCCGCCCGAGCTCGGGAACGAATCGAAATATCCCTACTGCCGCGATTATTAATCGTCGGACGCAACTGTAGGGTAGGCGGGCGCCGCGGCGACCCTGCCATTTTGAAATTCGGCAACCGGAGCGGTGGCCCTACAAAATTTAGGAGTCGTAGTACGCGACGGCTTCCGCCGACGATTGTCGATCTTGCGGCGCCGCCAGCAGTTATTCCCATCTATTCACAAATCGGTTGACCGAACTGGCGAGCGGCGTAACAGGTAGAGCGATTGGCACAGGCGGTCGGGTAATGAATCCCAGGAAAATTCCCACGCTGCCGGCGATCGGCGCCTTGGCGCTGATCTACTTCATTGCCGGCAAACTCGCATTGCGTCTGGCGTTTCTTCACGCGAGCGCGTCACCGGTGTGGCCGCCGGCCGGGATCGCACTGGCAGCACTGCTTGTTCTGGGATTCCGCGTATGGCCCGCAATTTTTGTCGGGGCGTTTTTGGTAAACCTGACAACGCTAGGAAACATTTTGACGTCGCTCGGCATCGCCAGCGGGAACACGTTGGAAGCGCTTTGTGGCGCCTGGCTCGTAAACAGATTTGCTGGAGGCGCTCGAGTTTTCGGTCGTCCGCAGGACGTTTTCAAATTCGCGCTGGCGGCGCTTGTTAGCACGACAGTAAGTCCTACGTTTGGCGTTAGCAGTCTGGCCGTTGGCGGCTTCGCACAATGGTCGAGCTGTGGTGCTGGCGGAAACCGTGTTCGGTGGATGGCTTCCGATTTCGGCGCGGAATTATCCGATCTCGTTCATTTGCGGACCGATCGTCATCTGGACCGCGTTTCGTTTCACGCCGCGCGAAACAGCCACTGGCATCTTTATTCTTTCGGCCATCGCAATTTGGGGAACGCTCCATGGATTCGGACCGTTCATTTTGCAATCGGAAAACCAATCGCTCTTGATGCTGCAGTCATGGACGGCCGCGTTGACGATCACAGCAATGGCAATCGCAGCCGCAATTACGGAAAGCAACCGCACCCAGGTTGCGCTCGAGCAGCAAAAGGATGCGGTTGAAGCCGCGAACCGAACCAAAGACAATTTTCTGGCGATGCTGTCGCACGAGCTGCGCACGCCGCTGACGCCTGTGATGGCAGCGCTCGATACTCTTGAGGCGGATGGTTCGCGCTCGAGTGGAGCAAAAAACTCACTGGCAATGATTCGGCGCAATGTCGAACTCGAGAGCCAATTGATAGACGATCTCCTCGACCTCACCCGCATCGCCAAAGACAAATTGCAATTACGATTCGGGCCGCTCGATTCTCACGAAGTGATTAACAATGTGGTGGAAATTTGCCGCCCGCAAGCGCAGGCGCGAAATTTAACGCTGCAGCTCAACCTGCGCGCTGGTACGCACCATGTCTTGGGCGACGCAGCCAAGTACCAACAAATTGTTTGGAACCTGCTCAAGAACGCGGTCAAGTTCACGGCTGAGAACGGCGAAATCACAATTTCATCGTCTAACCCGGAACCGCAGCTCCTCGCCATCGCCGTGCGCGACACCGGAATCGGAATCGAACCGGAAGTCATGCATCGCATTTTCGATCCATTCGAGCAGGGCGAGCGCGCATTTCAGCGGCGCTATGGTGGACTCGGCCTCGGTTTGGCGATTTCCAAATCACTCGCCCAAGCGCACGGCGGCACACTGATCGCGCGCAGCGAAGGATATGACCGCGGTTCCACTTTCATTTTAACGATGAAAACCGTTCCGGCACCGCCGCGCATCGTGAAGCTTACATCGCCGGTGCCGGAGAGCCGGCCGTTGCGGATCTTGCTGGTCGACGATCATCAGGACACTTGCGTTGCGCTCGAGCGACTGCTCGTTCGGCGCGGCCATTTGGTCGCAGCTGCGCACAATGTCCGCTCGGCGATGGAAACTGCGGCGCGTAATTCGTTCGACTTGCTCATCAGCGACATCGCCTTGCCCGATGGGACCGGCACCGAGTTGATGACTTATCTGCACGCGATTTCGCGAATCCCGGGAATCGCCATCAGCGGATTTGGAATGAATGGCGACATCGAGAAGAGCATCGACGCCGGGTTTGCCGAGCACCTGATCAAACCGGTAAAAATGGAAAATCTCGAAGCTGCGATTGACCGCGTCATGGCGACGGCGACTCTGTAGCCGCTACTCCCACTTCCGAAAATAAATGCGGCACTCATAGAGCGCCGCTACAGTTCAGCGTTGCGCACGGTCGATCTAAAAATCGAGGACGTCGCCTTCGGCGGAAAAGGTGTGGCGCGAGAAAACGGCAAAGCCGTTTTCATTCCGTTTACGATCGACGGAGAATTGGCCTCGGCGAAGATCACGCGCGAGAAAAAGCAATTTGCCGAAGCGGACCTTGTCGATCTTCGTGAAACATCGCGGCATCGAGTCGAACCGCTTTGTCCATATTTCGGGCAATGCGGCGGTTGCACCTACCAACACATCGAATACGCGCACCAGCTCGCGATCAAATCACGCCAGGTCCACGACGTTCTTAAACGAATCGGAAAACTCAAAAACGTTCCGATGCGTTCAATCATCCCCTCGCCTCTTCAATATGCTTATCGCAATCGCATCACCGTTCACGCCGAGAATGGCGTGGTCGGATATTTTCGACGCGATTCGCATCGTTTGATCGACGTCGAGCGATGTCCGATCGCGATGGACGAAGTGAATCGCGAACTCACTGATTTGCGGTCGCGCGACCTTGGCGATGGTCATTACACTCTGCGCGCGCGATCTGGCCCGCGCGTTTTTTCGCAAACGAATGCTGGCGTGGCGAACGCACTGCGCGACTTGATTGTTCAACTGATGCCACCCCATCATGAGTTGCTCATCGACGCATTCTGTGGTGCCGGCTTTTTTGCCAAGGCGCTCGTCGGCAAATTTAATCGTGTAGTCGGAATTGACTGGGACCGGTTCGCAATCGCCGCTGCTTTGGAGACGGCGGGCGCGAAAGAAACGTACATTGCGGGCGACGTTGATGCTAACCTCAAATCAATCCTGGGAGAATGCGACGCCGACAAGACCCAGGTGATCGTCGATCCACCGGCGGTCGGTCTGAGCGCGAAGCTCCAGAAAACGATTGTCGATCTTGCGCCGGCGACGCTGATTTATGTTTCGTGTAATCCAGCCACTCTTGCGCGCGATCTCGCCGAGTTGCAGTCGCGATTCAAAATCGAATCCGTCACGCCGCTCGACATGTTTCCGCAGACGGCGGAAATCGAAGTGGTCGTGCAGTTGCAACGCTCTGATGCTTCGACGATTTAACGATTTAGCCATTCGTTTATGACTTCGCCAAAAGTCTTGATTGCCGATTCCATTTCGCAGCGCGGAGTCGATGAGCTTGCCCGCGACGGCGTGCTTGATGTTTCGGTTCAAACAAAGCTTAGCCCGGTGAAGTTGATCGAAATTATCCCTGAATTCGCAGCGTTGATCGTTCGCAGCGAAACGAAAGTGACCGGAGAAGTACTGAATGCGGCAAAAAAAATGCGCGTCGTCGGCCGCGCTGGCGTCGGCGTCGATAATGTCGATGTTGAAACGGCAACGCGGCGCGGCGTGCTCGTGCTCAACGCCCCCGGCGGCAACACCGTTTCAACAGCCGAACACGCATTTTCGCTTTTGCTTTGCGTGGCGCGAAAAATCCCGCAAGCGGACGCGAGTCTGCGTGGCAAAAAGTGGAGCAGAAAAGATTTCGAAGGTGTCGAGCTCTACAACAAAACGCTCGGCGTCATCGGCATGGGGCGGATTGGAAGCGAGGTGAGCCGGCGCGCGATTGCCTTTGGGGTGCGCGTGATCGCATACGATCCGTATCTCTCCGCTGCGCGAGCGCGCAGTTTGCAAGTGGAACTGGTGGAGGAACTGGATGACCTGCTCGTAAACGCGGATTTCATTTCGTTGCACACGCCGCTCACGAACGAAACGCGTCACCTTCTTGACGCCGCCCGCATTTCAAGAACGAAACGCGGCGTCCGCATCATCAATTGCGCGCGCGGCGGTTTGATCGACGAGACGGCGCTGGCGAATGCGCTGCAAGATCGATATGTTGCCGCCGCCGCGCTCGACGTCTTCGAAATCGAACCGTTGCCGGATGATTCGCCGCTGCGCGTCGCACCGAATTTAATTCTGACGCCGCATCTTGGCGCTTCCACCGCCGAGGCGCAGGAAAGCGTCGGAATTGAAATTGCGCAATCGATCCGGGCCGCGCTCCTCGAAGGAACAATTCGCAACGCGGTCAACATGCCGAACCTCGACGCGAAAACATTGTCGATCATCGGTCCGCATCTGCGATTCGGCGAGAAGCTCGGCCGCTTTCTCTCGCAAGTTGCGCCGCGACGCGTGGACGAGTTGAGAATTAATTACAGCGGCAAAGTGAACGAGCTCGATACCGGACCGATCACGCGCGCGGTCCTGAAAGGTTTTCTGGAAAGCGCTGGCGGCGCTGACATCAACGAAGTGAACGCGCCGGCGTTCGCTGAAAGTCTCGGATTAAAAGTGACGGAGACGCGGTTGAGCGCGGCCGGCGATTACACCGATCTGGTTGAGTTGTCCGCCGATGCGGAAGGAAAGACCGTTTCGGTTGGTGGCGCATTTTTCGGCGCGACGCCGCGTATCGTCAGCGTCAACAGCCGTCCGGTGGAAGCGCGACCGCACGGCGTTATTCTCGTTCTCGAAAATACGGATCGGCCGGGAATCGTCGGCCGCATCGGAACACTACTGGGCGAGCATGATGTAAACATCGCCACCATGTCGTTGAGCCGAAATCAGGCGGGCGGCACCGCGCTCACGATTTTGAATTTGGACAACGCGCCCAGCGAGCAATTGCTGCGAGAAATCCGGGCCAGCGGCGACATTCATTCCGCTCAAGTCATTCAGCTGTGAGCATCGACATGGCTCTATGTCGATCCTAGCAGGTAGTAATTCCAAGACCTGGGCCGGCGCGATCTTTGTTGTTAGTGTGGCCGCAGTTTTATATTTCCTCACTGCCGCCCGCGACATTGTTGTCGGCGATTCACCCGAATTAATTACCGCAGCCGCGACGCTCGGCGTGGCGCACGAGCCCGGTTATCCGCTGTTCACGATGCTCGGCCATTTGTTCAGCTGCCTTTCGGTCGGATCGATTCCATTTCGGGTGAATTTATTGTCAGTGATCTGCCACGGCGCGACGGTCGGCGTTATCTACCTCACAGCGAATCGACTGACCCGATCGCATTTGGCTGCGCTGATTGCGGCGCTGTTGCTCGCCGTCAATCCGACATTCTGGTCGTGGTCGCTCGTCGCAGAAGTTTTTCCTTTGAATGACCTCATCGCCGCGACGCTGATCTTGTTTTTGCTCGCTTGGAATGAACAGCCCCAACAATACGCGCTGTTGTTCATGTCCGCCTTTCTTGCCGGTCTCGGCCTAACCAATCATCAAACGATCGTGCTTCTCGGGCCGGCATCTTGTTTCATCCTTTGGCAGCAACGCTCGATATTGCGCGAGCGGCCAACGCTTCTGTTGGTCGCGGCTGTCTCATTTTTCGCAGGACTGCTTCCGTATGCTTACATCCCGTGGGCTTCTGCTCATCATCCCACTTATAATTGGGGTAACGTCTCGTCGATCTCGGATCTAATCGATGTGATCAGACGCAGAACTTACGGCAGTAGCCACCTGGTCAGCGTGCCCGGCTACACCGGCGGATCAGTAATCGCTCGGATAATAGCGCTGCTCGCTTCATTTGGCCTAACGACTTTGTTGTTCATCGCCGTCGGTCTGATCGCGGCGTATCGGCAAGCACGCTCCTATTTTTGGTTTGGCCTGGTCGGGTTTCTGCTTGCCGGTCCATTCTTTGTCTGGATCACAAATCTGAATCTGGCCACCGCGCCGTCCGCGTTGTTTGTGTTGCAACGATTTTTTCTGCTGCCGCAGGTCATCCTCGCGCCGTTCGTTGCTTTCGGGTTCTTGTGGATAGCAAATCTGATCGGCCGCTACTGGCGGCGAACCGTTGTCAACGCATCCTTAATCGTGACCGCAATGACCGCAGTCTCGATCACGTTGCGGGTAGCAATGGATTATGGCCGCATCGATCAAAGCAGGAATTTTATCGAGCGAAGATTCACGGAGGACGTTTGGCGCACGGTCGAGTCGGGTTCAATTTTGATCGCCCGCGGCGACATCGCATTTGCGTTGATGTATTTCCAAAAAGTCGAGCACATCGGCGCCGATACTGAACTCGTCCTGCTGCCTCTTTTGTCGACCAGGTGGTACGTTCAACAGCTGCGAGATCAACATCGCAACATAACTATTCCGTTCGATCGCTACGATGGTATCAGCAACAATCTGAAGAAAGTCATCGAGGCCAATAGCAATCGTCCCTTTTGCATCGTCGGCACAATCGGCAGCGACGATCACAGCCTTGATGAAAACTATTGGCCCTATCAGTTCGAAGCCGATATCATGACGATGTACGCGTGGCCCGCATTCCGGATCGCGAACGATTGCGCGACGGTCGGTTTAAGAGATCATGCTCGAAAGTGGTACCAGCGCGCGCTTGCGATCAATCCGCAGTTTCCGAAAGCGCGCGAAGCGCTGGCCCGACTGGAACATTGATTCGCATCGAGTAACTGTCATCTGTCATGGCAGTGCCGCGAAAAATCCAGATTGTTAGCGCTTTTGCGGCTCTCTATTTGATTTGGGGCTCGACCTATCTCGGAATTCTTTTCGCCATTCAATCGATCCCGCCATTTTTGATGGCGGGCACGCGTTTTCTTTTCGCCGGCTTGATCATGTTTGCGATCGCGCGGACCCAAGGATCGCTAAGATCGACATGGGCGGAGTGGCGCACATCCCTCATCGTCGCGGCATGTTTGCTGTTAGGCGGAAACGGCGGCGTCACCATTTCGGAAAAGTTTATTGAAACCGGGCTCGCCAGTTTGATCGTCGCGACCGTTCCGATTTACATCATTTTGCTTGGTTGGCTGTTCGGCATGACGCCGCAACCAAGTGGAATTGTCTGGCTCGGACTTGCCGGCGGATTTTTAGGCGTCGGAATTTTGCTCGGCCCGGCGTTACGATTTTCCGGCGGCGGCAATAGCCATCCGCTCATCGGGATGTCGATCTTGCTGGTGGGATCCTTCCTGT
>WNFR01022985.1_pt1 | contig 11715 bp, 10 predicted proteins | sample 5400221 | NCBI WGS metagenome assembly WNFR01 (sample SAMN13153357, study PRJNA577476) | soil metagenome | isolation source: 40 cm soil under Madrone tree | place: USA:California | collected 2016-06-14 | reverse complement strand
GGGCGTCAGGACGGCGAGGTCAAACATGTTGTGGCTATTGAGAGGGAGGTTTTCGACCAGCGTAGGGTTAATGGTTCCCGAAATCTCGGAGGAGGTCGTGGAGATCAATTCTGCGCCGGCTGCGGAAACATTGACTGTCTGCGCAGCAGCTCCAACCGCAAGCGTGACGTCGACGCTCGCGGGTTGCGCCACTTGAATCACTCGATCACTTACAACCACGGTCTTGAACCCGGTCATGCTCACAGTGATGGAGTAGGTCCCGGGAGACAGCGATGGAAAGGAATAGTAGCCCGTGCTATTCGTGACCCTATTCCGAGCCTCGCCCGTCCCTTGATTCTTCACGGTCACCGCGGCCCCCCCTACGACCGCACCCGTGCTATCGGTCACGGTGCCACTGATACTGGAAGTGGTCTCTACCTGGGCTTGCATCGGGATGGCAAGCAGAACCAAGCAAACTGACAGAATCATCGCAAGGCACAAGATCCTGCCCTTGTGTGGATTTCGATGCTCGTAAGGGCTCATCGCGGCTCTCCACTTTTTTTGAGGACGTAAATTCAGCCTGACAATGAACGCACCTTATTCTGAGGCACAACACCTTGTCTAATATAATGTTCAGTCGATGATCACCTATCTTTTAGATGGCCCGACGAAGGGAAAAGGAGAGGATGCATACGAGGAGCCGGCGCGACATCCTTGGCAAGCAACGCCCGCACCTCCAAGTTGTGGTCCGAGGCGTCAGTCTCCCACATCAACATATCGACCTGGTGATCCGCGAAGCGCTGCTCTTGGACCATCCACGTGCCACGCGGGATCGAGACAGGTTCGCGGTGCACTTGCGCTTTTACGACCGGTGTGGATGTGTTCAATGCGGCAAGGCTGAAGGGGCACGCGCACTTAAAGACTACCGAGCGCCACATTCACCTGTCGAAGCGGCATTTGGAATATGCCCAAGAGAAGATAGAGCGCTTCCGTGCGCGACCTGAGACGCGGGTGCAAGGCGCGAACCCCCTCAACGGAGGAATTCGACAGCAGCATCTTAATCTGGGAAATCGGGCGCGCACGTATGGTGTAGGTTGCGTATCCGAACTGTGGTTCAATTCCGCTCTTGCAAGGCCTTCCGATTAGCCGGTTCGTGCTCCGCCATTGGTCTTGTACACTCATGACCTGCTGCCGAGGGTACGGGTTAAGGAGAAAGTTGCCCTGCGAGAAAGCCGTTAATTGAACCCAGGGGCGCTCGCAAGGTCATCGGCACATCAAGGACAGCTTTGTCCGACTTCCCTTCTTGAAATGCTCGTAGGGTGTGGGCACCCCGATTCGCACCACCTTCGTGCGAAGCCGAAAGACCTCACGCGGCGTCATCCTCTTCTGACCCAGCAACCACAACCTCCCTGAGGACTGGCGGCGCCTGTTTGATATTTCCCTGTTCCTCAAACTGTTTCGGGGACCCAAGGGGAAGCTCAAATAGGTAGGAGTTTCGGTCAGTCGGAGGAGAGTCACAACATATCGAAATTAACTGAGATCTGTCGAATTATTCTATTTGCCGGTGTTGGTGCCACTGCGTTAGATTGCCTTGGATAGAAAGTCCCCACCACTTGTGGAGGAGTGACTTCCGAGAAGTACCCTCGGAGGAGACTTCGCGATGAGAAAATGCCTTCCGAGCATCATCGCGATTGGACTTGTAACAACAGCAGAAGCAATTGCCCCGAAGTCTTATTCGGTCAAGTTCCATGCAGCCCAAAAGTTTCCCGCAATGTTTTTCCCCTGACAAGACGATGGGCACGAGATTCGACTACAACCCCGGGGGAGACTTCATTAGAGGCAGCCTGGCCGCGGCCATTTGAACAAATGGGAGGAGCAAGATGGCAGGGTCACCCGAGAAGACGTCCATCCGCGATGTTGCGGACTTGGAAGAACTTTTGAGCCAGCCCAGCGAGGCCGCCATTCGAGCTCTCGGCACCGTAGACGGGGACATTCTGATTCTGGGCGTCGGTGGAAAGATGGGGCCGACGCTTGCCCGAATGGCCAAGCGGGCATCGGAGATTTCTGGCGTATCGCGCCGCGTCATCGGTGTCTCTCGATTCTCATCGTCGAAACTAGAGCAGCAACTGCAGGGTTGGGGTGTCGAGACAGTGCGCTGTGATTTGTTGGATGGAGAATCGCTTGCCGAGTTGCCTGAAGCTGCAAACGTCGTCTATATGGCAGGATTGAAGTTTGGCTCCACGGGCCAGGAGTCACTCACCTGGGCCATGAACAGTTTTCTGCCAGGGGTTGTGTGCGCAAGATTTCGAAAGAGCAGGATCGTGGTGTTTTCGACCGGCAATGTTTATGGACTGTCACCCGTCTCTCGTGGAGGCTCGCGGGAGGAGGATGCACTCGAGCCGGTGGGCGAGTACGCGATGAGCTGTTTAGGGCGGGAGCGTATCTGTGAGCACTTCAGCAGGAAGTATCAGGTCAAGATGTCACTGATTCGACTGAATTACGCCTCCGAACTTCGTTATGGAGTTCTAGTGGACGTTGCTCAGCGTGTCTATGCAGGTCAAATCGTGCCTCTCTCTATGGGTTCCTTGAACGCCATTTGGCAGGGAGATGCTGCCGCTATGAGTTTGCAGGCGCTGGCTTGTGTGTCTAATCCTCCCTTCGTCGTTAACATTGCTGGGCCGGAATTGCTGAGCGTGCGCGCCATTGCCGAGGAGTTTGGTGAGCGTTGGCATAAGCCCGTGCGTTTTGCGGGTGCGGAGGCAGAAGACGCGCTGTTGAGCAATGCACAAAAGGCCTATCAACTCTTTGGTCGGCCGCGAATTAACGCTGCGCAAATGGTGACATGGATCGCCGACTGGGTAGGCCGCGGCGGAGAAACCTGGGCAAAGCCCACACATTTTGAGGAACGAGCCGGGCGCTTCTAAAAGGGTTGAACAAGACGCAAGCCGAAGGGAAGCCGGTGGGGAGACAACTGGATTCGAAAGTCAGAGAGGTTCTCACAAGAGGCACAGTGATTCCCGCGCACCCGCTCGCGTTAAATGCGCACAGGCGCCTCGACGAACGCCATCAGAGGGCACTCACACGTTACTACATCGCGGCCGGTGCTGGCGGCTTGGCGGTAGGGGTGCATACGACTCAGTTTGCGATCCGAGAGCCACGCGTTGGACTCTTAGAGCCGGTCCTGTGATTGGCGGCGGAGGAGATGGACCGTGCCGACAGAACACGCCGCGAACCGCTGATTCGAGTCGGAGGAATTTGCGGGGAGAGGGCTCAGGCTGTTCGGGAGGCCCAGCTGCTCGCTGAACTTGGATACAGCGCAGGTCTTTTGAGCCTGGGATCCATGAAGGATTCACACGAAGCAGCTCTGATAAGTCACTGCCGAGAAGTCGCGGATGTCCTCCCACTATTTGGTTTTTATCTGCAGCCTGCCGTGGGCGGTCGTGTGCTCTCTCACCGATTCTGGCGCGAGTTCGCAGAGATCCAAAACGTTGTTGCCGTCAAGATTGCGCCGTTTAACCGTTACCAGACACTGGATGTCGTACGGGCCGTGGCCGAATCGAGGCGCGATATTGCGCTTTATACTGGAAATGATGACACCATTGTGATGGATCTGCTTACGACCTATTCCTTCCAGACCGACGGACGAGCCCGGGAGTGCCACATTGTCGGGGGACTCTTGGGCCACTGGGCAGTATGGACTCAACGTGCGGTTTCCCTGCTGGACGAGTGTCACGTAATTACACGCGGGCTTGATGCAATTCCAAGGGAACTACTTCGTCGGAGTGCAGAAATCACGGACACCAACGCAGTTTTTTTCGACGCTGTGCACAACTTCGCCGGTTGCATTGCCGGACTCCATGAGGTCTTGCGCCGTCAGGGTCTGCTCGAAGGAATCTGGTGTTTGAATCCCGAAGAGACCCTTAGCCCGGGACAGCGACAGGAGATCGAACGAATCTATAATGCATACCCGCACTTGAGTGACGACAACTTTGTTCAAGAGGGACTCGATGAGTGGCTAAAACCATGACACGTTTGCATTCGCTCCCTCATTGTCCACGAATTTATCGAGCAGACCGGCATTCACGTTTCAGGGAAGGCTCACGGCATGTCCAAACAGACGCCTGTTCTTTTCTCCTGTATGACGATATTAATCTCACTGCTCTCATGGCACCGGCTTCGCCTCCCAAACCGGTTGGTTGTCGGTTGTCTGCGTAGCCACACGACTTGTCCAAACTTGTCTAGCTGAGAGTGGCCCGAAAGACGGGCTTCGCTGACGCCAGCGCAGCTCTCCATGTTGCATCCCGGACAAAGGACCGTGAGCAAGCGATGGTCACCCTGTTTAATGTGAATTCAGCCGCCAGAGAATTCCCATTCCAGGGGGCCCGCCAGGGGCTTGCCCCCTGGCTTGCCCCCCAGCATCCTAGCCTTATAGAGTCAGCACAGGCAGAGACCATGGGACTGCAGCTAGAGCACCAACCTGCTTCAGGAACTCGCGCCGATGACTCATTGGTTTTCAGTTTCCTGTCTCGTTTTGTTTCGGTACTTCATTCTCCCCAATTTCGGGCAATCTCAAGTTCACAAGTCTCCGCGGTCAATTTGCGCCAGTGGCACTGTTCGTTAATCCGGATTAACAAATTTCTGAGACTCGTGAGACAGTCCCGTCAGGAATTAAAACTCAAGGATGATCCGCGCGTATATTTCTGCGGCAAGGGCCACTTGATCCAGCTCCACATACTCCTCGGCCGCGTGGGCGCGATCAATGCTCCCTGGGCCTAGAATGATGCTGGGGATCCCCTCCCTTGAGAGCTTGCTCGCGTCGGAGCCGTACGGGACACCGACCAAGCTGCTGGTTCCTCTGAGTTTTTGCGAGACACTGCGGGCTACCTGCACGACTTTCGCAGAAGCTGGCGTCTCCATGGCCAGATCTTCCAACACAGGCGGTTCCATCTCCAACTTCAGCTCAGGATCGTCAACTTGCAGTTCCGATATCAGACCCGTGAGTTCCTTCCACACTGTTTGTTGCGTTTCGCCAGGCAATAAACGGCGATCGACTTCAATCGAGCAAGATTCCGGGACCTGATTCACCTGGATCCCACCGTGAATTGTTCCCACCACGAGTGTTGGCGATCCTAAAAGCGAGTGTTGCCGCATGGGATAGTTACGCAGTAGCTTGTCATCGAGGGCTACCATGAACTTAGACATCTTGGCAATCGCATTGATTCCCAAGTGCGGCTTCGAGCTATGGGCGGCTCTCCCGTGTGTCCGGATTCGCCAGCGCAGGATTCCCTTCGAAGCCGTCACGGTCTCAAGCGCGGTCGGTTCTGCAACCACCGCACCTTCTGCGTTAACTCCAGCTTCCAGAAACTTCACGATCCCGCCAAAAGCATGCTCCTCGTCCGCGGCCGCCAACAATACTGCGGACACCCTGGGCTGAAGTCCGGCATCGCTCACGGCCTTAAAAGCGTGCATCATGGCTGCCAACCCGGCCTTGGTATCGCAGCTCCCGCGGCCGTACATGAGGCCGTTTTTCCTGAGAGGTTGGAAAGGTTGAATACTCATACCTAACTCGGAGGCCGTGTCCATGTGGGCCTCAAAGACCAACTTCCCCCCTCCAGACCTTCCTGCGACAGTGGCAATCACGTTCGGGCGGCCTTGGAAAACAAGTTGGTATGTGTATGGGATGGAATTCCGCTTGAAGAATTCGCCAACATATTCTGCCAGCAGTCCTTCACCCGGCCCTCCAGGGTACTGAGGATTGACGCTGTTAATGGAAATTAAGTCAGCCAGCGTGGCAAAAATCTCTTCGGGATTTAACTTCCATGTCCGGTCCATGATTACCACCTCAGGAAAAAATGTTTATGGGATGTTAGGAGGGAGGGCCATTCGAATCGAGGTAGTCCAACGCCTTCTGACTGCAGATTCTCCCAGCTTTATGTACACAGGTGTGCCCGCCCGCTCTCCGCCTCACTGAGGACCAGGGGTACGCGGATTATTCCGTCGGAGATTCGCTCTTAAGCGGTGATGCCCCCGCCATAAATGGTTGGCATAGCCCACGACCCCAATCGCAAGAAGCAAAGTAACTATGCCGCTCAGCAAGAAGCCGTGAGCCTCCCGGCTCGCGCCCTTCCACTCCCCACTGAAGAAGCCTTCCAAGTTTGCGGTAATGAGCATAACGGACAACATGATGGCCCAGCCCACTGAGGCCCCCAGGGGACCCAGCAAACGAACTCCTGGGGCATAGCAAACAAATCCGGCTATCCACAGGAGTCCCATTGTTGCAGCGAGGACCCAGTAGAATCTCGTCCCGGGTTCAAAAAAAAGGCCGCCTGTCCTTCGCTTTTTGAGCAACCAACAGCAATAAATGGCGTTAACGAGAAAAAGCGGCATGGTGATCAACGCCCAAAGCGAATTTCCGGCCATGGACTCTGTCGCTCCCTGTTCAATCGCTCTTTGAATCACCTCCCCACCGAAAGCAAAACCCAGATTCCCACAGCAGGACAGCAACCCAGAAGCGATGCAGACGACCAGCCCCAAGCCGAAAGACGATTTGCCCTCCTCTCGACCGGGATTCTGCTGGGCATCACGCAACTTCCCAGCCCAGGCACACAAGGCAATACCCCCTAGAACTAATAAGAGTGCGGCCACGGTCAGGAGTCCCTGAGGTTGAATTAGCTTTTCTGGAGAAAGGGCCACCAAGGGAATGAAGGTACCCGCTGATGCGGCGAGGCCGAGGATGATGGCAAATCCCAGCCCCAACCCCAACATGTTAACCCCTATTCCAAAGGTGAGCGCCCCCAAACCCCATCCCAGCCCGAATAGCTCTACCAACATAAAAGAACGAAGGCTCGTCGAAGCAAAAATTGCGAACAGATGGGGAAGGGTGGCCCAAGCGAGGAGCCATGGCCAAACCAAATAGGCTGTGATCGTGAAGCCGAGCCAGGTGTTTTCCCAACCCCAGCGACGAGTGAACTTCATCGGCACCATGAAGCTGCCTTGCAGCACACCCGCCGCAACCACCAATAGATAGCCCATCGTCTACCGCGGCCTTACCTGCTTCAGTCTTCGATCGTGACGACAACCGCTCATCACCGCTCTCCGCACTCTTGCTCGCATTGCGCTAGCCCAAAGCCCCTTGGGGCAGCAGCTGGCCAAGCCTGGCTACTCCAGCTTCACATCACATTGGTGTTCCGAGGATCGGATCAAGGCCAACGCTATCTTTAGCGCCTCAAAGGCGTCTTGAGGTGTGAGAACCGCGGGCGATTCATCCCTTTTCACACAATCAACAAAGTAGCCCACTTCCTCTTTGATCGCTCCCCAAACTCTGCCTGCAAAGCGTGCGTCGTAATTCACGTTGACGGATTCTGCGCCTTGCTCCCGCCAGAGGTTCAAACTAGAAGGAACCAAGTGAAAGTCTGCGACGGCTTTCGACCCGATGACCTGCATAGCATCGTTGGTCGCAACCCCAGCTTGGTCGGGGATCAGCCAGTGGGTCTCGATGCAAGCCACGGCTCCTCCCTGAAACTCGAGAAAACTCCAGTTAATGTCTGGATTCTTGCCTCCCTGAATGTTTCTCGTGAACGCCCTGACATTCCTGACGTGGTCCTGTGTGTACCACAGACACAGATCAATGTCATGAATGGAGTTTTCCACAATGGCGTGCGTTCGCGAATAGATGGGATAGAGCTGTTTCGGTCGATTGCGGCGAGCATGGATCGAGACAATCCTTCCCAAATTGCCCGCTTCGATTTCGCGCCTGATACTCCCGTAGTTCGTTTCAAAGCGTAGGATGTGACCCACCATCAGGTGGACCTGGGCTTTTGCCGCAGCCTCGATGATCTTCGCAGCATCTTCAAGGTTGCTGGCGATAGGTTTCTCGAGCAGGATGTGCTTTCTCGCTTGTGCCGCCGCCAGAACCGGCTCGACATGGAGAGACTCGGGGGTGACGACACTCACGATCTCAATATCGGTCCGCGCACATAGTTCTCTCGCATCGGTATAGGTGTCGGGGATGCGGTACTTGCTGGACATCTCGCGTAAACGGCTTTCGCGAACGTCGCTGATGGCCACGATCTCGACATCGGAGAGCGCTCTGTAAGCTTGGATGTGGAGCTCGCCATATGATCCAACGCCGATAACGCCCACTCCGATTTTTGCCATGTCGATTCCCCTCGAAATAAAGTGTGGATGCCGAGCCTTCCTTCTCGACTGCAAGTCAAATTTCAAACACAATCATTTGATGCCCTTCCACGGAGGGGACGATTGCGTGAGCATAGCCATCCTTGAAATCAACATCGAGGCGCTGCCTCTGAGGGGCCAGATAAGCTTCTTTGGCCCGCGCGCTCATGCGCAGGGTGAGCTCGAGGAAAAACTCACCTCGGAATTCGCTTCCGGACGGAAGACAGAGGTGTTGAAGCCACTGCAGTCCGGGGTCGTCCCAACTGTTTCGGCCACCCCCGGGGCTCGGTGAGAGCAAATTGTGGTAAGCGCGGCCATTGAGCGGAGCGTGGTCATTTGGCAGTTGCTCATAAGGGTGACCATGGAATTGGTTCCTACCACTCGGGTGGTCACGTTAAAGGCACATTTTTCAGAAAATGTACTTTAGCGTCGCTTGCAACTGCCGGGCCGGCCGGGTTGAGAATATCTGGCCAAAACCGAGGTCCGTGTAATAATTGTCGGGCGCTCCCCACTGCGTGTGGTTAAAGGCATTAAACATGTCGAGCCGGAAGTCCACCCGGCCGCTATCTTTGGGGAAATTGGTTGGCGTGCTCTTGCTGAGAGCCAGATCCCAGTTGTTGATGCCCGGTGTCGTGATCGCTCCCAAGGTCGAGTTGCCATATGCGCCGAACGGCGCCGCGACGAAGCATGCGGTGTTGAACCACTGCAAGCGATTGCGACCGCCAGCGACATTGTTCGGATTGCAAATCCGATTGGGTTCACCATAATTTTCCAAGCCTGTCCCGGAAAAATCTGGGCTGCGAACGTTTAACGGGGCTCCGGTAGAAAACTCCGTAATGCCGCTGAAAGACCAACCCCCGACCAGCTTATCGAGAGCAGGGCCGAGCGAGTTCCCAAAGCTCTTTCCCTTCCCGAGTGGCAGTTGATAAGAGTAGCCAGCAACGAACCTTTTCCGGGGAGTAAACGAAGCATCGCCCGCGTGGAGATAAGGGTAGCGGAAGTTTTCGTTTCCAATGTCGCTGCTGCCAAAGTCCGAGCTCACTATGTTTTTGGCCCAGCTGAAATTCGCCATCAGCGAGAGACCGTGCCAGCCGGCGTTTTTCACGCTGGCGACCAGCGCGTTATACCGGCCCCAGCCGATCGGCGCCCAGGTCCCAACGTCTCCCCATTGTGGGAACGGTCTCCGTTGCTGGAGGCTTACATTCGCCAGCGGGCCCACCGGCAAAGCAGCGGCATTCTCGTTGATAAACTGGAACTCATGGACGGTGTGGGAACCGGTGTAGTCGACTTCCGCCGACCATTGTGGGCTCAGGAGCCGTTGCGCACTCAAGGACCACTCGAGGACTGCTCCGGTCGGATAGTAGCTAAGGGGAACCCGGAAAGCAGCCGGAGGATTGGCATTCGGCTGCGGAATTCCTGTTGGAGAAGGGGCAGGGAAATTTCCTTGAACTAAGACTGGAGGAAGCTGCTCGGAACCCGCAGTAGCTACCTCATTCCGTAGATTGAAGGGTGCGATGCCGTGCTGCAGGTTGCTGAAAAAGTTGTTGTTGATATTGCCGTCGTAAAATTTTCCGAAGGAGGCTCGTACCGGAGTTTTTGGTGTTAGGAGATAGGCCAGCCCAATTCGCGGCGCGAGATCCAGATTGCCAGCCGTGTATCCTTGGCGCGGGATATTGCTATTCAGCGGCGCACACCTCCCATAACATTTTGCGGGATTGAGATAGTCAAGGGGATTCTGAAGCACGTATTCGATCTGACCGGTCTGAAAATTGAAAGTCGCAACTGTGTTGCTAGGAACCGTCCAAGGGCTCCAATATTCATAGCGCAGCCCGAAATTGAGCGTCAGCTTTGGAGTTACCCGCCAGGAGTCCTGCGCGTAAAAGCCATAATATCGTTGGTAACCCCGATAGATGTTGCCACTCACTGTCAAGAGATCCTGCTTAGCCGCGCCCAGCAGATAGTCGGCAAAAGCGTTGCCGCCTGGGCTTGTAATCCCAGCCGCGGACATGGCGGAAGCGCAGGCGGCGTTCCCCAACGGACAGGCCTCGGTCCAATTGTTCTGAAAGGCAAAATAGCCTTTGTCGTTAAACGCGCTGGGATAATAGTTGCGTCTCTCCGTTATCTCCACCCCCAGCTTCATTTGGTGCCTGCCTTTTACAGTGCTGTAGTCGTCCTTGAGCTGATAGGTGTTCGCGATGCTGTCGAGAAAGTACTGCAGTGAACTCCCCATGTCATATCCCGCGACCTGAATTTGCGGACCGCCCGTGAAGTTCGATGTGTTGAGCAAGCCGATCGCCTTCGCGACGTCGGGAACGCTGAAGTTCCGTCCCAGTATCCATTTTGGCCGGCTGTAGGAAACCAAAAAATCGTTCACCGAATTCGCCGAGATACTTTCCGTCCAATGAACAACAATGTTGCGCGAAGAGCTGGCATTGTTCGTGCCCTGCAGCGGCTGGAGGCCCCCGGCGAGGGCCGGTCGTCTCTCTTCTGTAAAGCGGCCGTAGAAATGGGCATTGGTACCCTTGTTAAAGTCCAGTCTTGCTGTCCCTTGATCACTGTCTATCATTGTTTTTGTGACCCCTGCCAGCATCGGTATGCCGTTGATGGTCGTATTTGGTGTAAGAACATATTTAAGGTAGGCCAGAGTTACGGGGTCGACGCACGTGGGTCGCGGGGCGCAAAGGTTGGTTGGCCCAAGTGGAATCTGGTTGTTCGGAAAAGGCTGGCGTAGTCCGGTCGCCGGATCATACTGATAGGGGTTATAGATGGTTGCTGGCGGCCCCAGGCTGCCGTCGGGATTAACAGTGGGAAGCGTGGAAAAGTCCCCGCCTCGTATCGACACCGGTGGTGTCTGCGTAAATCCCACGCTTCCCTGACGAACCCGGAGGCCCTCATAGTTGCTGAAGAAGAACAGCTTGTCTTTCTTGATCGGCCCTCCCACCGCGCTCCCGAACTGGTTTTGCTGATAATTTGGTAGCTTCAAGCCGGCGAGATTCGTGAAGAAATCCGCGGCGTCCAGGTGATTGTTCCGCAAGTACTCGTACGCTTCACCGTGGAACTGGTTGCCGCCACTTTTGGTGATCACATTGACAGCCGAGACGCCGCTGCCAAATTCCGCGTTCATGTTGGAGGTTTCGATCCTCATTTCCTGGATGCTCGCCGTCGATTGCAACTGCGTGGTTTGTTGATAGACAGGGCTTTGCACGTTCGAACCGTCGATCGATACGTTCGTTCCGCTGTCACGATTGCCGCCGGCGAAAACGCCAGAGGTAACAAAAGTACCGGCAGCGCCTACGTAATTCAGAGATTGCTGTGAAAAGGAAATCTGGCGATTCGTCAGATACTGGGGCGAAGTGCCGGGCGTCAGGACGGCCAAGTCAAACATGTCATGGCCATTGAGAGGAAGGCTTTCGACCAGCGTAGGGCTAATGGTTCCCGAAATCTCGGAGGTGGTCGTAGAGATCAATTCCGCCCCAGCCGCGGAAACATTGACTGTCTGCGCGGAAGTTCCAACGGCAAGCGTGACGTCTACGCTTGCAGGCTGCGCCACTTGAATCACTC
>WNFR01006769.1_pt1 | contig 11715 bp, 12 predicted proteins | sample 5400221 | NCBI WGS metagenome assembly WNFR01 (sample SAMN13153357, study PRJNA577476) | soil metagenome | isolation source: 40 cm soil under Madrone tree | place: USA:California | collected 2016-06-14 | reverse complement strand
GCAACGGCTTTATCTCAAGAGCCTTGAGCGCTATCAACCGTTCGTCGCATGCCTCCCCGGCCGTGCACGGCCGGCCGGGGTAACCGACCGCGCTTTGATCGAGGCAGAGATCCTCACCTTTCACGCCGCCCGGATGCATCGCGAGCAATGAGCGCGTTGCTCGATGTTCGCGCGCTCAAGACGTTCTTTCAGGTTGAGGGCGGAGAATTCCCCGCCGTCGACGGAATCAGCTTTTCCATCGATCCGGGACGAACGCTCGGCATCGTCGGCGAGTCCGGTTGCGGCAAGAGCGTGACGGCATTGTCGATCATGGGCCTGGTGCCGCGCCCGCCCGGGCGGATCGCCGGCGGCGAGATCCTGTTCGATGGCGTCGATCTTCTGCAGCTTTCGGCGGCCGCCTTGCGAGAGCTGCGGGGGAATCGCATCTCGATGATCTTCCAGGAGCCGATGACCTCACTCAACCCGGTGCTGACGGTGGGCGAGCAGATAACCGAAGGCATCCTGCGTCATCGGACGATGAGCCGGGCCGCGGCCAAGGAGCTGGCGATCGAGATGCTGCGCATGGTTCACATTTCGTCGCCGGAGGAGCGCTTCGGCGATTATCCGCACCGGCTTTCGGGCGGCATGCGGCAGCGAGTGATGGTCGCGATGGCGCTCGCGTGCAAGCCGAAGCTTCTGATCGCCGATGAGCCCACGACCGCGCTCGACGTGACCATTCAGGCGCAGATACTCGACCTGATGCGCACGCTGCGCGAGGAAACCGGCACCGCGATCATTCTCATCACCCACGATCTCGGTGTCGTCGCCGAGCTCGCCGACGATGTGGTGGTGATGTACGCCGGCCGCATCGTCGAGCGCGCCACCGTGGCGGCACTCTTCGCCGAGCCGCAGCATCCGTACACCGTCGGGCTGCTGGGCTCGATACCCAGGCTCGACATCGAACAGGATCGGCTCGCCGCGATCGAAGGCCAGGTGCCCAACCCCCTCGCTCCCGTGACTGGCTGCCGTTTCCATCCGCGCTGCCCGTTCGTGATCGAGCGTTGCCGGCACGAGGACCCGCCGCTCATCGACCTCGACAACGGACACGAGTCGGCGTGCTGGCGGGCACCGTTGCACGAGAACATGGTGACGCCGGAATGATCCAGAGCGCCGACGGCGCGTTGCTGCGCGTGGAAGATCTCGTCAAGCACTTTCCGGTGAAGAAGGGCCTTTTCGGGCGCAGTGCAGGCGCCGTCCAGGCGGTCGACGGCATCAGCTTCGAGCTCGCTCGCGGCGAAACACTGGCGCTGGTCGGCGAATCGGGCTGCGGCAAGTCGACGACCGGCAGGCTGTTGCTGCGATTGATAGAACCCACTTCGGGCAAGGTCTGGTTCGACGGACAGGAACTGTTCGCGCTCGATGCGCAGGCGCTGCGCGCGCAACGACGCTCGATGCAGATCATTTTTCAGGATCCCTACGGCTCGCTCAATCCGCGCATGACCGTCGAGCAGACGCTGGCCGAACCGCTTGCGCTGTATGGCCTCGCGGCAGGGCGCCAGAAAGAACGGGGGGCGGAGCTTCTCGGCCTCGTAGGCTTGAGCGCGCAACATGCGCAACGCTATCCGCACGAGTTCTCGGGCGGCCAGCGACAGCGGATCGGCATCGCCCGCGCGCTGGCGGTCGAGCCGCGGCTCATCGTCTGCGACGAGCCGGTTTCCGCGCTCGACGTTTCGATCCAGGCCCAGGTCATCAATCTGCTCATGGACCTGCAGCAGCGGCTGGAGCTCTCTTATGTGTTCATCGCCCACGATCTTGCGGTGGTCAAGCACATCGCGACCCGCGTCGCGGTGATGTATCTCGGCCGCATCGTGGAATACGCGGGCAAGCGCGAGCTCTTCGCGCGGCCGAGGCATCCCTACACGCGGGCGCTGCTGTCCGCGATTCCGGTGCCGCGTCCCGGCGCAAGGCGGCAGCGAATCATTTTGCAGGGAGACGTGCCAAGCCCGCTCGATCCGCCGTCGGGTTGCCGATTTCGCACCCGCTGTCCGTATGCGCAGGCGCGCTGCCGGGTGGAGGACCCGCCGTTGATCGCCGATGACGAGCACGCGGTCGCGTGCCATTTCTGGCGCGACATCGCAGCGTCACCGATCGACGCGCCGCTTGCCGAAGCCGCGACGATCGACCTGCGCCTCGCCCGCCTCCAGGAAGCGTTTCGCGACCGGACGCCGATCGGTTGAGCGGCGGGCAACGGTGCGCACGACAGGTGGAATGACGCTAAGATCGGTGGCGAGAGACGCCCCTATTTCTTAGGAGATAGACATGCGCATGACATCATGGATCACCCGCGCCGGCATCGCCTTGTTGGCTGCGGTCGCAACAGTCGCTCCGGTGCCCGGCTACAGCCAGACCCTGCGCTTCGGATTGGCCGAGGATCCCGACGTGCTCGACCCGACGCTGGCGCGAACCTTCGTCGGCCGAATCGTGTTTGCCGCGCTGTGCGACAAGCTCTTCGATATCGACGAAAAGCTCAACATCGTGCCGCAGCTCGCGACCAGCTACGAATGGTCGGCGGATCGCAGGGCCCTGACGATCAAGTTGCGCCGAGGCGTGACCTTTCACGACGGCGAAAAACTCGACGCCGCGGCGGTCAAATTCAACATCGAGCGCCACAAGAACATGGCCGGATCCAATCGCCGCGGCGAGCTGGCGCCGGTGACGGGCGTCGACGTCGTGGACGAATCCACCGCGCGGCTGAATCTGTCGGCGCCATTCTCGCCGCTCCTGGCCGCGCTCGCGGATCGCGCGGGGATGATGGTCTCGCCCAAGGCGGCGCAGGCCGAGGGCGACAAGTTCGGGGCCAAGCCCGTGTGCTCGGGACCGTTCCGCTTCGTCGAGCGTGTCGCCCAGGACAAGATCGTGCTCGAGCGCTACCCGAGCTACTGGAACAAGGGCGAGATCCATCTCGACCGGGTCATCTATCTGCCGATCGTCGACTCGACGGTACGCCTGGCCAATTTGCGCTCGGGACAGCTCGACATCATCGAGCGCATGGCCGGCTCCGACGTGCCCTCGCTCAAGAACGACTCCCGCTTCAAGGTCGCCAGGATTACCGAAATCGGCTACCAGGGCATCACCATCAATGTCGGAAAAAGCGATCTCTCGCAAAAAAATCCGCTCGGCAAGGATGCCCGGGTGCGCGAAGCGTTCGAGCTTGCGCTCGATCGCGACGGCATCGTGCAAGTGGCGATGGACGGCGAGGCTGACGTGGGCAATCAGTGGGTCGCTCCCAGCAATGCGTACTACGCCAAGAACGTCCCCGCCCCCAAGCGCGACGTCGCCCGCGCCAAGGCCTTGCTGGCCGAGGCGGGCGTCACCAACCCGAGCTTTACGCTGGTGACTCCTACCACCTCGGACGCGCAGAAGATCGCGCAGATCGTGCAGGCGATGGTCAAGGACGCCGGCTTCGACGTCAAGATTCAATCCACCGAATTCGCGACCTCGCTCGACATGGCCGACAAGGGCCAGTTCGAGGCCTACGTACTCGCCTGGAGCGGCCGCGCCGACCCCGACGGCAACTTGTACAGCTTCGACTTCTGCAAGGCCCCGCTCGATTACGCGGGTTACTGCAAGCCCGACGTCGACGAGCTCCTCAACCGCTCGCGCAGCGCGCTCGATCCTGCGGAACGCAAGAAGATCTACGAGCAAATCGCCGCCATCGTGCTCAAGGACCGGCCCATCGTTTATTTGTTTCACCGTCACTGGCTGTGGGCGCACACCGCCAAGATTTCAGGACTGCGCACCATTCCCGACGGGTTGGTGCGCGTGCAGGGTTTGAAGATGAATTGAAGGGCGCGCTGCAGCTTTCATGGGCAACTATCTCGTTCAGCGTCTGGCGACCATCCTCCCAACGCTATTTTTCGTCTCGATCCTGATCTTCGGCTTGCAGCAACTGTTGCCCGGCGACCCGGCGATCATTCTTGCGGGCGAAGACCGGGATCCGAGCGTCGTCGCGCACCTGCACGAGAAGCTGCATTTGGACGATCCGCTTCCGGTCCGCTATCTGTACTGGGCCGGCGGCGTGCTCAAGGGCGATTTGGGCGAATCGGTGCGCATCCAGAAGCCGGTGCTCGATCTCATCCTCGAAAAATTGCCGGTCACGCTCGAGCTAGCGCTGCTGGCGATTGTCATCGCGCTCTCGATCGGGCTCACCGCCGGCATCGTTTCCGCAGTATTCAAGGACACCTTCTGGGACTACGCCGCCAACGTGTTCGCGCTCTGGGGGCTGTCGACGCCGAACTTCTGGCTCGGGATCATGCTCATCCTGTTTTTCTCGGTGACACTCGGCTGGCTCCCTGCGTCCGGCTACGTCAGTCCGTTCGAGGACCTGAAGGCAAACCTTGCAGCAATGATCATGCCCGCGTTCGTGCTCGGCAATGCCATCGCCGCGGTCCTCATGCGTCACACACGAAGCGCCATGCTGCAGGTTCTCAACTCCGATTACGTGCGCACCGCTCGCGCCAAGGGTCTCGACGAACGGGTCGTCATTCTGAAGCACGCGCTGAGGAACGCCTTGATCCCGGTCATCACGCTCGGTGCGCTCGAATTCGGGACGCTGCTTTCTGGGGCGGTGCTGACCGAACAGGTGTTCACCATTCCCGGTTTCGGCAAGCTGATCGTCGACGCGGTGTTCAATCGCGACTACAGCGTCGTGCAGGGTGTAGTGCTGTTTACCGCCACGGCGTACATCGTGCTCAACCTGCTGGCCGACCTCGCGTACTTCGTCGTCAATCCGCGCCTGCGAGGGTAGATCGGCATGCGACCCAATTGGCTTATTGGAGGCCGCCAGTGAATATAAATATGCATAACACGCATATCCCCAATTATGTCATTCCCGCGAAAGCGGGAATCCAGCGTCTTTTTGGCGAACGCCACTGGATCCCCGCTTTCGCGGGGATGACGCGAGTGACACGCGTTGTGATCCATTTCGATACTGCTCGTTAAGTGGCAACGCTGGCGGCCGACGTTCCTGCCTTGCGCGAGCTCACGCCGCGACAGCGTGTGCTGCGGCGGTTGAAGCGCCGGCGCGGTGCCATGCTCGGTCTTGGCGTCGTCGTGTTCTTTGTGGTGCTTGCCATATTGGCGCCGACAATCGCTCCGCACGATCCGTTGCAAACGTCGTGGAGCGAAGTGCGCAAGGCGCCGAGCGCGGCGCACCTGTTCGGCACCGACGAGATCGGGCGCGACGTGACATCGCGTGTCATCTGGGGAGCGCGCGCGTCGCTCCTCGCCGGCCTCGTCTCGGTGTGCATCTCACTGTCGCTCGGGGTGCCGATCGGGTTGCTTGCCGGCTACGTCGGCGGCTGGATCGACGCGCTGATCTCGCGCATTACCGACGCGATGCTTGCCTGCCCATTTCTCATCCTGGCCATCGCGCTCGCTGCCTTCCTCGGACCCAGTCTCACCAATGCGATGATCGCCATCGGGATCTCGGCGACGCCGGTATTCATACGCCTGACGCGAGCGCAGGTGCTGTCGGTCAAGGTCGAGGACTACGTCGAGGCTGCGCGCGCGATTGGCAACTCGCATCTGCGCATCGCGCTTCGCCACATCCTGCCCAATGTCGTCGCCCCCTTGATCGTCCAGGCGACGCTCGCGATCGCGGCGGCGGTCATCGCCGAGGCGAGCCTGTCGTTTCTGGGCCTTGGCCAACAGCCGCCGGCGCCCTCGTGGGGCAGCATGCTCAACACCGCCAAGAACTACATCGACAACGCGCCGTGGATGGCGGTATGGCCCGGTCTGTCCATTTTTCTGCTGGTGCTGTCGTTCAATCTCGTCGGCGACGGCTTGCGCGACGCGCTCGATCCGCGGCACAGATAGCGGTGCGAGCCACCCGGCGAGGGGCCCCGCGCGCAGCGCGGGGATCGACGGGGAATTGCGAGTCGACGCATGCGGCCGACACTCGATCGCTAATATCGCCACAACGTTGGAGGAGGCCAGCGCCGCGTACTGAGGCTCGTCATTGCCGCTATTTTGGCCGCGGTGACAGGCATAGCACCATCGGCAACATCCATGGCATTTCCGGTTCCTTCCCGCGGCGCGCTTTACTGCGTAGCGTGAACTTCCGTGACCCTTTCGCTGACGAAGCCTGTATGACCAAGGATCGCAACATGGCAAAAATTTATGTCATTCACGAGAATGAAGCCTGGATCGAGCCATTGCGGGCCGCCTTCTCCGCGCTCGATCTGCCCTATGAAGAGTGGTTCATCAACGAGGGCTCGCTCGATCTTTCGACGAGTCCGCCGGAAGGCGTGTTCTACAACAGAATGAGCGCGTCGTCGCACACTCGCGGCCATCGTTACGCGCCCGAGCTGACCGCCGGAATTCTCGCCTGGCTGGAGTCGCACGGCAGACGGGTAATCAACAACGGCAGCGCGCTTCGCCTCGAGATCAGCAAGATCGCGCAATACGCCGCGCTTAGCCGCCACGGCATCCGCACCCCGCACACCATCGCAGCCGTCGGCCGTGACAAAATCATTTCGGCCGCGAAGAAAATGCGCGGGCCGTTCATCACCAAGCACAATCGCGCGGGCAAGGGCCTGGGCGTGAAGCTGTTCCAGAGCGTCGACGCGCTTACCGCGCATGTCGACAGCCCGACCTTCGAAGATTCGGTCGACGGCATTACGCTGATCCAGGAATACATCCGCGCACCGGAGCCGCACATTACCCGCGTCGAGTTCGTCGGCGGCAGATTTCTCTATGCGGTACGGGTCGACACCACGCTCGGCTTCGAGCTGTGCCCCGCGGACGTGTGCCAGGTCGACGATGCTTTCTGCCCTGCGGGTGAGGCACCATCGAACCGGGCGGCGCCGCGATTCCAGATTGTCCGCGATTTCGCGCACCCGATCGTCGAGCGCTACCGGCGTTTCATTGCCGACAATGGCATTGGCATCGCCGGCATCGAGTTCATCACCGATGCGAGCGGGGAAATGTACACCTACGACGTCAACACCAATACCAATTACAACCCCGCCGCGGAATCCGCAGCCGGCATCTACGGCATGCGTTCCATCGCCTCGTACCTGGGGAGTGAGCTTAAAAAACTCGAGCGCTCCAAGTTCGGCGCACAGGCCGCAGCCTAGGGATAGACGTTCGCTCCTAGATACGTTGCCGCAACGTTGCCGGCATTACTGCGCCAGCATGCGCGCACCGTTGTCCCGCGCTATCATCATCGTCCCCTGCATCGAGGAGGCGACGATGAAGCTCAAGGGCTCGTGTCATTGCGGCGCGGTCAAATTCACCGTTGACTCGCACACGCCGCAACCGTTCATGCGCTGTTATTGCTCGATATGCCGCAAGACCGCGGGCGGCGGCGGCTATGCGATCAACATCATGGGCGAGACGGCAACGCTCAAGGTGACCGGCGCCAGGAACGTCGGCGTGTACCGCGCCCGAATCAAGGAGAAGGGCGCGAAGCGCGGCACCCGCGGTACCTTGTCGCAGGCGCGCCGCAACTTCTGCGTAAAGTGCGCAAGTGCGCTATGGGTGTGGGATCCGCAATGGCCGGAATGGGTGTATCCCTTCGCATCAGCGATAGACACGCCTTTGCCCAAGCCAAAGCAGGACATCGAGCTCATGCTCGACTATGCCGCACCGTGGGCCGACGTGCCCAAGGGACGCGCGCACAGGCATTACCGCGAATATCCCAAGGAATCCATCGCGGGGTGGCACAAGAAACACGGGCTTGAAGTGCGCTAGCGCAGTTTATTTACCTGGACCGTGCCGGATCTTTTTCGGGCAGCACGTCGATGGCCCAATCGTTCTTTTTCCAGTTCGGCACCGGCGTTTCGCATCCGGCTTTGGGCACGAATGACGATCGCTCGACCCGCTGATACTTGTGGATATATCGGGGACAATTCGGGAACACACGCGCCACGGCCACCCGGACGATGAACTGGGCCTCCGCGAAATCGGACATCAAGGGATCGTCCGTGGAAATGCTGGCCTCTCCCGACAGGCGTAACCGCCGCTGCCGCTCAAAGTCGATGAATAGCATGCCGACGCGCGGATGGCGCACGACGTTGCCCATCGAAAGAAACATGCCGTTGCCGTCGTAGTTCGGAAACGCCAGGGTGACCGGATCGACGACGCGAACGAAGCCGGGCTCGCCGCCCTTGTATGAGCAGCTCGGCTGACCGGCCTCGTCGGTGGTAGCGAGAAAGAACATGTCGAGCGACTCGATGAATGCCTTGTCGGCGTCTCCGACGCGATCGACCACCAGCCGCTGCTCGATGCGATCAGCGAGGCGGCGGGTGTCGAAGCGGTCCTGCAGCTCGCGGCAACCCTGATGATAGAAATCACTCATATGAGCCTCACGTCGATCCATGGGCAGCGCCGACGCGGCGACAAGCCGCGCGTAAGCAATCGTGGCCCTGAAAGCAGGCTACGTTTTCGGTGCCGGATGAATATTGTCGACCCAATGCACCTGCTCGGGATTCGGCTCGACCGCGGCAATGTCGAGATTCACGACCACGGGCTCCTGACCGCTCCGCACCAGAACACACGAAAGCGGCTGGTCGTCGCTGGCATTGATCTCCTGGTGCGGGACGAATGGAGGCACGTAGATGAAGTCCCCGGGTCCGGCTTCGGCGATGAACTCCAGCCGATCGCCCCATTTCATGCGCGCCTTGCCGCTGACGACATAGATGACGCTCTCGACCGGCCCGTGATGATGCGCCCCTGTCTTCGCTTTGGGGTGGATGACGACCGTGCCGGCCCACAATTTCTCTGCGCCGGCACGCGCCGCAGTGATGGCCGCCGCGCGATTCATTCCCGGGGTCTGAGGCGTATTGACGTCGAGCTCGTCGGCATGCACGACTCGCACGCCGTGCAGGCGCCATTTCGATGCCGTCGGTGCTGTCATGTCACCTCTCGCAATGTCACTCAGTGCTTTCGCTCCACCGGCTAGTGTCCTGCCCCGCAAATTCGCTCGACAGTTCGCGGCGAAATCCGCTTCTTTATCTTCGGAATTTACGGGACAGGACACCAGTTTATGTCAAAGCGGTCGAAGCGGGCACCTCAGGCCATCGATAATCCTTTAGCTGCTGCCGCAAGGTGAGCTTGGAAAGCTTTCCCGTCGCGGTGTGCGGCAGACTCTCGACGAACACGACGTCATCCGGCAGCCACCACTTGGCAATCTTGTCGCGAAGGAACCCTAGTAACTGTTCGCGGTCGACATCCTGGCTCGATTTGCGCACCACCACCAGGAGCGGCCGCTCGGCCCACTTGGGATGCGCGACACCGATGACCGCCGCTTCCGCGACCGCGGGATGCGCGATCGCGAAATTTTCGATGTCGATGGAGCTGATCCACTCGCCGCCCGATTTGATGACGTCCTTGGAGCGGTCGGTGATCTGAACGAAGCCGTCTTCATCGAGCGTCGCCACGTCGCCGGTCGGAAACCAGCCGTCGCGCAGAATGCTGTCGCCATCGGCCTTGAAATAAGCCGCACTCACCCAGGGCCCTCGAACCAGCAGGTCGCCGAATGCCACGCCGTCGCGCGGCAGCTCGCACCCCTCGCCGTCGACGATCTTCAACTCGACGCCGAAGCCGGGGCGGCCCTGCTTGGTGCGCAGCCTGCGCTGGTCGGCTTCCGGCAGCAGGAGATGCTTGGCCTTGGCGTGGTTCGAGGTCGCAAAGGGGCTCGTCTCGGTCATTCCCCAGGCGTGAATCACTTCGACGCCGAAGTCCGCGAATTGGTCGAACATCGCCGGTGGACACGCCGAGCCGCCGATGACAGCGCGTTTCAGGCTCGACAGCTTCAATTTTTTCGATCGCAGATACTCGAGCAAGCCGAGCCATACCGTCGGCACGCCGCTGGTAAACGTCACTTGCTCTTTTTCGAAGAGATCGTACAAGCTCGCGCCATCGAGTTGCGCTCCCGGGAGCACCAGCTTGGCGCCGACCAGGCACGCCGCGTAGGGCAGGCCCCACGAGAAGACGTGAAACATGGGCGTAACCGGCATCATCACTTCACGCGCCGACAAATCGAGTCCGTCGGGAAGGCAGATGCCCAGCGTATGCAACAGCGTCGACCGATGCGAATAGAGCACTCCCTTGGGATTGCCGGTGGTGCCTGACGTGTAGCAAAGCGACGACGCCGTGTTCTCGTCGAGCTCGGGCCATTCGAATCGATCGCCGTGGCTGCCCAGCAACGACTCGTAGCAGAGTAGGTCAAGCTCGCTTTCGGGCATCTCCCGCGCGCCGGTGAGCGCGACCCAGGCCCTGACCCTGGGACATCGGGCGGCGATCTTTTCCACCAGCGGCAGCAAGGCAGGATCGAAGCACATGATCTCGTCTTCGGCATGGTTGATGATGTACTCGACCTGCTCGGGAAACAGGCGCGGATTGACGGTATTGATGATCGCACCCACGCCCGACACCGCGAAATAAAGCTCGAAATGGCGGTGCGTGTTACAAGCCAGCGTCCCGACGGGCGACGATTGCACGACGCCAAGCGAGCCAAGCGCGTTTGCAAGCTGACGCGTGCGCCGATGTGCGTCACGATACGTGTAGCGATGGATCTCGCCGGGAGCCAGGCGGGAGACGATTTCGGTATCGCCGTGATATGCATCCGCGTGGCGCAGCAGCGCCGAAATCAAAAGCGGCATCTGCATCATGTTGCCCTGCATGGATCCTCCTTGGATTTTTGTGGCGTGGACCGAGCCGTTTCCGCGTACTTTACGACGAAACCGGGATTTTGATTCCTGCGATAATGATCCGGACCGAATTCAAGATCCGTAGCGTCCATGATCGTCGCCGCTGTCACCACCTTGTGTGCGCTCATCGGCCTGATATTTCTGCTTCAGGCCCGTCGCCGCTTCCGTCGCCGGCGCCTTGGATCCTGCGCTCTGCACGGCTTGTCCTCGCTGGTATTTTTTCTGGCCGCGGCGTGTGCCGCTTTGCTGGGCTTCGACCTCCTGAGTTACGAGCGCCTGACCCGGGAGCAGCCGGCGCTGGAAGCCCAGTTCACGCGCGTCGGCGAACAGCAATTCGATGTCGTATTGACCTACCCTTCAGGCGTTACCGAGCGCTACGCGCTGCGCGGAGACGATTGGCAAATCGACGCCCGGGTTCTCAAATGGCATGGCGCGGCGGGTGTGCTCGGTTTCGACACCGTTTACCGGCTGGAGCGCATCGGCGGCCGCTATGCCGACGTCGACCGCGAGCGAAACGCGACCCGCACCGTATACGCATTGAATCCCCCTCAGAGGGTCGACGTGTGGACGCTGCTTCAGCGTCATCACAACTATCTGCCATGGGTCGATACGCTCTATGGCAGCGCCGCCTTCATGCCGATGGCCGACGGCGCGCGCTACGAAGTAAAAGTCTCGCAGAGCGGCCTGGTCGCGAGGCCTCTCAACCTGGGCGCCCGCCAGGCGGTTGGTGCCTGGCATTAGTTCGTCGGTGCGCCCACCGAAAGTGACGTTGCTACGTCGGCGCGAATCACCATCAGGACGACGACTAGCGTTCAGGCGTCACACAGCCTTGAACATCCGGTAGACGCTAGAGATTCGCGGCCAATCGGCGTCGCGCGTCCTCGACGCTTATCGCGGAGCGCCGCGCAAAATCGTCGAGCTGGTCGTCGCCGATCTTGCCGACTGCAAAATAGGTCGCCTCCGGATGTGCAAGATAGAACCCCGACACCGATGCCGCCGGCAGCATGGCGTAGCTCTCGGT
>WNFR01006768.1_pt1 | contig 11715 bp, 8 predicted proteins | sample 5400221 | NCBI WGS metagenome assembly WNFR01 (sample SAMN13153357, study PRJNA577476) | soil metagenome | isolation source: 40 cm soil under Madrone tree | place: USA:California | collected 2016-06-14 | reverse complement strand
TCTGTCCCCGCCGTCGGGTCGATGACGCAATTGATCAGTGCAGGCCTTCTTGCGTTCAGCGCCTGTTGAAGTGCTGCCGACAGTGTGGCCGAGTCCTCCGCGTGGTATCCCGTGCCCCCGAACGCTTCGATAAGCTTGTCATAGCGGCTCCCCTTTGTGAACACGGTCGGCGCTGGATCGGTCGAGTAGTTGTTCACATCGTCACCGCGATAGACGCCGTTGTTGTTGAATACGATCACAACTATTGGAAGTTGATAACGACAGATAGTTTCGATCTCCATTCCACTGAATCCAAAGGCGCTGTCGCCTTCGACTGCGACGACCGGCGAGCCAGACTCGACGGCGGCAGCGATCGCATAGCCCAGTCCGACGCCCATCACGCCCCAGGTGCCGCTGTCAAGCCGCTTCCGGGGCTCGTACATGTCCAGAATGTTCCGGCCGTTGTCGAGTGTGTTCGCGCCTTCGTTCACGACGAATATCCCCTTGTGGCCGGCAAGGACGTCACGAATTGTTCGCAGCGCAGTGAAGTAGTCCATCGGCACCGAGTCGACTGCAAGCTTTGCTTGCAACTTCTCGGCGTTCTGCTTCTTCTTAGCTGACACGGTGTCTCGCCAGGCCTGACGAGGCTCTATGTCGCCCGGATGCATCATGGCGAGTAGACCGTTCATGGCGGACTTGATGTCGCCAACGATCGGAGCGGCAATCGGCCGGTTGCTGTCGACCTCTTCCGCTGAGATGTCCACCTGGATGAACTGGCAGTCTGGCGACCACTGCGGAGGTTGACCGTGGCCCAGCAGCCAGTTGAGCCTCGCGCCTATGAGCATCGCAACATCAGCGTTTTCCAGAACAAGGGAGCGTGCAGCGGCAGCCGACTGGGGATGGTCATCCGGCAGCAGGCCCTTGGCCATCGACATCGGAAGATAGGGGATGCCGGTCGCTTCGATGAAGGTTCGCATCTGTTCGTCTGCCTGGGCGTAGGCTGCGCCCTTGCCGAGGATGATCAGTGGACGTTCAGCCTGCTTCAACAGGTCAAGCGCCCGAGCGATCGAGTCGGGGCTCGGGATCTGGCTCGGAGCTGGAGCCTCGACAGTAAACAGCGATGCCTTTCCTACAGCCTCGTCGATCGTGGAGTGGAGAAGCTCTCTCGGCAGGTCCAGGTACACACCGCCCGGCCGCCCGGAAAGTGCCGCACGGAAGGCCCGTGCGACGCCAATACCGATAGACTCCGGCCTGTCCACCCGAAAGGCGGCCTTTGCATAGGGGCGAGCCGCAGCCAGCTGATCCAGCTCCTCGTAGTCGCCCTGTTTGAGGTCGATTATCTCCCTCTCACTGGAACCACTCATCAGGATCATCGGAAAGCAGTTGGTAGTCGCGTTGGCCAGAGCCACCAGCCCGTTCAGAAAGCCAGGCGCCGAAACGGTCAGGCAGATGCCCGGCCGCTGTGTAAGGTATCCGGCGGCTGCCGCGGCATATCCGGCAGCCACCTCATTGCGAAACGCGATGAATCTGATCCCGTTCCCCTGCGCGAGGCGGGCCAGATCGGTGATCGGGATGCCAACGACTCCATACATCGTGGACACCGAATTCATTTTCAGGGCATCGACGACCAGGTGGAAGCCGTCGGTTTGTTTGGCTGAACTCTGGGCTTTAGACATTGGATCCTCCGATTCCCTGGCGCCGCGCGTTGCCGGCCGACTTCTCGTGGCGGAAGCCGATGTAGCGCATGCCCCTGGCTGGCGCCAGCCGCGCCAGGTCCGTCACCGGAATCCCGCCCACACCGTGGATGGTGTCGAGGCCGTTGAGCTTCACGGCCTCGACCTTCAGGTGAAACCCGTTCGTTATGCTGGGAGAGCTCTTGTCGTTTGCCATAGGAACTCCCTTTCTACGCAGCATGCGGGATGCTGTGATCGTCCTGATCCAGGCCCGTCGATGCAACGACCTTTTCACTGAACAAGTTGTCGATCTGTTCAGCGCTATAACCCAATTCCGTCAGCACTTCGGCGGTGTGCTCGCCGAGCAGCGGGGCTCCGGTAATGTTGGGCGTGAAGCCGGAGAACTTCATCGGGCAGCCGACTGTAAGGTACGTGCCGCGCGTCTCATGCTGCACCTCGACGATGCTGCCGCTGGCGCGCAGGAACGGATCGTGGGCAAGCTCCTTCATGGAAAGCACAGGCCCGCATGGCACCTCGAACTTCCGCAGGATGTCGACCGCCTCGAACTTCGTCTTGTCGGCAAGCCATTTCTCGATCTCTGCAAAGATGTCGAAGATGTGCGGCTGGCGGGCGTGGGCGGTGGCGTATGCAGGATCTTTCACCCATTCCGGCTTGCCGATCGCCTGGCAGGTCCGTTCCCAGTTCTGTTCCTGGATCGTGAAGTAGATGTAAGCGTTCGGATCGGTTTCCCAGCCCTTGCACTTGAGTATCCAGCCGGGCTGCCCGCCGCCGCCGGCGTTGCCGCCGCGCGGGACCGCATCGCCAAACGTTCCGTTCGGATACTGCGGGTATTCCTCCAGGTAGCCAAGACGCTCCAAGCGTAGCTGATCGCGCAGCTTGACGCGGCACAAATTCAGTACCGCATCTTGCATGGACATCGAGACTTTCTGGCCTTTGCCGGTCTTCTCGCGGCCGATGAGCGCGGCCAGGATGCCGATCAAAAGATGCATGCCGGTGTTGCTGTCGCCGAGCGCCGCTCCGCTGACCGTCGGAGGACCATCCCAAAAGCCGGTCGTCGAGGCGCCGCCGCCCGCGCACTGCGCCACGTTGTCATAGACACTGATATCCTCATAAGGGGAGCCTTCGCTGAAGCCCTTGACCGACCCGAAAATAATCCGCGGGTTGAGCTCCTGAATATGCTCCCAGCTAAGCCCCATTCGGTCCATCGCGCCTGGCCTGAAGTTCTCGACCAACACGTCGGCCTCGCGGATAAGCTTCTCCATGATCGCCTTGCCTTCGGGCGTCCTTGTGTTCACCTCCAGCGACCTCTTGTTGCTGTTGAGCTGCGTGAAATACAGCGCGTCTAAGTCGGGGATGTCACGCAGCTGATGGCGCGTGACGTCTCCAACGCCTGGCCGCTCGACTTTCAATACATCGGCGCCAAACCATGCCAGCAACTGTGTACACGATGGTCCAGCCTGCACGCCGGTGAAGTCGATAACTTTGATTCCTTTAAGTGGCAGTTCCATGATTAAACCTCTCCTTGCTCGTTAATTAAGAATGCGATATGAATTAAAAATGCGATTCGCGCCCCCAATTCACTCGACTTTCTTATCGTAGTCGCCGGCGGCTGTGCGGCTCTTCCTGAATCTTGCCCGGACTTGCTTAATTTTGCGGCGCTCGGCACTCTCCGTTCGTTCGAAAGTGAAAATGACACTACCCAGTTGGACGAGACTTCAGTGCTAAGCGGAGCCAGCCTGTGCTACGGCCTGCGGCTGACTGCCTGCATATACGGCGGTGGAGGCGGAGGCGTGTTCACGTCACTCGCCCGCCTGCTGGCTCGCCGAGGCGCGATGCGCGCAATCGATAGCGACCATCCAAAATAAAAGGCCCAGGGAGCGCATGCATTCGACAAACCCTAAGTCATCTGTCAATACGTAGCGGTAGATCCCGGGCCCCATCCAAACAGATTTCTTTGACCGTTAATGTTTCGAAGATTTCGTCAACGCAGCAACCGATTGCCTTTCCGCCTTACTGCCGCTGCCCTCAAGTTTCTTTTGCGATCTTGATTTGGCCAACTCGCTACCGGAATTACTGCCGCTAACCCAGACCTGCGAGAGGAAATACCGGTCTCCAACCTTATCGAATACAAGTTCGGTTGTCGTCGCAGCCCGATCGCTTCGCGTTGTCGCGTTTTCGGTATCGAACGCGACCGATGTACGTCCGTCGAGACTGCTTATCTCGAGGACACTGGGTGCGTTTTCGTCAAGTGCCTTGATATTGTATTTGCCTGCTGGCAGCTTGGTATCACCGACCGTAAAAGCAAAAGGGACATTTGCTTCGATCTGTGGAACACTATCAATTTGCGCATTGGCAACCCATCCACCAACTGCCAGGAGGCAAAGCGTCAAAAACAGTTTCCCAAGGTTCTTCATCATTTAGGACTCTCCTTTATCAATGGTTGCGGTTTGAAGCTGACCGCAGACGGTAAATCATGTGTACAGAGCCGACCCGTCAGGCCAACTGCCTCCCCATACTCGCCAGGTATTCCTTCATTATTTCCGAGGTTTGAATCCTCATATCTTATTGCGGTGCAGAACGGGGGTTTTTCGGAAAAGAATCATATTGAGAGGCTAGCTTTCGTTCTTGCTGAACTTTGCTCGAATCTTCTGCGGCTTGCTGTATACACCCAGGACTGAGCCAGGATGGATGCGTCACGTAGATTTTCAGTCAATTCATCTGTTGTTAACCTAACGGCGGTCTGGTGTATAATTTCACTGTCCGCGAAACCCAAAAACGTCATTCCGGCTAAGTAGGCCTGGACGCGGGAATGTCGCTGGACTCGCTGCCGTGTAGCAAAAAGTGCGGCGAAAGCGCCCGACGTCGCCGCGGGGTTGATTGCCAGAAGTGCACGGAGCAGAATTTGCTTTCATAATTCCTGCAATTTACTGAGGAATGGATCAGCCGCTTATCGAACCGAGGGAGGTCAAGGTGCAGGGGAAACCGCGATTGCCGAAGTCCGTCTCTGCAATTCAAGGCTATGGGCTCGCAGTTTTTGTCATCGCCGGGGCGTTCAGCGCGGCGCTTCTCGGGGAGCGCTTAAACGTCCGCGATGTGAAAGTTCCGGCTTTCCTGATGGCTATCGCCATAACCGCCTGGTATGGAGGGATTGGTCCTGCCGCGCTGGCGCTTGTGCTTTCATGTTTGATCTTCACCTATTACTTCATCGAACCTCTTTACACCTTGGAAATCTCACCTGCAGAGCTCCCTTATTTCCTCGTTTTTGCTTCATTCGGATTGCTGGTGATGTGGTTCGGCACCGTCCGTCGCCGCGTCGAGATGCAGCTTCGTCAAGCTCGCGACAACCTGGAAATTGAGGTGGCGGAGCGAAGCCAGCAGGCCAGCCTGCTTAATCTTACGCACGACACTATTTTTGTCCGTGATATGAGTGACGTTATCACTTATTGGAATCGGGGTGCGCAAGAGTTGTATGGCTGGACGGCGGAGGAAGCGACCGGGAAGAGTGCTCACGAGCTTTTGCGGACTGCTTTTCCAGCGCCGATTGAGGAGATTCGCGCGGAGTTGCTGAGTTCCGACCGTTGGGACGGTGAGCTCGAAAAGTCCCGGGCTGACGGAACCAAGGTGGTAGTGGCGAGCCGATGGTCCCTGCGGCGAGACCAGCACAGGCGGCCTGCTGCGATTCTGGAAACCAACAATGACATCACCGATCGCAAGCGGCGGGAGCTGGAGATTAGTACACTCAACGAAGAACTTGGAAAACGGACTGCTGACCTTGAGGCCATTAATAAGGAACTGGAAGCATTTGCTTATTCCATATCGCATGACTTGCGCGCGCCCCTTCGCCACATGGTCGGATTCACGGAGCTCCTGCAAAAAAATGCTGCTCCACTTCTGAATGAGAAAAGCCAACGATATGTGATGATGGTCCTCGAATCGGCGAAACGGATGGGCAACCTGATCGACGACCTACTAGCCTTTTCCAGAATAGGCCGTGCTGAGACTCATAAAACGATGGTCAACCTGGAGCAGCTTGTGCAGGACGTCTTGAACGAAGTCCGGCAGGAGACCGACGGGCGCAAGGTCGTCTGGAAAGTTGGTGCGTTGCCCGCATGGTATGGAGACCGCGCTATGTTGCGGCTTGCACTCGTAAATCTGATTTCGAATGCGGTTAAATTCACACGCACACGCACGGAGGCCGAAATCGAAATCGGATGCAAAGAGCAGAAGCAAAATCAGGTGGTGTTGTTCGTTCGTGACAATGGGGTCGGCTTTGATATGAAATACGTAAATAAGCTGTTTGGCGTATTCCAACGTCTCCATCCGCCCGAGGCATTTGAGGGTACCGGTATAGGGCTGGCCACGGTTCAGCGAATTGTGCATCGACATGGAGGCAGCGTTTGGGCCGAGGGTCTGGTGGATCACGGCGCAACCTTTTATTTCTCACTGTCCAAATCGCTGGGAGTCTAACTTATGAATATCCTGGGACGTATCTTAATGGTTGAAGACGACCCGAAGGACGTTGAGCTTACGCTGACGGCCTTAGATGAATATAACCTCGCCAACGAGGTTATTGTCACTCGTGATGGAGAGGAGGCTCTGGATTATCTTTATTGTCGGGGTAACTTCACGACGCGCTCGAGTGATAATCCCGCCGTCCTGCTGCTCGATCTGAAATTACCTAAGGTAAATGGACTGGAGGTACTGCAGCAGATTAGGTCGGATGAAAAGCTCAGGATGATACCCGTCGTCGTGCTCACGTCTTCCCATGAAGAGAAAGACATGGTGGCGAGTTACAAGCTGGGCGTTAACGCATATGTTGTAAAGCCGGTGGATTTCCACGAGTTCGTGAACGCCATAAAGGAACTTGGGGTCTTTTGGGCAGTTATTAACGAGCCGCCACCAGGAAGCATAAAAAGGAACTAGCCCGGACAATGAACTCTCAGTTGCGCATTCTGTATCTTGAAGATGACCCCAGGGACGCAGAACTTGTTCAGGACACTCTCTCGGACGATAGTATTCCCTGCCATATAACGCGTGTTGAAACCGAGGTTGATTTCATCGCGTCACTCGAACAAGGCGGCTTTGACTTGATTCTCGCGGATTATACCCTTCCCTCCTTCGACGGCATGTCTGCATTGAAGATCGCCCAAAAAAACTGGCCGCTTCTGCCATTCATCTTTGTGTCTGGAACCCTGGGTGAAGAAGTGGCGATTGAAGCACTCAAGTTCGGCGCGACGGATTATGTTTTCAAGACGCGGCTGTCGAGGATCGGGCCGTCGGTGAAACGGGCATTACGGGAAGCTGAGGAGAGAGCCGAACTCAGCCGCGCCGAGGAAGCCAGGAAGCGCAGTGAAGCTTACCTGGCCGAAGCGCAGAAATTGAGTCACACAGGCAGTTTCGGCTGGAACATTACCAGCGGAGAAATCTACTGGTCTCGAGAGACCTTTCGGATATTTGAATATGAACCGGGAGCCAGGATTACGGTTGAAAAGATAGTGCAGCGAACTCACCCCGAGGACAAAGCGAATGTACAACAATTAATCGATCGCGTTTCAAGCGAAAGGAGGGCTTTCGATTTTGAACATCGGTTGCTGATGCCTGATGGGTTAGTCAAATACGTTCGGATTGTGGGTCATCCTTCAAAAAGCGAGTCGGGAAGTTTTGAGTTCGTTGGAGCAATTACGGACATCACCGAGCGAAAGCTGAGAGAGTCCTTGCTCAAAGAAAGCGAGCAGCGATTCAGGGCAATTTTCAGCGAGGCGGGCACGGGCATTAGCCTGGTTGATTTGGAACCTGGTGTGCAGATCCGAAGCAACCGCGCGCTGCAAACAATGCTCGGCTGTAGCCGCGAAGAACTCAGCCATTTTGAGACATATGATGAGTTAACCTTTGAGGAGGAGCGTGAGCGTGATGCCACTCTGTTCCGGCAGCTATGCGAGGGGAAACGTGACACGTTCCGCCAGGAGAAACATTTCATCCTCAGAAGTGGCAAATCCGTATGGGCGAATGTGATATTCACACTGCTACGAGACTCCAAAGGACGCCCCAAATATGTCATTGCCATGCATGAGGACATTACCGAACGTAAGCAGGCAGAAGAACGGGTGCGGCAGGACGAACGGGAACTCAGACAGCTCGTCGATTTCGTTCCGCACGCGATCGGCACTCTCGACACGGAGGGTCGGCTGTGCCATATCAACCGCGCGGGGATGGAGTATTTTGGCATGACACTTGAAGAGGTTGTTAAATCGGCGGACCATCGCGACGGGATGTATCACAGGGAGGACCTTGGCGCCGTGCGGGAGGTTCTGCGGCGCGCAATCTCGCAAGGCAGCCCCGGCGAGGTAGAAGCTCGGTTGCGCAGGCACGACGGCCAATATCGATGGAATTTGATTCGTTATGAGCCCTTCCATGATGAATATGGACAGGTCATCCGGTGGTACGGAACCGGGACCGATATTGAGGATCGAAAGCAGACGGAGCAACGCATGCGCGAGGAAAACATTGCGCTGCGCGAGGAAATCGACAAGGCATCAATGTTTGAGGAGATAGTGGGCACCTCTGATGCGCTTAAAGCTGTACTTGTTCAGGTCTCCAAGGTGGCCCCGACGGATTCCACAGTTCTCATTACCGGTGAAACCGGTACGGGAAAGGAGCTCATTGCCCGTGCCATCCACAAACGCTCGCAGCGCTCGGCACGCGCATTTGTAGGTGTGAATTGTGCCGCCATTCCGCCCTCACTTCTGGCGTCGGAATTATTTGGACATGAGAAAGGAGCGTTCACAGGTGCGACCCAAAGACGTTTGGGTCGCTTCGAGCTCGCTGACGGGGGTACCATCTTCCTCGACGAGATCGGCGACCTTCCGTTGGACACACAGCTTGCCTTGCTACGCGTACTTCAAGAGCGTCAATTCGAGCGAGTTGGGGGGGTTCGGTCGATCAGCGTCGATGTACGGGTTATTACCGCCACGAACCGTGACCTGGAGGCCGCGATGGCTGACGGCGAGTTTCGGAGCGACCTCTTCTATCGGCTGAACGTCTTTCCCATCGACATGCCTCCATTGCGCGCGCGAAGAGACGATATTCCCCTTTTGGTTGAATATTTCATCGATCGCTTCGCAAACAATGCAGGAAAAGGGATCAGGCACATCAGCAAGAAGACTCTGGACCTAATGCAGTCGTATTCCTGGCCGGGTAACATTCGCGAACTGCAGAATGTCGTGGAAAGGTCGATGATAGTCAGCGAAGGCGACACCTTCTCGGTCGATGAGCGTTGGCTCTCGTCCGAGCCTGTCCAGGCCGAATCAAACAGCCGGCATCTCTTGAAAATCGGGGCGGATCAGGAGAAAGAAATGATTGAGAACGCATTGGCTGAAACGAGAGGTCGAATAGCTGGTCCGCTTGGCGCGGCGGCAAAGCTGGGTATCCCAGCCTCGACGTTGGACTCGAAAATTAAAACCATGAACATCGACAAGTATCGCTTTAAAGCTCAGGGCAAATAGGCCCAGGCACTTTGTTGACCGGCTAGCCAGACGCTTCAAGCGACCAACGGTTACCTCCATCACAAGTAACCTCCAGGGATGGCGCGACAAATCCTATGGATTCCTTCAATCAACTCTTAGCCCTCCCATTTGGCACTGTTTAAGTAATTCTTCTCGTTAATTCACGAAGTTTCGAGAATTCACGACACTCGGGACGATCCGATCGATTCCACCTTAGTATTTTCAAGCGTTCCAGGCTGGCCTTCGAATTGCATTAGTACCTTCCAAAGATCAGTTCGGGAAGGAATTGATGACGCTGAAGATTCAAATAACCTCGGCCAGCGAATTTGCGATTTTTGCACTGAGCGGTCGAATCAGAGGAGAAGATGTGACGGAGCTGGAACAACTCATGGAGTCCGAGGCAAACGGGAATAATATCCTCCTGGATTTAAAAGAGATAAGGCTGGTAGATCGAGACGCTGTGAGATTTCTGGCCCGATGTGAATCGCTGGGCGCAAAGCTCGAGAACTGCCCTCGATATGTCCGCGAGTGGATCACCGGAGAGTCAGGTCAATAGCCAACGGACTGAACTCTGAGCCTGGAATAACCCATATGAGCCGAAACAGGATGTGTGGGCTATGTTTAACAAACTTGGTCAGATTCTTTGAATGGGTTTGAGATCGAAGTTAGCATTTATGACAGCCAACATCGGTTGAGATCTCGTCCTATATGTAATGCGAAAGGCGAGTGGAAAGGATCACTTCAGTTCGCTCACTATGTTTTGTAAGCAGAGAGAGAGAGAGATTGTTATGTTACAAGTGCTTGGCAATTCGGAACCTTCAACGTGGATAAATTCATCCATTAGGCATCAGCCGCAAACGTGGCCTAAGAGTATTGGCAATCTGCGAGAGTCTCAGGTGGGTCGGCTGGCAGCCAGCGACGTCGCGCTGCTCTATCCGGAAGCTGTCGTAGCATCCAGTGATGCCTTCGGATGGCAGAACATTCGTGTACTGCATCTGCGGCATACATTGAACGAAGTAGTTTTACCGCCTACAGATAGTCATTGTCTGGTACTGAACCTGGGCACACCTGTATTTCTAAGCGCTCAATTTGACAAACGCGAATTCGAAGGAGAGGTGCGTGCCGGCGAGATTGCAATTATTCCTGCCGATTCTTCGTGGGTGTGCAAATCTCAAAATTCGCACCTGAGCACAATGATGCTCTTATATCTGCGACCACTCTTCGTGCGTGCGGCGCAGACAGAGTATGACGGTTCGCACAATGGGACCGCTGTCACGCCGCAAATCGGCTTCAAGAATAAACACATTCGGCATGTGGCGATGTCGCTATTGCACGAGTTAAACGAGGCGAGTGTTGTAGGACGGCTCTATGCCGATTCGCTGGCAGTCGGGCTGGCAATGCAATTGGTGAGGCGTTACAGCTCTTTGCAAGACGTTCACATTGGCTTTGGCGGAATGGCGCCACACAAGTTACGAAAAGCTACCGCCATCATCGACGATCATCTGAATGGAGAACAAGAGGGTAGAGTGCCACTTCGAGCAGTAGCTGATGAGGTAGGCATGAGTTACTTCCACTTTTCGCGTGCCTTTAAGAAATCAATGGGAATGAGTCCGACGAACTACATCGCCGAAAGGAGAATCGAACGCGCCAAAGGACTATTGAATGAGACACATCTTCCAATTTCAGAGATTGCTTTACGATCCGGGTTTTCCAGCCAGAGTCACTTTACGAACTCTTTTCGCAGGGTAGCCGGGTCTACACCAAAAGATTTCAGAGCGACCATCTGAGCTTGAATTCTCGCCTTCCCCCCCAAGGCCTAATCATGCCCGCTTTTGACGAACCGCCGTTCTCCGTTGCTTTTCGAGCTTTATCCCCAGGCCGGATACCGAGGGACAGTTTGACCAGCTCCCGTTTCTTGCGGGTCAAGGGGTGGGATTGATTCATGATGTCATGTCCGTAGAGCACAGGTCATCGACAACATGGTGGTCGAAGCAAGGTTAACGCTGACCATACAGTCCATTTTTTGAGCGGCGGCGACACGGTGGCAAAAACCGATCGCCGCTTTTTGGAGGAGCTTGGCCTTACAAGCCTTGCATTGAAAGGAAACCTACTCCAGACTCTCGAAGAGAGTAGTTAATGGATTTGGGACGAACCGTTATTTCGAAAACGAAAATCCACATTTTCTGCTCAAATACAGAGAGGTAAAGAGCCATGCTTGAAATAATTGATTTGAGTCAGGAAATCTTCTCAGGTATGCCGGTGTTTCCCGGCCTTCCAGAGGTGCAGATCACCATGCACGCTTCACATGAACAGTGGGATAGCATTACGAATAGTGACGTAGTTTCACCCGCCGTGAACCGGCTGGTATTGGGCGAGCATACAGGTACGCACGTCGATGCCATCAGCCATATGGCACGCGAGCACCGGGGACATTCAATCGATATGATGCCTCTATCAATGTTCTACACCGAGGGTATCTGTTTAGACCTGTCTCATAAAGGTCTGCGGGAGTTGATTGAGATCACCGATTTAGAACACGC
>WNFR01007446.1_pt1 | contig 11716 bp, 7 predicted proteins | sample 5400221 | NCBI WGS metagenome assembly WNFR01 (sample SAMN13153357, study PRJNA577476) | soil metagenome | isolation source: 40 cm soil under Madrone tree | place: USA:California | collected 2016-06-14 | reverse complement strand
ACCGTGCACCTCGACGGGCAGCCGGTGAAGTCCTGCACCGTGCTCGCGGTGCAGGCCGACGGCCGCAGCGTCAACACGGTCGAGAGCCTCGAGCAGGGCGGCAAGCTCCACCCGGTGCAGGAAGCCTTCACCGAGAAGCACGCGCTGCAATGCGGCTTCTGCACGCCGGGCATGCTGATGACCTGCTCGGCGCTGCTCGCGGCCAACAAGAACCCGAGCGAGCAGGAGATCCGGCAGGCGATCAGCGGCAATCTCTGCCGCTGCACCGGCTACCTCAACATCGTCAGCGCGGTCCAGAGCGCCGCGGAAAAAATGAGGGCAGCATGAGAACCAGCGAAAAGATCTGCGGCATGGGCCACTCCATGAAGCGCAAGGAGGACCCGCGCTTCATCCGCGGCCAGGGCCGTTACGTCGACGACATCGTGCTGCCCGGCATGCTGTACATGGACATCGTGCGCAGCCCGCATGCGCACGCCCGGATCAAGAAGATCGATACCAGCAAGGCGTTGAAGATCCCGGGCGTGCTGGCAGTGATCGACGGCCCGACGCTCGAGAAGTACAAGCTGCACTGGATGCCGACCATCTCGGCCGACACGCAGATGGTGCTGCCGATCGACGAGGTGATGTACCAGGCGCAGGAGGTGTGCGCGGTGATCGCCACCGAGCGCTACATCGCCGCCGACGGCGCGGACGCGGTGGAGGTCGAGTACGAGCCGCTGCCGGTGATGGTCGATCCGTTCAAATCCATCGCGCCGGGCGCGCCGGTGCTGCGCAAGGACAAGGCCGACAAGAAGGACAACATCGCGTTCCATTGGGAGGCGGGCGACCGCGCGGCGACCGAGCAGGCGCTGAAGGATGCGGAGGTCGTCGCCGAGCAGTTCATCTACGTGCCGCGCATCCACGTCGCGTCGATGGAGACCTGCGGCTGCGTCGCCGACTTCGACAGCGCGCAGGGCAAGCTCACCGTCTACATGACGACGCAGGCGCCGCACGCGGTGCGCACGGTGTTCGCGCTGGTCGCGGGACACGTCGGGCTGTCGGAGGAGCGCATCCGCATCGTCTCGCCCGACATCGGCGGCGGCTTCGGCGGCAAGGTGCCGGTCTATCCCGGCTACGTCATCGCGGTGGCCGCGTCGGTCGTGATCGGCAAGCCGGTGAAGTGGATCGAGGACCGCATGGAGAACCTGCAGGCCGATTCCTTCGCGCGCGACTACCACATGAAGGTGCGGCTCGGCGCGAAGAAGGACGGCACGCTCACCGCGCTAAGCATCAAGACGATCGCCGACCATGGCTACACCAACGCCTCGGCAAACCCGATGAAATACCCGGCGGGCCTCTTCTCCATCTGCACCGGCTCGTACACGCTGAAGAACGCCTTCTGCGAGGTCGACGCGGTCTACACGCACAAGCCGCCGGGCGGCGTCGCCTACCGCTGCTCGTTCCGCGTCACCGAGGCGGTGCACGCGATCGAGCGCACGGTGGATGTGCTGGCGCAGAAGCTCAAGATCGACCCGGCGGCGCTGCGCATGAAGAACTTCATTCCGCCCGAGCGCTTCCCGTACAAATCGGCGCTCGGCTGGGAGTACGACAGCGGCAACTATCCGGCGGCGCTGAAGAAGGCGATGGACATCGTCGGCTACGACGCGCTGCGCAAAGAGCAGAGGGAAAAGCGGGCGCGAGGCGAGCTGATGGGCATCGGCGTGTGCAGCTTCACCGAGATCGTCGGCGCCGGTCCGTCGAAGGACTTCGACATCCTCGGCATCAAGATGTTCGACTCGGCCGAGATCCGCGTGCATCCGACGGGCAAGGCGCTCGCGCGCTTCGGCACGAAGAGCCAGGGCCAGGGCCACGAGACTACCTACGCCCAGATCGTCGCCGAGGAGCTCGGCATTCCCGCCGCCGATATCCAGGTGGAGGAGGGCGACACCGACACGGCGCCGTACGGCCTCGGCACCTACGCCAGCCGCTCGACGCCGACGTCAGGAGCGGCGGCTGCGCTCGCCGCGCGCAAGATCCGCGAGAAGGCGCGGCACATCGCGGCGCATCTCCTCGAGTGCAGCGAAGCCGACCTCGACTGGGAGCCGGGCCGCTTCTTCGTGAAAGGCGTGCCGGGCAAGGGCAAGACCATCCAGGAGTGCGCGTTCGCCGCGTACACCAACCTGCCGAAAGGCATGGAGCCGGGGATGGAGGCGACGCACTATTACGATCCACCGAACCTCACCTTCCCGTTCGGCAGCTATATCTGCGTGGTCGACATCGACCGCGGCACGGGCGATGTGAAAGTGCGGCGCTTCGTCGCGGTGGACGACTGCGGCAACATCATCAACCCGATGATCGTCGACGGCCAGATCCACGGGGGACTCGCGCAGGGCGTGGGGCCGGCGCTGTACGAGGAGATCGGCTACGACGAGGACGGCAACGTCTACGGCGGCAGCTTCCTCGACTACTACGTGCCGAGCGCGCTCGAGTGCCCGAACTGGGAGACCGCCAAGACCGTGACGCCGAGCCCGCACCATCCGCTCGGCGCGAAGGGCGTCGGCGAGTCGGCCACGGTCGGCGCGCCGCCCGCGATCGCCAATGCGGTGGTCGACGCGCTCGCGCACCTCGGCGTGACGCACATCGACATCCCGATCACGCCGGAGAAGGTGTGGCAGCTGCTGCGCAAGGCGGGCGTGGCCGAGTGAACCATTGGGTGTGCGGTACCGCCGAGCGCCTTTGGCGAAAGATTGATACGATGCCGGGCGCGGCATAACTAAAAAAGGAGAACAAGCATGGCCAAGCGGACCGCTGCGATGAAGCGCAGGATGAAGGCGAAGAAGAACCTCGCCAAGGCCAAGCTGGCGATCGCGAGATTCAACAAGCGGGCGCGAGCCGAGATGGCGCGGCACATGAGAGCGCTGAAGGCTGCGACGAAGCGCTACCGGGCGGCTCTGAGGTAGACCAGTTCGGGGACGGAGCCCGAACTCCTCCGTAAACAAAAAGGGCGCTGAACGCGCCCTTTTTGCTTTCTCCCTGATTGCTGCCTAATCAGTCGTCGTCATCGTGGTGACGGCGATCCTCGACGTCGAACACCTGGTTGACCGGCGAGGGCCCGTAGGACGCCCAGGGCACGGCCTTCACCTGCTTCACGCCATTCTGCGACCAGTCGCACACGCCGGTCGGGAAGATGCTGTTCAGCCGCGCGCGCTGCGCCGCCGTGAACGCCACCTTGTAGTCCGCCGTGTCGACCGGCTTGAGCTGGCACTTGATGATGTCGAGCGCGATCGGCGCGCCGGCCACGAACTCCGGCGGCACGCCGCGCGGGAAGAGGGTGTTGCACTGGTTCGTTCCGGTCGGGTCCTCCAGCACCTGCGGCGCGACGATCTTCGCGCCCGCGGTGGTCCAGCAGGCGTCGACCACGTCGCCCGGCTTGTCGGCCACCACCTTCTCTGCGCGCGAGCGGTTCGAGGGGTCGTTGACGACCGCCGTCAGCCACGCGCCCATCTGGTCGAGCAGCAACTCGCTCGGCGCGAGGTTGCCGACGATCACGTGGTTGTCGTAGTGGCCGTTGGCATTGATCAGCCGCTGCCGGATCGCGAACGAGTGGTAGCGCAGATGCACGTCGCCCGCCACTAGCAGGTCGTTGCCGCCCGAGCGCGTGATGATCGCGGTGCTGGCGAGGCCGTTGCCGCCATAGAGGATGCGGCCGCCCTGGTAGGCGCGGCGCGTGGCGTCCGGATAGAACACCGTGCGCGCGGCAATGTGGCTGAAGTCGATGTCGACGCCGCCCACGTTGGCGTTCAGGTCGAGGAAGTCCTCGACGCTGATCTTGCCGTCGTTCATCGCCTTCAGGCCGTACTGCACGCCGACGTTGTCCAGCGGGCGCTGCGAGAACTTGTCGCTGCCGCGCACCGGCGTGTTCGGGATCACGCCGTAGACGTTGATCGTGTGGTCGTAGACGTCGCCGCGCGCACCGAACGGGTTGGGAACTGCCGGCGGCGCCACATTCGCAGGAAGGTAGCGCTTGTCGGTGCCGACCCCCGCCAGGATGTCATCGGGGAAGGCAACCCGCGGATCCAGCCGGTCGCCGCGCACCCGGCTCATTTCGTGGAGCTCGCCGGTCACAAACAGGTCCGGGTTGATCGACAGGTATCCCGTCATCGCCTTCACCTGATCGACGGTGTAGCGGCCCGGGCGCGAGGCGAGGTAGAGCTCGAAGAGCCGCGAGCTGTGCATCGGCACCATCCCGGTGGTGACGTCCGGGAAGCTGTTCATGGTGACGATGCCGTCGAACAGGCCGGGATAGTTGTCCGCCGTCTGGTTGCTCTGGTAGGAGCCGCCCGAGCTGCCGGTGCCGATGGTGAACTTCGGCACGCCGTAGCTCTGGATGAAGCGCTCCTTGACCCTCATGATGACTTCGGACGAGAGCAGGTCGTTGCAGTTGTTGCCGAAGGTGTTGAGCGAGCCTGACGCGACCGCGTGGCCCTTGCCGAGCCACGTGGCGTTGAGCGCCGTGACGAGGTTGGGGCCCTGCGTGTACCAGCCGGCGATGCAGCCGCCGCCAAGCGGGTAGATGAGGCGCCCGTTCCAGGCGCGCGGCGGCGAGAACGGGCCCGGTGCGCCGTCGTTCGGGTTGTGCAGGACCGCGGTCTGGTAGATCGAGCGGTCGATCGTGCCCGTCTCGAGCCGCACGATGAACGGCACGGTGACGCCGCCCACCGTGGTCGTCGTGGCGCGGTCGGGGGGCAGGGTCGAGTAGGGCTGCGGCAGCACCTTGAACCGGCCGCCGGTCGTGCGGTAGACGTAGTCCACGCGCGTCGCCACCGAGCAGTTCGAGTCGAGCGGCGCGCCGAGCACCGGGCCGAGCGGCGTGCCGCCGGCGGGCACCTGGTCGCCGGCGATCACATCGAAGTTCGTGGTGGTGCAGGCAAAGGGAAATTCCTGGGGCCCGGAGATCATCGGCCCCTGGCTCGGATAGTTGGTGAGCGTGATGTCGGCGTCGCCGCGGCCGTTCTTCTTGCCCTTGGCGTCGACCGAGAGCTCGTTCTCGCCGCGATGCAGGCCGGTAACGAGGCCGGTGAGCGTGCGCGCCGCCGCGTCGGCGCGGAACGCGCCGGTGACGTCATGGCCGTTCAGCTCGATGCGCACCGCGCCGAGGCCGACGTCGCTGTCCTTCACGGTGACGCGCACCAGCGCGTCGCCGCCGCTCACGAGGTACGGCTTGCTCGAGAGCACTTCGATCCTGAACTTGTTGTCGCCGTGGTGCCCGTCGCCGTCGTCGTGGGCGTACGCCGGAATGGCGGACGCCAGTGCCGCGCAGGCAAGCGCGCACAGGAAGCTGCGTGGGGTGCTCATTACTCCTCCTCCGTTGGATCGCCTCTGGGCATGGGGCGATTTCAGCAGGATTGCATCACACCTCGGCGCGCCGACTCATTCCGGTTGCTCATGAACTCATGAGCATCGGGAAATACGCTTGTTGTCCGGCGGCGAAGATTCGCGAAAGCGCGGCGCGACAAATCGGTGCCTGACCCCGATTCCGGCACATGTGTCAATCGTCGTCGTCATCGTCCTCCCGGCCGCCCTTCTTGCAGACGAAGTTCGACGCGTCGTCGATGCTCCCGTGGCCGATGTAGCGCGCGCGCTTTGGATAGGCGCAGATCGGCCGCGTGCGCGTGACGACGCCGTTGTTCACGCGCGAGGCGATGATCTTCTCCGGAGCCACGCCGTGCTCGACCCACTGCTCGAGCGCGGTGAGCGGGTCAATGGTGTTCGGGCCGCCCGCCGAGCCGCCGCCGCAGTGACCGACGTTCGGCAGCAGGAAGAGCCGCGCGAAATCTTCGACGCGCGTGTGGTTCTTGCCGTGCTCGTTCTTCTTGAAGAACCTGTCCATCTTCTCGTAGTACGCGATGGAGTCGATGGGCTGGGGCAGCGGGTCCGACCAGCCGTGCCAGATGATGAACTTGCCGCCGCGCGAAACGAAGGCGCGCAGGTCCGGGCTTTCGGCGTGGTGGATGAACTCGAGCGTTTCGCCGCCGTACACCTTGTTCAGCGAAAACTCGACGTCGGCGGGGAAGCGGAACGTGAGAAAGTCGTAAGCCGGATTCTCGAACACCGTGTTGGCGAAGAAGGTGGTGTATTGCGGGTTCGGCACCGCGCCGATGTTCTGGGCTTCATCGAGCTCAGAGGTGAGCGGCGGTCCGGGGTAGATCACCTCGCCGGTGTTCGGGTCGGTAGCGCCTTTATAGATGCATCGGAACGTCTCGACCTGCGCTGCGGTGAGGCATTTCCCGTCGTCCGCGCCCGCGCACTGGATGCTGGCCGGATCGAAGTGGCAGCGGCGCGGATCATCGACCTGGCCGTCGACCAGTCCGTCAATGGCGTCGCACTGAGAAACGATGGCGTCGAAGATCGGCTGCAGCTTCGACACCGGGATGGCGTGCGCCTTGCTCGTGTCGAGGTAATTGCACTGCCAGGTATGGACGTGCCGCGAGCGCAGCTTGATGACGCGGTACACCGGCGAGCCGGCGATGATGCCGTCGTAGTCGGTAGGGAAGCGCTGCGCCTCCATGAAGGCCTCGCGGCCGCCCGTCGAGCAGGCGTTGAAGTAGGACTTCGAGGGTGCGCTGCCGTAGAAGGCCTGGATAATCGCCTTCGAGCGGAGCGCGGTCTCGTGGATCGAGCGGTAGCCGTAGTCCTTGATGGCCTGTGCATCCCGCCACCACGGATTCGCGGCAGCGTTCGAGCTGTGCCCCGTGTCCGTCGACGACGTGGCGTAGCCGCGTGAGACCGCCGCGCGCATGTCGGAATAGGTGATCGACCCGGCCAGGCCGCCGTTCCCGGCGCCCTGATATTTGCCGTTCCAGGTCGTGCTTGGCAGCCATACCTCGAAGAAGTCCCCCAGGACCGCCCCCCCGACCGTGCGCTGGTCGAAGACGGCGTACACGCGACAGATCGGCGTGTCGATCGTGCCCACCGGCGACGGGTTCGCACCCGCAGGCAGCGACTCCACCTTGAGCAAGACCGTATTCGCCAACCCGAGCGGCGCGAACGTGGCCATAGTGCATGGCGCGTTCGCGGCGGCCATCGCTGGCAGGACGGCCAGGGCGGCGAACAGGACGTACCGGAGTTGAGCAAAGAAGCAGCTACGCATGAGGCAGCCTCCCCTTTTGTGAGGACGAGAAATTGCTTCTCGCAAAAAATAGTGCGCCCCTTTCGCAGATACGGCAAGGAGGCGGATCGAGCTGCGCGCGCCGACTTATTCCGGTTGCTCATGAATTCATGAGGGGCTCTCGAGTGCGGCGACGGAGCCCGAGCTCCTCCGTAAACAAAAAGGGCGCTGAACGCGCCCTCTTTGCTTTCTCCCTGATTGCTGCCTAATCAATCGTCGTCATCGTGGTGCCGTGCCGGCGGCGCTTCCAGGGAGATTGCAACACACCTCGTTGCCTCGACTCATTCCGGTTGCTCATGAACTCATGAGCATTGCGGCCCTGGCTAGCGCTGGCGTCCCGCGATGCGCAGCAGCGCTTCCCGGCCCTCGGCGTGTGATGTATCGAGCAGCTTCGCGGCGGCGAGTGCACCCCGTCGAACGGCGGCTTTGGCGGGTGCGCGCAGTGCCTTGTAGGCCTCGACGAGCCGCTCGGGCGTTTCCTCCTCCACGGCGCACGCCACCAGCGCTGCCTGGTCCAGGTCCTTGCGGATCTTGTCGCGGTCGCTGCGGCGCGACTGCGACGAGAAGAGCTTGTGAACAGCAAAGCGTTCGGGTGCCGGAACGCGCACCGGAACGAGCTGGTTCGGGCTGAGGACCACGCTGTCGATGGCCTCGTCGACGAGGAAGTCGAGGTGCGGGATCGCCTGCGCGTGCGCCACGAGCTCCTTCACGGAAACGGTTTCGCCGGCGCGCTTTCCGGGCGCGAGCAGGTCGACGGCGAGCGCCTGCGCGCCCGGCAGCTTGTAGCTGGTGGACGCCTCCCGGGCACGGAGCCGCGGCACCGGCACGAAGGCGAGGCGCGTTTCCCCGAGCAGGGATTGGAAGCTTGCGCCCTCGGGAAGCGCGAAGGCGAGCGGCGCGCCGCGGGCGACCTCGACGTCTTGAGTCCTGTACCCGGCCGCGACGATGCCAAGCTCGTTGAGCAGCGCGCCGTAGGCGTGCGAGCCCACGAGCGCGAGTCCGGCGTGGAACAGCCCGCGGTTGAAAAGCACCGCCAGCACGGCCGCGGGCTTGCGATCGATGCGCTGATAGCCGAAGAGGCGGAGCTGCGCCGAGCCAGCCGCGAGCGTCCTCGCAAGCTCGATCTCGCCGCGCAGCTTGTCGACCCGCGGACGCTCGACGGCGCCGGCCGCTCCGAGGTATTCGTCCGTCTTCTTGCCGTCCACGCGGATGTATTCGCGCATCCAGTACTGCCTTCCGGCGATGCTGCGGCTCTTCAGCACACCGGGCGTGCCGGCGAGCACGCGCGCCTGCGTGCGCGCGAGCTGCTTCAGGTCCTGGTAGCTGGCCTGTCCGGCCGGATCGTGGCGCCGATAGCGGCTTGCCGGCATCTTTTACCTTCGCTTTGCAAACTGGAGGTAAAGGCCTCAGCGCGCTGCGGGCTCGAGCTGCCGGCCCTCGTCGGCGGTGAGATAGCCGCGATGCCGCGTGTCCGGCATGACGAGCACCGCGATGAACGCGATCGCCGCCATCGCGACGACGTACCAGAAGAACGCGCTCTCGTGCCCGACCGACTTGAACCACAGCGCCACGTACTCGGCGGTGCCGCCGAAAAGCGCGTTGGCGATGGCGTAGGAGAGGCCGACGCCGAGCGCGCGCACGTGCATCGGGAAGAGCTCGGCCTTGATGAGGCCGCTGATCGACGTATAGAAGCTGATGCACAGCATCGCCGCCATGATGAGCGTGAACGCTGGCGCAGGCGCGCTGGCGTGGCCGATCGCGGTGAAAATCGGCACGGTGACGATCATCAGCAGCACCGTGTAGATGAGCATGTTGGTGCGCCGGCCGATCATGTCGGCGATCCAGCCGAAGAGCGGCTGCAGCAGCATGAAGCACAGGAGCGCCACCGTCATGATCTCGGTGGCATGGCGCGCGTCGAAGCCCGCGGTGTTGACGAGGTACTTCTGCATGTAGGTGGTGAAGGCGTAGAAGCTGAGCGAGCCCGCCGCGGTGAAGCCCATGACGACGAAGAACGAGCGCCGGTAGCGCAGCATGCCGCGCACCGAGCCCGCCTCCTTGTGCTCGCGCGCGCCGCGCGAGGCGGTCTCGGCGAGCGAGCGGCGCAGATAGAAGGCGACGACCGCCGCGACGGCGCCGATCAGGAACGGGACGCGCCAGCCCCAGGCGCGCAGCTCGGCATCCGACAGGAGCTGCTGCAGGAGGACGAGCACCAGGGTGGCGAGGAGCTGGCCGCCGATGAGCGTCACGTACTGGAAGGATGAATAAAACCCCCGGTGCCCGTGCTGCGCGACCTCCGAGAGGTAGGTCGCGGCCGTGCCGTACTCGCCGCCGACCGACACCCCCTGGATCAGGCGCGCGAGGAGGAGCAGCGCCGGCGCGGCGATGCCGATCTGCGCGTAGGTCGGCAGCACGGCGACGAGCAGCGAGCCGCCGCACATCATCAGCACGGCCACCATCATCGAGTAGCGCCGGCCACGCTTGTCGGCGAGCCAGCCGAAGAGCCAGCTGCCGAGCGGCCGCATGAAGAACCCGGCGGCGAACACGCCGGCGGCGTTCAGGAGCTGGGTGGTCTGGTTGCCCTTCGGGAAGAACTCGGCCGCGAAGTAGAGCGCGGTGAACGAGTAGACGTAGAAGTCGTACCACTCGACGAGGTTGCCGGAGGAGCCGGCGACGATGGCGCGCACGCGCCGCAGCGCCTCATGGCGCTCCGCGTGCCCCGGGTAGTCCTGAGTAAGAGTGGCCATTCCGCGAGAGTGGCAAGCGCGCGGCCCGCCGCGTCCGAATCGTAGTCGGTATTACGTACTAAGTATGGAATCGGGCGTCTGTACGCTCGGCCAAGGTGCGGAGCAGCCGCTTGCAGTCAGCGCGCATGCGCTGCGCGCGGTCCTGCGCGGCGCGGGACTCCGCCTGCAGCGTCTGCGACGTGGCGCTCAGCTCGGCCAGCTCATCGCACAGCGCAGTGCCCAGCTCGCAAAGGATGTCGGTATCGCTGTCCGGCAAATGACCGCGGTTCATGCACGCCTCGCGCGCGGGTGTCCGTCGCCTTCCTCTTCCACCATACGCGCTCAATCGCGCGCTCGATGTCGGGGAAACTCCTACGCCGCGCCCGGGCGCGCTCGAATTCCGTCGAGGCGCCCTGTCGTTGGGTCGCTACTTTAGCCCCTAGGCGTCATTGAAGGCGCCCCTGCCGCGGCGCAGCTTAGCGAATCTCCACAAGTCTGAATGGGCGCAGCCATGAATTGGGGAAGGCGAGTCGCGTACATCCTTAGCTGCGCGGCAACCATCATCGTCGCCGCGCTCGCGCCGCGCGAGGCGGCTGCCCAGCTCGGGCTTGGCAGCCTGGTCGTGACGATGACGGCGCCGTCGAACGGCGCCAACGTCACGGGCACGATCCCGGTGCGGGCGAGCGTGACGATCATCGGCGGGCTCACCGTGCAGAGCGTGCAGTTCAAGCTCGACGGCGCCAATCTCGGCGCGGCGGACACGAGCGCGCCGTACGCGATCAACTGGGACACGCGCACCGCCAGCAACGGCTCGCACACGCTCGTCGCGGTGGCGCGCGACATCCTCGGCGCGCAGTGGAGCTCCAGCTCGGTCACGGTCACCGTCTTCAATGACACCACCGCGCCAGCGGTATCGATTACCTCGCCGTCTGCCGGTGCGACAGTGTCAGGCGCAATCACGCTGACGGCGAATGCCTCCGACAACGTCGGCGTCGCCGGCAACCGGACCACCTCGGCCGCGGTCACGGTCACTGTCTTCAACGATACGACACCTCCGTCGGTGTCCGTGAGCTCGCCAGCGCCGGGCGCGACGGTGTCGGGCTCGGTCACGGTGGCGGCAAACGCCTCCGACAACGTCGGCGTCGTCGGCGTGCAGTTCCAGGTCGACGGCAGCAATGCCGGCGCGGAAGACACTGCTGCGCCGTACTCGGCGCAGTGGAACACGCTCAACGCGGCGAACGGGTCGCACACCATCACGGCGATCGCGCGCGATGCCGCTGGCAACCGGACCACCTCGGCCGCGGTCACGATCACGGTCTTCAACGACGCAACGGCGCCGTCGGTTTCGATCACGTCGCCCTCCGCCGGGGCCACGGTTTCCGGAGCGATTACGCTGGCAGCAAACGCCTCCGACAACGTCGGCGTCGTCGGCGTGCAGTTCCAGGTCGACGGCAGCAATGCCGGTGCGGAAGACACCGCTGCGCCGTACTCGGCGCAGTGGAACACGCTCAACGCTGCTAACGGGTCGCACACGATCACGGCGATCGCGCGCGATGCCGCCGGCAACAGAACCACGTCTGCCGCGGTGACGGTCACGGTGATGAACGACACCGCAGCGCCGTCGGTCTCGATCAGCTCGCCAGCGGCCGGCGCCACGGTTTCCGGCACGGTCACGGTCACGGCGAACGCGTCAGACAACGTCGGCGTCGCCGCCGTGCAGTTCCAGGTCGACGGCAGCAATGCCGGCGCGGAAGACACCGCTGCGCCGTACTCGGCGCAGTGGAACACGCTCAACGCTGCTAACGGGTCGCACACGATCACGGCGATCGCGCGCGATGCCGCCGGC
>WNFR01006765.1_pt1 | contig 11719 bp, 13 predicted proteins | sample 5400221 | NCBI WGS metagenome assembly WNFR01 (sample SAMN13153357, study PRJNA577476) | soil metagenome | isolation source: 40 cm soil under Madrone tree | place: USA:California | collected 2016-06-14 | reverse complement strand
GCCGAAAGCTTGCGGCACCCCGGCATAGAAGCGGTTGCCGGTGGCGTCGCCCGGATCGGCGATCAATTTGCTGACGCCCGCGTTGGGTAGACCCGAGGTGCCGTTGCCGGAGATCCGGGTGAACGAAACGCCAGTGTCGGTGCTCCGGTAGACGCCGCCCCCGTCAAACAGCGTGGCCGCCAACACCACATTGCCGATGCTCAAGGTGGTCGGGACGATACTGTCGATGCGTCTGCCTGTGAACGTGGCCGCCGCCAGAACCGTCCAGGTCGCGCCGCCATCGGTCGAGCGAGCGACGCCAAACCCCGGGCTGCCAAAGAAGGCGAAGGAGCTCGTGCTGCCGGTGCCGGCGAACAGGACGTTGGGATTGACCGGGCTCACCGCCAACGAGTTGATCGACAGCGCCGGCAGCTGAGTATCGGTCAGCGGGGTCCAGGTCGGGGTGGCGGCGGTCGCGTTCGATGTTTTCCATACGCCGCCGTTGACGGTGCCGACGAAAACGATGTCGGCAGAAATGGGGACGATCGCGTTTATCGCGCCGGCGACCGGGTTATTGGGCAGTCCCTCGTCTTGCCCGCCCTGTATCGGCCCGGGGCCCTGTTCGACCCAGGCGGGAGCAGCCACCGCTGCCGCGCCCCCGGAGAGAGCAACCAGCGAGACAATGGCGAGCAAAATTGATCTTTGGTTGAACATGCAGCGAGTCCCCCGATCTTTTAGTTCCGGTTCGTGCCCGGTAACCTGCGGAGAATACCGAGCAATTAGCGTGCCAAGCCTACCAATCACCATAGTTAACCGAATATTGCTATTCAACAGGGAGGGTTAGCTATGGCATGCACGAACGACAGCGGCCCGTGTCGGTGTCGTCTGTAAATTTTTCCGACACCTGACTCGCGGCGTTCGGTTCGGCAAACCGTTGAATTCACTCGTGAATCAACGTATAGTAGTGGATGCGCGACGTCCACACGTGTAAAAGATTCCGACGCCAGGGCTCGTACGGTCAGGTGAGAGACCGCAGCAAACAGCTGAGTTTGCAACGTTCTCGCACGGAAATCGCTCTAAGAAATCGCTCTAAAAGGTGTAAAAAATTCCGACACCGGCGAATTTCGACGGCGATGCCCATATTCATATCCGTGGGTTCGGAGGGGAGGTCATCGATGGCAGGCCGGCTACGACAGCGTGCCAATTCCGGAGCTAAACGAGACAACGGGGCGGGAATATGAGGTGGTGGTACTCTCTGCTGATGTTGACGGCCGCGTGTGGGATCACCCACGCAGCACCAAATGCACGCGCCTTCGAGTTTGCTCAAGGTGTGATCGTCGATGCTCTGCACTCAGTCGTTTACATGTTGAATTCGCAGGCTGGGATTGATGCTGTCAGCCTGTCTAACGGTGAGGTGATCGCAACCGCGACCCGCGGACAAAAGCCACTGCTGCTCTACGACAATTTTTTGCTGGCGGCGGCTCAGGACCAAAGCGATGCGCTGAGTGTCGTTGGCCTGACGACAAAGGATCTCAAGCCGAAATTCGAGCTGGAACTGCCGCTTCCCAGTCGGGTCGGGACAGCTTCCTTTTACGTCGGCGCACGCATCGACGATAACGAAATCGCCGTGCAGTGGCGATCCATTCGGCGCCCGATCAGCGCCATCCCAACGCACGATCCTGCGGATGTCAAAAGCGGTTTCGCACGCCTCGACCCGGCGACCGGGCGCCTGATTGCCGCAGGGGAGGGCGAACCTCCGGTTCGGCTGCCGCGCCGATCCGAGATCCCGGCTATTGTTCAAAAGCTGGCAGATGAAGGGAAATTAGCGAGCCCGTTGTGTCCGGTCGATAATCTCGTTGCCGCACTCCAATACGTCGAAGAAAATGGCAAGAGACATATGGTATTGCGCCGCTGGGCTAAAAACACCGGTGAAAGCATGCCCGTCGAGAACCTCTTCGGCAGCGAGTTCACCTTTCGGAATTTTTCAAGGGATTGCCGACATCTGTTGGCCAGCAAGGAGATGGATGGCTGGGTCTGGCACATCTATTCGACAATCACCGGAAAGCAGATTGCAGAAATTCATAAACCTTTACCGGGGCCCGAATTCTTTGTTTCCGGAGCCAGCCTGATTTACCAGTCGCCCGCCGGCGGTGAAGAAATTGCCGGGCGCCTTAGGATTGACCCACCGAGGCTCGTCGCAATCAACCTCGATAACGGAAAGGAGCTGTGGGCCCGGCCCATCGGCGAAACCACATATGTTGGACCCTATCCCGGCAATCCTCCGGTTCCATCGAACGAGCAGATGGGCATTGGGCGCAAGTGAGAAGCGAACTCACCCGAGAAGATCACCGGTTCGATCCCCCCTCGGCTCCGCCAGCTAGCACACCGAAGAATTGCAGGGATCAGCTCGGAGTGCACGGCGGCCGGGTCATCAGCCGCTCGGCGCCCTCGCCAGCCTCGGGGAAGCTACGGTGAGGGCGGCAGCCGCGGCCCCTCGTTGAGGGCGAGCACGCGAATGCCTGAAGCATCGAGCCGGATCGTGCTGATCGAGGCGAGTGCCACTTCGAGCCGCGCGTAGAAATCGAGCGGCATGCCGAGCGCGAACAGCAGGGCGGCACGGATGACATCGCCGTGGCTGATGATCACCACATTGTCGTCCGGATGGACGCGCTGCAGGTCGAATAGGGCGCCCACGACCCGATCCTGGACTTGCCGCCAGCTCTCGCCTCCCGGTATGGCGGCGATGCTGCGGCAGGTGTTCCACAGCTGCCAGCGCGGGTCTCTGCGGATCACGTCGGCCGTCAACCCGGTCCACTCGCCGAAATCGAGCTCGATCACATCCTCGCGGCACCCCACTGGTAGACCGAGCCGCTCGGACAGGATTTCCGCGGTTTCCTGCGTGCGCTGCAGCGGGCTCGCATAGAGCGCCTCGATCTTTTCTGGGGCGAGACGCCCGGCGACGGCGGCGATTTCGGCTCGGCCTCTCTCTGAAAGTCCGACGCCCGGCAGGCGCCCGTTGATCCGGCCGAATACGTTGGGCTCGCCATGCCGCAGAAGGTGAAAGACGGTCATGCCGCGGTGCCGAGATACTGCTTTTGCCCTGTCTGCGAGGCGCGCACGATCGCATCGAGCAAGCGGTGTCTGGCGACGGCCGCGTCGAAGCCGGGGCTGGCAGGCTTGCCGTCACGGATGCGTTCGGCCAGTTTTGCGTAGAGCTGGCCGACGTTATAGCGCGAATCCGCGGCCAACCCGTCCGGCACCCATCGGTATTTGCCGGGGACTGGCAGATCGGCCAGCGCTGCGCTCTCGCCGCGCGCGCCCTTCAGGTTCAGCTCCTGGCGCTGCATCGACGTGCGCGAGGTGGCGGTAAGGACGAGATCGCCCTCTGCCCCGTGGATTTCGAACAAGAAATCGGTTCCGCGCGCCATGCCGCCGCGGACCTGGAACGACACGACCGCGCCATCCCCAACGATGCCGTTGACGACCACCTGGTCGGGCGAGGTCTTTGCGACCATCTCGCCGGTGTCCTGCGAGGGGATACGATCGCGCTGGCTGACCACGAAAGCGGCAAGCTCGCGAAATTCGCCGAGGCAGTGGCAAAGCGCGTCGATCGTGTGCCCGCCAGTGATGGTCAGCAGGTTGGCGCCATTGGCGCGGTCGGCCTGGTAGGCGCGATCGATCGAGGCGCCCCAGTTCGGGGCGCAGGCGATCATCGTCGCCGTCAGCACCCGCCCGACATATCCGTCGCCGACCAGATCCTTGACGTAGTTGATCGCCGGGGACATCTGGCCCTGCAGTCCGACGACATGCCGGACCCCTTTGCGTTCGGCCGCCGCGAGCATCTGCACGGCCTCGCCGGTGTCGCGGCCGAGCGGCCATTCGCAATAGACATGCTTGCCGGCCTCGATCGCGGCCATCACCGGACGATAGTGGTCGGGGACTTTGACGCTGACCGTAATCAGATCGACGTCGGGATGTTGTGCCAGCTTTTCCGGGTCGCAAAACGCCAAAGGAGCCCCGTAATGCCGCGCTGCTGCGTCAGCCGAGTCCTGACGGGTTGTGCACACCGCGCTGATCTCGAATTCCGGAAGCGCCTGAAGTGCCGGAACATGGGCGATCGAGGCAAATCCCCGCTGCGGGTTTGCCCCGACGATTCCCACCCGAATTTTGCTGCCGGTCGCCATGAAACCCTCCCGAAAACTCGCCGAGGATCATCATCCTTTGCGAGCGCCAAGTCACGAACGGAACGGGGCGACCGGCCGAGCGTTTCACCACACTGTGAAGGGTGTGACCCGAAAGGGAAGTTGGGGCGCCGGCTCCCCTATGATTAATATGCTAGGCGGCGGGAAACCGATCGAGGAGCAAGCGCATGCCCCATCTCAACATAAACGGACGCAGCCAACAGGTCGATGTCGATCCGCGCACGCCTCTCCTCTGGGTGTTGCGCGACGCGATCGGCCTGACCGGCACGAAATACGGCTGCGGGATCGCCCAATGCGGCGCCTGTACCGTCCACATCGACGGGGTCGCGACGCGGTCCTGCTCGGTCCCGATCAGCGCGCTCGGCGCCAAGAAGGTCACAACGATCGAGGGGCTCGCCGCGGACGGCACGTTGCACAAGGTGCAGCAGGCCTGGATCGACAACGACGTGCCGCAATGCGGCTATTGCCAGAGCGGGATGATCATGGCGGTCGCCGCGCTGCTCAAGGACAACCCGACGCCAAGCGACGCCGATATCGACAGCACCATCACCAACATTTGCCGCTGCGGCACCTATCAGCAGGTGCGCGAGGCGATCCACGCCGCCGCCGCCAAAGCCTGAACGGGGGCATGCCATGACCGCATTATCGCAAGTCAATCGCCGCTCGTTTCTCGCCGGTGCCGCCGCGATCGGCGGCGGGCTGTCGCTCGGTTTCCGGATCCCGTTCGGCCTCGCCGCCGCGCAGGCCGCCGCCGACGCGCCCGAGGTGAATGCCTGGGTCGTCATTCGCCCGGACGACACGGTCGTGATCCGGATCGCGCGATCGGAAATGGGCCAGGGCACCTTGACCGGCCTCGCCCAGCTTGTCGCCGAGGAGCTCGAATGCGACTGGTCGAAGGTCACGACCGAATACCCGACCCCCGGCGAAAACCTCGCGCGCAAGCGCGTATGGAAGAATTTTTCGACCGGCGGCAGCCGCGGCATCCGCGAGTCGAACCAATATGTCCGCGAGGGCGGTGCGGCGGCGCGCGACATGCTGATCCGCGCCGCGGCGGCCGGCTGGGGGGTGGAGCCAGCGGAGTGCAGCGCCGCCAACAGCGTGATCACGCATAAGCCGTCCGGTCGCACGACCACCTACGGCAAGGTCGCCGCGGCGGCCGCCAAGCTCGATCCGCCGAAGGACATCAAGCTGAAGGACCCGAAAGACTGGAAAATCGCCGGCAAGTCGCTGAAGCGGCTGGATACCGCCGACAAGGTCAACGGCAAGCAGGTCTACGCCATCGACCTCAAATTTCCAGGCATGCTGACCGCCACGATCCGCGACTGTCCGGTCCCCGGCGGCAAGGTCAAGAGCTTCGACGCTGCAAAGGTCGCTGGGATGCGCGGCATCAAAAAGGTCGTGCCGGTCGGCGACAGCGCCGTGGCGGTCGTCGCCGACAGCTTCTGGAACGCGAAGACCGCCCTCGCCGCCCTGCCGATCGCCTGGGACGAGGGGCCCAACGCCACAGTTACCAGCGCCACGATCGCCGACATGCTCAAAGAGGGTCTCGACGCCGAACAGGCTTTTGTCGGCAACAAGGCGGGCGATGCGAAGGCGGCGCTGGCCGGCGCGTCGAAAGTGGTCGAGGCGGTGTACAGCTATCCCTACCAGGCGCACGCGACGATGGAGCCGATGAACGCTACCGCGCGTTATACGCCGGAGAGGTGCGAGGTCTGGTGCCCGACGCAGAACGGCGAGTCGACACTGGCTGCGGTCGCCGAAGCTGCGGGGCTGCCGGTCGAGAAGTGCGAGGTCTACAAACAAATGCTCGGCGGCGGCTTCGGCCGGCGCGGCTTCAGCGATTATGCGCGCCAGGCGGTGCAGATAGCGATGCAGATGCCGGGGACGCCGGTCAAGCTCCTGTGGTCGCGTGAAGAGGACATGACGCACGATTTCTACCACCCGGTCACGCAATGCAGATTGCGCGGCGCGCTGGACGCGGCCGGCAATCTCGTCGGGTTGCAGATGCGCATTTCCGGGCAATCGATCCTGGCCGCCGTCCTGCCGCAGAATTTGAAGGACGGCATGGACCCGGCGGTGTTTCAGGGCCTCAACCCGGGCGGGGCCGAAGGCGAATTCGGCTACAACATACCGAATGTGCTTTTCGACCACGCGATGCGCAACCCGCACATCCGGCCCGGCTTCTGGCGCGGCGTCAACACCAAACAAAACGCGATGTATAGCGAATGCTTCATTGACGAGCTCGCCCATGCCGCCGAGCAAGACCCGCTCGAGTTCCGCCGCAAGATGCTGAAGCCGAAGCATCTGGTCGTGCTCAACGCCGCCGCCGAACGGGCGGGCTATGGCAAGGCCCCGGCCGGCACCTATCACGGGCTCGCCCAGTTCATGGGCTATGGCAGCTATGTCGCGGCCTGCGCCGAGGTGTCGGTCAGCTCCGAAGGCCGGCTCAAGATCCACCGCATCGTCGCCGCCACCAATCCGGGCCATGCGGTCAACCCGGCCCAGATCGAGCGCCAGGTTGCGGGCTCGTTCGTCTATGGCCTCTCAGCGCTGCTGTACGGCGAATGCACGGTCAATGGCGGCGCGATCGAGCAGACCAATTTCGACAGCTACAACGTGATGCGCATGGACGAGATGCCGCAGGTCGAGACCGTCATCCTGCCTACGGGCGATTTCTGGGGCGGTGTCGGCGAGCCGACGATCGCGGTCGCGGCCCCGGCGGTGCTCAACGCGATCTTCGCGGCAACCGGCAAGCGCATCCGCTCGCTGCCGTTGATGAACCAAGATCTGAACTCCACCTGACGAGCCCGGGCCGTGCTGCGGCAGGCGATCCGCGGCTTGGTGCTGCTGGCCTCGTTCGGCGGCGCGGTGAGCGCCGCTGCGGCTGACGCTCCGCCGGGGGCGAGTTCCTGCTCCGGCTGCCACCCGGCGAGCGCCACGGTGAATACGCCAGTGCCGCGAATCCTCGGCCGCGAGCCGGATGAGATCGTCGCGGCAATGCTGGCTTTTCGCTCCGACGAGCGACCTTCGACCGTCATGGGTCGGATCGCCAAGGGCTTCTCCGACGACGAGATTCGGGCCATCGCGCTCTGGCTCGCCGCACAGGAAGAGAAGCGATGATGCGGACGACGCGGCGCGCGTTTCTGCGCGGCAGCGCCTCGGCCGCCTCGGCCGCGCTGCTGGCAGCTCCGCTCATGGCGCAGGGCGGGGCGCGTGTTGTCGTTGTCGGCGGCGGCTTTGCCGGCGCCGCCTGCGCGCGGGAACTGCAGCGCGCCATGCCTCGGGCTGCCGTGACCCTCATCGAGGCAAGTCCGATCTTCACGGCTTGCCCCTTCAGCAACTCCGTCATCGCCGGATTGCGGGCGATCGCCGAGCAACGTTTCGGCTGGGATGCGCTTCGCGCCGAAGGCATTGCCGTGCTCCACGATCGAGCAAAGGCTGTCGATCCGCAGGCCCGCCTCGTATCTCTGAGCGGCGACTCTGTGCTCGGCTACGACCGGCTGGTGCTGGCGCCGGGAATCGATATCCGCTGGGACGCGCTGCCCGGCTACGATGAAGCCGCGGCGGAGCTGATGCCGCATGCCTGGAAGGCGGGCGAGCAGACCATGTTGCTGCGACGCCAGCTCGAGGCCATGGCGGACGGCGGGACGGTGGTGATCTCCGCACCCGCCAATCCGTTCCGCTGCCCGCCCGGTCCCTATGAGCGGGCGAGCCTGGTCGCTCATTACCTGAAGACCGCAAAACCGCGATCAAAGTTGATCGTGCTCGACGCCAAGGACAGTTTCTCGAAACAGCGCCTGTTCCAGGCGGCCTGGCAGCAGCTCTACCCCGGCCTTCTCGAATGGGTGTCGCTGTCGAACGGCGGCAAGGTGGCCTCGGTCGATCCCGCAAGCCGCACGCTCGTCACCGATTTCGCTTCCTACAAGGCCGACGTCGCCAACGTCATCCCGCCGCAGCGAGCCGGGCATATCGCCGAGATAGCAGGCGTTTCGGACGCTACCGGATGGTGCCCGATCGACCCCATCACCTTCGAATCGCGGCTGCAGCCGGGCGTCCATGTCATCGGCGATGCGGCGATCGCCGGGGCGATGCCGAAATCGGCTTTCGCCGCCAATGCCCAGGCCAAGGTTTGTGCTGCGGCGGTTGCGGCATTGCTGAGCGACGAGCCGCCCTTGCCGCCCAAGCTGATCAACACCTGCTACAGCCTGGTGGCACCCGGTTACGGCATCTCCATCGCCGGCGTCTATCATCCCGTCAACGGACAGCTCGCCGATGTCCAAGGCGCTGGCGGGATCAGTCCGGCCGAGGCTGCGCCCGATTTCCGAGCCCTCGAGGCGAGCTATGCGGCGGCTTGGTTCCGCACGATCACGGCCCAAACCTTTTCCTGAGGCGATCGTCGCCGCCGCAGCCGCGCTGCTTCTGTGGGGCGAGGTCTCCCATGCCGCCCTCAATGACGAGGCGTTACAGCCCCACAGGGTGGTCGGCGACGCAATCCCGGAACCGCTCACCGGAACGGGCGGCGATCCTGTGGCTGGCCGGGGGATCGTCGTGGATCGTCGGCTCGGCGCCTGTCTCCTGTGTCACACCGGCCCCTTTCCCGAGGAGCGGTTCCAGGGGACGCTGGCGCCCGATCTGTCGGGAGCGGGGTCGCGCTGGTCGGCCGGGCAGTTGAGGCTGCGGCTGGTCGACGCGACCCGTCTCGAACCCGCCACGATCATGCCGCCCTACTACCGGGTGGACGGCCTCACGCGCGTCGGCAGCCCCTGGTTCGGCAGGCCGATCCTGACCGCACAGCAGGTCGAGGATGTGGTAGCTTTCCTCGCGACGCTGCGCGATTAGCGAAGGATGGCTGATGGACGCAGGACCGCAGAGCGCGTCTCCAACCCGCCGGCTGATCCTGCTGGCGGCGGCCGGTTTCGGCTTAACGTCGCTCGCGGCACCCGCTGACGCAACCTCAGCCGCAATGGAAGAAGCCATCCGGGCCCTCGTCGGCGAGGCGGCGATAAATCGCGGCAAGGTCAAGCTCGAATTGCCGCCGATCGTCGAGAACGGCAACACGGTGCCGCTCACGGTCTCGGTCGAGAGCCCGATGACCGAAGTCGATCACGTCGCCAGTATCCACATCTTCAATCAGAAGAACCCGCAGCCCTATGTCGCCGCATTTCACCTCGGGCCGCGAGCCGGCAGGGCCGCGGTATCGACGCGCATCCGCCTTGCCGACTCGCAGCGGGTGATGGCGATCGCCCGGCTCGGCGACGGCAGCTTCTGGTCCGATAGCGCCGATGTCATCGTGACCTTGGCGGCCTGCGCCGAAGGATGAGAGGGCGATGGCACGGGTATTGATCAACCTTCCGGCGCGCGCCAAACGCGGCGAGGTGATCGAGATCAAGACCTTGATCGCCCACCCGATGGAAACCGGATATCGTGTCGGGCCGACCGGGACGGCGATCCCGCGCGACATCATCAACCGGTTTGTGTGCACCTATAACGGCGCGGAAGTGTTTCGCGCCGAGCTCTTCCCGGCGATCGCCGCAAACCCGTTCATCGCCTTCTTTACGGTCGCGACCGAGAGTGGCGAACTTGCCTTCGGCTGGACCGATGACCACGGCGAGACGCAAACCGAGGTCAGGCAAATCACCGTCGAATGAAGACCGTGGTGCTGGCGGTGGTTGCCGCCGCCGCGGCGGCAATGGCGGCCGAAATCGCGCCCGAGGACCGGCGTTCCGGATCTGAGTTTGCCGCCCCGGAAACCCGTGCGATGCAGGACGACGACAATGCAAACCCCGGGATTTTGGGCGTTCTGCAGGGCGAAGCGCTATGGACGACGAAGGTGGGCGCCGCCGACCGGTCGTGCGCCGACTGCCATGGCGACGCGCCCAGCAGCATGAAAGGGGTGGCGGCTCGTTATCCGGCGTTCGAGCCGGCGCTCGCCCGCCCGGTCGATCTGGAGCAGCGCATCGACCGATGCCGCACCGAGCACCAGGGCGCCGCTCCGCTGGCCTGGGAGAGTGCCGATCTCCTCGCTCTGACTGCCTTTGTCGCCTTTCAGTCGCGGGGGCTGCCGATAGCGCTGCGGAGCACCGCCGAGCTGCGGCCGTTTTTCGATCAGGGCAGCGAGCTGTTCCACCGCCGCGAAGGTCAGTTGAACCTGTCGTGCAGCCAATGCCACGATGACAATTGGGGCAAACGGCTCGCCGGCTCGGTGATCCCGCAGGGACACCCGACCGGCTACCCGGTCTATCGCCTCGAATGGCAGAGCCTCGGCTCGCTGCAGCGGCGCCTGCGCGGCTGCATGACCGGGGTGCGCGCCGAGCCCTTCGACTACGGCGCATCGGAAGCCGTAGCGCTCGAGCTCTACCTGATGGGGCGGGCCTCGGGCATGCTGCTCGAGACCCCGGCAGTGCGCCCGTGACCCGCACCTCTCCCCCGTCCCCAACCTGCCTGTTTCTCCCTGCTCTCAGGGAGAAAATTGCATCGCCGACTGCGCTTGTGAACAAAATGACAAGGGAGTTCAGAAACTTGACGCTGGCTTGGGACACTGCCGTGACGCGCGCTGAGGGAGGCTTTGACAAATTTCTGACGTATCGAGCAACAGGAGAATGCCGATGAAGGTCGCGGGTCTCGACGTCCTTCGCTGCGACGCCGGCTGGCGGAAGCATCACTTTCTGAAGCTGACCACCGACGAGGGCATCGTCGGCTGGAGCGAGTTCGACGAGGGCCTCGGCTCGCCCGGGGGCTTGCTGCACTACCGGCAGCCTTGAGCAGCTGACTCCACTCGCGGTCATGTCTGGCTCCTGTTGCGGTTTCACTAGATATCACATTAGCAATTTATAGATTGACAATCAAGGGGGCATCGGATAGATTCTTCAGCATCGCGTTCGCGGAAAGGATCGGCCCGATGTGGGAAGCTTTTAATTACTGCGAGGCATTCGCAGGTCGGTTCAGCGCGGAGGAGTGTGAGCGCGTCATTGCGGTGCATCAGGGAGCGAGTACGCTCCAGAGCAGGATACCGGGGCGCGATCGCGGTTTGATCAGAGATAGCGATCTGTTCTGGGTTCCGCGGACGATCGAGACCGCTTGGATATTCGATCGCATCTGGGATGTCGCCACACTCTACAATTCGCGGTACGGGTTTGGCCTTTCCGAGGAAATGGGTCAGCTGCAGCTGACCCGCTATATGGCGGGTCAGCAGTACGACTGGCATATGGACCTTGGCGGCGGGGCGATGAGCCTGCGCAAAATATCGGTGGTCGTCGAGTTGGCCGGCGGCGGATATGACGGCGGCGGGATCGAGGTCTTTTATGGCGAGGGGTCCGGCAACCGGATCGCTCTCGGCCAAGGCGACGCACTGGTCTTTCCGTCCTTCATCATGCATCGGGCGCTGCCCGTGCAGAGCGGGACCCGTTGGACTCTGGTGTCTTGGTTGACCGGCCCAGAGCCCCTCACTTGAGTGGCCTCACAGTCAAGAATGATAATTCAGGCCGCAGACGCGCTTAGTGCCGAGGATTGCCGTCGGCTGATGACGATGTACGATCGAC
>WNFR01009205.1_pt1 | contig 11720 bp, 10 predicted proteins | sample 5400221 | NCBI WGS metagenome assembly WNFR01 (sample SAMN13153357, study PRJNA577476) | soil metagenome | isolation source: 40 cm soil under Madrone tree | place: USA:California | collected 2016-06-14 | reverse complement strand
CAAATCCACCCTCCGCAACCAACCTCAAGCTCAACATCCCTAATCACTTAAGGTCGATTGCGGAAACTGCAACTGAGTTGCAGTCGGTACCCTTTGGGTCCCGTTATCTAGCAACGGCCAGGGACACAGATTTCCTGATCTGTGCGCGAAGCAGGATGCCCACCACCAGACGGTTTGCGGCGCGCTTCTGCTTCGGCACGGCCCGAGTGTAAATGTTGATGGTGCTCTGGATCGTGGAGTGGCGGAGCAGTTCTTGCTGTACTTTGAGATCGACCTGCGCTCCCCTCAGCAGGGTCGAATAGGAATGTCGGCACGTGTGCCAGCCAATCTTGCCCAGCCCGGCGCGCAGCGCGGCCGGCTTCAATTGCCGGTGTAGGATACTCTCCTGCCACCGTGGCTTGCCCTCACGATTTCCGAATACCCAGTCTTCCGGACCCCGGTGCAAGCTTTGCTTCCAGTGTTCCTGCAGAATGCGAGCAAGGCGTGGGTCCACAGGCAGTGGAAGCTGCGAAGCCTCAGTTTTCGTATCTCCGACCCTGCCATGCACCACGCTCCGTTTCACCAGCAGCGTGAGGTCGTCCCAATTAAAGTCGCCCCACTGTAGGCCTACAATCTCGCTGGCGCGGAGGCCAAGACAAGCGGCAACCAGAACCATGGTTCGGTAGGGCTCCGCCAGTTGCCGAAGGAGCAGACCGATCTCCCGAGGGCTGAGGGTGCGCGGTATTGTCTTGCGGCCCGCAGACTGGCGCACCAAATCAATCGGATTGCTGTCTGTCAATTCCCAGCGCCGGGCATGCACATAGATAAGGTGAAACAGGCTCCGAATATTGGCCTTGCTCTTGGGTGCCAAGAGAAGGGAACGTAGCCACTCCTCAACATCCACCGGTTTGACTTGCTCCAGCAGATAATGCCCCCAACGAGGGAGAATCCAACGGTTCAGCGTACATAGGTGCGATTGCTGGGTCCCGTGGCGCAAAATTGGCAATTCTTGTTCCACGTAGTGATTCACGACGGCATCGATCGTGACCGGCATCGCAAACCGGTGCTTAACGTTGATCCGCAACCGCCATCGCTCGACGACCCGCAAGATATCGGTCCGGGTTGGATATTGGGCCAGTGTCCCGATCAAGCGTGACCGCCGGCAGCGTCTGTTCTCCACCGTCGTCTCGTTGAAGCGAAATTGCCACACGTCTCCACCCCGAACACGTTTTCTTTTTGTTAAACTTCCGAATTGATACCGCGCACGTATCCTCATATTTCTTCTCCATTCTTCTTTGGTACTCCAGACATACGGCGCAGGCGACGATGAGAGTCTACTCTCGCGCACTGTTTCGCCAATCCCTTCGAGGCTTCCGAGGCGGCCAGTGAGCTTGTCTGGAAATTCAGTGGAACGGGCCCGGCCCGCCCGGCTATTGAATGGGGACAAAAGGCAGTCAGCTTTGGGATCTGACTCTGCAACGATCGCCTAACCGAACCGGCAGAAGAGAATCCGGTGTACAAAGCCGAAGTTGCGGTTATGACGCGGTTAGCATATGTCTCCTACGCCGGCCGGCGCGGTGGTTAATCGCTTCGCGGGAGATTGCACAGTTCACCAGGCGTATGCTGGTCTTTTAGGACGAAGAAGAACCCCGACAGGGCTGAAGTCCTGAAGACATACCCTACTACCGACAATTGCTTGAATGTCGGGACTGACAAGGATGGCACGATGTTCACAAATAGCAACGTCATTTCCTCAGGTCCAAAGCGACTTGCCAAAAGATTCCGGCTCTGGATGATTGCGATTTGCCTGATTTTGGCGGCAGGAGGGCTTACCATCGCGGTTGCGCTTGGCATTCAGAATCATAACGACCGTATCCTGACCGCTCGAATGGCACAGAGTGAAGCAGAGCTAAAAGCGACTGGGGCCAGGATCGCGACTACTAAGGACCATGAATTAAAAACTGTGTTTGTTTACCGTGCCGGCAACCAATTGCGTAAGGGTTTGATTCGGCGCCAACGTGAAGGCGTGAGCATCCGGTTCACATCGTCGATTGAGAAAACGTCGGGATCGTAATCGTCGTCGACCCAATCGCACAGTTCGTCGTGCCGTTCGTGCGCGGGGTCTCTGAGAGCATCCAGCAGATCGTAAAATCCTCCAATGCCCCCGCAATCCTCAGGGGGACAGGCGAGTTCGCCGCCCGTGCACACCGGGTAGGCCGTGGTGGGATCGGCACACAGGCGTTTCTCCAGGACAATGGCGTGCTCCCAACTGTCGCCAAAATCGTACGTGTAGATGGCTTTGGCGCCGACCCTGCCCAACACTCTGAAGAGACGCACCGTGCGCTCATTTTCGACCGGAGGCATTCCCCTGAAGCGGTCTTCCGGATTGGGCCGCCCGAAGTGCCGGCCCCCAGCGCTGAATTCGTGCATGTGGCACTCCTGCCACCCCATCGCAGCTTGCAACACGTCGTGCAACTGCGCCAGAGTCACGTCGGCGGGCACCAACAACCGGCGCCAGATCGGCGGGCTCGTGCCCAGCAGGGCGACCTTAAGTTGATAGATTTCTGGTGGGACTGGGTTGTTTTTCGCCGACATAGTACGCCCTCCTCAAAATGTTAACCCACGCATAGTCGCTGCCGCGTGTTGCGCGCCAAAGGATAAAGGTAGATATCTTTGACCGCTTGACCGTGAGTCTTGTGCTCCCGGTCCATGCGGCCGCGTCCGGAGGTTTGCCCGACATGGATCCAGTTCGCGGCCCGGTAGCAAGTCCCCCGGAATCGCTGTGCGTCGACTAAGGTTTCCAGTAGCAACGGTCGGTATCCGTAGCGCTGCTCCCAGTCGATCGGAAGTTGGCGTGCGCTTTGTGCCAGAATCTTACTCGCCAGTCCCTGGATGTGTACCCAGGGCAGCACCAAAAACCGACTATTGTTCACGATCAACTGTAGGTTGTGCGCTCTTTGTTCCGCATTCCAGCCGATCGACTGATCGCGGGCTGCCATCTTCCAAGCGGGAGAAGACCACAGCAGACAAGCCAGCACCTGTTCTCCACTGCGTGGGGAGCGCACCAGATAACGCAGATTCGCTCCGACCGGTACCCGGTACCGCAAGTAGTGATGGCGCTCGATCAGCTCCGTCCATAATTGACTCTCCTGGCGGCGTTCGACGAGCTGCAACTCCAGGGGCTCGAACTCTCCTGCGCTGCCTTCCACTCTGGCCTGCGGCGCACTGGCCTCGCCAAGCCGGATCTGTCGTGGCCCGCGCGGCCCTGAGTTTCGCACCGCGGGTAGCCTCAGCCATCCCTGATCGCGCAGATATTCCAGCAACTGGCGGCATTCCTGGTCCTTCAGTCGTCCGTTGGCTCGCTTCCACTCCAACAGCTCGCACACCGTGCGCGCCATTTCCGTGACCGCCAAACCGGCATAGTCCCGCGCGATCTCGCGCATTAACCCCAACTCCTGCCCGGAGAAGGTGCGCCCACAGAAGCGCAAGCAGCTAGGAACACGCGCCAGGTTTTCTCCACGCCAAGCGCAAAAATCCAGTGTCATGGTTGGACCGGGACGGGGGCGCTGCCTACCTCGGCTGGCGCACCATAAAAAACCAATGACGCTAGAGGTACTGCACCCTCTGCCCTGGACGGCGATCGGCAGGGATGCGCCACCCCAGTCTCAGGCGCGGCACTCAAGCAATCTTGGGGGGATCCGCGACGGCGCGGCACCAGATCCAGGATCTGGCTCTGGTCCTTACTTACCAGTAATTCGATCAGCACCTCCAGCCGGTCCTTGCCCTGCTGCTGGGCGCTGGCCAGGATGCTACTGAGCACGGCTTGCGCGCGAGCTCCTTTCTCGGTTCGGTTCCCGCCCCAGTTCTTGCGCGCCACCACCAGCGGGCGCAAGGCACGCTCGGCGGCATTGTTGGTCGCATCCAGACCCGGACAGTAAAGAAAGGTGAACAGGTACGGCCGCTCTCGCCCCAGATGTTTCGCCAGCCGGCGGTTGGCCGAATCGCGACAGCTGCGCGCCAACAAGCGATCCAACTCGGCTTCTAACCGTCCCGTCGCTACCCACAACCCGTGGCGCGAGATCTCCTGCTTCTGATAGCGGTCCCGCAAAGCCAAACCTTTTTCCAGGATGGCTTTGACTTGGAGCGGGAAGCGGGCGGCTGCCGGAGTGGACATCTCGGCCATATCGCGGCAGCGGCGAAGCAGATGCGAGATGCAACTTTGATGTCCCGCCCGTAGAAATTTGTAGTACACCTTCCAGCCATCGTGGGTTAACCAGCCATCGTAGTCGGCCCCCAACAGCGCGGCGGCTTGGGGGAAACCCCGGCCGGGCAAGATGTCGCAGAAGGTCACCTGTTGGCTGACCGCCACCCAGAGCCAGCGTAATTGCGCAGCCACATTCCAGCCGGTCTCATCGATGCCGTTCACCATACTGCGCCGGGCGGCATCCCGCAGAGCATGCCAGGTGGCTTCTCCGCGTCGCGCCACTCGATCCACGGCCCGGCAGATGGTGCTGCGGTTGACCTGTAACTGAAAGCCGTCCTGCAACACCGCGGCCACATCGGCATGGGGCATCCCCAACCCCTTATTCATCTTGACGGCCAGCGCCAGCGCGTTGGGCCCCAGCTGCACCGCCGCTGCTCCTAAGGCGTCGGAGGTCTGCCCCGGATCGCGCCCTTGCACCCGTTTATGGCACACCTGACAACGACAGATGGGGATATCGAAGCGCCGCCAGATCGTCTTGCGCACGATCTCCTGTTGATACTGCGGCTGAATGCTTTCTACTTCCAGCTTGCCTCCGCACTCACACTGAGCCGGAGGCAGCACGGCGATCACCTCATCGACCTGCTTGGGAACGGCTTTGCGATGATGCTGGCCATAGGCTGCGCCGGACTTGCGTCCCGGTGGCCGTGGATTCGCTTTCCGCCGATCTTGGGAAAAAGGAGCTGCTTGTCGTTTGCTGGCCCGCTGAGCTTCTTGCAGTTGTCGCTTCAGCCGCTCGTTCTCTTCCCGCAACCGTTCCCGTTCCCGATGCAGCCGTTCCTGCTCCTGCCGCAACTGCTCTTGTTCCCGCTCCAGTTGCTTCTCTCGCCGTCGCAATTGCTCGTTCTCTTGGCGCAGTCGCTCATTCTCCAGACGAGTGCTACGCCACTGCTGCTGCAATGACGCAATCTTCTGCTTCAATTTTTCGATGATGCCCGCTGGATTGAGGTGCTTCGGCCACGCCATGCTCTAACTCTCGCAACTTAACGTAGCCAAAGTCGTGGAATTTGTCCAGCAGATTCTTCAGACCCTCATCAGACGTGAACCGACACGGTAAACAAATACTTAAAAACTATGGAGGACTACGTCAAGACGTACGCGCAGATCGAACCCCTACTGAACGAGTATGATCAGAAGTTGCAGGAATACAGTGCGCTTTGCGATACAGCTCAGGAGAGAGAGCGCGAGCGACACGTGCTCAATGTGCAGCGCTTGCATAAGCGATCCCACCCGCAGGTGTGCCGCAATACCACGGAAATCGTCGGGCTAATCCGCCAGATCAATTCGGTCATGAAAAAGGAAGCGTCGGTAATTCACGATATGAGTTCGTTCCCCGAGCAGGAACAGGTCCAGTTCTGGCACGAGGAATTCATGCCACTGTTAGCGCAGGAACATGGTCTGCGCGAACGACTGTTACTAGAAGGCGAGAGAGTTTCCCTGCAACCGCGAATGCAATGAGACGAGATCAACGGTGCGGTTTACCGATAACTGCGGGTGTACTCGGAATGCCTGCAGTAGGGAAGACAGTTTAGGCGCCACCGTAGCCCATTCTGACAAAGCCCCTTCGTTCTATCCTCGAAAGAATTGACGTAACCTTCGTTATAGATCTAACATCCAATAGAAATGGATGTACGAGACGAGTCGAGCATGGCTTGGCTCCTGCTGACGTTTACCCTGCCTACCAAGCGGGCTAGTCAGCGGGTGGAGGTCTGGCGAAAACTGCAACGCTACGGAACCGTCCCGCTCGGTAATTCCGGATACCTACTGCCCGGCAATCCGATGAACGAAGAACGCTTTCAGTGGCTGGCCACATCGATTCGCAAGTACGGGGGAGATGCTTCCATTGTTCACGTGCAGGAGATCGACAATATTTCGACCCCGCAATTGATCGGCCGTTTTGCCGAGGCCCGTTCGCGGGAATATCAGGAGTTGATCCGCCAACTGCAAGAGTTTTCTGATATGCCGCGGCCGAAGCGGGCCGTCGGTCGTCTCAGCCGGCTGCGCAGCCGTTTTCAAGAGATTGTTGAGGTGGATTTCTTCGACAGTCCTCTGCAGAAGCGCGTCGGGGAACTGCTGGCGAAGGCCGACGCCTCGCGCGTAACGACAAGCATGGCAGAGACACGAAAGATCAAGTCGCAAGATTACAAAAACAGAGTGTGGGTTACCAGGCCGAGGCCAGGGGTGGACCGATGCGCATCCGCCTGGCTGATTCGACGCTTCATCGATTCAAAGGCACGGTTTACCTTCGCGCCTGAAGAACAAGTGCCAAGGGAATCCGTACCGTTCGATATGTTTCACGAGAGCGGTTTTGGGCACCGTGGCGACGACTGCACTTTCGAGACGTTACAGAAGGAGTTTAGGATTCGCGACCGAAGAGTGAAGGTGATTGCCGAGATTATTCACGACGCGGACCTTGCGGACGACAAATTCGGGCGCAAAGAGGGTTATGGGATCGACGAAGTGCTCAAGGGTTGGGCGCGACAGAGAATCTCGGACCAAGACCTCCTTGATCGGGGAATGGAGTTGATCGAGGGGCTCTATCATTCCCCGCGTAAAAGAGCGTCGTAGCAACCGAAGTCTTTAAAATAGGAGCAGATCATCGTGTTAGAGAATCACCGGGCTGGACTGAGAGGCATTACGGTCACCCTCGTTCTCCTGATAAGCGTCGGCCAGGCCACCCTCGCGCAATCCCGCGTAGACGAGAAAAAGATACTTACGCTCGAAGAGGCGGTTGACTTCGCATTGAAGAATTATCCGGCGGTGCGTGTTGCGCTGGAGCGTGTCACGGCGGCTCGGGCGGGCGTTGGTTTGGCGCGCACGAGCTATCTCCCTCGGGCAGACATGGTTTGGCAGACAAATCGTGCGACCGATAACAACATCACGGGCCTGCTGCTTCCGCAATCCATTATCGCTCCGATTTCCGGGCCCGTCCCGATATCGACCTCGAATCGAAGCGCCTGGGGAAGTGCGGCGGGACTCCTGTTCTCCTGGGAACCCGTCGATTTTGGGTACCGAGGAGCAAAGGTAGATGCCGCGCGCGCCATTCGGAATCAAGCGATTGCGGAAGCGTCTCTAACCCGCCTCGATGTGGCGGTCGCCACATTGAACGCTTACCTTACCGTCTTGGCTGCCCAGCGAACCGTGCGCGCAGCCGAGGCGGATGTGGAACGGCGAGACACGTTCGACAAGGCTGTCCGGGTGCTGGTCGATAATCAGCTTCGCGCGGGAGCGGATGCTTCCCGTGCGGATGCAGAGTTGGCTCGCGCCAGGGTCAATTTAGCCCGTGCCCAGCAACAAGAGACAATCAGCAAGGCCGCATTAGCCGATATTCTCGGACTGCCAGAGGTCTCCCTGGAAGTTCGAGAGAGCGTTCTCATCGGGCCACCTCCCGACGGATCTCCACAGGCCACGCCGCTTAGCAACAATCCGATCGCGCAGGTGCAGCACGCGCGTGTGGAAGAGACCCAGGCGCAGGTCCATATCGTGGACCGTTCGTACTATCCGAAGTTTTACCTTCAATCGTCGGTGTATGGACGCGGCAGCGGCTGGGACCCTACGGGCAAATTCGAAGGAGGAACGGCCGGCCTGGGCCCAGATCGTTCGAACTGGGCAGTTGGCTTGACTGTGACATTTCCAGTATTCGACATCTTCGCGATCCGCTCTCGAAAGGCTGTTGAATCGGCAAATGAACGTGCCGAAGCCGCTCGCTACGATCAAGCCCTGCAAGACCTGACGGGGCAATTGCGGAAAGCCCAAGCTTCTCTTGAAGGGGCGCGCCGCATCGCCGAGAACACACCGACGGAACTCGAGGCAGCCCGCACAACCGAGAACCAAGAACGGGCACGTTACCAAGCTGGGCTGGCAACGCTGGTGGATGTCTCAGACGCCCAAAGTCTGCTCGTGCAAGCAGAAACCGACGACGCTCTTGCGAGGCTCGCGGTTTGGCAGAACTTAGCTTCGGTCGCAGCATCCCACGGTGATCTCGGGCCGTTCCTGCAGCTTGTACACGATAAAACCCAGGGAGGGCCATAAGTATGTGGCTCCTCCGCGCGGCCCTTCGACGCCCCCTTACGGTCATTGTGTTCGTGATCGCACTAGCTCTTTGCTCGATCCTCGCTCTTGTGCGCATGCCGGTCGACATCTTCCCAAACCTGAACCTCCCTGTGATTTATGTGGCGCAGCCGTTCGGTGGCATGTCCCCGGCACAGATGGAAGGCTACCTCGTCTACTACTACGAATATCATTTCCTCTACATCACCGGCATTGAGTCCGTCGAATCTAAATCTATTCAAAACGTGGGGCTGGTGAAGCTGACGTTTCAACCTGGCACCGACATGAGCCAGGCGGCTGCACAGACGGTGGGGTACGTGGATCGCGCCCGCGCATTCATGCCGCCAGGAACGGTCGCGCCCTTCGTCCTGCGCTTCGACGCCGGGAGTGTTCCGGTAGGCTATCTCGTATTCTCGAGTCCGACCCGCACGGTGGGAGAGATCCAGGATGTCGCGCTCAACCGTGTGCGGCCGCTGTTTGCCACTCTGCCCGGGGTCTCCGCGCCACCTCCCTTTGGCGGAGCGGCCAGAACCATTGTGGTCAGCGTCGACCCGGATCGTCTGCGTGCATACCGCATGGCACCGGAGGAAGTTGTTCAAGCTCTTGGCGCTGGCAATGTTATCGTGCCCGCCGGGAATGTGCGAACCGGCGATCTGTTGCGGTTGGCTCCGATCAACTCCGTCGTTTCCAGTATCAAGGACCTGCAAACTCTGCCTATCCGGACCGGCGCAGGTCCCACCGTGTTTCTGCGCGACATCGGCACGGTCGAGGACTCCAGTGACATCGTCACCGGTTACGCCGAGGTGAACGGACGTCGCACCGTATATATACCTGTGACCAAACGGGCAGATGCCTCGACTCTCGCCGTCGTCAACGAGGTGAAGGCGAATCTGGCGCAATTCCAGTCCGTTGTTCCTTTCGACGTCAAGATCGACTACGAGTTTGATCAATCTTCGTACGTACGAAACGCTCTGCTTTCGGTTGTAAAAGAAGGATTGCTCGGGGCGCTGCTTACCGGGCTGATGGTCTTGCTGTTCTTGCGGGACTGGCGGAGTGCTCTCATTGTGGTCGCGACGATCCCGTTTGCGCTGCTTGCCGCCGTCGTGGCGCTGTGGGGCGCAGGGCAGACCATCAACATAATGACGCTGGGCGGACTGGCGTTGGCCGTGGGGATTCTTGTCGATGAATCCACGGTTGTGATGGAAAACATCCACAGTCACCTTGATCAAGGGCGAGGACGCGCCCTTGCTGTTCTCGAAGCCAGCAAAGAGGTGCAGATTCCGCGATTGCTCGCGATGCTCTGCGTCCTCGCTGTGTTTGTTCCATCGTTCTTCATGGTAGGGGTTGCGCGTTCCCTCTTTGTTCCGCTCTCTCTCGCGGTGGGATTCGCCATGGCCGCGTCTTATTAGGAATCGAAGACTCGTCGTTTCGATTTATGTGTTGGCCGCTTTGCTGGTCATTGGGTTTGTGGGTCCGCACATCGGACGGGAGATCTTTCCACGTGTCTCCTCTAGCCAATTGTTGTTGCGTTTCCGCGCACCGATCGGAACTCGCGTGGAAGCAACGGAACGCCTGTCGCTCGCGGTTCTGCGCTCGATCGAAAAAGCCGCCGGACCGGGAAACGTAACCATCACTTTGGGCTATGTCGGCGCTCCACCTCCGAACTATCCCATCAATACGATTTATTTGTGGACGAGCGGACAGCACGAAGCAGTCTTGCGCGTGGCTTTCAGCCCCAACTCGGGTATCCGCGCAGACGAATTCGAAGAGCGCCTGCGGAAAAGTTTGCCGGGAGAATTTCCGGGATGTCAATTCTCGTTTGAAGCAGCGGACCTGGTCACGCAGATCATGAATTTTGGAGCTCCCACCCCTGTCGAGATCAATGTCGCAGGGCCCGATTTGGCAGCCGACCGAGCTTTCGCCGAGAAAATTCGCGCGGAGCTTGGCCACGTCGGCGCTCTCCGTGACCTGCAGTATGACGAGCCTTTGGACTATCCAAGCATGAACGTGAACATCGATCGCGAGCGCGCAGGACAACTGGGCGTGACTGTCGATAAGGTGGGCCGATCGTTCCTCGCGGCCACCTCGTCCAGCCGTTTCGTCACGCCGAATTACTGGGCCGACCCAAAGTCCGGGGTAGCGTATCAACTGCAAGTGCAAATCCCTCAAGCCGAAATGACTTCCATTCAGGACCTCGAGCACGTGCCGGTGACACTCGGGAGCTCCTCGCACCCCCTGTTGGGCGATGTAGCACAAATCACTTACGGAAACACGGTCGGTGAGTATCACCGCTTGAACGGACAGCGGATGGTGACACTTACTGCGAATGTCTCCGGCGAAGATCTCGGACGAGTCTCGAACCGGCTAGAGGAGGCCATCAAGAACGCTGGACCTCCTCCACGTGGGGTGAACGTGAAGGTCCGAGGGCAGGTGGGCCCCATGAAGCAGACGCTAACGAATCTCGCCGTGGGACTTCTTCTTGCCGTGCTGGTCATCTACCTGCTGCTCGCCGCCAACTTCCAGTCGATACGATTGGCTCTGGTTGTTCTTTCGACCGTCCCTGCCGTTATCTGCGGCGTGATTTTTGCCCTGCTGCTTACGGGAACGACCTTGAATATCCAGTCCTTCATGGGAGCAATCATGGCCATCGGCGTCGCTGTTGCCAACGCGATTCTGCTGGTCATCTTTGCCGAGGAGTACCGTCGAGCCGGGAACGCCTCAAACGTGTCGGCAATCCACGGTGCGCAAACCCGCATGAGACCGATCCTAATGACCAGCATGGCGATGGTTGCGGGAATGATTCCCATGGCGCTCGGAATCGGTGAGGGAGCACAGCAGACCGCTCCTCTCGGGCGCGCGGTCATCGGAGGATTGTTGTTTGCCACCGCAGCGACTCTGCTGATCTTGCCTCTGGTGTTTTCGATGGTCCAGGAACGAGCGGGCACTCGCTCGCCGTCGCTCGATCCGGACGATCCGCAGAGTGCTTTTGCAAACCAACCACTCAGCAATCCAGATTCTATTCCTGGGGAAGCTCTATGACTCGAATGCGAGCTATATCCATTTCTGTTCTGGCCAGCAGTATCGGGTTTTCCATCTCGTGCGGATCAAACTCGAATCCAAGAGCAAATGCCGCTGGCGCGCAAGCAGCCCCGGCGTCCACGCCCACTGTCGAAGTCACCAAAGTGGTATCCCGGAAACTTGGGCTTACGGTGCGCCTCCCCGGGGAGCTCCAGCCCTACGAAGCCGTGGCTGTTTTCCCGAAAATTACGTCATTCGTTGATTGGATCGGCGTCGACCGGGGTTCCGTTGTGAAGTCCGGACAATTGATGGTTCGGCTGGTCGCTCCCGAAATTGCCGCGCAGCGCGGAGAAGCGCAATCGAAACTCCAAGCCGCTGTTGCCCAACGTGCTGAATCCGAAGCGAAGCTCGC
>WNFR01010102.1_pt1 | contig 11721 bp, 24 predicted proteins | sample 5400221 | NCBI WGS metagenome assembly WNFR01 (sample SAMN13153357, study PRJNA577476) | soil metagenome | isolation source: 40 cm soil under Madrone tree | place: USA:California | collected 2016-06-14 | reverse complement strand
GCCGCCGGTTCCAGAAGAGTAGATATTCGCAAGCACTCCCCGCCGAGCGAGAATCCGGTCCTGCGTCTGTCTCTGCTGAGCCGCCTGGTCGATCGTGGGCACGCCTGGAATCACAGGGGCCTTGGGCTGCCCGATGAGCCTGGATGCTCCGTAGGCAGCGAGTCCTGTGTACGCCGCACCTCCTGCCGCAGCCGCCGCCCCGAGCCCTGCAGCGGATGCCCCACCCGCCACGGCGGCGGCGCTGGTTCCTGCGGCCGCCCCAGCTGTCGCAGCCGCTCCCGTGGTGGCGCCAGCACTGAAGAACGACGCAAGGTAAGGGATTACGGCATAGCCGCGCTGGTGGTGACGGGAAGTGATACGCATGGGGTCAGTCTCCCAAAGGCGAGCGACACAATCCAATCAGGTGAGGGCATACTTGGCTCGAACCACATCGCGCTTAGGTTTCACGAGTGCCTTGCCCTCACCCGCTCCAAGCATTCCGTACTCCGCCGCCTCCACGATGTGCGAATACAGGTTCTTGTCGGGCTGATCCCGGTAGCGTTCATCGCCCAACACCTGAACTCGTTTGTAGTGATAGCCCCCGGCCAAACCTTTGCGCAGCATCTTGCAGTCAGGATGAACCAAGAGCCCCGGCTCCCCGTCGATGATGCGCGTCATCGGCAACGCCATCGCCTCACGCCTGATCGTCGGATCGTTGGTGTGAGCCGGCTGAGCCTTCACGCCCACGGCTTTGAGGATTGCGAACGGCGTGCTTTCATCCGCCTGCGATTCCGCCATGCCCGCGGGGTCGCCTGTGATAGACGCGAACTTCCAAGCGGGAAGTTTCTCGTTCACGAAAAGGTTGAACAGCTCCCCGAATCTCCTCGCTCCCATGTGTTCGGTCGTGATCTCGTACCGCCATCGCCACTGACCCATGATGCCGCGCTGCCCGATTGCACCGGCAGGGGTCAATCCGAAATCGATCCCTGCAATTAACTCAAGGCGCGGATTCAACTCGAACGACTTGCAGTGCAGAGAATCCCGATACTCGGGGAACACCGGTCGCCCGTCCATGACGAAACCGTATTCGCCTCGGACATAGACTTTGATCCATTCGTCTGTCTTGCCGGCCATCGCGCGTTGGTAGTAACCGACAGGCAGGTTCGGAATGTTCTCAGCCTCAGGTGAGAGTCCCGAAGGCTGCGCGAAGAACTCGAACAGCTGTTGATTAGCCCCTAGCGCCCCTTCAGCACGCAAGGCGACTTCGGCTTCCAGGATGCTCTGCAGGAGCTCCGCGCCTTTCTTCGTGGTCGTGTCGCGCTCGGCGATCAAATACCACCAGTGGTCGGCGTCTGGGGAGTTGGTGTCCATCAGAATCTGCGGGCCAGCGCAGCCACCATCCCTCACCGGCGGGAACCGCCCCACACGCCCCGTGAGTCCATCGAGAATCGCTTTCGGCACTTCCCGAGCTTCGTTGATCCACGCGGCGGTGAGTTCCATCGACAAGAGCTTGCGCACGTCCTCGGGTCGATCCAGCGCGACGAACATCACCTCCATCGCGAGCTCATCCGTCAGGATGTGGTGCGTCGGCGGACCCTCGTTCTGCCACTGACCGATCTGCCCCGGCGGCACCCACTGGTGCCAGGTCTTGATGGTCGTCGTCTTAAGTTCCGGGTACGTGTTGCGGATGATCGCGAAGCGCGAATGCCGCCGGCCATCGGGAGCCACGGGCTGACGCGCCGCGATCCCCAAGAGCTTCATCACGCACGCGGTGGACTTGCCGCTGCCGATAGGGCCTTTTATCCCCACGACGAAGGATTCCGACAGCAGGAACCGATCCGCTACCGGACCGGGGGAGATATACTTAAGCCTTAGCGGCTCGCCGGGCTTCATCGCCGATCGCCACCGAGATCACCAAACCGCCGGGGGTATTGAGATTCAGATCCCGCGGCAAGAGCTTGCCCACGAGTGCGAGAAAGGCGGCCGGGTTCTTCTTCGCCACGCGCTGCAGATACTCGACTCCCCCGGCGTTCTCCAAAGCCACCTCGATCATGACCTTGAGTTCTCGCGTGACCTTGTTCGGCGTACCCTTTACGCGACCCTTGCCAGCGTTCGGGGGTCTTGTTCCTTTGCGCGCACCCATCAGTTTCCATCAGCAGTTAGCTGATCGTTAAGCACTTTTCGTGAACTGCCGCGCGATCCGGCGTGCCTTGGAGTGACGCTCGTCGCTGTCCACGACCGGACCTGCAGGACCGAGATGTTTCAACAGCCCTTCGACTAGCAACGCCAAAATCAATTCACAGTCCTTGCCCCGCAGCTTCTCCACCTCCTGCTCGTTCCCCTCAACCCCGGACATCCAGATTCGCAGGCGGACGAGCTCCCCGTTCAGACCCTTGGCGACACGCTGGCGGATCAGTTCAACCTGCTTCATGACGCCCCGACCACCATACCTTCCTCGGCATTCACGAACATCAGTTGCTCAAGAACGCCAGCTCCTGCCTCACGCGTGTCGGGATGATATTCGAAGACCCCGAATTGGCACGCGATGATAACGCGGCCGCGGTACTCGATCATCGACACACAATGCCCCGCTCCTGGCGGAAAGGCAGCCAAGCGCTTCATGAGCGATTCCGTCGCGGGGATCTTTTCAGCCATCTAGTTTCAGCGTAAACCACGGCTGCGGGCGCGGTGTCAGGCTGCGACGCATCATCAGCCGCATCCACGCTGGCATACCGCTGTTGATTGCGAGATGCACCCGGGCGAGCTTCTGCGAACGCAACCACTCTGCACGCCATTGAGCCTTGTTCATCACGTCCCGCCCCCTCGCAAAATCTCCACGACCTCGATCCCCCACTCGACCTCGACCATACGCTTTTTCAATCGGTAAATCGCGGTCTGACGGGTCGGAGTACTCTTGGCATCTTCCACGCACAGCTTCCCGTCCCTCACGTAGCTGAAATCCGCGATATACACGCAAACCCGCCGCGGAATTCCGTTCGGATCCGGTGAGTGAAGCGCGAACTCGGGGTGGACTTTCAGCTCGCTGATGAGCTTGGCCGCAGCCATCGTTTTGAGCTCGAAGTACCTTCGGACCTCCAGCTTTGAGGCAAAGGCGTGCCCATCTTGGGTCTGAGGCTCGTTGCGGTACTTTCGGCTCGGGCGGGTGCTCTGGCCGTAGAGCCGGTGGCGGACGCTGGCGAGGTCGGCAGAGGTCCAGCGTGTACTCACTGCGCGTCTTCCTCAAGGCAGTACTCGCATTCCGGTTCACTCATGCCGTTACCGTGACACACCCAACATCGGACGTAGTGATTTGACATTCCGGGATCATCATCGATCAGGATTTGCCCATCGCCACCGCACTGACTGCAATCGTCCTCGACACGCTTGGGGCAATGATGTTTAGCGCACCAACCTAGCGGCATATCGCCAGGATCGCCACGCACAGAGAAACCATAGCGCTCAGCTTCGCTCACGCGCCCCCCGCGATGTGTGCCCACCCACATTTCCGGGCGACTTCGACCCAACCATTGCGCGAATGCTGGCGGAGTCCGTTCACGCTCCGGCTTCGTGATCGACGGAAGTCTCGGATAAGTCTTCGTGGGTCTCACACAGTGCGTGGGAGAGCCTTCGCGCTTCGGGATGGGCGGAAGGTCATCCGGCTCGCAGCCCACGATGTAGAGCCATGTCCGTTTCTCCGCGCGATGTCCCCAGTGAAACTGATCGACCTCGATCGTATAGCCGCCGCGCCGCGGTGCTTGACCAGGCCGTGGCAACCCCATGTGAACCCACAAACTGGATTCGGCTGGGTGCTCAACTACTCCGCCACACCACTGCACCGAGAGCACCGCCTTGATACCAAGTTTCCTCTCCTCCTCGTCGGCATAGGACCATTGGCGCATGCGGCCCCACCCTCTGCACGGAGGATGAGCCACGCACGGACCATTGTTCGGCCACTTCCTGGCGTCGCGTTCCTCGTCCCACGCATCCACGCCGGGGAGCGTCTTGTAAACGCTGTCCGCGCGCACGTACAAAGCCGTGACTTGCATCATAGTCCCGCGATCTGTGCCGCAGCGCGCTTCATGCGGGAGGCTCCGCGTCTTCCGGCGGTGTATGCCCATCATTGAATTGCTCAATCAGCTCCTCCAACTCACGGGTGTGCCGCGCATAGTCGCTGAGTGATTCGCATAGTGCAAAGGCAGCGGTGGACGCCGCAGTCAGTTCCACGCTCGCGCCACACCGCTCAATCAGGCAAGCGACCTTGAAGGCTTCACGCACCAAGGGATGTACCGTAAGGTCAGCACGTCCGTAGTTGCTCGTGATAACCCATGGTTCTTCCATTGGCTTTCCCCTTGTCACAGCCTGTAGCTGTTCCTCGTTCAAAAGGCCGTGCTTCTCGGTGTGCTCCAAAAAGGCGTCGAGCAGCGGATCTGCGCTCTGTTCGCTCATGCTCAACTCGGCTTGCGAAACAACGGATGTTCGCGCGGTTGAACCCCCGGCGCAATCGTTCGAGTCGGAGGCGGCAGAGCTCGCGGCCGTTCCATCTGACTGAAACGATTCACCGGACGTGAGAACTCAGGCGCCCGACGCATCCAGTTTCGCCAAGTCGCTTCCCAGTCCATCATTTTTTTTCCGTGCGCCCGCCAGTAATCGCAGAAGACTTCAGTCTGAGCCTCGATATCCACCTGCGGCACTTTTTTTTTCGCCCACGCCCGCATTTCCTCTGTGATCGCAAAGTCAGCCGCAATGAGTGTCTTCATGGATTCTACCTCGCCTTCCTCCAATCGACTCCAGCTGTCAAATGTCGCAGCCGGGCGCGCGTGATAGGAGAAGTAGCTCGCTCGTGACAGATTTCCTCAATTCCATTATTCAATCGCTTAATCTCAGTGAGGGCTTCTTTAACCAGTTCAAAATCAATGCGGACCGACGTTCCTAACTCGCCTCGCGCACGACAACCTTCAAGCCATGAATTAAGACGTTCAGGCGTTCCCCACGCCCTCTCAAGGTTTGATGCCTGGATCATATTGCGTCCTCATGCGCTCGCAGATCTGCATCGCGTCCTTGGCCATTCCCGCTAGCATCATGCGTAATGGCCGCGTGCCAGTGAGAGAGAGCCGCTGCGCTGCTGATCGTATGGTGCAGGGCCTTCTCCCGGTTCCCGGTAATCGCCGAACGTAGGGCCTTGCCAGCGAGATAGCCGACGAGCCAGTACCAGTGCTCCGCAGACTTCTCGCGATCATGCGGTGTGCCCCACCGCTCGCGCTGGTGGGCGGCCTCGCGTTTTACGCCCTCCAGAAAATCGGCAGTTTCAGGAGAGTTGATCAGGCTGTTAAGCCGGCTGTTCTCCGCCTGCAGGGCGCACACCTCGAGGCCAAGCCGTTCCACTTCCTTGATGTGCTCCGCGATTATGTGCGGGACCACCGTGATCGACCCATCGGGTCCGAGGTTCACGCCGTGGTTACGATTCAGCAGCTTCTCGATAGAGTCGATCGAAATCGGTCGAGTTAGCTCATTCACTCGCAAAACCTCCGCTTTGGGGGCGCTTTGCTCACCACGCCGGAGAGCCTGATGCTGTAGACCCGGCAGAACTCGCCTTCTCGGCTCTGGCCTTCTTGTTCACTTAGACAGACTCCAAAGGGAGTCGAGAGGCGCTCTCTGGAGCTATCCCCTCACGGGTGCGCTTTCCCCCGAGGCTCACTTTCAGTCCTCGGCTTCCGGCTGGATTGCCCGCGCTTCCCCAGCCCCGGTGGCCATCTCGGGCGCACAAGGTTGCTCGGGGGAAAAGGTCGGGATAGGATTGAGGCCCCTGCCCGGTGCTTCCCCACCGATCAGAGCCCACGGAGCTGAAACTCGCGTGGGCCGCAACGGCCCCTTGAGTGGGGCCGCTGTCGTTTCTACGCCTGTGATTGATGCAGAGCAAGACTTATGTCTCGTTGTGCGATGCCGCATTTAGGCTAGAATGAGTCCACAAGCCCCGAACACTCCGTGAGCCTCTTCGGGCACCAGGACCCGGGGAGGCCGCGTCGGCCAGCGAGCTTCTCCCCGGGTTCTGCTCCTCAAAGCAACTCCCCGGGCTTCACTCCTAGAGCTTTAGCTAGACGCCCCAGTGAGTGAAGCGTCGGCACCGTCCCGTTTTCCCACGCACTGATCTGCGCCTGGTTCACCCGGGCGCGGCGGGCGAGTTCAATCTGACTGAGCCCCTTTTGCTTGCGCAGGGTTTTGAGCTTTTCCATAGTGGGGCCGAGGATACCGCAAATATAGGTTGCGCGCTATATCCGGACGTGCATATAATCTCGCCCATGGAATCAGGAGGCAGCATGAACACTCCCACCGTAGTCAAGCCTTTCGGACCGCGCAAGTTTCTCACTGCAATGAGTGAATGCGGCCGGCCGACTTTGACCAAGCCGATGTTCATCTGTCTATCGCGCGATGATTGCTGCGGGCGCGCCTCATGGCGCGCGCGTCGCCGGCATGCGGCGCATAAGGTGTGGCTGCGGCGAGGCCATGTGATCTACGACAAGCCCGCGCGCGATGACAGGGATTGGTCGGGGTCGTACATGAACAGCGTGAAGAAGGGGCACCGATGAACGTCCTTCGCCGCCCGGATTTCACCACCACGGTTCAAGTGCCGTATTCGCTGTGGCTGGAAGAAAATCGGGACGACATCGAGGACTGGTATCGCGTCACTTCCGAATGGACCCCCGAGGAACATCCCGGAGACTTCGACGAATTCTGCCGCGTTCAGTTCGATATCGCATGCGAGGACGACGAGCGTCTGCGCGATGGGTTGTACGAAGCGATGTTGAACGAATCTGACAGCGATGACCAGCCCTACGATGAGGAGGCCCGATGAGCGTTCCAACTGGTATCGGCAATCTGCCGCCCGGCGTCACCGACAACGATCCGCACTTCGACCACGACTCACAAAATATGTGGGACGAGGAATGCCAGCACAACGAGGGTGGGATTCGTGGCGGTTACTGCACAGACTGCGGCGAGCTGGTCGATGCAGACGCTGCTGCGGAGGCTGCTTGGGAGCGCCAGCAGAACGACGGTGAGGCGTACCGAGGTCGGGAAGCCGCGAGCGCACTGGCCGAGGAACAGGCGCGCGTGCAACGGGAGTTGAAATAATGGGACTCGATATCACCGCCGCCAGAAAGATCAAGTGGATTGCCGCCGATCTGCCTGACGAGGATTCGTTTGGCGATTACTTCTGGGTCGGCGCCCAACCTGACGAATTCGTTGCGCAGGCCGATGGACTTGCGCCAGGCCTGTACGAGACCGCCGACGAAATCGACTTCCGTGCCGGTTCCTACGGCGGCTACAACGAGTGGCGCGAGCAGCTTGCAGAACTCGCGGGCTATCCAAAGCGTCTACTCTTCTCAGATCATAGGTCGCCTACGGAACTTCACGCCGCTGGTGCTTGGGAAGCAGCGCATGGACCCTTCTGGGAGCTCATCAACTTCAGCGACTGCGAGGGCGTGATCGGGCCAAAGACTTCCGCGAAGCTCGCGCAGGACTTTGCCGAGCATCAGGGCAAAGCCGACACGCACCCGGACGAGTGGTTCCGCGAACTCTACGCCACCTGGCGCCGGGCCTTTGAGCTGGCTAGCGATGATGGTGCGGTGGCTTTTCACTGATGAGCCTGCTCATTCCACCGGATTGGGAAAAGTACCGGCGCCCACATTGGGCGGATGGCGATATGGGCGACCGTCGAAACGGCTGCTTTCAGATCCCCACGCGCGCCATGGTCATCGTAGCTTCTAACGGCGAAGGGTGGGAACACGTGTCGGTGAGTGTGAGAGGCCGTTGCCCGACTTGGGAAGAAATGGAATGGGTGAAGCGCGAACTGTGGGATCGGCGGGATACGGTGATGCAACTGCACGTGCCTCCCGCGGAGCACAAAAACTGCCACCCGCACTGTCTGCATCTGTGGCGGCCGTTGAACGCAGAAATACCGCGGCCGGCCTCAATCATGGTGGCCCCGTGAGCGCGCAGCCCGACCCCGCTTCCCACCGCGCGTACCTGGAAGCCGAAGCGCGGGCGCTGTTGGACTACATCGGCCGGCTGCCGCTGGATCACACCGATCGGTGGATTTTGAGCGGACGATACACCGAGATTAAACGCGAGCTGCGAGCCTTAGAACAACATGCCCCAGTACGATTGGCGAAGGATGGTTGACATGAACGCTGTAGTGGAAAGCAAAGAACAACCCATGGTAGAGAGCGCAGCGGCCTCGATGGTTCAAGTCATCGAGCGCATGGCCTCAAATCCCGCGGTGGATGTAGACAAACTCGAGCGCCTCCTACAGATGCAGGAGCGCATTGTCGCACGAGACGCGGAAGCGCGGTTCAACGCCTCGATGACTGCCGCCCAGGGGGAAATGGGGCGAATCTCAGCCGACGCCACGAACCCCGAGACGCGTAGCAAGTACGCGAGCTACGCGAAGCTCGACAAGGTGTTGCGGCCGATCTACGTCAAGCACGGCTTCGCGCTGAGTTTCGATGAGGCAACGCCTGCGACAGCCGGAAATGTACGCGTGTTGTGCCACGTCTCGCACGCTGCCGGCCACACCCGCACCTACACCAAGGAACTACCGGCCGACGGCAAGGGACCAAAGGGCGGAGCTGTGATGACGCTCACGCACGCGGCCGGGGCTGCAATGACCTACGCGATGCGCTACTTGCTGAAAGGCATCTTCAACGTCGCGGTGGGCGAGGAGGAGAATGACGGAAACGGCAAGGTAGCGCTCATCACCGAGAGCCAAGTCGCGGACCTGAAAGCTTTGCTGACCGAAGTGAAGGCTGACATCCCGAAGTTCCTCAAATGGGCCAAGGTGGCCTCGCTCGATCAGATCCCCGCTGGCGCTTTCGAGACTTGCGTGAAGATGGCACAGGCGAAGCGCAGATGATCGAGGTATTCGACTGCTTGCAGGGTTCGCCTGAGTGGCATGCCTGTCGGCTCGGACTTCCCACCGCGAGTGAGTTTAAGACGGTGTTGGCTCAGGGTCGCGGCGGCGCGGAATCGGAAACCCGCCGAACGTATCTGTACAAGTTGGTTGGTGAAATCCTCACCGGCGAGCCGATGTACAACTACCAGAACGATCACATGGAGCGCGGCAAACAGATGGAGGAGGAAGCGCGTGACCTGTATATGTTCCTCACCGATGCCGAGCTGACACGCGTGGGCTTCATCAAGAACCATAGCGCGGGCTGCAGTCCGGATAGTTTGATCGACAAGAACGGCATGTTGGAAGTGAAAACCAAGCTCGCTCACTTGCAGGTGGAAGCCCTACTCGATGGCGTCTTGCCCCCGGAGCACAAGGCCCAGGTGCAGGGGCAGTTGTGGATCGCCGAGCGCGAGTGGGTCGATTTCGTGTCCTACTGGCCGAAGCTCCCGCTGCTCAAGGTTCGCGTACATCGGGACGAGCCGTACATTGAAAGGCTTTCCAAGGAAGTCGCGCGGTTCCAGGAGGAACTGCAAATGCTGCTTGCGCGCGTGCAGCACGATTACTCGGGACTAGCGAAGAGTGCCTGATGGCGCGTCTGTACTTACGAAAGAGCCTGCATGGTTTCGTGCCCGCGGATGAGCCGAGCATGGAAGTCTGGAAGAAATACAAATGGGGCGAAACCTACAGAGCCGACGTGGTGAAGCCGCGCAGTTACCAGCATCACAAACTCGCTTTTGCCTTGCTCAATCTCACCTACTCGAACCAGGAGCGCTATAGCAATTTCGAGACGTTCAGGAAGGCGGTCGCAATTGCAGCCGGGCACACTGAGGAACTGACGACCGTTGACGGTGAGATCATCTATCTGCCCAAGAGCCTGAACTACGATACCCTCGACGAGATAGAATTTACGAAAGTGTTTGGCGCAATGATGTCAGTGTGCGCGAAGATTCTGCACAACATGGGGATCGACGAGTTGGAAGCTGAAGTCTCGCGGTATTGCGATGAGCATTACGGGCAGGCCGCCTAATGTGGCATCGCAATCAGAAGCGCATCACTGCCGCCGAGGTCGAGCATATGGAACGCGTTCGTGCTCTCGGATGTTGCGCGTGCGCGCAGTTTGGCTTGATTTGGCTGTGGCCCGTGGAGGCACATCACCTGCTGAGCTTTGGCCGGCGCATTAGCCACCTGCACACGATTTGCCTATGTCCTCCGCATCACCGTCGCGTGCCCTTCACGTTGTATCAGGAGCTGCTTATTCCCGCCGAAGCTCGCGTATCGATTGCGAGCGGCAGCCGTGCGTTCGCGAGGGTGTACGGGTCGGAGTTAGATTTGTGGCGCGGCGTGCAACGCAAGTTAGGTTTGCCGGCCGAGTTGCCCAGCACGAAGATTTTACCACGGCGGTTAGCGTGATGGCTGAACGGAATTCCATGCTGAGCATGCATGGCCGCAATGCCACCGAGAAGCGTGTCCCGCTGCTGGTGCTGGATTTGGACGGAACAGTCCGCGAAGGCAAGGACGATGCACTCGGGCGCTTTGTGAACGGTCCAAAGGACGTGCAGATATTTCCGACAGCCGTCGAGAAGATGCGGGCGTGGAAGAAACGCGGCGGCAGGATCATCGGATGCAATAACCAGGGCGGAATCGCTTTGGGGCTTGTCTCCATTCAGGATGTTGGCGAAGCGATACTTGAGACTCATCGCCAGTGCGATCACTTATTCGACAAGATCACTTTCTGCCAGCATCACCCTAACGCCAAAGATCCCGAGTTCGCGCGCTGCTGGTGCCGCAAACCGGCGCCAGGGGGGTTGATTGAGGCCATTCTAGACTGTGCGCACTATTGGCGCGAGATGTACCCACCACACATGGCATTGTTCGTCGGTGATCGCGAGGAAGATCGGCGTTGCGCGGAGAATATCAACTTTCCATTCATGTGGGCGAAGGAATGGCGCGGTGAAGTGGCTTCGTAACTGGTGGTGGGCGCGGCAACGCGCAGTCGATTTGCAGACCCTGTGGCCAGCGTGCAAGGAACTTGCCCCTGATCTGGACCACGCCAAAGCCGCTTTCGCGGTTCATGCATTCCAAGATCGTGCTTGGGTTGAGTTCTATGGCGATGAACGTTTGAAACAGATCATCGGGAGCTTCAAGTGACCTCCCTCCTTCTCACCGTTCGCTGCGTCCTGTGCGGTCACACCTGGACTGTGAAGCCGACGGCTGAGATGCCCATGTGCCCGAAGTGTCCGGTCACGGTGGTGAGGGCGAGCCTGCCGGCAGGACCGGGAGCGCGATTGTGACGATGCGCTGTCTGCGGCTTAAAGTTCGCGCCGAGTCATATCCCTGGCTCAATGCCGCGGCTGTCGAAGTCAATCAGGTTTTCAACTGGGCTAATGAGACGAGCCTGAAGGCTGCGACTCGTACGGACCTAAAACGCAAATGGATGAGCGGCTTTGACCTGTGCAACTTGAGCGCGGGAGCTGCGGGATACTTCGAACACATCGGTGCTGACATAATTCAGTCGATCTGTGTGCATTACGCTCAGAAGCGTCGCATCGCTAAGCGCGTCAAGTTGCGCTGGCGAGTGAGTCGTGGTGCTCGCCGTTCTCTCGGTTGGGTACCCTTCAAGGCAGTGAACCTGAAGCGCAAAGGGGTCGGTCTGCGCTTCTTCGGTAAGGCTTTCCGGGTGTTCGAGTGCGAGCAGCTAGATAGCGTGAAGTGGCGCGAAGGGTGTTTTGCACAGGATGCAGTCGGGGACTGGTGGTTGTGTTTACCAGTGATATTCACCGCTGAGCAGCGACCTG
>WNFR01021839.1_pt1 | contig 11723 bp, 9 predicted proteins | sample 5400221 | NCBI WGS metagenome assembly WNFR01 (sample SAMN13153357, study PRJNA577476) | soil metagenome | isolation source: 40 cm soil under Madrone tree | place: USA:California | collected 2016-06-14 | reverse complement strand
GCCATTCCGGCCTGCTCGGATTCACCTGCTTACGCGTAGATTCCGCGCATTTTTAACGCTTTCGCCACCCGGTCGATCGCCACCATGTAGGCCGCGATGCGGTTATTGACCTTGTGCGTTTCCGCATACTTTACCACCACGTCGAACGCATTCACCATGATGTCCATCAGGCGTTCGTTGACTTCACTCTCGCGCCAGAAGAAGCCCTGGCGGTCCTGTACCCATTCGAAGTAGCTGACGGTCACGCCACCGGCGTTGCCGAGAATGTCCGGCACGGTGAAGACGCCCTTGCCGTCCAGGATCGCGTCGGCTTGCCAGGTGGTTGGTCCGTTGGCGCCTTCGCACAAGATTTTGGCTTGTACGTTGGCGGCATTTTTCTCCGTAATCTGGTTTTCAATTGCCGCCGGAATCAACACTTCGCAGGGCTGGAATAGCACATCCCGCGGGCTCATCTTCGCGCCGCCACCCGGAAATTCCTGCAGCGGCTTTTTCTGGTTCGTAACCCATTCGATCACCTTGGGCACATCGAACCCGTTTTCGTTGTACAGACCGCCACCGATGTCGGCAAGCCCGACTATCTTGTAGCCGGCCTTGCTCATCAAGTCCGCAGCCATCGAGCCCACATTCCCGAACCCCTGGATAACGGTGCGGCAGGCTTCCTTCTTCATTCCCAGTTTTTCAACCGCCTTGTCCACGCAGATCATCACTCCGCGGCCGGTGGCTTCCTTGCGCCCCCGTGATCCACCCAGTTCGATCGGCTTACCTGTAACCACCGCTGTGGTGGCCTGGCCCACGTGCATCGAGTAGGTATCCATCACCCAGGCCATGGTCTGTTCATTTGTACCGACGTCCGGCGCAGGCACATCGCGCTCCGGCCCCAGCCAGCTAGAAAGTTCCGCCGTGTACCTCCGCGTCAGACGCTCCTGCTCACCGCGCGACATCTTCTGCGGATCGCAGATCACACCACCCTTCGCGCCGCCGAACGGAATATCCACCACCGCGCACTTCCAGGTCATCCACGCTGCCAGCGCACGGATTTCGTCCAGACTCACATCCGGCGCAAAGCGGATTCCGCCTTTGCCCGGCCCGCGTACCGTCGAGTGCAGCACGCGATAACCCGTGAACACTTCCAGCGTCCCGTTGTCCATCCCTACTGGAATGTACATGGTCACTTCTTTATCCGGATATTTCAGATAGCGATAAATTCCCTGCTCGAGCCCCAGCTTTCTTGCCGCTTCTTCAAAACGCGCTTCCGCGTTCTGGTACACATTCATTTCTTCTGGTGCAGTCCCTTGCGACATCCCCAACGCTCCTTTGTTTGCGGAAAAACACGGCTCCGCTCCGCCGCCTTGCACAAGCTGACGCGATTACGGTTGCAGCTTTGTCTTCGATTGGCCTGTGACGCTGGAAATTAGCAGGCTACCCACCTGCAGGGCCGTCACAAGGCCGGGCCGCCAGTATACGAATCCTTTCCGCTCGCCCGCAAGCCGCGACTTGTAAACTGGGTTCCAAGAACCTACAGCCCGACTGCCGAGGCAGCGCGCCATCTCTAATAAACCTGAAACGCGCGGAGGGCTGAAACCACTCGACCCATGGCGGTTTTTTGGTTTGTAACCGTCGCCGTCGCCGCACTCCGGCTAGCCTTTTACTCTTTGGGTTGGGATACAGGAATTGATCCGGAGCCTCACCGGCGCGCATGTCGCCCGCTATCTAGGCGAGGCCTTGGCAATTTGTATTTTCTCCGAAGAGGCTGCATCTGGCGAAATTGCAGGGGCAAAAGTTTCGTTTTACACTTTAGTAATTTTGCATCTTGGCGCGAGTATCGCTCGTCAAGAAACCGCCGCCAGAAAATCGCTGGTACCTACAGACTTATTCGCAGCATCGAATATGCGAAAACCGGATCGACTTCACGAGAGGCAAACATAGATGGCCAAGATGAAAGTGGCGCAAATTTCTAAAGCCAAAGGTGACTTTGAAATTGTCGAGCGGGACATTCCGTCTCCCGGACCAGGCCAGGTTCGTATCCAGGTACAGGCCTGCGGCGTTTGCTACAGCGATCTCTACACCAAGGAAGGCTTATGGCCGGGCCTACAATATCCGCGCATTCCAGGTCACGAAGTTGCCGGGGTCATTGACGAAGTCGGCTCCGGAGTCTCCATCTGGAGAAAAGGCGACCGCGCCGGAGCGGGCTGGCACGGCGGCCAGGACAACACTTGTTCCGCATGTCGCGCCGGCGATTTCGCCAACTGCGAAAGCGGCAAAGTTACGGGCATAAGCTTTGACGGCGGCTATCAGGAATATATGGTCGCTCCCGGCGAAGCCGTGGCGCGCATTCCGGATGAACTGGAACCTGCGGAAGCCGCACCGCTTCTTTGTGCAGGTATTACCACGTTTAATGCGCTTCGGCACAGCGGCGCCGGTCCCGGCGATCTCGTCGCCGTGCAGGGTATCGGCGGACTTGGCCATCTCGGCATCCAGTTCGCGAATAAATTTGGATATCGTGTGGCAGCCGTCGGACGCGGCCCGGAGAATGCCGCGCTCGCGAAAAAACTTGGCGCGCACCACTATATAGACAGTAAGGCGGCTAGCGCTGCCGAGGCGTTGAAAAAGTTGGGCGGCGCACAAGTCATTCTCGCCACCGCCCCGAGTTCCAAGGCCATGTCTGAAATTTTTCAGGGACTTGGCCGCAATGGTTCATTGCTGGTCGTCGGCGCGGACATGGCGCCCCTTGAAATTCCCGGCGCCGCCCTCATCAACGGCCGCAAGCGCGTACAAGGCTGGGCTTCCGGCACTCCCAGCGACTCCGAAGACACTCTACGTTTCGCAGTGCTTACCGGCGTTCGCCCGATGATCGAAAAATTTCCATTGGAAAAAGCTGCTGAAGCCTATGCGCGCATGATCAGCGGCCACGCGCAATTCCGAGTCGTGCTGACGATGTAAGTGATAATACGCGCGAGTCTTGTTTGCGGCGGTTGCGAATTTCGCTTTTCTGTCTTTGAATCTTATTGCAGCCTGAATTGTACGGTCACCATCAAATGCATCGCCACTGGCTGGCCATTCAGAGTGGCGGCCTGGTATTTCCACTGCCGCACTGCATCCAGAGCCGACTGATGCAATAGCGCCGGGCCACTAATCACTTTCATGGTAGAAACACGGCCGTCTGCGCCGATGAACGCGTCGATTTTCACATCCCCGCTAACCCTCTGAGTCCGCGCCATCTGTGGATAAATTGGCGCGACCGAAGAAAGCAAAGTGGCTGTCTTCACGTCACCACCGGCCTGCAGTGGGGCGGTCGGAGCGGAAGGCTGTTTGGCATTGCTGGAAAGCAGGTTTTCCCTCGTGGAATCGCTGCTCATAGCGCCTTCGCTGTTGAGCACGGGCGCCGCATCCACGCCGTTGTCCGATGCCGACTTCCGGTTCACCACGGGAGCTGCTAAATGCATCTTGCCGATAGACGGTTTCTTTGCTGCCTCTTCTATGGAATGCGCTGGCGCCAAGACGGGCTGCGCAACATTGTGTTCGTTTGCCGCAGGCTTGGAAAACGCTGCTGCGGGACTTTCCACTTCTCGGTTCTCGGTTCGAAGAGTTTGCGAATTCAGGGCATTGCGATTTGCTTCTCCGCCCGGCGCCGAAGTTGGCAAACTGGACTTGGCCTTCGCTGGTGCGCCCATGGCTTCGGTACTTGCCGCCGCGGGCGCCACAAATTGGTTTGCCTCGCTTACGGTCCCGTTCGCCGAAACATGCTTCGGCTGATTCGCATACCAATACCATCCGCCACCGGCTGCCAGCAGCAGCACCGTCGCCGCCAACAATCCGAGTTTCAGGCCGGCGCCCGATCCCTGCGCACTGCCTTCGACTTCGCCAGACCTTGCGTCAAGGGCCAAACCTGAACCGAAATTTGGCCCAGGTCCATCTCCAGCGAGAGTGAAAACAGCTTGCTGGTCTGAATCTGAATCCTGTGCGGCGGCTTGCGGCGAAAGCGATTCGGTTTTTGGGTGTTCATGCAAATCGGAACTTGGCGTTAAAGTCCCCGCAGGTTCCGCCAAGACCGAGTTTGACTCCAGCGCTTTCGCGTCCAATTCGTGAGTGGCCGGTATTTTCGTTTCTGGTGCTGCCGAAATGATCGAGGAATTCCGCGCAAGAGGCTCCAGCCACGCCGGAATTTTTATCTCATCGGCGGCAAAATCGAATGTGGACGTGCCGGGCGCGGGATTTTCCCGTACTGGCGCCGGAACAAGTAAGCTGGTCAGCGATTCTCTTTCCTCTTCGTCGCGCGCGGTCTTGGCTGGTACTGCGATCTTTGAAGCTTGCGCAATTGCCTGCGTGCCGTCCTCCTGCTTCGCTTGCGCCTGTCGCACATTCTGGATAACCGGCTTCGCCCGTTCAGGGCCTTTCAGTGCAGGACCGGACTCGCGGTGAGTCAGAAATTCCGATAACGTGGGAACCTTCGGTACAGCCGGTAAAGCCTGGCCGCTGGGGGCGGGGGCGGGCTTGGATTCCGTGAGCCGGTCCGCAGGGATGGCCGATTGCTGCGGGCGTTGCGCGGCGCGATGCGACGCGCTTTCTGTAACCAGCGAAGGAATTGTGTTTACCGGGACCGGCGCGGCTGGCTTGGTTGGGTTCGTTTTCGCGGTTGCTTCTTCCACCGGCTGCAGCGCGGGCGCTGGAATCGTCAGCACCGGTTTCACCACGCTCGAAACATTCGCCGCACCTTCGCTTGAGGGAAATCGCATTCCCCAGAATCCTGGCGAAGCTTCCGTGAACTCCAGTTCGACGTATCCGCTCACGCTGCTGTAGTTTTTGGATTTCACCACCTGGCAAACAACTTCTTTTCTTGATTTTTCGTTGGTCAAAAAGAGCAATTGTCCCGAGGACACTGGCGACGAAAGGCGAATCACCCCGCCATTGGCGAAAACCAGAACCGTCTGCGTTTTTTCTGAAAATGGCTCGCGCCGATCGGTGCCCCCCACAGTGCGGGCGCCGTTTACGGTCACGGGAATTTCCGCTGCGGCGGGCTGCGACTTCGCGCCGGCTGGCGGTACTGTTCCCGTGCTCGCTTGCGCCGAGCTCAGTGTTTCTGCTTCTTTTGTAATTGGAGCCATCACGTACCTGCTTGCCGTTGCGAATTTGTTGGACGGTCCCCGAGGAAGAAACTCCACGCCGCCTATCCTTTATAGATTGGCTTTGCGCGGTGGGAGTCGCGATAGTACTCGCGTACTACAAAAGAAACACCTGTACCGACGGACAGGCCGCTGATGCAATTTTCAATTCACAAAACAAGCGCTTGATCGCGGAGAAAAAAGACCTTTTGGCGATCTTAGGTTGAAATTCCCGATAAAATGGAAGCGATGGAGATTCGATCACTGATCGAAAGCGACGCCGCCGCGTGGTGGCAGGTGCGGCTGGAGGCTCTGCAGGCCGAGCCGTTCGCTTTTGGCAAAGCTGTTGAAGAACATCGGGCGACTTCCGTGGAAACGATTGCGGTGGGATTTCGCGACGTAGCCAAGGGCAATTGCAATCTGGGAGCCTTCGAAAACGGCAACCTCATCGGGACTGCTACTTTCCTGCGTGAGACCGGGCTAAAAGAAAGCCATAAAGGGCGCATTTATGCCGTGTACGTGTCCCGAGCGCACAGAGGAACAGGCGTCGGAAAAGCTCTGATCGCCGCTCTGTTGGAAAATGCCAGGCAGGATCCCACTCTGCAACAAGTCTTGTTGTCGGTGGCCACATCTCAAACAGCGGCGAGAAAACTCTACCGCTCTTTTGGATTCGAAACCTTCGGCACCGAACCGAATGCGCTGAAAGCGGGTTCCACCTACGTTGACGAAGATCACATGATCCTGCGGATTCGCTAACTAAACGCTTAGCGCAATTTTAGAACATCTCGTCAGTCCGAGCGCATCTCTCTGATCACGCCCACTCGGGCGGGCCTCCACTTTTGCCAGAACATCGCCCGAGCTAATCCTTTTTGACGGTTACTGCGCCTGTGAAGTGTTCGGCGACCGCTGGAACGCAGCCGCACCTCTATTTCGCTAGCGCAAACGGCAACTTGAGAAGTGTGTGACGCGATGCAGTAGTGGCAATTGTTGGTCACGCTTACCGCAACGTAGATCAGTTCCTTGGTCAGCGGATCCAGCGCGCCGGGCGCCATGATTTCTTTGATGTCTTCCCATGTGCGCCGCAAGAGCGCCGGATCGTGCGCTATCGCCTTCCAGAAATTATTAATCCAATCGGTTTTACGCGTGGCCATAATGTCGTCGTAAACGGCGCGCACTTCCGGACTTGCATCTCTGTACTCAATCAAACCAAATGTGGACATTGCCCCGCCTCGAAGAACGCAAATTGTGCTTAAATTCGCGTTCTCCCCATGACCTGTCTGAGCAATCGAATTTAGCAGGATGTGCAGCAGCAGCCAACCAACTGTCCTTTTGCTTCCCGTCGTTTTTGCTTGGCAGCCTTCTAAATCGGACGTAACGTAATTCGGCGGAAGACAGTCGCAGGTTGTATTGTAATCGCAAAAACTCTTGACGAGGCCTGAATGCGGTCGCTGCTGGTTCGCTGCTTGATTTATTTCACTGCGCTGCCGGTAGTCGCCGCCGCTGCCGCCGCGCAAACCGTGCGCGTGGACATTTCCGCGGACCAAGCGGTTTCGTTCGATCCTGATCTGGCGCTCGGCACTTCGCTCGATATTCTGCCCGCCAAACAATTCGAAACAATCTTCCATCAGGAAATCGTCAAAGCATCGCTTTCGGCCGGCTGGGGTCCCATTACCTACCGCCAAAACACTGAACTAACCATTGCCGCGTGGCATTGGAATCCCAATGGTTCGTGGAGCGACGCCGAACACAAGAGCGGCTATTTCACCGGCAGCGCTGAGCCCAAAGACACGCTGCGTGTTTCCTACGGCTACCCGTTGCCGCATCGCGGCGATACCCGCAACGGTGGCGCTGCGCACGGTCACTCGCGCCTGACCGACGGCGACGCAACAACCTACTGGAAAAGCAATCCCTATCTGTCTTCGCGATTTACCGGCGAGAGTGATTTGCAGCACCCGCAGTGGATCGTGATTGATTTTGGCTCGCCGCAACCTATCGAGGCCTTGCGCATCGTATGGGCCGAGCCCTATGCAAAGGCTTTTAGCGTGCAATATTGGCTGGGCACCGACGATGCCATGAACAAGCCGGTCTCCGGCCAATGGATGAATTTCCCGCAAGGCGAATTTGTAAACTCCCGTGGCCGTTCGCCCATCAGGCGGCTCGCATCCGAACCGGTGAGCACGCGCTTTATCCGCATCTGGATGACCGAGTCATCGAACACTTGCGACACGCACGGACCGTCCGATCCGCGAAACTGTGCGGGCTACGCCGCAAGCGAAGTGTTTGCAGGAAATTTCTCCAGTGATGGAAAATTTATCGATCTCGTAAGACATGCGCCCGGAGAAAATCAAACCGTCACGCTGGTTTCCTCCATCGACTCCTGGCATTCAGAAACGGACTTGGACGCACGATCAATCCAGACCGGACTCGATCTTTTTTTCACCAGCGGCTACACCAATCATCTGCCTGCGATGATTCCCGTGTCTTTGGTTTACGGGACTCCGGAAGACAGCGCCGCCGAACTTTCTTATCTGCGCAAGCGGGGCTATCCCATTTCGTATGTGGAAATGGGCGAAGAACCTGACGGCCAGTACATGCTGCCGGAAGACTACGCGGCCCTTTACCTTCAGTGGGCAACTGCGCTACATAAAATTGATCCGCGATTGCAACTCGGTGGCCCAGTATTCGAAGGCGTGAATGAAGACATCAAGACGTGGCCTGACGGGAATGGAAAGACCTCGTGGCTGGGACGATTCGTCGACTATCTGAAGGCGCATGACCGGCTTGACGATCTCGCGTTCGTTTCGTTCGAACACTATCCGATTCCGCCGTGCGACGTGAATTGGAGCGATTTGTATCGCGAACCGGAGAGGACGCGCGCCGTTGTCCGCGCGTGGCGCGAGGATGGCGTAAGGGAAAATATTCCGCTCATGAATACCGAAAGCAATTTGTCGTGGGAACTGACCGAACCGATGCAGGACGTGTTTGCCGCGCTGTGGCTGGCCGACAGCGTGGGATCGTTCCTGCAATTCGCCGGTCACGGCGCTGTGTACTACCATTCACCGATTCAACCGGAAACATTGCGTGCTGGATGCCACGGCTACAGCACTTATGGAAATTTTGTGGCCGATGAAGATCTGAACATCAAACAATACACCGCGCAGTATTTTGCAGGCCGCATGATCAATCTGGATTGGGTGAAACATGGCGCGGGAATTCACCGTTTTTATCCCACCGCGTCGGACCTGACCGACGACGCAGGCAATACTATTGTTACGGCGTATGCTGCGCTGCAGCCCGGCGGTGAGTGGTCCGTTCTGCTGGTCAACAAAGACTCCGCGAACGCGCACGCTGTCGGAATTCAATTTGCAGCAGGCGGCGTAAGGGCTACGCAAGGATTTACGGGCCAGGTCTCGGTCACAACGTTCGGCGCTGAGCAATATGTCTGGCATCCCGCCGGAGCGCGGAGCTACGCCGATCCGGACGGGCCGCCCGCGGCCTGGTCGTTGTCAACGAAGCCTGACGCTAGTTTTCTTCTGCCGCGAGCTTCGATCACCGTGATTCGCGGGAAGATCCAATAGCCCTGCGCGCACACTATTTTTTGCGGTACGGAGAAAACTCCTCCAGCAGCAACCGCGCGAGGCGAGCCGAATCGTGACGGATCTTGTCGTGTTCTTCGAGCAAATTTCCCAGCAGCAATTGCACTCCGGATTTGCGCAGGCTGGCGGCGTCGACTGTGACTTGCGACGCGCCCTGCTTGCGATACCGGCGAGCAACCGCGGGCGAAACTTTTTGCCGATTTGCGACGACAAGGTCGACGATGCGCGGCTTGACGTGGATTTGGATTGCGCGCAAATGCTCGGCGACGGAATAGTCTGTGGTTTCGCCGGGTTGCGTCATCAAGTTTGCGATGTACACGCGCGGTGCGCGCGAATGCGCGATGGCGCGCGCGATATCGGGAATCAAAAGATTCGGAAGAATACTGGTGTAGAGCGAGCCCGGGCCAATCAGAATCAGGTCGGCTTCGCGAATAGCGTCGATTGCTTCGGGAAGCGGCCGCACCTTGCGCGGGACCAACATCAGCTTGCGAATCGGAGAACGGCTGGCGGTGATGCGGGTTTCGCCGTGCACGCGTTTACCATTTCCCAGAACCGCTTCAAGGGTCACGTTCGAAACGGTCGAAGGGAATATGCGTCCGCGAATTGCCAGCACGCGGCTAGAAACGCGAACGGCTTCGGCGAAATCTCCGGTGATGTGGGTAAGAGCGGCGAGAAACAGATTGCCGAAATTGTGTCCGGCAAGGCCGCGGCCGGCGCTGAAACGATATTGAAACAGGCGGCTGAGCAACGCTTCGTCCTTGGAGAGCGCCACCATGCAGTTGCGAATATCTCCGGGAGGAAGAACGCGATTTTCGCGGCGCAGGCGGCCTGAGCTGCCGCCGTCGTCGGTGACAGTAACGATTGCGGCGAGGTCCACGATCGGGCGCTGCGCGGTGGGATAGGGATCGCGGCGCGTGACGACATGCAGTTTGAGTCCGCGAAGCAGCGCCGAGAGTCCGGTACCGCCGCCAAGAGCAACCACCCGGATTCCCGGTGTTGAGGAAAGAGATCGGCGAGTCGTTTTTTTCACAAGTGCGCCAGAAAGTGGACGGCTGACTTCACGTTAGTAAGAAGAAGAAACGCGAACGAAGGTTGCCGGCAGAGAATTGAAAAACACGCGCCGAATATATCGCAGCACGATACAACGCTAGTAGCCTCCGTCTTTTTCCGGATAGAGCAGTTCGGTAAAGCGGGGATCTTCCTGCAGGAAAGCAAAATCCTCGTCGTTGCGGGCGTGATAACGGTTAGCGCCGCGCAACTCGATGGCGATTTTCAGATTGGCAAGGGCGGCGTCGGCTTCGCCGGTGAGGCAATCAAGAGCGGCAAGCGCATACACGATATGATCAGCTTTGGGGGCAAGCTTGCGCGCCTTGTCCAAACTTTCGCGGGCGTCGTCCCAGCGGCCAAGATTCATCATGGCCACGCCGCGCTGATAATGCTCTTCAAATGTGCGCGGATTCTGCTCCTGCGAAGGCTTCATGCGCTGCTCGGCGATTTTGATGTGCATGCGGGCGCGATCAGCGAGTTCCTTGCTGGGGCCGGCGACAACTTTTTCCAGTTCCTGTTTGGCGCGTTGAAATTTCTGTTGATGAAAGAGGCCTAGTGCTTCGTCATAAATCTTCATCTGCGCTTGCACGAGCGGATCAACCATTTCGACACCACCGCGCTGTGGCGGATGGGCTGGAGTTAAGGGCTTTCTTTTCTGCGGCTTGGAAGGCGCTTTACTGCGAGCAGAGGAACTTGACGACGACTTTTTCGCCTTAACCATGCGAGGCACTCTAGCAGACGTGCGGTAGGTCGTCAACGCGTGGAGAAATGTAGGTGTGTCGTGGTACGAAAGCCCTGGCTCCCGATGGAGAGGGAGGGTACGCCACCCCGGGTGTTTTGTCCTCAAGTGTGCGCAAACGTCTGAAAACACGACAGTTACAATTTCCGGCACACCCAAGAGTGCTCAAGTCTATCAAAATAAAAGGGTTAGCTTATTGGGGAGGGCTGGGGCTGGAAGTCGGGCAGGTAAACGTACATGTAAGGTACTATTTAATACACTAAAGAGTCAAGGCTAAAATGCCGGGCTACCCAACCTGTTTCGAGCCAGTTGGTGAGTCGTTACCAGACGGGAGCAGCGGCGAAAAATGGGCTGGGCGCGAGTGGAGTTGTCACAGAGACTGTGAGACGCCACATTTTGGAGTTCTACGTAGAATGGTCAAAGGTTTCCCGCCCAAAAAACTGCTTGATGCAGCGAACTACACAGCGCGCTCGGTCCTGTTCGTATATTTGCTGATGGTGCTTTGCCCGATCCGGTACTGGCCATTCAATTTAAACGATTGGGACAATACCTGGGTTTTTGCGCTGAATTATGGCGCCGAGCATCACCTGGTATTCGGCCGCGACATCGACTGGACCTCGGGACCGCTGGCATATCTTGCAGCTCCCATGGACATCGGAAATAATCTGGCTGCCGGGTTGCTTTTTCAAGCGGCGCTTTGGATTTTGTTGTGCGCAATTCTATGGGACGTGTTTTTCCGCGGTAGTGCGGCTCTGAAAAATTTGGCCTTTTTCTCCCTATTTGTTGGGCTTTCGGGACCGCAATACCACCACCTGCCCAATCCGCTGGGACCGGGGGGGTTGTTATTCGTTGGCGGACTGATTTTGCTGGTGCAATTCCATCTGCGCGGGGGCATCGGCCGCTGTCTGACCGCCCTGGTGATGTTGGGCGTTTTTCCGTTGATCCAATTCGTTGGTGTAATGCTGGTCGCTGGTGTGCTGGGTGGATTTGTAATTGCTCGTGCGCTCCAGGGCGGACCGGGCGCGCGTCGCGACATTGCGCTCGCCGCGATCGTGCCAACGTTGGTTTCGGGAATGGGTTACTGGCTCTCGATCGGATCCTGGTCAGCGTTTGCAACATATCTTCGATCTAGTTTGGAATTGGCAACGGGATACAACGTGGCGATGGCTTTGCCGGGCGGCGGTCGAGAACTGCAGGCTGTATTTGGGGCGGCAGGTCTTTTTCTGCTCGCAGTTATCCTTC
>WNFR01006760.1_pt1 | contig 11723 bp, 8 predicted proteins | sample 5400221 | NCBI WGS metagenome assembly WNFR01 (sample SAMN13153357, study PRJNA577476) | soil metagenome | isolation source: 40 cm soil under Madrone tree | place: USA:California | collected 2016-06-14 | reverse complement strand
GATTGCGAAATCAGCAGGACGTTGGCGCGCACTTCGGCAGTCGTTGAAAATGTACGCCCCACCACATCCGGCAATCCCACGATTCCCGGGCCGCCCACGCTTATTAATGTTACGTCGCGGATGGCCGTCAGCGCTTTGACCCCGCCGCCGATGCTGCGTCCCTCGGGCGTGATTTTTGTGCCTGGCTTTTCCGGAGCAAAACTGTTGCGAATCCAGACGGGAATCGCCGCCTGTACCACCGGATTCAGCGTTTTCGGATGCAGCACTTTCGCTCCAAAGTAAGCCAGCTCCGCTGCCTCGCGATAGGAGATTACCGGAATCGTGCGCGCCTCCGACACTAACCGCGGGTCCGCCGTCAGCACGCCATCGACATCCGTCCAGATGATCACTTCATCCGCATCCATCGCCGCGCCCAGAATCGTCGCCGAATAGTCGGAGCCGCCTCGCCCCAGCGTTGTCAGTTGGCCCTCGACGTTTGCGCCGATGAAACCTGTCACGACCGGCGCGATTCCTTTCTCCAAGAGTGGCTGCAAACGCGCTTGTGATTTCGCCTTCGTCAACTCCATCTGCGGTTCCGCGCCGCCGTGAAATGCATCCGTCACGATCAATTCCGTCGCTTCGATTGCCTCGCTCGGCAGTCCGAGCTCTCTTACTGCCCCCGCTAGCAGCGGCGCCGAAAGCCTTTCCCCGAGGCTCGAAATCGCGTCCAGAGTGCGCGGCGTTAGCTCCCGGAGCAACGCAGTTCCTTCGCAGAGCCGTCGCCCTTCGGCGAACACCTCTTCCATTCGCCGGCGGATCGGCGCGCATTTCTCCTCGTGCGGGATCAGGTTCACCAGCGCAACTTCGTGTTGTTGCCGCAGCGCATCCAGGATGGCTGCCGCCTCATCCGCGTTTCCTGCCTGCGCTTTCTTGGCGGCCTCGATCAGCCGGTTGGTCGCTCCGCTCATCGCGGAAACCACCGTGATGCAGCCGCACTCCTTCGCAGCCTTCGCAATAATCTGCGCGGTCCTGGCGATGCAAGCCGCATCGCCCACCGATGTTCCTCCGAATTTCATCACCTGTAGCAGCGGCTTCATCTCGTTTAGCTAGTCACCCCGTGGAATGGCTTTGCGGATTGGGAACTTGTCGCTCGCATTCCCACAACTTGTCTTCTCTTCAGTTTACCTTGTGAACCAACCAGTCGCGCACTTCTCCCGCAGGAGGTGTTCTTCCTCCCAACGGGCAATCCTTTGTTGCTTCTTCTCGCCGACTTGCCTTCCCCGCTCCCCATGGTTTTCTCCACAATCCACGCACCTGCTCCCAGTGCCGCATACGAATGTAGATTCCAACTCCACCTTGCCGCTACACACGCCCCTCTCCCACAATAATTGATATGCCCGTCGCCGCTATCGAGGCTCCCCCTACTCCGGACTCGCCGCCAGAAAAAACCGGGTTCCGCACCCTGTACATCTTGCTGCTCGTCTGCGGATTTATCATGCGTTTCGGATTCGTTCTTCTGAAGAAAACCTACATCCGCTCCCCAGGCTCGATTCTTCCGTTCGGCGCGGAGGTTTGCAGCATCGCCGAGCACATCGTTCTCGGAAAAGGTTTCAGTTCGCCTTTTTACCAGGACACCGGCCCGACCGCCTGGATCGCTCCCGTTTATCCTTATATGTGTGCGCTGGTCTTCCGGCTCTTCGGCATTTATTCCGTTGCGTCCGCGATTGTGCTGCTCGGAATTCAATGCGTCATCGCCGCCGCCACCGGCGTTACCATCCATTCCCTGGGCCGCCGCACGGTGGGCGCGCAAGCCGGATTCTGGGCCGCGTGGATCTGGGCGCTTAGCCCTATCTTTTTCCGCTGGCCGGTATCCTGGATTTGGGACTTTACCGCCAGCGCCTTTCTTCTTTCAGCGGTTTTCATCGTCGCCCTGGATGTTGCGGAGCAGAACACTCGCAAACTCTGGTTGTCGCTGGGCGCGCTCTGGGCGCTGATCGCGCTCACCAATCCTGCGTTGCTCAGCGTCATGCCGTTTACTTTTCTTTACGCCGCTTTCGTGAACTACCGCTCCTTCCGGCCCTGGTTCGCTTCTGCGGCGCTGGCCGGAGTGCTTTTCGCCGCGTTGGTTTCGCCCTGGCTAATCCGCAACGAACTCGTTTTCGGCCAGCCGGTTTTTTTTCGCAGCAACTACTGGTTTGAATTTCACCTCGGCAACTACCATTTCAGCAACGGTATGGGTTATACCGGCAGACATCCTGGTGTTAACCCCGACGAACTAAAGAAGTATGCCGCCTGGGGTGAATTGCGCTACATCGACTATTACAAGCAGGACAGTTTCGAGTTCGTCCGCAAGTATCCTTCCGAATTTCTCGACCTGACGCTTCATCGCGCGTTGTGGTTTTGGGATGGCAGTTTGTTGATTTACTGGACGCGGGAATGGTGGAAGCCCTGGGAGTTTTGGCCCTTGTCCCTGCTTGGTTGGCTAGGGCTCCTCTTTGTTTTCACGCGGCGCCCGCGCGGATGGCTCCTCTTTGCCGCGACGCTGATCGTTTATCCAATCCCGTACTACCTCGCGTATCCGGTCGTAAAATACCGCCACGCCATCGAGCCGGAGCTTCTTCTATTGTCCGTCTATCTTGCTTTCGTTCTTTGGGGTGAGATTCAATCTTTCGTGCGGCACCACGCGTGATCCAGCCGCCGCGCGCGTCCGATCCTTACTTCAAGAGAGGCTAAGCGTCGGCAGGAGCGTTACCAGAAGGCTACGAGCCGGTCGTCGGTGTCATGTACGATCCCAGCTCTTCTGAGAAAATATTTCATGTGTTAGATGGGTTCCGCCCCAAGAAGTGCCAAATGAGATCACCGCCCAGATGGCAGACTAGCTCTGGGCAGAAGAGTGATTCGCAGCGGATAACAAGGTCGCTACATTGCGAGTCGTTTGCCCCGAAGAGGAATTGAATGACCAGGCTCCCCGTGATTCAAGAGCTGTGGATGCTAATTTCTTAATGAAAACCTCGACGACACTTTCCGTTCTTATTCCCGTGTACAACGAGGAGTACCTGGTATGCGCCAGCCTCGAACGGCTCAAACTCCTCGGGCACTCGCCGCTGCTCGACCGCGTCGAAGTTATCGTAGTGGACGATGGATCGACCGACCAGACGGCATCTGTTTTGGGTGAATTTGAGCGCTCGCTGGCCGAAGCGCCCCCCGGCAGGATGCAATGGCATTTTGTGCGTCACGACTTGAACCAGGGAAAAGCGGCGGCCATTCGAACGGCCTTGTCCTGTGCCACCGCTGAACTAACAGTGATTCATGACGCGGATCTCGAGTATCACCCGTCGGATCTGTTAAGAATGATTCAGGTTTTTCTGGAGGAACAGGCCGATGCAGTCTTTGGTTCGCGTTTTCTCGCCAGCGAATACCGGCGTGTCCTTTTCTTCCGCCATCAGCTTGGGAATCATTTTCTCACTCTCTTGTGCAACATCGTTTCGGATCTGAATCTCACCGACATGGAAACCTGCTACAAGATGGTCAGAACCGGGCTATTGAAAAGCATCCCCCTTGTCGGCCATGGATTTGAAATCGAACCTGAAATTGCCATCAAACTGGCAAAGCGCGGAGCTCGCATATTTGAGGTTCCGATCCGCTATGCCGGACGCACCTATCAGGAGGGGAAGAAGATCAACTGGAAGGATGGCATTCGGGCCATCGCCGCGATTCTGCGGTTTGGCTTTACCGATTACATTTATGCGGATGACATCTATGGCAGCCAGATTCTCGGCCGCCTCAATCGGGCGCCGCGTTTTACTAAGTGGATGGCAGACGTCATCCGTCCGTACGTCGGCGAGAAAGTCTTGGAAATCGGTGCAGGAACAGGCAATCTGACCCTGCAATTGGTTCCGCGAAAACTCTACTGGGCCAGCGACATAAATCCGTTGTATCTGACGTACTTGGAAAACGTCGGACGCAATAGGCCGTACCTGCACGTGGGCTACACCGACGGCCAGTCTGTCCAGTCGTTTCCCCAGGAACAAAAATTCGACACCGTCATTTGCTTGAACGTGATTGAACACCTGGTGGACGACCTGGGGGCGTTGCGTAACATTCGCGGAGTCCTGGAGGATGGGGGCCGAGCGATCATTCTAGTTCCGTATGGCCCTTGGCTCACTGGCACGCTGGACGAGGTTCTGGGCCATCAGCGACGCTATGCACGGGATCAATTGAAGCAGTTGGTTGAAACTGCCGGCTTCCATTTGGACACCATGATGGAGTTCAATCGCGTCGGCGTCATTGCCTGGTGGCTCAATGGGCGGCTATTGCGAAGGCGCACCTTTGGATTCTGGCAGATCAAAATGTTGAATTTGCTGACTCCGCTGTTCCGCACGTTGGACAAATTCTTGCCCTTGCCTCCGCTCTCTCTCATCGCTGTGCTGAGCAAGCCTAGCCGCGAAGAAGTGGGGATGGCGGTTCCTGAATCTCTCGCACCTGCTGCCTCCGCGTGAAACTCACCTCGAGAAACTCCGCCTGGCGATGGAGCGGACCTGGTTCCAGCCATTTCGATCGCTACAATGGCGCATTAAACACGTGCTCTCACTCCCTCATTTCATCATGCTAGCCTGTCCTTTGTTAGCTCGCTCGAATCGCCACCACGGCCAATGAAAATAAGTTTCCTTCAACGCTTATGGCGCTCACGTTCGACTTATGAGAAGTCGCTTTTCTTGGTTTTTCTCTTGAGCCTTCCGTTCCTCCACCCTATCGTCAACGGCGACGGGGCCGGATACTACGCTTTCATCCGCTCTCCCTTGATCGATCACAATTTCAGCTTTTCCTCGGACTTTGAGAATCCCGAGAATGACCTCGAGAAGATTTTCCTGAACGACCATTTTGTTTACAATCCGGTAACAAAAACGGGACACTTGCCGAACTTTTACGCCGTTGGTCCCGCTGTCCTGTGGAGCCCGTTTCTGATATTGACCCATCTGGTGGTGCTCGGGCTCAGACTTCTGGGTTTGCACATTCCTCCTGATGGCCACTCCTGGCCGTACCTGGTGGCAATGACGTGTGCTACGGCCCTCTACGGATTCGCAGGACTTTGTTTTTCCTTTGCTTTAGCACGAAGATTTGTTGAGGAGCGTTGGGCCTTTTGGGCCACCATCGGACTGTGGTTTGCTAGCTCCATCCCCGTGTATATCTATCTTCTCCCTGCGTGGTCACATGCTCATTCCATTTTCGCGACCTCGCTCTTCCTCTGGTATTGGCTGCGAACACGCGGCACACGGACCGGCGGCCAATGGCTGAAGCTGGGTCTGCTGTCTGGCCTGATGATCGACGTCTACCAACTCAACGGCATTTTTCTTCTGGTCGTGGCATATGAAGTTGTCTCGGCGTATGCGCAGATTTGCTTCGCAACAGACGCGGGCAAGTCCGCACAGCTCTTCAAGGAGCTTCGCCTGCATTGCCTCTATAGCCTCGCCACTCTTATCGGTCTGTCACCGACTTTCGTGGCGCGCCAAATCGTCTTCGGAAGCCCTTTCAGCGTGGGGCCGTACGCCCTTAGCGGGTGGAATTGGACTTCACCTGTTTTTCTGAAAGTGTTGTTTGATGCGAGTCACGGGCTCTTGGTGTTCACTCCCATCTTGGTTTTGGCTTTTGCAGGACTATTTTATCTGCGAAGTTTGGACAAGACTCTCGGAACACTCTGCATTTTCATCACTCTTATCTTCCACTACTTTGTCTCCAGCTTTTCCTGGTGGTACGGAGCGGTCGGATTAGGCAATCGCTTCTTTATTTCTTTGACCCCGGTTTTTATCCTGGGTCTTGCCTCATTGTTCGCGCGGGCCGCGCGCCTGTGGCCGGACTCCCGCCGCGCCTCCTTCCGCATAATTCCCATTACGCTTCTGTTTATTTTCTGGAATCTCGGCTTGGTGTATCAGTGGCAAACACATCTGATAGCAAGATACGGTCCAGTCGATTGGCAGACGGTCCGCTTCAACCAATTTCGCGTTGTCCCGGTTGAGGCTCTTCACGACCTCGGTGAGAGATTCCACTTTTACCACAATCCCCACAATTGATTGCCCCGGAGTTCTAGCAGGTCATTCGCTGGACTTGACGTCCCCGCCCTCCACCCGCGTTGACTTTCCTTCTATCGCGCAGGGTCAGTTTGAGCCCCCAGGGCTGCGCACGCTCGAGAGAAGCGCAGGAGTGTTGCAACAGCAGGCGGCAAAATAGGACAATCTCGCCGAGATTGGCAGGGAGCAATCTGAATCCATTTCGAATCAGGAAGGTGGTCGCCATGTACGACAAAGCAAAGAAAAGCAGAGTCACGCGAAGAGGATTTTTGGAAGCGGGTTCGGCAGCTCTAGCGGCTGCGGGCATCCTCTCCGTGGAAAACTTAGCCGCACAGCAGCAATCGGACTACAAGCCCCGGTCCGATCGAAGTAAGAGCGATCCGGGGCCGACCAATCCTGCTATAGATGCTGCAAATCCCGATTCGAACAATCCTCTCTCGTCGGACGCTGGCGGCGTCCAGACCTTCAAGTACCCTTTTTCGTTCGCCCACAAGCGGCTTCACGAAGGCGGCTGGTCCCGCGAAGTCACGCAGCGCGAACTTGCCGTCTCCAAAGCTCTGGCGGGAGTGGACATGCGGCTCACCGCTGGCGGTGTCCGCGAGCTGCATTGGCACACTGCTGCGGAATGGGCGTTCATGCTCTATGGCACCGCCCGGATTACCTGCATCGATGCGGAGGGAAAAAGTTTCGTTACCGACGTTAAAGAGAACGAACTCTGGTTTTTTCCACCGGGCATTCCCCACTCCATTCAGGGGCTCGCTCCCGATGGCTGCGAATTCCTTCTGGTCTTCGATGACGGCAACTTCTCCGAGTACGAGACGGTGCTTCTCTCCGACTGGATGGCACACACGCCCCCGGACGTCGTGGCCAAGAACTTTGGCGTCAGCCAAAAGGCTCTCGCCAACATGCCCAAGAAAGAACTCTTCATCTTTCAAGCCGAAGTGCCGGGCCCGCTCGAGGAAGATCGCCGCGTCGCCGGGGGAAAGCTTGGTCCTTCACCCATTGATTTTGCTTTTCGCACCATGCAGTTTCCGCCCACCAAGCGCAACAAGAGCGGGGAGGTTCGCATCATCGACGCAAACACCTTCAAAATATCCACGACCTCCGCGGCGATCGTCACCGTCAAGCCGGGTGGCGTTCGCGAGCTGCACTGGCATCCCAACGCCGACGAATGGCAATACTTCTACGCCGGCAAGGGACGTATGACCGTTTTCGCGACCGGCGGCCGCGCCCGCACCATGGATTTCGAAACGGGTGACGTCGGCTACGTTCAAAAAACGCTCCCTCACTACGTCGAAAACACCGGCACGACCGACCTGAAGTTCCTGGAGATGTTCAAGAGCAGCTACTACCAGGACCTTTCGCTTTCCGAATGGCTCGCGCACACTCCACCGGAACTTGTCGCTGCGCACTTGAATCTCGACAAAGCCACGCTAGGCGCTTTACCACGGGAAAAAACAGTCATCATGCCTGAATAAGAAGCCCTCGGCTTCCGCTAGGACAGCGATTCGATTCGCCGATCAGGGATAAACCACATCATTGCGATCGCCATGTACAGCGCGATCGCGATCCACGGGCGCACGAACGCCAGTGGAATCGCCAACACGTAAACCAATAGCGACACTTTGCCTTTCAGCTCGTCGCCAACAGCCCGCGCCAGTTTTGAGTCGGGGCCGTTGCAGGCGATGATGAATCGTTCCAGCAGCAGGTAGGCAATAGCGGCCATCGCCAAAACTATTCCGTAAGCTGCTGTGGGTGCAGCGGAGAAATGCGTTTCATCCATCCAACGGATCACGAACGGAACCAGCGACAACCAGAACAACAGGAACAGATTGGCCCAGAGCACCATGCCATTGATGCATTCCGTAATTTGCAGCATGTGATGATGATTGTTCCAAAAGATTCCGACATTGGTGAAGCTGAGCGCGTACGCAAGAAATACCGGCAGGCTGGACGTTAAGGACAAAAAATCGGAGCCCGAAGGCACCTTAAGCTCCAACACCATGATGGTGATGATCACGGCCATCACCCCATCCGTGAACGCTTCGAGACGCTGTTTTTCCATCACTGTCCTCCTGGTTCATTGCTCGCGTTGACTTTCCTTCCGCTACGCACCTAACATAAAAACCGGAAATCCATCCTAAAGAGTTTCTGGTACGTGATTCTCGCATCGTAGCAATGGAAGTTCCGCAGTGCATTCGGAAGGTGGTTCGGCATGGACACACGGCGGATTCTCGGCCTGGTCTTGGTAATCAGCGCAATCGGAGTCGCAATTGCCTTTCAATCTCTCGCTGATAACACGACCTCCAAGCCCGGCGACGTGAACGAAGCGCGCATCCTCGCCGACGTTGCCACCGGGAACAACTGGCTGGTGAACGGCCGCACCAACGATTCGAAGCATTTCAGCCCCCTCAAGCAAATTAATGATCAGAACGTCGCCAATTTGGGCCTCGCCTGGTATCTGGATTACGACGGGATGATGGGCATTGTCTCCGAACCGATCGTCGTGGATGGCGTCATCTATATCAGCGCCCCGCTCTCCAAGGTTTACGCCGTGGAAGCTTCTACCGGAAAACTCATCTGGAAGTACGACCCGCAAATCCGCCTCGATCAAGCATTGAACGGCTCTTACTCCGCCCGCACCAATGGCGGCGTGGCCGTATGGAACGGAAAAGTTTACGTCGGCACCGGCGACTGCCGCCTGATTGCCATCGATGCGGCCACCGCGAAAAAAATCTGGGAAGCCAGCGTCTGCGAGCCTCTGCAGACCGGGATCACCGGCGCGCCCCGTGTGGCTAAGGGAAAAATCTTCATGGGCTACAACGGCTCGGATGACGCCGTCCGCGGCGCTCTTGCCGCCTACGACGCAGAGACTGGCAAAGAACTCTGGCGCTTCTGGACCGTTCCTGGCGATCCCGCGAAAGGTTTCGAAACCAAAGAACTGGAAATGGCCGCGAAAACCTGGTCCGGCCAAGGCTCCTGGAAAATCGGTGGCGGCGACGTCTGGCACGCCATCACCTATGACGACGCCACCGGCCTCGTGATTTTTGGCACCGCGGGCGCGGACGTCGGCTACGGCGAAATGGCCGGAGTCAAAATCACCGGCGAAAAACTCTTCTCCCAGTGCATCATCGCCGTGAAAGTGGACACTGGAGAATACGTCTGGCACTACCAGACCGGCACCGAAAATGTTCACAACGAAAATAATCAGATCATGATGGCCGACCTCCCGATCAACGGCGAAAAACACCACGTGGTGCTGACCGCCCCCAAGAACGGCTTCTTCTACATTCTCGACGCCAAAACGGGCAAACTCCTTTCCGCCAAGCCGCTCGTCAAAACCACCTGGGCTACTTCTTACGATCTGCAAACCGCCAAACCAGTTTTGATCCCTCCCTCGCAGGGCGGCGGCAGACAGTGGACGGTCCACAACTGGTGGCCGATGAGCTACAGTTCCCTCACCGGGCTTGTCTACATCCCCACGACAGACCGCCACCCAGACACCAAGGCCGCCGTCGAAGCAGGCGAAAGCGGTGAGGGGCTTTTCGGCAAACTGATCGCCTGGGATCCTATTGCTGAAACTGCCCGTTGGTCCGTCGAAGAGCAGATCGCCGTCAACGGTGGCGTAGTCTCCACCGCCGGCAATCTCGTTTTTCAGGGCCAAGGCACCGGCGAGTTCGCGGCCTACGCCGCCGACACCGGCAAAAAACTCTGGTCCGTCCAAACCAAGTCCGCCATTGATTCCATCCCCGTCACCTTCACCGCCAATGGCGAACAGTACGTGATTACTTCCGTGGGCTGGGGTTCCGGTTCACGCCTGTTCGCTCCCGCCGCACCATGGCCACACCCGAATCCAAGCGCGGCCCCGAACGCTTGTACGCTTTCAAACTCGGCGGCAAGCTTCCATTTCCGACTCCGCACATTGAAGTTCCGCCCGTGCCGAAGCCGCCCGATCAAAAAGTCAGCGAAGAAACCATTCGCAAGGGCGAAAAACTTTACGTCTCCTTTTACTGCGAAGGCTGCCACTCTCCCGCCATCGACGGCAGCGGCGCTTGGGTTGAGGACGGCGCGATCCCCGACTTGCGTTACGCCCCGCCCGAAGTGCACAAGGATTGGTATGGCATCGTCCTGGGCGGCAGCCATTGGTCAAAAGGCATGCCCGGTCTCGCCGACCCGCCCAAATTTGCTTTCCCCAAAGCCCACATGACCGTCGCGGAGGCGGACGCGGTCCACGCCTATGTAATCGATCAAGCGTGGAAAGCCTACAAAGGTGAAAAGGAAATCGCCCACACCAAGCGCGAAAATTACTAGCTCGCCTTGGCACTGGCGAGCCCGGCTGCCAGACTAAGCAGCCCAACCCCCAGGTGGATGAAATTGAAATGCGTGTTCAAGTCCAGCCGGATGGGACCGAGGTCCCTCATGCCAGCAAAGCCCACAATCGCCACCAACGTATAAATCGCTCCAAAAATCAGCCCAAACCAGCGCGGACCATCCACATTTTTTCCGAGCCCCGCCCAGAGTGCGATTAACCCGCTGACCAGATGAAACACGTTATGCGCAGGAGGAAACGTGAGATTAAACATTTCATGCTGAAAGAACCCCACGACCCCCACTGCCACCAGGATCGCTCCGCTCAGCACCACATAGACTCTTGCCAACTTGCTTCCCATGCTGTCCTTCATCAACCATCTCGTTAAATTTAGAGCTATAATTCGCGCCAATCGTGAGTCTATCTGCCGAGCACTGAATTTACTATCGTTGTCTCCGTTGATGATCAGCGATTCTTGAGCGACGCACTATGAAACCATCTGAACCGAACCCCAACACGCGCGGCTGGTGGTCCAGCATACTCACCGACATCCATTTTTGGGTGCCCGTCGCCGTCCTGATGGGTGGACTGCTGCTGCTTCGTTTCATCCGCTGAAATTTCAGACTGGAGAAAAATGCCTGTCATTTCTACCACAACTCCACCGGCAATCCCCGGCGCCTCGCGTTCGAAAAAACTCCAATTGCTCGGCATTCTCTCCGGCTTCGCCGCGGGAGCCTGGCTCGGCGCCGCGGAAGCACCCACGAAACTCGTCTCCATCGGCATCTCACCAATGGTCATTTCTCTGATCATGGTCATCGGCGTTTTTCTAGCACGCTGGAGTCTGCCCGCTCTCATTCTCGGCACCTCGTCTGTCCGCGCCGATGTTCGCCGTGCTCCTCACCTGGTGATTTGGGCGCTGCTGGCCGGATGTCTCTGGGCCGTCGCCAACACGCTCACCATCTACGCCATCCGCGACATCGGCTTGAGCATCGCCTTTCCTCTTTGGAATTCCAACAGTCTGCTCGGCATCCTCTGGGGTTTTCTTTTCTTCAACGAACTCCGTCAAGCCGGCTGGCGCCGTCTCGCAGGAGTCCTGGGCGGCGCGCTTGTCATGTGCGTCGGTGCAACGATGCTGGCCATCGCGTCTTCATCAGGGCACGCCTCCGCCGCACATTCTCTCAATGGTGTCTGGGCCTCTCTTGGCGCCGGAATTCTTTGGGGCACCATGTACATCCCCTACCGCAAAGCCTACCTCACCGGCATGAACCCGCTTTCCTTCGTAACTTTCTTTTCCTTCGGCGAATTGGGCATGATGACTGTCCTCTCCGTCAGCTCCCTCGGTCTCGTTCCGCTCTGGCAGGAATTGCTCA
>WNFR01006759.1_pt1 | contig 11724 bp, 11 predicted proteins | sample 5400221 | NCBI WGS metagenome assembly WNFR01 (sample SAMN13153357, study PRJNA577476) | soil metagenome | isolation source: 40 cm soil under Madrone tree | place: USA:California | collected 2016-06-14 | reverse complement strand
GCACTTTGTACACTGTACTAGGACGAGAATTCGGCTTCGGTTGCCGGTCGCGCCTAATGGCGTGTGGGCGCATAATCGCAGCACCTGTCACGGATGGGTTGTGGCTTCTGTATGCAGAGCCCTTGCCACTCACACTCAATACTCTGGAGACTTCAGTTGGCCTAATCGGCCGACTGGCGTACGGTAGAACCATATGATAAACCGGCCCACCGAGCCCAATCGAGTCAGGTTTGACCTTCGGCGCTCACAGCGAGTGCCTGCGCAGTTGCCAGTGGTCGCGCAAGGCAAGTTGACCGGCAAAACTCCATTCGTAGATCCTACGCGCGCGATCGTACTTAGTGCTCATGGCTGTCTCATCACTTTGTCCGCACCCATCAGATTGGGCGAGAGGATCATCTTGCGAAATGTCGCCAGCCGCGAGGAGCAGGATTGCCGAGTCGTGTACCTAGGTGAGCAGCAGGGCGGCAGAACCGAAGTTGGCCTTCGCTTCAAAACCGCCGCCCCTCAGTTCTGGGGCCTTGAGCACCCGCCTCCGGACTGGGACCTGTCTTGACCTGAGTATTTTCTCTGTGCAGGGGCAGCAGTTACTCTGCTCGCATAGGAAATTTTCGACTACAGGCTGGTTCCTGAACCGCGTGCTCCCTGTGCGGGACCGCCCATCGTTGTCAGCGAGAGATAACGCCGGAGAAGCTGCGGACTCACGGTCTGACTCCTGAAGTCCCGGCAAAGAATTTGTGCAAACCTCCGTCGGAAGCCAGAGTCCCTTTCCTGTCGCGATCGAGGCGCGAGTTCTAACCAATTAAATCGGATTGTAGAAAAGTAAAAGTGGCCCGTTAGCGTCACGCGGAAACTGATCTCACTTCTGCCGCTTCGCGGCGGTTGCGACGTGCATCAGGATCTGATCGAGTGCCGCACGGTCAAAAACCCGGCCGTTCGCGACCACGATACTGATTTTCCGGGTATTCCGGATGTCTTCGAGCGGGTTTGCGCTCAACAGCACCAAGTCAGCGATCTTGCCAGGTTCGACAGACCCAAACCTGGCTTCCATCCCAAGAAATCTCGCCGGGTTGCTGGTCGCCGTCTGGAGCGATTCCATCGGCGTGAAACCAGCTTCGACAAAATTGGCAAGTTCATCGTGCAAGCTGAAGCCCGGCATGATGTACACGCCCGGTGCGGCGTCCGTTCCTGCCATGAACGGCACTCCGGCATGGTGTAGCGCGCCGACCATTTGCAGATTGCGCGCGAAGTACTCCTGGCGGAGTGCCAGCGGATCGCGTAGAAGGTCGGGCATCATCTCATCGGTGAAGCGGCGCCAGGTCACATCGCGCCAGTAGGCGGGAACGTACTTATCGAGTGGTTGGTGCTTCAGGTCGCGTTGGTCGAGAAATGTTCCGCCACGCTGCCAGGCTAGCGTGGGTACCTGCCATGTCTGGTTCTGCGCGAGCATCTTGAGGAGCGAGTCGCATCTTTGCTGGTCCTGTGTGGTGAGCAGTAGCTTCAGGTCGCCCTCGCCCTTGATGAATTTGTCCTCTTCCATGGAACAGCCTTCGAAGATGCCCATCAGGTGCTCGATACTCTTTTGCCCGGCTTCGACAACTTCCTTAAGGCGAACTTTGTCCGGCACATGGCCGACAATGGGCAAGTCTTGTTTGTGGGCTTCCGCAGCAGCGGCAAGATAGGCATCGTGCGAAATGACGGACTGGACTTTGATGAAGTCCACGCCCTGCGCTTTAAGCAAGTCCACGGCGGCAACCGCGCTGGCCGGCGTAGTGATGGCGATGGAACTGGGGAAGCGCAATTTACCGTTCGGCAGATACCCATCCAGCATGGGGCCAGAGATGACCATGCGTGGGCCAATGATTTTGCCGTCCGCAACGTCTTTGCGCCATTCCATGAGAACCGGAACGTCTCCGCCCATATCGCGCACGCCGGTGACGCCATTGGCGATGAAAAGCGGCAGGATGATGTCGCGTCCTCCAGGAAACCAATCGCCGAAAGCGGAATGCACATGCATGTCCCAAAGGCCCGGAATGAGATATTGACCCGTGGCATCGATGACCCGCGCGTTCTTCGGCAAGCGAAATTTTGCCGCATCAGAAACAGAGGTGATGTGATCGCCGGTGATAACCACGGTCCGATTTGCCAGAACCGAGGACGTATTCGGATTGATAACAGTGGCGTGAATAATTACGAGCGGGACTGGTGGAGACTGACCTTGCGCAACGCTTATTGGCGTTAGCAGCAGACAGGACCCAATTGCCCTTGAGAGCCAGAACGTACCCAGGATGCGCATGGCTCCAGAGAGTACACGAAGTCACTCGAAAAAGATGGATCGTCGGCCAGCCTTACCTTGGGATTACTTCAGGCTTGCTCGTATTTCGGGAGTAGTAGCGGATCATGCGCCACAGGGTCGGTAATAATCGCAGGTTTCTTCATGTGCCGTGTAAGCTCGTCGCTCTTGCACGCCGATGATCCATTCGCCATGATTCGGTGGTTCTGAATTCCGGAATATCATCCATATCGAATGTGGCGAGAAGGATCCCGCTCTCCGGCCTTAGCGATCTGTGTATCGATAGACTTTACATTTTTCTAAGGCACGGAAGTGTGTGACTGCGAATTGCCGATCCATCCGCCTTCCGCGACAAGCCTATCTTGAATGATTGCCCACTGATCGCGAGGCGTTGCGACCAGGCCTGGTCGCCAGAAGAACTTGCCCAGCTCGATCACAGGGAGTCCAGGCATTCCAGCCAATCTTTTCAAGCACGCTCAGCTAACACCTAGGCAAACCTCGCAGCGAGCAATTGCGCCGCAGATCAGTCCTGTCCGATTACAGTGCGTTCAGCTGGTTCCACGATTTGCTAGCTTCAACCTGACGCCGCGCAAGAAATGGATCGCGGTCGACGTCGCAACTTCCGCGGTGAGCGTTCGTCGATGCTTCCAGTGCAAGCCATGGTAACAGTACTCCAGTCGATTGCACACTTTTGGAGAATTCCTCCACACTTTGTCACCTTTCAGCGACGCCTGTAAGCAACTCGCTCTCCAAAACCCATGAAACCAAAGTACTATCCATTGGTACTGATTGGGCACAAATATGCACACCTTTTGCACACAGTCTTCCGGTGTCTGTTCGCTTCCGTGTGTTGGGCCTAGAATTCGTCCTTTGAATTTTCCTCGCTCGGCGCGTGTGACGCTTGGAGATTTTACGCTCCCTTGGAACCGAACTATGTGTGTGCCTCGTCAACCCAGCACGAGCAGGCGAGCCGTTGGTTTGCCTGCGCTAGAGGTCTATCTCCGCACGACCACCTACGCACTGGTTGCCACGAGGTTGAAGCTCGGCAGTGGCGACAGTTTCCGTTGGCGTCTCGTTACTCGTGGGAGGCAATGCGAACGTGGGTAACTTGTGTGCGCTCGAGCGTGTTAATGGGGCCGCCACTGTTAAGGGGCGCCCGGTCCGAAGCCCGAAGGCCATTCGCATTCTGATCGCGGACGGACAACCTATCTTTTGTCAAGGCTTACGCAAAGTGATCGAGACACAAGCCGAACTGCGCGTTATCGGAGAGACCTGCGATGGCGCCGAGGCATTAAAGCTCGCGCGCGAGCACGCTCCGGACATCCTCCTCCTGGATGCGGCCATTGCTGGGCTTGCCGCCCTGAGAGTTTTGCGTGATGTCCAGAGCTCTGCACCATCCGTGCGCACTATCTTTCTGTCCGCGGAGGCAGAAACGCCGGAGACGGTCGAGGCGCTTAAGCTCGGTGCACGTGGGGTGATGCGTAAAGACTCTCCGGCGGATCTATTGCTTAAGGCCATACGATGCGTCAAGGCCGGACAACATTGGGTGCGTCGCGACAAGATCTCAGACGTTCTGCAGTCGCTTGGTGAGGAGACGTCTCCGTGGCTAAACGGGCCTCTCGGGAGGAACTTGCACGTGACGTCGCGCGAGATACAGATTATTTCGGCGATTCTCCGCGGAGGAAGCAATAAGGACATCGCGAAGCAATTTGGTCTCAGCGAGGATACGGTCAAGCACCACTTGACTCATATCTTTGACAAGCTGGGTGTCTGTACGCGTCTGGAACTGGCGCTTTTCGCTATGGATTATGACCTGTTCCGCCGACCGTCGGCGGACTACGCGCAGTACATTTCTGCAAGTTCACCGTCCCACTAAAGAGAAAAAACATAGGGATAGCACCTTCGTGCTATTTTCCGCACCCTCGTGCCATTGCGCGACTGGCCCCGCTTGTTACAGTGCACCGCTGTGCCTAAATCCATGTGCTGCTGAAGTCTAGGCAGGCGCCGCGGATCCAGGCCTGAGAGGGAAACGAAAGAGGAGAAAAACACATGAGACGCATATCGATTGCAACGGCCCTTCTACTAGGGATTACTGCGGTCGTCTTTGCACAAGCAGCTGTCTTTCACACCGCCGACGCCACTGTAAATAGCGCCGGCTCCCTTGTTGTGTCCTGGGATGAGCGCGGGCTGGGGAATGGTGGAACAGACGGGCTGGTACACTACAGCCTCACTGCCGATGCCCACGCCACATATGGCTGCATCAATGGTGGCGGCAATCATCCGAAGGCAAGCAACAAAGAGACCGTGAACGGCCCGTTGGGAGCTGACATCGCATTGCCGGTCTCGAAGAATGGCCGAATTATCGGGAGCCTAACGGTAGGACCATTGGACGCCGGGAACTTTTCCTGTCCGGGTGGGCAGGCGTTGGTTCTGGGCAGCGTGTCATATGACAACGTCTCTTTGACGGATACAACGTTTGGTAGCACCGCGGCCATCGCCGGGAGTTTTAGTAGAACCTTCCTCGCGTTCTAGCAAGCAACTGCTCGGGTGGCCATTGCACAATAAGGAGCTAGGGGTACCTGCGGGTACCCCTGGCTTATTCACTGGGGATAAGTCAGCGTCCAGTTGATGAGTGCGGTCCCGCTGGCCGGGTTCTTGTTCGGTGAAATAAGGTCGATTTGCCCGCCACTGCGGTTCGACAGAGTTTTCGTACTGTCCGGTTGCAGCAGAAGCGTAGGAAAACAATCAATCGTAGTCTGAGCCGTACCGCAATAATACGTCTGCGCACTTCCATCGTTATTGGCGCTGTATACCTGTAGCCAGAAGTCGGCATATTTTGTGTTATTCAGACTATAGTTTACCGTGCCTTGAATATGCGTGGCCGCGGCAGTGGAGACTCCTGTGGTCACGGGCTGCCATATGGTGTTGGGACAGCTCGACGATGAAGGCCAACATACGTGCGCGATACCACTCTGCGTAACCAACTTATTCTGAATGGTGAGGTTAAGGTTCTGCGCAGCACTGGTATTCCCGAACACATCGACTGCGAATGCCGACAGGGTGATGGAGCTGTTGAACACAGTTGTGGAAGGCCACGTGGCCGTCCAGCCTTGAGTGGTGACAGCGTTCTTACCCTTGCCCGAAGTGCCTGAGACACCAGTTAGTACTTGCGTGAAACGCGTACCGTTCTGTACGAAGTCCACATGATGGACGGTTGTATTGTCCGTGGGAGCCGCTTGGAACGTGACCAAACCAGACACCGTTGCGCCCCCGGCGGGCGAGATGAGGTTGGGGGTGGGCGGCGCCGAATCGGAATTAGTAGCGCTGGAGACGGCTTTCAATGCATTAACGACGCCAAAAGCGAGATTTGGCGCCCAGCTAACTCCGTCGCCGGACGAGGCCTCAATGATCCCAGCGACCTGTGCGGGAGTGAGATTAGGATTCTGTGACAGCACCAGCCCTGCGATGCCTGACACCATCGGTGTCGCCATGGAGGTGCCGCTTAGAGCGTCATAGTTCATCGAGTAGCCATAAGTGGTGGTAAGAGTGACCGGATAAGTCGGCATGGTTGACAGGATGGCGACGCCGGGAGCCGCCACGTCGGCTTTCATTCCGAAATTCGAAAAGCTGGCCTTGGCTCCGTTCTGGTCCGTCGCGATCACCGAGAGGCAATCGTGCCAGTAGGCGGGCTCTGGCGTATTCAAGCTGGAGCCGCTGTTGCCCATAGCGCATACGGGAAGCGCGTTGTTAGCTAGTGCGTAATCGAGCGCACTATGGAGGGTTTCGCTGCGACTACTGCCGCCTAGGGACAAGCTGATCACGCGGGCACCATGGGAAGCAGCGTAGGTGATTCCCGAGGCGACGTCAGACATGTACCCAGATCCTTGATCATCAAGCACCTTCACGGAAAGAATCTTGCAATTCGGGCACATCCCGGCAATGCCGATCTGGTTATCGGTTGCGGCCGCGGCGATGCCGGCGACGTGAGTGCCGTGTCCGAATCCGTCTTTGATAGTTCCCACATAGCTGTATTCGCCCACAATTTTCGGGGCCAAATCCGGGTGGGTATCGTCTACGCCTGTGTCCACGATGGCGATAACAATGCCTGAGTTACCTCCGGAGACGTACTGCCAAGCCGCCGGTGCCGACATCGCGGCAGGACCCCATTGGTTGATGCTTCCATTGTGGGAGCTTGCGTATGCCGAACTGAAGTAAACATCATTAGGCGGGTTGAACCCATCTTGCACGACCTGTACGACGGAGTCGAACTCGGCGAACTCGACATCCAGCCGGTTGCGAAGATGATCAAGAAGAGCAAGCCCTGTCCCGGCCGCTTGGAGGTGTGTGATTCTAATCGCGGGTATATTGGCTACAACGTTCGCGCCGTAGTCGGAATGGAGTTGGTTGAGCACGTCCTGCCTCGCCGAATCTTTGAATCGCACCAGGATGTGACCGGCACGAATGCCACTTGGCGAGCCACTCGTCCTGAACGTTTGCACGTTCAACGCTTGATCTTGCGCGGAGGACTGAGGAGTAACGAACGCGGGAGGCTCCTGTGGCTGGCCCTGCGCAACGGCCGTCCCGATAGCAATCACATTCAGCAAAACGATGGAAGTCAGCCTTGCTACCCGCTTCAACGCGGTCTTTTTGCGAGCTACTTTATCCATGATAACCCTCCAGCTCGCTATGCGAGGAAATCCACAGCGTCTAGACCAATAACGACAGACCTACGAGGCAGGCTAGGACGGGGACGGCGTCGAATCTACTGACCGGAAGTACAGTTTCCGAACAGTTAGCTTTTTCGGCACTTCATGGAACCTTCTAGTACCCTTCAACGTTTCTAGCCAGCAATTAGCGGTTCTGGTGTCGAAAGTCTGTCGCTGCATGGTTCCGTCGAGCCGCTGCGTCGAATGGCTCGGCAACTCGGAACTACACTGCCCGTTCCGGGCGGATTGCCGCTAGCCTTGATCGGAAATGCCTCGGGCAGAAGAGTTTCCGTAAATCGGGGGGATGTTGTTCCGAGGCATTTTCGATAAGGGGACTAGAAGGAAGTCGCTGGCGGTTGCGGCGGGAAGGCGCGCTGATGTGAGTCGCGCACAAGAGTAGATCGGCGTGCCAGAGCAGGTCTGAAGAGCGCTGCTGGTTGAAGTCTTACGAAGAATCGAAGCAAAATGCATTTGGACAGTTCCTCAGCGGTAAATCGCTGTAGCACGACCGTCGTCGCGCCGCAGTGCGGACCGGTCGTAAAACGCACGCGGGTTGCCCAAGGCCAGGACATTCAGTTCATGGGGCACGGTGAACACGACATGAAAGTAGTCGGTGGCCAAAAGTTCTCGTTCTCGTGCCGCCAGCCAACGTTCGCATGCTTGCGTCTAACACTTTGGGCAATACACGAGTTGTAAGAGATGGCCTGATGTCCGCAGCGCAGGCACGCATCCCGGTGGCCACCCAGTGCTGCGGTGCGGCAGCGCTGAATGGCACGAAACGCTTTGAGCTGCTGGAAATCAAAGCTGGATCGATAGCGGTCCAGGAAGCGGTCGCCTGCGCGCGTAGGATATCGGCCACCTCGAGGGTGGGCTGATTCCTTCTTAATTCTTCCGCTTAAAAGTGCCGCTAATGTTTTGGGCGCTGGACAGGGAAAAGCTCTCCAGCGGATTCGTAACCGCCTAGGTGCTGCGCTTGGACAAGCATCCACGATGACGTGATGTATGCGCTCACCCGATTTGAGGGTAACGCGGACCTGACTGGCGATGAGTATATCCCCGATCCGGCGATAGTGAAGGACCGATTCGTTGGCCGAAGGCTTTCGCCACAATTCTGACGCGATGCCGAGTTTTCCGATAGCAGTTTCACCGAACGGTGAAACTGCGTCTTTCGGTGAACCAGGTTTGACAGAATGGCATGCTCACTGCAATAGTAGTTTCACCAATCGGTGAAAACGTCTATTTAGGTGAACAAATGGAAGAAAGTTTGAAGGCCGATGTCGAAGCGAAATTCTCTGGTTTCCTGCAGAGCATCGGTGGGACCGTGCAACGGCTTTCAGATCCGGGGGGGCCCGATATCGTTTTTGAAACGAACATCCGAGGGAACCCGATTACATTTATTGCCGAATGGAAGTCGCAGGGAGAGCCGCGATACATTCGGCAAGCCGCCGAAAAACTACGCGAATATCAGGCGAAGTATCCCGCCGCCTATCCTATCGTAATCGCTCCATTCATCACTGACAGCACGGCAGACCTGTTGAGCTCGAAAAAATTGGGATACTTCGATCTTGCTGGCAATACACTGATTGACTACGGACCAATCTTCGTCCGCGTCGGCGGCAAGACGCGTCGCAACCCCGTGCAAAGGAAACTAAAATCGCTATTCAGTCCCCGGAGTTCCCGGATTCTTAGGGTCTTGCTGTCCAATCCACAACGAAGGTGGTTGTTGCGGGATCTATCGAAGGAAGCGGACGTCAGTATCGGGCTCGTTTCCAAAGTGAAGCAGAAATTGATTGAATTGGAGTTCGCAAGCGAGAGCCGAGACATGAGCGTCGCGAAGCCAGGCGATCTATTGGACGAATGGGCTCGGAACTACTCCTATTCGGATAACCGGATTGAACGGTACTACTCGTCACTCGATCCTATTGATTTGGAAAAGCAGCTTGGAGACGTCGCGCGGTCGCGTGTATGGCGTTATGCACTGACCATGTTTTCGGGCGCCAGCAAAATAGAGCCTTTCGTGCGATACAACTTCGCGTCTTTCTACTACTCCGGTCCCACGGAGGAAGTGATCAGCGAACTAAAGCTAAAGCCGACTCCGAGCGGAGCGAACGTGTGGATTTTTACTCCTCGTGATGAGGGCATGTACTGGGGAACGCAACAGGCCGGAGAACTTGCCATCGTATCGAACGTACAACTCTATCTCGATTTGATCAATTTTAAGGGACGCGGTGAAGAGCAGGCTACCGCGCTTCGCGAGCAACGGTTGAGGTATTGACAGTGGCCGAATACCAGCGGGAAAAAGTCGATTTTAGTTTGTCTCTTCTGCTCGAAATGATGGACGCGTTGAAGGGCTATGGCTCCGACATTGTCGTGGTTGGCGGCTGGGCGCCATATTTCCTGCTGAAGAGTTTTTCACACGCGCGCGATGAACATCCGGGGTCCTTGGATGCGGATCTGGCCCTCAATTTTCGTGGCATCCCGGAAGAGGCGTACGAAACCATTCTCGAAACGATCCATCGGTTAGGATACAGCCAGCGGAACAATGCAGCAGGGAAATCAATCCCGGCGAGTTTTGAGAAAACGGTAGAGGTTGAGGGTGCCCGGCACAGGATGCAGGTGGATTTCCTAGCGGGCGAATATGGGGGGAGCGCCAAATCACACCGACATCAACACGTGCAGGATCTGCTCGCCCACAAAGCTCGGGGAACGGACGTGGTGTTCGAGCAATTTTACGCGGAAGATGTAAGGGGCCGGCTCTTGAACGGAGCGGAATTAACGGTACGCGTCAACATCGCGAATGAAATTGCGGTTTTCATCATGAAGGGAATTTGTATAGGCCAGCGGACGAAGGCAAAGGACTATTACGATCTCTACATGCTGGCGAAGCATTTCAAGGAAGGGCCGAAATCTTTAGCGGAGAGTCTCGCTCCGCACAAGGAGAATGGACTGCTGAAAGAAGCTCTGGCGAACATACATCGGTATTTTGATTCGCCAAACGGCTTGGGTCCGACGCTGGTCGCGCAATTTCTGGGCGAGCCGGATGCGGACGAGAGGGAGATTCGGCGAAGAGATGCTTTTGAGGTGATACAAGCGGTGCTGGCGCTAGTAGGTTCATGACATGTTGGTCGCCATTCACAAGGCAAACGACATTCCGGAATTTCGAAGAAGCAACGCTTCGCAGCGACGGTCCGTGCCACTGAACAGCCTTCAAACCGGAGCACAAAAGAGCGCTTCCGTGACGATTTGGGAACTGCAATGGACGAGTTGGCTAAACATTTGCGCGTAATTTCCTAACGCGGCGGATCTTCTGGACTTACTCTCCACCACCTTCTGGTGACCTTGCGCTTGCAGCTTCTCGATAGGCTTGCTCATTTGGGCTTGCTGTTATAGCTTCGTGGCGCGATTTCTCCGAGGAAAAAGTATGCCCAGATTGCCTCGCATTGCGGTTATCGGCAGTGCCAACACCGATTTGACGACGTTCAGTGACACGTTTCCGCGGCCGGGAGAGACTATTTTTGGGAAGAGCTTCGATCTGGGGTTTGGCGGGAAAGGCGCGAATCAGGCAGTGGCGGCGCGGCTGTGCGGCGCGGATGTTGTGATGATCGCCAAGATTGGCAACGACCTGTTCGGCGAAGCTACCCTGAAAAATTTTGCCGCTTCTGGCATTGACACTACGCATGTGGGGATCGTGGATGGTGTGTCCAGCGGCGTTGCGCCGATCTTTGTCGAGCCAAACGGGCAAAATCGGATCATTGTGGTGAAAGGCGCGAACGATACTCTGAAGGCTGCTGACGTGGATGCAGCCGCGGAAACTTTGCGTAACGTAGATACCATCATTCTGCAATTCGAAATACCGCTCGAAACTGTCTATTACGCGGTGCAATTTGCGAAAAAAAATAATATTCGCTGCATCGTGAATCCGGCGCCAGCGTTGCCCGCACAGCTGAGCGAGTTGGCCGCAGCGGACTACTTTGTTCCCAACGAAACGGAGGCCGAAGCGATTACCGGATTTCCGGTGCACTCGATTGATGATGCGAAGAAATGTGCCGGCTCGCTGCTGCAAAAGGGATTCCGCAAAGTGATTCTGACCTTGGGTGCGAGGGGATCCTTGCTCGCGAGCGCGGAAGGGGCAGCGCTCATCGCTCCGTTTGAGGTGGCGCCGAAGGACACTACGGGGGCGGGGGATGCGTTCATAGGAAGTTTTTCGGTGTTCCTGGCGGAAGGATTGCCGGAAGGCGAAGCGCTGTCGCGCGCGAATCTTTACGCCGCGCTTTCCACGCTCCGGATCGGCACGCAGAAATCATTTCCCGCGCGCAGGGAATTTGAAGACGAATGGAAGCGCCGCGGTCGAGACAAGAGAGATTTCTCACTGCGCTCGGAATGACACACTTGGGGCCTTTCACCGCAAGCGCCAACGCGGTGCCCTTTCGAAAAATATTTATGAGATCGGTTGTGGTTTAAAGGAGAAAAAATGTTCGTTTTGCAGAGTTACACCTGGGCGGTGGTGTTTTGCGTGATCACCATGTTTTGCTGGGGCTCCTGGGCAAACACGCAAAAGCTTGCGCGCAAAGGCTGGCGATTCGAACTGTTCTACTGGGACTATGTGATTGGGGTGCTGTTTTTGTCTTTGATATTGGGACTTACGCTGGGCACTCATGGCAGCGCAGGCCGGCCGTTCCTGGCGGACCTGGGGCAAGCTTCGCATTCCAGCATTCATTCCGCGCTGCT
>WNFR01016005.1_pt1 | contig 11725 bp, 12 predicted proteins | sample 5400221 | NCBI WGS metagenome assembly WNFR01 (sample SAMN13153357, study PRJNA577476) | soil metagenome | isolation source: 40 cm soil under Madrone tree | place: USA:California | collected 2016-06-14 | reverse complement strand
CAAGGTAGTAACCGCATCTCAGCTCGTGATGATGCATGGTGGCAAGGTCTACATGATAGAAGACCAGAAAATGTCTGACGGAAAGATGATGTCAGAACATATGATGACAGCTAGGTGAACGGAGAGCCGGGCGCGAGCGTCCATTGGGGGCGGCGTGTGCTCGTCCATTGATAGCTCCGCTGAACTTCCGATCTTACCACGGGCTCTACTCCCCGAAGCGCTCGGTGTTCGACGTGTCTGGGCTGCCGAGGTGTTCTCCCAATGCAACTTCACTAGAGTGCCCGGCACCTAATTCAGATATCATTCAGGGCGGCTCATGGCGGACAACGCGTCGATCCTATAGGTCGGGACCCAATGAGCGCATCTGAAACGCGACCTCGCCACCTCAGCGAAACGTAAACGGGCGCCTGCGGGGCGCCTGTACCGTTGTTTACCGGCCGGGTGTGCCGGTCGGCCTGGTCGGCGGCATACTGGCCGTTTCCGGCGCGGTGAGGGCGTCCTTTGTGAGAGCGGTGGTCAGCATCACGGACTTGTCGTCGCGACCGAACTGGATATCGCTCCATTTCACCGCAACGTCCTTACCGCCGATGCCCAGGAAACCGCCGACAGAAATGACGATGGTTTTCACCGCGCCATCCTTGTCGAGATAGACGTCCTCGACCTTGCCGATCGAGTCCTTGTTTTCGTTGCGCACCTTGGCGCCAATAATGGCGCTGGCCGACATATCGCCACTGACGTTGAAGTCACCAGTGGACACCGTGCGCTCCGCCGCAAGCGGTGCAGGGGCGGTGCCCGGGGAGGACGGAGATGGCTGAGCCGGAGCTGTCTGGGCGTAGGCGCTGACCGCACCGCCAGTCAGGACAGCCGCGACGATGAGGGTTTTCAGCATGTCCAACTCCTCTATCTAATTGAAGACAATATGCCAACGCGGACGCCGCCACCAAGTTGCGGACCACAACACCGTAAAGGGCGCAAGGATGCGCACTCGCGGAAATAGTTTATGGTCGCTCTTTGAAACTGCCGTGTGGCGGCGCCGGGGCGGCCTGAGCCGCGAAGCGCGACGGACGCGCGGATTGCAAATTCTCTAAGACCGGGCAACCTGGATTTGCCATCAGACGTTAATAAAGATGCAGCAAAACTGCCCGCCGCAAGCGAGGGAATGAGTTCCTGTGCCGCAAAGGTTGAGGCGTTTGGTCTTCACAAGAGGCAGTCGCGGGCTTTTCTTGGCCCGTCGTCGAGCGTCAGCTACGCCGCTTCGTAAGCGAGCAGCGCGTCAGTGCTCAGGGAATCGAACATCTACATTCTCCTTCCACTGAAGCAGCACAGGTCATCCCTCCGTCAGATGACGGTCATCGCATCAAATCGCTAACGTCGGCGGCGGCCAGCCACTATGTTCGCCGGCATCATAAACTATGGTCCTCTCAAGCTCGCGCTCGGCGGCATGGTGGCGATGGCGGCAGGTCTCGGCCTCGGCCGATTCGTCTACACGCCGATCCTGCCGGCGATGGTCGATTCGCTTCATCTTTCGAACGGCGACGCCGGGCTGATCGCTTCGGCAAACTTTGCCGGCTACCTGGCCGGCGCGCTCGCCCTCATCCGGCTGCGCCCGCCCACATCGCGCCTGGCGTGGCTGATGGGAGCCCTGCTGATCGGCGCCGGCGCGATGGCGGGTATGGCCATGGTAGGGACGCAGGTGCCGTACTTCCTGCTGCTGCGATTCATTGGCGGTGCAGCCAGCGCAGCCGTCTTCGTCTTCGCCTCGGCGATCGTCCTCGACCAGGTCGCGGCCGATGGGCGCTTCGGCCTGTCGGCCGTGCACTTCGCCGGCGTGGGCGCGGGCATCGCCATTTCCGGCGCATTGATCGCCGTGCTGACGGTCATGGGCGCGCAATGGCAGGAAATGTGGCTCGCCAGCGCCGCCGCCGGGCTGGTCGCCGCCGGCATCGTAGCCCGGCTGGTGTCGGATGGGCATCAAGACGCCAGCCGAACCGTCCGAAGCGCAGGACGCCCGGAATCCTGGCCCTTCATCCTGTTCATCGCCTCCTACGGCCTGTTCGGCTTCGGCTATGTCATCACCGCGACCTTCCTGGTGTCGATCGTGCACACCTCACGGGACGTGGCGCCGCTCGAACCCTATGTCTGGGTCCTGCTCGGGCTGAGCGCCGCGCCGTCGGTCGCCTTCTGGGCCTGGCTCGGCGGCCGTTTCGGCGCCCTGCCGAGCTATGCCGCGGCCTGCCTCCTCGAAGCGCTGGGCGTGGCGGCCAGCGTTCTGTGGCACTCGACGACCGGCGTGGTCGTCGCGGCCGTCTGCTTAGGCGGCACCTTCATGGGCCTAACGGCGCTCGGCACGCTGATCGCCCGCGCCATGCCGGGCGGCGATCCCCGCCAGAAGATCGCCGCCGCCACGGCGGCCTTTGGTCTCGGCCAGATCATCGGCCCGATGGTCGCCGGTTTCGCCTACGATCGCTGGCACAGCTTCGTCATCCCGTCCTTCGCGGCGGTGGCGGCGCTGTGCCTGGCTGGCGCCATGGCGATGGCTATCCACTGGAGCGGCAGAGACTAAGGGCCGTTCTTCATGGGAGGGATAAAGGCCAGGCCACGATGTGGGCCAACTGAACGAACGGGAATCCTTCGCCGAGCGTCAACTGCCAGTCACGGGCACCGCCGGCTTATACTCCAGCCACAATTCCACTTTTCTGCCAGGCTCCGGCAATTGCGGAGCGCATCTCACGGTGGAGCGTTGACACTGCAAATGGCTTATAAAAGATCTTTAACTCGTCAAGATCGGCTGTGATCTGGCTCCGCTCCAGGTGCCCCGTCATCAGTATGCAGATACAGCGGTCACCTACGCGCTCGGTGTGCGCGCGTATCAGGTCGATGCCATTGCCATCGGGCATTCGTGCATCACTGATGAGCACATCGATAGGCTTGGAGTCGTCCTCGAGGATCCTTCGAGCCTCCTTACAGGAAGTTGCTGTTTCCACCGTCTCGCCCCGTCGGCGGAGATAGGAGGCAACCTCATCCAAAAGTTCGGTCTCATCTTCAACGACCAGTACCCGAGGAGCAAAAACGAGTGGCATTTCCGTAGTCCATTATCAATCAACGCGGTATCAGAGATCGCGTAGCGGAATTGGAGCGCAAAGGCAAATCGCAATGACCGACACGATACTATGCAATGCCCGTCCCGTCGCCGATTCACTGTCGGTACTTCTTACGATGTTTCTCGCGCGCAATCTTCTTTTTTGAGTTGCTTCAAGCGCTTTGGTCTGAGCCGATATTCTATCGAGCGTTGAGTATAATCCATTGGGCGTTTGGATCCGCTGGATCCGGTGTTCCGCCAGCCTGGTCGGCGAATTCCGTGGTCGAGCGCAGCGCCTCGGATTGGGCCAAGGGCAACGAAATGCGGAATCGCGCGCCGCCTTGGGGTCGGTTTTCGGCAGAAAGTTCGCCATGCATAAGTCGCACGATATTGTAGCTGATCGACAACCCGAGCCCTGTACCTTTACCCGTCGGCTTGGTGGTAAAGAACGGCTCGAACAGTCGCGGCAACGCCGTCGCCGGAATGCCCGAACCATCGTCTTCCACAAAGATTGTCGCGGTACCCTTTCCCTGATCGTCGAACACACGTACGCAGACGTGACCAAGGATGCCGACTGCCTCAGGACGCGCGGCCTCGAGGATGGCGTCACGCGCATTGAGCACCAGATTAATCACGACCTGCTGCAGGCGGCTCACCTGACCAAGAACCGTCGGACCTGGCCCGTCGGGCAGATCGAGCGAGAGTGCGATACGCGACGCCCGCAGTTGCTCGCTCAACAGGCCCGCGCTGATGCGCGCCGCATCGGACAGCGCGAAAGGTTTGGCTTCGTCACTCGGCTTGCGCGCCACGGTGCGCAATTCGCGGATAATATCCGATGCGCGGTCGGTCTGCAGCGAAATCCGCTTGAGCTTCGCCTTCATGAAGTCGAATAGCGCAGGAAGATCAGCCTGGGCTTCTTCGCTCTCGAGTTCTTCCTGAAGGCTATCGGCTGCCATGCGAATCACGGCAAGCGGCTGGTTGATTTCGTGGGCGACGCCCGATGCCATTTCCCCAAGATTCGCGAGCCGCGAGGCATCAAACAGCCGGATCTCCGCCTGCCGGCGCTCGGTGTCGTCGACGCCGATGAGCACTATGTACAGCAGCCGCCCGTCCTTATCCTGGATGGGAGTAGCTGTATTCTTGATAATGCGGGTGTTGCCCGCAACGTCGATTGCCCGACTCTCGTATTCCGCCGGCTTAAGGAGCTCCGCGCCGGAGGCCACCTTCCAAAGCGCGGCGGTGTCGGCACTCAATCCACCATCCTCTGAAATTCTGTAGCGTTCGCCGACCATGTTGCGGTCGCCATCGCCGCGGAAGTCCCGCAGAGCCTGATTGACCATGACGATGCGCTCGTCGCGATCGAGCATCAGGAAAAAAGCACCGGTCGACTGAAACAAGGAATTCAACTGTTTCATTTCGGACTCGAGCTTCCGGGCGATTCTTTGCTGGCCGTAGAGCAACGCCAAAATGACAAGCGCTGCACAGAGCAGCAGGCCGGTAAGCACCCAATGGTCAACGCTGAGGTCGCGTTGGTCCGTGGCGACTTTTTCGCCGCTCCACTGATTCGCCGCCGCAGCCATCTGCAGCATCCGGGGCACCAACGGTTCCAGCAAAACGCGCATGCGCAAGGCGATTTTCGGGTCCGGCAGCCGGTCAACGAGCGTCTCCACCGTCGCCAAACTGGCAGATAGTCTGTCGACGGTGGCTTTGAGGTCCGGCCGCGCACTGATGAAGTCTGCGGCCTCCCCGTTCTGCAGCAGAGCCAGGCGATTGCGAAGCACGTCCACGCGGAGCGTGACATCGTCGACGTCAATCTGGCTTCCCGGCAAAGCGGCGGCGGCGATCATTTCCTGAAGTCGCAGCGACTCGTGAGCCGCCTGGCTGAGCAGCCACGTCAGGTTATATCGGGAGATGCGGTCCAGAGCGGCCAGGCGCTGCACGATCGAAATCGAACTGATGAGCGCGGCAACGGACAGGAAGATGAGCACAAGCACCAGCACCCGCTTCATACCGCCAGATAGGCCGGTGGTGCTTCCCGCCAAGATTGCCCCCTCCGTCCCGAACCATGGCCGCCCGTTTACTTGACGATGATTTGGGCAACCTGCCAGGCTGACCGGCTGTAAAACCGCTGATGTTTCAGGTCCGGGTCGGAGTCGTACGGGTAAACGATGAACAAAGGACCTTTATCTCTTACCGGCATATAGGCGCCGTTTCGCTTGAGCGCCAGGATTACGGGATATTTCTTGAAATCCGCCATCGGGACGTCAGTGGCGTAATCGTTCAGCGCCTTCACGGTAATGCTGCTGCCGGTCGCTCCGACGAAATCCATAAGACGTGTCATCGCGACGCCCTCGAACGTCACCTGGCCATCGTACCATGGTGTCGCGGTCGCAAAGGATTGCAATCCCAACGACTCGAGCATGGGCATGTCGAACTGGGCAGTTCCGTCCTTATTGGTATTTGCAATGAGGCCGGACACCGTCAGGACGACCTTGCCTTGGGGTTGCTCCAACGTGCCGGCGAGCGCCTGGCTGGCACCGCCCAATGCAGCGATGGGTGCGAATCCCAAAACGGTAACGAACGAACGGCGGGTTGACGTGATCGGCATGTCGTTATCCTGTGGTTCCAATCGACGGGGTAGGCAGTGTCGGTATTGCGCAAAGGGGTCCGTCCAGTATTCAGTGAGCCGGTCCGGTTTCGGGGAATTCCTCCCGATACATGGCGGAGTTGCCGCCGTGTTCGCTCACCTCGACGGATTCGACCCAAACCCTGCCGTTTGTGTCGGCCCTTACAATCTTGCCGACATGCTCGAAAGCATGCTGCGCCACGGCCTCGCAACTGACGGCAGGCAGTATGCGCAGATCCATCAGCCCCAGCTCCGCGAGCCGCTCGAATTCATGCCTGTAAGGATCATCGAAGGTGATCAAAACAGTGTGATCGAAGACTTCGTGCAGCCAGGCGCGAACGGTCTTGAGCCCACCGAAGTCCAGACACCAATTTCTCTCGTCGAGCGTATATGTGGCGAATACGAAGCGGAAGGCCAGAGCGTAGCCGTGAATCAGCCGACAGTGGGAGTCGGACCGCCATTGGCGGAAGCAGCAGGACAGGCCTTCATTGTGGTCGTATGTCTTGGTCGAGCGGTACAGCTTCTGGGCTGACACCGGCTGCGGCATCCGGTTGGACGGCAAGGTGGTATCCGCACGCGAACTCATGACTGGGTGCTCCGTTCCAAACCTTGGCACTCCTGCAAGAACTCCGCCTTCAATCGTTGGTCCGTCTTCATGTCTCCGAAGTAGGCGCTACTGATCATGTGAGAATTATGCGAGGCGAGCACGCCGCGATGCGTCTTGCACATGTGCACGGCTCTGATGCGCACTGCGAGACCACGCGGCGCTGTCGCCTCCACCAGGTACTTGCCAATTTGATTGACCAGTTCCTCCTGAACCTGGAATCGCTTGGCAAAATGGTGGACCACGCGATCGTACTTGGAGAGACCGATGAGTCGTCCGTCCGAGGACGGTACGACACCGATGATCGCAGTGCCGTAGATCGGCATGAGGTGGTGCGCACAAGTCGAGCGCACTTCGATGGGACCCGTTACGATCAAGTCATCGAAGGTCTCCGCACTATCAAACTCGGTGATGGTTGGCGGAGAACAGAATCGTCCGGCCAACAGTTCCTCGACATACATCTGAGCGACCCGCCGGGGAGTCTCCCGCGTGTGTGGATCAGCGCGATGATCGATGCGCAGGATGTCCAAGAGTTCCGACATCTTTTCAGCGGCGGCATCGATCATCGAATTCCTCTGTTCAACGGTAAGGGGAGATTCGAGTTCCTGGTTTGCTGGTGTGCCGAGGTAAAACGAGCTGAGAATATGATCCGCGATTGGCCTCAAACGACCCCCTCCATTATTGACCTCGAGTTACCTCGTCGGTATCGCCAAAAAATGCAGCTAAATCAGTGGCTTGTCAACTTATGGGTGAACATGTTTGAAGGCGCCGCCGGAATATTGGCCCCCGGAACCTCAGGCAAAGGCTCGACGCGTGAAACGGCGCCGACGGCGACTAATCGAACGGACGCTTCCAGCCGATCCAGGCGCAGACGGCATCGCCCATCACCAGATCGAGGTCCTTGCCTTTCAGCCAAGGGAGCTCCTCGGTGAAAAAGGTCACGCATTGGCGGTAGCTGCAGGGCATGCGGGTAATGTCGGTGCCCCAAAAGAAGCGCTCGGGCCCGAAGGCATCGAACAGGCGGTGCAGACCGTCCTGAAGCGTGCGGAACGGATAGGGCTGCCTCGTGTAGCCCGGCGCGCCGGTGGCCTTCAGCGCGACGTTGGGCAGCTTGGCGATCTCCACGAGTTGCGGGAGATTGCCGAATGCGGCCTCGTCGAGGGTGTCGCGCATCAAACCGCAATGATCGAGGACCATCCGCAGATGGGGATGGCGCTCGGCGATGGATTTGAACTCGGGCAGGAAGCGGCTCGCCATCAGCGCGACCGGCAGGCCTTCCGCCTCGGCGGCGGGCCATAGCCAGTCCATCGTACCGTCGACGTGCCAGGTTTGCTGCTCGGCGCGGATCAGCGGATAGCGCAAGCCCATCATCCCGGGCTGGTCACGCCAGCCCTTGAGCCTGGTGCGGCTCTCCGGCCGGTCGAGCGGCACCTGGCCCAGCACGGCGAAGCGGTCGGGATAACGCTTGGCCGCGTCGAGCGCCGTCTGGTTGGCGTCTGGGTCCCAGCTCACCGGCGGATGGATGACCGCGGCGTCAACGCCGGCCGCATCCATCTCCATCAGCAGTTCCTCGCGACCAGATATGGACCTGGGCATCGACGATCTTCATTGGTGGTTCCTTCCAGTCAAAGCTCTCCGGAATGGACACATCTCGGAAGGACGCTTTCCTCCCCCCGTAGGGTCGAGCTATCGCATATGGCTTCGCGAACCGGCAAATCCCTCGCTGTTCGGAGTCAAGTGTCATACCTCCCCCATATGATGCAGGCCGTCCGGGGAAAGTTTCAGGAGGCGGTCGGAGAAGGAGTCCGCGCTCAAAAGCCCTCTCCGCCCGCGTCTTCGCGGGGGAGAGGGAGGGGACCCGCGCTTGCGCGGGGAGGGTGAGGTGTCATGCCTTTTGCGCGCACATCACCTCTCGCGGCGGTCACCACCTCACCCTCCCATTGCTTCGCATCGGGCCCCACCCTCTCCCCCGCAAGCGGCGGAGAGGGAATTTTGACGGTTCTTGAGTCGGGATTTCTCCATGGGGCGACAGGCCGTTGGTGGCGCATCGTTCTTCGAACGGCCCGCAAACTTTCCCCGGACAGCCCTGCATATGATGGGGGGAGGAGTCGAAAGAGCGGTATGATCACAGGCGCTCGGCTTCCAACAAAGATCCTTCACTTTGCGATTTTAACTTGAGCGACCGTCACGCCGGCAGATGCTCGGCGATCCATCGGTTGAGCTGGCCGCCCATCATGGCGCCGCTCTGGCGGGCGATCTCTTTACCCTTATGAAAGATCACGAGCGTGGGAATGCTGCGGATGCCGAAGCGCGCGCCCAGCCCCTGCTCCGCCTCGATATCGACCTTGGCCAGGCGCACGCGCGGCTCGAGCCCGGCCGCCGCCCGGTCGAAATCCGGCGCCATCATCTGGCAGGGACCGCACCAGGCGGCCCAGAAATCGACGGCGAGCGGAATGTCGGACTCCGCGGCGTGGCGTTGGAAACGCGCTTCGGTCAGCGCCATGGGATGAGCCTGGAACAGGAGCTTACCGCAATGGCCGCATTTGCCGTGGCCAGCGAGGCGCGATGCCGGCACGGCGTTCTTGGTGTCGCAGGACGGACAAACGACAATCAGTTTCTCGTCAGTACTCATCTGCTTCCTCCATCGACCATGAAATTCTGCGCCGTGACCATTCGGCTGTCGTCGGCTGAGAGCCACAGCACCATGCGCGCAATGTCGGGCGGATGGAGCTTCTCCTTGAGGCACTGCGCCGCCATCAGATTGGCTTCGGCCGCCGGCGTCAGCCACAGCGCGATCTGTCGGTCGGTCATGATCCAGCCAGGCATGACGGAGTTGAGGCGGATGCCGTCGCTGCCGAGATCGCGCGCCAGGCCGCGCGTCATGCCGATCACCGCGGCCTTGGCTGCCTGATAGACGCTGAGGTTGGGCGTCATCGCCACGAAACTCACCGAGCTCAAGTTGACGATCGCGCCGCCGCCTGCCTTGCGCATGCCAGGCACGACGGCCTGGATGGCGAAATACTGGTGGCGCAGATTGACCGCGATACGCTCGTCCCAGAATTCCGGCGTCACCTCGTCGAGCTTGTGGCGATCGTCGCGCGCGGCGTTGTTGACCAGGCCGGTGATGGCGCCGAGTCGTGCCGCCGCCTCGCCGATCGCAGTTTGATAGGCCTTCACGTCGCGAACATCGCATTTCAGGAACAGCGGCTTGTTGTCGAGCCGTTTCACCAGTGCAGTCGAGGCCGCTTCATCGAGATCGACAAAGGCCACCTTGGAGCCCTGTTCGACGAAATGCTCGACTATCGAGGCGCCGATGCCGGAGCCGCCGCCGGAGATGAAAACAACCCGGTCGCTCAGGCTGGGATAGACGGCGAAGCGGGGCATGGCTGCTCACAGGCTGGAGACGTGGAAAACGATTTCACCGGACAGCACAGCGCCCGGCGCGACACTGATCGTACCGACGTCCTCGACGCCGTGCGCGGCCAAGGCAAACGCGTTGTTGGCGTGGCTAACCGGCTCGACGCAGAAGAAATCGCGGCAGGCCGGGACATAGAAAACGACGTGGCGCAGCCGGTCGCTGGCTGCGATGTCCAGGCGCAGCCCGCGGCGCGGCCAGACGATCCCGGCGCGGCCGTCCCAGCCGTCGAAGCAATTATCGACGACGACGTCGTCGACGCGGCGCTGCATGCGAAAATCCCATCGTGGGGGAACAGGGACCCGCGCCGTGGGGATCGCCTCGGCATCGGCGAGCCAGACGTGCTGCGTGCGGAGGGTGAACTCGGTATCCGCGTCGCGGACGAAAAACGGATGCAGGCCGATGCCGGCCGGAAGCGCTTTGCTCTCGAGGTTCTCGACACTGATGCCGACGGCGAGGCTGTCTTCGCCAAGGCGAAACGACTGGCGGGCGCGGTAGCGGAATGGCCAGCCCACTTTGCCGTCATGTTCGTAGACCAGCTCCGCCGACCGTGGATCGCTTCGTGCGACCGTCCACGGCCGCGCCCAGCCGTCGCCATGCATGGGGTGACGCTGGCCGGGCCAGTTGGGTTGCAACTGGATTTCGCCACCATCGACCGCCAGGCGGCCGTCGGCGATGCGATTGGAATAGGGCACCAGCGGATAGGCCGAGGCCTGGTTGCCGAGGCCCGAAGCGATCGCCTGCGTTGTCGCCCGCCGCATCACTTCGGTCGCGCCCGCCGGTCCCTCGACCGCAAAGCGAACGATCGATCCGCCAGACGACGGCGCGAGTTCGACAGCAAGCCTTCCCGCGCGCAGTGACAAAAGCGTCATCGGCTTCCCTCTCGCATATTGAACGACATTCCAGCGGGCTTATGATCCGGGCGCTCCAGGACAAACGCAAAAAAGGAAACGCAAAGATGTCGACGAACATGCTGAAGAAGCGGCTGCAGGCAGGCAAGGCCTGCGTCAATGGCTGGCTGGCGATCCCCAACGGCTTCTCCGCCGAAGTCATGGCGCAGTGCGGCTGGGACAGCGTCACCGTCGACATGCAGCACGGCGTGCAGGACTATCTCTCGATGGTGAGCTGCTTCCAGGCGATGGACAAGCATCCCATCACGCCGCTGGTGCGCGTGCCGTGGAACGAACCCGGCATCGTCGGCAAAGTGCTCGATGGCGGCGCCTGGGGCGTCATCTGCCCGATGGTCAACAACGCCGCCGAAGCCAAGGCTCTGGTCTCCTATGCGCTCTATCCGCCCAAGGGCAAGCGCAGCAACGGCCCGATTCGCGCGGGCGGCTATGGTGAGGCCACGCCCTATCAGGCGACGGCCAACGACGAGGTGCTGGTCATCCCGATGATCGAGACGCAGGAGGCGATCGACAATATCGGCGCCATCCTCGACGTGCCGGGCGTGAGCGGCATCTATGTCGGCCCGAGCGATCTTGGCCTGTCGCTTGGCCTGAAGCCGATCCTCGACCGCGAGGAGCCGCAGATCCTCAAGATCTACGACAAGCTGATCGCCGAAACCAAGAAGCGCAATCTGTTCGCCGGCATCCACAACGGCAGCGCCGGCTACGCCGCCCGTGCAATCGGCATGGGCTTCCGCTTCGTCACTATCGCCAACGACAGCGGCCTGATGGCCAAGGCCGCCCGAGAAGCGGTGAACCAGACCCGCAAGGAAGCCGGAGCAGTCGCAGCGAAGTAAGAGGCCCCCTTCCTGCCTCAACGGGCCCTCTCCCCCGCAAAAGCGCGGCGGAGAGGGAGTTTGAGCGTGAACTCTTTCGACGGCGTCAGTGGCGTCAGTAGAGACCAGAATCGTCGCTTCGGGCCGGGCGGGGATATAAGGGTCGCCATGAGCGACCGTGCCCCCCTCGGTTTCCTCCTCCGACCTTCGTTTATCGGATTCACAGATATTCCCGCTCTATTCATCGTCCATCGAGCTCTGGAAAATGCCGTGCGCGC
>WNFR01006757.1_pt1 | contig 11725 bp, 9 predicted proteins | sample 5400221 | NCBI WGS metagenome assembly WNFR01 (sample SAMN13153357, study PRJNA577476) | soil metagenome | isolation source: 40 cm soil under Madrone tree | place: USA:California | collected 2016-06-14 | reverse complement strand
CGAAGGCGTAACCGCGACCGATCTCGTCTTGCACATCACGCAAATGCTGCGCGCGCAAGGCGTGGTCGGAAAGTTTGTCGAGTTTTACGGCGAAGGTGCGGCCTCGTTGCCGGTACCGGACCGCGCCACGATTGGCAACATGTCGCCCGAGTACGGCGCGACCATGGGATTTTTCCCGATCGATCAGGAATCAGTCGCCTATTTGCACGCGACCGGACGAAGCGACGAACAATGCGCCGCATTCGAAAATTATTTTCGCGCCCAGAAAATGTTCGGGATTCCGCGGAAAGGCGAGATCGATTACAGCGTCGATCTGGAACTGAATCTCAGCGATGTGCAACCAGCGGTCGCGGGACCGAAACGACCGCAGGATCGGATCAATCTTCCCGCGCTGGGCGAGACATTTCGATCGCTTTTACAAAAGCCAGTCAAGGATGGCGGGTACGGAATGAAAGATGTCGATCTTGACGCAAAGCATCTCGTCCAACTTAACGGGTCGCCGCCAAGCGATGGCGACATGCCTTCATCCGACAAGAACGGACCGAGCATCGAGCTGGGCGAAGAGCGCAACAAGGCCGAGATGGTAAACAACCGGCCGACGCCCGACACCGCGAAGGAATTAAAAGATTCGGCTGCCGATCCATTTCAGCACGGTGAAAGCCGGATCGGGCACGGGAGCGTTCTCATTGCCGCGATCACCAGTTGCACCAACACGAGCAATCCGAGCGTAATGCTCGCCGCCGGCTTGCTGGCAAAGAAAGCGGTGGAGCGCGGGTTGAAGATCGATCCGGCCGTAAAAACTTCGCTCGCGCCCGGCTCGCGCGTCGTCACCGATTATCTCGACAAAACCGGACTGCAAAAATATCTCGACCAGCTCGGGTTCAATCTGGTCGGCTACGGGTGCACGACCTGCATCGGCAACTCAGGACCGCTTCATCCAAAGATCGAGAAAGCGATTAACGAATACGATCTTGTCGCGGCGTCAGTGCTCTCGGGAAATCGGAACTTCGAGGCGCGGGTGCATCAAAATATCAAGGCGAATTTTTTGATGTCGCCGCCACTGGTGGTTGCGTTCGCGCTGGCTGGACGGGTGGATGTCGATCTTTCGAAGGAGCCGATCGCGAAAGACAAGGACGGTAAGGAAACATTTCTGCGCGATCTCTGGCCAAGTTTGAAGGAAGTGCGAGACGCAATGCAATCCGCGCTCAAGCCGGAAGTTTTCCGCAAGCTTTATCGCGATTTCGCCGATCAAAACCCGAAGTGGAACGAAATTCCTTCGAGCACCGGCGAAGTCTATCAATGGGACGAAAAGAGCGACTACATCCATGAGCCGCCGTTCTTCAAGGATTTCTCGATGGACGTCGGCAAGATCGACAACATCGTCGGCGCGCGAGCGCTCGGAATTTTCGGCGACTCAGTCACGACCGATCACATTTCGCCGGCAGGCGCAATCAAAGCAACATCGCCGGCCGGCGAATATTTGAAATCCCGCGGAATTAGGCCGGAAGATTTCAACAGTTACGGCTCGCGACGCGGCAACGATCTGGTGATGACGCGCGGAACCTTCGCGAACGTGCGCATCAAAAACCTGATGGTGCCGGGCACAGAAGGCGGAGTAACGAGACATTTTCCGGACGGTGAGACGATGTCGATCTTTGATGCAGCGATGAAATATCAAAAAGAGAACGTGCCGCTCGTCATTCTGGCCGGAACGGAGTACGGCACAGGTTCGTCTCGCGATTGGGCGGCAAAGGGAACGCGTTTGTTAGGCGTGAAAGCGGTCGTGGCGACGAGTTTCGAAAGGATTCATCGCTCGAACCTTGTCGGCATGGGTGTACTGGCGCTGCAATTTCTCGATGGCGTTACGGCGCAATCGCTTGGGCTCGACGGTTCGCAGACATTTTCGATCGACGGCTTGTCCGATGCCATCCAACCCAGTCAGCGCTTAAACATGGAGATTGAAAGCCGGAAAGGAGAAAAACGTTACGTTCCGGTGAAACTGCGAATCGATACGCCGATCGAAGTCGACTATTACAGACAGGGCGGCATTCTGCCGTTTGTGCTACGGCAACTGCTGGCGCGAAAGTGAATCCAGCGAACTGGCCGCGCTGATATCCAAAGTGTATGAGGAAACTTCGGGTGGCGGTGTTGTATGGCGGCCGGTCAGGAGAACATGAAGTTTCACTTCAATCGGCTGCGTCCGTAATCACTCATCTGGACCGTAATCGATTTGAGATCGTGCCGGTGGCGATTGACAAGCAGGGTCGCTGGCATCTCAACGACATTTCTTTGCTCGAAGGAAAGAAATCTCTCCCCGTCTTCAAAGACGCGCCGAAGGTTGTGCTTCCGCCGAACCCCCCAGACACGAGCAGTGGCAGCGCATTGATCGGCCTGGCTGGAAGCGGACAACCGCGAACAATCGACGTGGTCTTTCCCGTCATGCACGGGCCTCTTTGCGAAGATGGGACGATTCAAGGATTGCTCGAGCTTGCTGACGTTCCCTACGTTGGGTGCGGAGTGCTTGCGTCAGCAGTCGCGATGGACAAGGAGATGACAAAACGCGTGGTTCGCGACGCCGGGCTTCCCATCGTGTCGTATGTTTCGTTGAAGCACGAGCTCTGGAAAAAAGAAAAGGAGCCGTCGGCCGAAAGGATTCAGAAAGAGCTTGGCTATCCGGTCTTCGTTAAGCCGGCTAACCTCGGCTCAAGCGTCGGCGTGCATAAGGTGAAAGAACCGAGCGCGCTCGACGCCGCGCTCGAAGATGCGTTCAATTACGATACCAAAGTGCTCGTTGAAGCTGCCGTAAACGCACGGGAGATCGAAGTGTCGGTTCTGGAAAACGCGGATGCAATAGCTGATCCACTGGTCAGCGTCCCGGGCGAGATCAACCCAACGCATGAATTCTATTCTTACGAGGCCAAGTATCTGGACGAGAAGGGCGCGACGCTAATTATTCCAGCAAAGCTCGCCTCCGAGCAGATGAAATGCGTACAGGAGATTGCGAAAAAAGCGTTCTTAGCGATTGAATGTGAAGGGATGGCTCGAGTCGATCTCTTGTTGGACCGAACGAGTGGAACCTTCTTTTTCAATGAATTGAATACGATCCCCGGATTCACCTCGATCAGTATGTACCCAAAATTGTGGGAAGCTTCAGGGATTAGCTACAAGGAACTTTTGTCGAGACTTGTGGATCTTGCGATCTCACGGCACAAGAGAAAGAAAGCGCTGGTTAGGGAATTTCGGTCTTAGAAGAAGTGCGACGGTCATCGACTGCCGCTACAGAAGAATGGATCTACCTTCAATAGTGATGGGCGAACCTTCGGCGATGAAGGCAGAGCGCGGCGGAGCCGACAAGGTCTCGACAAATTGTGGGCCGTAAAGAGCCGCGGTATCACCGCGAAACTCAAAGTCATTGGCGTTCCAAATTTTCCAGCGCGGATGTTCGACCTGATACTCGCTGCATCCAGCGCGAACGCGGGTGTAGCCCCAGTAATGCTCGGTAATGAATTCGGCGTGTGACCCGGCGGCAATTGCTTGCGGTTCGCCGCTTGCGCTCATCTTTAGCGACTCCCATTTACAGCCACGCCGCCAGGAATACTCCACCTTCAACTTAGGATCGACGTGCTCAATCTCGTGCTTCATCGGCAGCGCGAGGTACTTTTCTCCGTAAAATGCACGCGCGACCAAAGCGATCGCGCGGCGCGGCACCAATTCGCGAACGAAGACGACGCCACGGCGCCAGGTGTCGGCGGATTTTTTGCGCACATAAAAGCGCAAGTTCACTTCCTCGAAGTCGCGATGCAGCGGAATGGGAAGACCGAGCAAACGAGTATCGAGAAATAGAAAGCCGACCACGCTTAGAAACGTTTCACCATTTTCGAAATCGAGCTCAGTTCCAGGCGGGACCAGCGGCGCGACGATCTTTGGATCGACAACGAAGTTGAGCATGGCGAGGTATCGCCAATTGGCGGTGAGAAAGGGTCTCACCCAGACAAGATATGCGACGGTCATAGACCGCCGCTACAAAATCAGTGCAGCAACTTTTCGAGAGCGGCGTCCGGCTGGGCGCCGAGCGAAGTGGCCATGGCGTAATGACGCTTGGCCTGTTCTCTCGAAGGCGGCAACGAGGTGGCGTAAATGACAGCGAGGTTGAAATGCGCGTCGGCGTACTTCGGATTTTCGGAAATTGCTTCGAGCAATTCTTTTTCGGCGGCTTCCTGCCAGCCTTTCTGACTCGCGGTGATGCCGAGATAGTTGTGCGCAGTTGAGCTCTTCGGATTGAGGCCAAGGGATTTTGTTAATTCGGCCAGCGCCTCGTCGAATTTCGCCTGACGATAAAACACGATTCCAAGCGTCGTGTGCGTAAATTCGTCCTTGGGCGAGAGCGCAACCGCCTTTTTCAACGTCAACTCGGCGGCTTTAAGTTTGCCGCTCCGGAAATAGACGACCCCGAGATTGGAAAGTGAATAAAGATTGTTCGGCGTCTTGGTCAGGATTTCCTGATAAAGTTTTTCGGCCGAACGATATTCGCCCTTATCAAAATTTTCCTTGGCCTGCCGGGCAAGATCGACAACGTCTTCGGGAACGTTCGGTTTGAAGATGCTCGGCACGGTGTAACCGCTTTGTGCCGGCGGCGCCTTTGACGCAATCAGATTGCCGTCCGGTTTTTCAACCGCAATCGTCGCCGATCCAGTCGTCTTTGTGTTTTTAGCGAAAGTGAAACTGGCTTTGACCGCGCTGGGGTTATCGTCGGAAATCGAAACGACCGGTTGCCGGAGGAGCGCTAATTCGTCAGTGGTCAGTCTCGTCACCGGTTGGGCAAGCAACTGGATCTGTTGCGTCAACGTTTCCGATTTGATTTGCAGCTTGTCGAACTCGGCGAGCATAAGCTTTTTCGCGTGATCGCGTCGCGCTTCTTCCTGGCGCTCGCGCACGATGATGTTACGCAACATTTCGTTCTCTTTGGTCAGCGTGGCGGTCTCTTCCGGCGTAGCGCCCACCAACTTGACCTGCTCAAGGTGCTTGCTTGCTTCGTCCAGCTGTGAGCGCAGCTGAGCAACCGTCGTTTCGTAAGTCTGGTTTTGTTTCTGGCTGGCCGCGAGCTGCGCTTGTAGATCGCCGATCTGTTTCTTCACGTCGGCGAGCTCTCTTTCCTTCTTCGGTTTGCCCGCGCTGATCTCGCGCACAGTTTTTTCGGCGTCAGCCAGTTTTTGTTTTAGATCTGAGTTTTCGGCGACGAGCACTCCAACCCGCTGCTCGGTGTCCTTCAATCCCTTTAAGCGCGCGACCGCGTCGTCACGCTCCTTGTTTGCACTTGCGACCTTTTGGTCCGCTTCAGCCGCGCGCGCATTCGCTTCGTCGCGCTCCTTGCCGGCCGACGCGCGCTGTTGATCGGCGGCGGTCACTTTGGCGTTGGCGTCATCCCGTTCCTTTTCGGCAGCGCTGCGGCCTTGCTGCGCCGAAACGAGCGCTTTCTTCAACTGCGCGATTTCGGATTTGAGAGCTTCCTGCGCTTTGCTGTCGTTCGAACCGGCCGCGGCAGTTTTCTTCAAGGACGTTTGCGCCTGAGTTAATTGATCGCGCACTTGCTTCTCGGCCGTTTTTTCTTTTTCGAGATCGCCCTGAGCATTGTCGAGCTTCGATTTCGTTTCGTCGAGACGGCTATTCAACGATCGCTTTTCATTTTCGGCCGCGCTCATCTGGGTGCGCGATTTCTGCAACTCGCCTTCAAGTTGATCGACGCGGCCGCGCAGTTTGCGAGTGGCCTGCTCGATCGCGACCTCGTTCGGTGTGCTCGACGGAGCGGGTTTTGCGGTTGGCGGCGGAGCCGCGGCTTCCTTGGCGACCTGCACGGGCGGTTGTGAATCTTGCGGCGCCGCGGCAACATTTTCCGCCGGCGCGCTGACATTTTCCTGGGTCGAAGCTTTGTCCTGCACGCGTAGGATGCTTTCGCTCACTTTCCGGCCGCGATATTCGACGATCGCCGGTTGCCAATCGGGATGGGCCTTGCGCAACTGCTCGAGGAGTGTCCCCGCAAACCGATACTTGGCGAGGGCAGCTTTGAACTGGTTCTCGTGCTCGAGTTTTTCACCCTGTTGCGACGTCATGTACGCTTTGAGAAAGGTCTCGCTCGGGTCGTCCGACTGAGCTGGCAAAGCCGGCGCGGCCAGGCAAAGAACAAACGCGGCGAGCAGGGGTAACCCGAGTTTCTTCATAGAGGGCAGGGCGTGAATGATAACAAATGGAGTGTGGGTTGCAACAATACGATGGGGCATCGGTCTAGGAAGAAGCGGAGAATGTGCCACACTGGCGGCGTTTCTTCGCGCGTTTGCAATCACGAATCTAAAAACTAGAATCTGAATCCCGACGGTGGTCGTAGCTCAATGGTAGAGCCCCAGATTGTGGTTCTGGTTGTTGCGGGTTCGAGTCCCGTCGACCACCCTTTTGTCTTAAATCCTAAAATCCAAATCCCAAACTCCAATTATCGACTTCGGACTTTGGGATTTGGAACCTGGAACTTGGGATTTAAGTTTTTGTGTCTGTAGCTCAACTGGATAGAGCATCTGACTTCGGATCAGAAGGTTGTGGGTTCGAATCCCTCCAGGCACGCTTGGCAAATCCATAATTGACCCCTCAAAAGATAAGAAGGCGCTTGGACACTTCTTGGACACTTTTGGCATTCCAACGGTGGTGCAAAGAGATTGAATACCCCCGGCAAGATTAGCCCTCCATTAATCCTCCAAAATAGCGAAGCCGTTCTCAGTGCGATGAATTACCCCGACACCAGATGACTGGATTAGTTTCACCAGATCGGGGCGGGGAAGCTCAGGCCCTTCAACGCTTCACACCGGTATCGTCAACGTTACGCTTGCGTTGCGTTTTCTGATGTCAACGGCGACAAAAAGCTCGGAAATTAAGGCGCCCGCTTTGATACTGGAACAATGCGCCTTCGTCATTTTGTAATTGGCATTCTCATTTCGCTAGCGACTGCTCGTGCCGAATCGCAACCAATTGCGGCGCGTGATGCGAAGATCGACAATGTGCAGTTGCACTATCTCACCGCCGGTCGTGGGCCCGCAGTTGTTCTCCTTCACGGCTACACCCAAACGTCACGGATGTGGAGGCCGATCATTCCGTTGCTCGCCGAAAAGTTCACCGTGATCGCGCCGGACTTGCCGGGCATTGGCGATTCTTCCATTCCGGCGGACAACAAGATCGACATGATCACTGCGGCGAAGCAAATCCATGACTTGGTTCGTTCATTGAAGATCGACAAGGCGCGCGTGGTCGGTCACGACATCGGATTGATGGTTGCTTACGCCTATGCCGCGCAATTCCCGAGCGATACTGAAAAGCTCGCGGTGATGGATGCGTTTCTTCCGGGAGTTTCCGGATGGGAGCCCATCTACAACGCTCCGACCATTTGGCATTTTCGGTTCAACGGCGAATACCCGGAGAAGTTGGTGCAAGGTCGTGAGCGCACTTACTTCGAGTATTTCTGGAACGTGCTCGCCGCCGACAAAACGCGTTCGCTTCCGGACGCAGATCGCAAAGCTTACACGAAGGCTTATTCCCGGCCGGGACGCATGCATGCCGGCTGGGCTTATTTCGCGTCCTGGCCGCAACTCGCCAAGGATTTTGCGCAATTGTCGCAGACGAAATTGACAGTGCCGGTGCTGGCGATCGGCGGCGAAAAATCGTTAGGCAACGAGCTGGCCGCGCAAATGAAACTCGTTGCGACCGATGTCACCGTTGTCGTCTTGAAAGACACCGGCCATTGGATTTCCGAAGAACGCCCGAAGGAAACAACCGACGCGCTGGTAAAATTTCTGTGAGTCTACGATACAGGCTCAAAGTAACGGGCTTGTCGCTGGGCCGAGCCCACATCATTATCAGCGCGTTGGTTAGTTGATGATTGTTTCATGACACATTATTGTCCGCCGCTCTGTGAAATTTTGGCGTTTTATCCAGCTTTTAAGTGGCGCGGCAATCATCATACTCTGCTCCAGCTGCGAAGAAGTTCCATCCTACGTGCAGGAGCTACGCGCCGGGGTTTTTCCTTGGCAGGCTGCCCGGTCTGGTTATTGGAACGGCGACGGGGTGCACGGTTCACCTAAGATCGTCGTCCATCTCAGCGAACAGAAAGCTTATTTCTACAAAGGCAAACGTGTGGTGGGCGAATCGACTGTCTCCACCGGCAAACCTGGGTTCTCGACGCCTCCCGGCCACTATCATGTTATCTCCAAAGATAGGAACCACGTTTCAAGCGAGTTTGGCGATTACGTCGATGACTCGGGTAAAGTCGTGAAGTCGAACATTGATTCGCGGAATGATCCTCAGCCGCCCGGGACACATTTCGATGGCGCGAGAATGCCCTATTGCATGCATTTCAACGGCGGTTACGCAATGCATGAGGGCTATGTCCCGCGGTATGCTGCGTCGCACGGTTGCATTCGCTTACCTAAAGGAATGGCCGAGCACTTTTTCGACGCCAGTCCCGAAGGTACGCCGGTCGTCGTGAAAGAGTAGAAAGTCTCGCGGCCCGTTCATACTCCGCTGCGATCCGCGTTTATGATGAAGCAAGCGTGATTGAGACGCAGCGACCGCAAAAGGTTCTCCACGCACCGGTCTCTGTATGATATCGACGCGGTCTTCCTTTAACAAATCGGAATTCCGAACGTTTTAGCGTGATCCATGCTACGGATTCAGATCGCCCGTTCAACTGTTTAAGCTCCCGGGTGTTTTGCAATTAAGGGCTTGTCAACTGCGCCGAATTTATTTATCACGGCGGCTTTGATGCTGAAAGAACTTTTCACGGCGTTGCTTTGCAGCTTTGCCATTGCGGGACAAATGCGCGCGCAAGAAGTGGAGGTCGCTCGCGAAGCAAAACCAAATCCTACCGAGCGAGTAGCGCCGGTTTCTGAGCGAACGGATTCAGAATCGGAGACCGTGACAAAAACGAAATCTCAGGGTCGGGAAAAGAAATCGGCTTCGAGTGTAATTACAGTCGAGCAGATGCGAATGGCAGGAGCGCTCGCCGCAGAGCGAACGAGCTCAGTAGAAGGATCCAGTTTGCAAGGCGCAAAAGCCGCAACGCTCGCTGAACGGCAGAAAACCGAAACTCGCGTTGAACAGGCGAACGCACACCGGGCGCCGACCGCCCACTCCACGAATTCGGAAGCGCTCAGCCCTGGCTCTGTTCGGCCGACGATGCTCGAATCCGGGAAGCAAGAACCACGGCCGGTTACGCATTACAGCTACAAAACTCCAGAGGGCAAAAAAGAATCAGCGCCCGTCATTACGCAGTATTACCCGAAGCGGATCGTTTACCCGTTGGCCAAGGTCGATCGACACATCGATCGCAAGCTGATGCAAGCGGCGACGATCGCGCAGGAGCGGGCGCATGCGCATTCGCGCTCGATGTGCTGGCATTATGTAAAAGAGGCATTGCTCGCTTCCGGCGTTATCGATTCCCGCCCGAAGAGCGAACTCGCGAAAGACGCTGCCCAAGATCTCGTCAATAATTATGGATTCAAAAAATTAGCGGTGAAAGATCCATTCGCCGCGCCGGTCGGGTCGGTGCTCGTGTATGGCGCCAACCGCGCCGCCGGTCATGTCGAGATCCGCACCAATGACGGTTTCGTCAGCGACTTCTGTTCGAAAACGCCATCGCCCCGTCCTTTGCTCGGGGTTTACGCGAAGTTGTAATTTCCGGCCAACTTCGGAACGAACGTCAACCGGCAAACTCTAATCTAATTGAAGCGACTGGCAATCCGGTCCGCACGGAGGATCTTGAAATCAACGCTGCAAAGTTACAGGGAATCAAGATCGCCGGGTTGCAGTGAAGCAGGGTTCGACAAACGTCCAGTTTTGATCTCGACGGTCGGCGGGAAGTGGAATTGTTGAATTGCTTTGTTTTCACGTAACTTCACGGGATGTCCGCCGAGGTTACCTGGATTCTCTTCATGTGTGCCGCCGCCAGCCTTTCCGCGATTCCGCTCTTTGTGCTAATCATGGAAGAGAGCGAGGAAATTGCCGACACGATCAGGGCGTTCAACAACAAGTGCGCCGGACTCGGCGACAGCGCGACAGAAAAGCAAAAGAGCGACTGCCGCAACGAACACGAAGCCATTGCTGGGGCTTTGGCCAAGTTCGTCATTCTCGCCCACGAGGAACTGGATTTCCTACCTGAAGACCCTGCGAAGGATCGCGCTGAGCAGCAAGCGCTCCATCCGGATCTCCAGTTTGATGACCGCCCCGAAAGCGATAAGAGAACAACTTATCCAGTATTGCGCCCAACGGACATGCATGTCCTTGCGTCGCAAAAGTGTTTAGGTCGCGAGAACACTCAGGAGTGCAAAACCGAGAAAGCCGCCTTGGACAAGGAGGACTATCCATTCGGAAGAATCGGCCTAGCGGCGCCGTATCCAACGCACGAAGGTAAAGAGGAGGCAAAGCACTGGCACGCAATCAAGGTCAAGCCCGAAGACATACATCCGCTGCCGAAAGCGACTAGGCCGTGAACGGGCCTTCCGTGCTACGGATCAGCGAAATAAAACCGACTCGGTTTGTATCTGAACAATAGCCACGCCGAGATTGCGCCGACAAGTGTTGCGTCGATGAGTGCCCGCAATGCGAGCGTCCACGGCACGGCGCTGATGATCGCGCAGGCGACTCCGTAAAGAATGATCAGCGGCCAGATAAGCATGAATGTAATTCGCGCGCTCGGCCGACCGTGCTTCAACGCGAACGCCGTTGCACCCATCAAGAACGCGACCATTGCAACGAGAGGTGCTGCGATTCTCAGCCACGTTCCGCGATTCACCGTCATCCCACCAATAGTGTAGCCGCCGAAGAAGCGGCCGAGATCGAGCAACACGGCAATGATTCCAATCGCGGCGCCGATAGCGTAGAGCGCACAGAACCACATCAAGATTGTGAGCGAACGCGGCCGCTTCATTTTCGAAAGAACAAAACCGACAGCAATGCGAAGATTGGCAACAGCACCGGCCCGGCGAACTTGAAGATGAAGCCGAAGAAACTTGGTGTCGGCACCTTCAAATCCTGCGCGATCGCTTTGACGAGGAGGTTTGGGCCGTTCCCAATGTAGGTGAGCGCGCCGAAAAACGTCGCGCCTAACGAAACGGCGATGAGAGAGTGGTCGTGTCGCGTCACGAACTCGGCCATGTGATTCGCGCTGTTCATGTCGAGTCCATGCAAACCGAGCGCACCAGCAAGGAATGTCAGATAAGCCGGAGCGTTATCGAGCAGCGCGGAGAGCAGCCCGGTGGCCCAGAAGAATTGCGCATCAGTTTGCACGCCTAAATCGCGGGCATGCAGCTCGACGTAGTCGAGGACTGGAATCATGGTAGCAAAGATTCCGAGAAAGAGCCACGCGACTTCCTTAATGGGCGCAAAAGTGAATGCGTTCGCCTTGTGGATACGCGCTGGCGTCCAGTAATAAGACATGATTGCGCATCCCCCGATAGCGACCTCGCGCCAGATCGGTGGAAATGCGATCAGCGCACCGAGCATGATCGACATGAAGATCAAATTGCGTTTGCCGAAGCAACGCCACTTCTCGGTGCCGCCAGATATCGATAATGTAAAAGATCGACAACAGTGCAGCGATTGCCCTGACATACTCGAAACCGGCGTGGAGCACGCGCTCAGCATCGTGACGCGCTAAGAGATAATAACCGCCAACGAAGGCAGCGAGTCCGAG
>WNFR01006755.1_pt1 | contig 11726 bp, 13 predicted proteins | sample 5400221 | NCBI WGS metagenome assembly WNFR01 (sample SAMN13153357, study PRJNA577476) | soil metagenome | isolation source: 40 cm soil under Madrone tree | place: USA:California | collected 2016-06-14 | reverse complement strand
CAAACCTTCTAGTGCGCTCGAGAGGATCGTTGAGGAAGTAATATGTCTGCTCCGGAAAGCCATCAAGGAATAATCCTCGTAGCCGACGACAACGAAGCTAACCGCGAACTGCTCTCCGCTGTGCTGAGCGCAGAGGGTTGCCAGGTCGTTTGTGCAGCGGACGGCCATCAGGCACTGGCTCGGGTGAACAGCGACTCGATTGATCTCGCGCTGCTGGATGTGGTGATGCCCCGTCCAACCGGATTTGAACTTTGTCAGGCGATGAAGTCTAAACCGAAAACCCGCTTGATTCCCGTCATATTGCTCACCAGTTTGAACAGTGACGCCGACCGTATCCACGGGATCATGTGCGGCGCTGATGATTTCCTCAACAAGCCCGTCAACAAGCACGAGCTGCTGGCTCGCGTGCATTCCCTACTGCGCTTAAAGCAATTTACCGATGAACTGGACAACGCCGAGACCGTACTGTTCAGCCTCGCCCTGAGTATCGAGGCGAAGGATCCCTATACCGAAGGGCACTGCGATCGTCTTTCGAAATATTCCGTCGCGCTGGGGGAGAAGCTGTAATGTAAGGAAGATGTGGTCCAAAGGGAGCGTGGTCGATTCGGATCAGGTCACCTTGCTGAGTAGGCGGCGAGCTGCGAGCGAGAGCATCAAACGAGAAATCCCGCTAAATAACATACTGATCCCGACAAGTATGCCTATGGCCCAGGTCGTGCTCGCCGGCCAGGTACGCCAGATCATAATGGCGAGAACAAGGGTAATAATCCCATCGAAAAACAGCCAGCCGGAACCCGGCAGCGGCCGAAGGCGATAAGCGAGAATAAACTCCAAGATAGCTTCCATGGCAAGGTAAAGCGCTAAGGCAAGTGTGAGCGAAACTAAACCCGCCACGGGATTCCACAACAAGTAGAAACCGACGACCAGATAAAGGACGCCAAGCAGGAGTTCGAAGACCAACGCGCCACTTGTTCGCGTTTGCCACGCAAACACCAAATGGGCGACCCCGCTAAAGACCAGCAGCCATCCAACGAAGATCGTGACGGCGAGTCCGGCGGCCGGCGGAACGAATATGGCAAGGACGCCCGCGAGGATCATCAACGCACTGAGAACAATGGACCAGGTCACCGACTTCTTTGCGGTGACGAAAATTGCGGTAGTTGTAGCGCTCATATGTGCTCCCTCAAAGACGCTTTGTAATACTTCGTCCTTCGCCGCAGCGATCGCTTAACGAAGATTGAAATCACCGATTGTCGCCCTCCGCGGAAATCACAACGAAAATAGCTTGACCTTGATGAATGATGCGAAGAAGGGTTTTACCTTTCGCTTCGGCAGCAAATTTGTTGAAGTCTGCGACGGAGCTCACGTCGTGATGATCGATGCTCGAGATCACGTCGCCTTGTTCCAGATATTGCGCTGCGGCACTATCCGGTGCGACGCCTGTGACCACTACGCCGTGAACGTCGGAAGAGATGCCCAACTGTTGCCTAAGTGGCGGAGTCAAGTTTTGCACGGTGATGCCGCGCAGTGGACCTTCGGCGGGTGACTTTCTGGCTCCGGCGGTGTAAGACAGATCGCTCGGACGTTGTTCAACGGTAATTTTCTTGTTAAGAGTTTGGCCATTGCGAAGAACTTCGAGAGTAACTGCAGAGCCCGGAGGGGCCGAAGCGGCCAAGGCGGGAAGATCGCTAGAATCGTTGACAGTGCGGCCGTCGAATTTGCGGATCACATCTCCCGGCTTCAAGCCTGCTTTGTCTGCCGGACCATCAGGTGTAACGTCTTGCACCAGTGCGCCAGACGTATCCGGAGCTTGGAACTGCTCGGCCAATTCCGATGTGACCGGACCGACCGTGACGCCCAAGTAGCCGCGCGTCACTCTGCCAGTCTTGATCAGAGATTCCACGCTGCGTTTGGCCATATTCATTGGAATAGCGAACCCAACTCCGACGGATCCTCCACCCTCGCCACCGGGACTCAGAATGGCGGTGTTGATTCCCACCACTTCGCCTCTCACATTGACAAGCGCCCCGCCAGAGTTTCCCGGGTTAATCGGAGCGTCAGTCTGAATGAAATCCTGCAGCGGCTCGATGTTGAATTGAGAGCGGCCGAGCGCGCTTACCGTTCCGCGTGTCACGGTGAAGTTCAGCCCGAACGGATTGCCGAAAGCCATAACCGTATCGCCAACTTGCAGTGACGATGAATCGCCGAGCGGTACAACAGGCAGATTTTTCGCATCAATCTTAATAACGGCTATATCAAGATCGGAATCAGCGCCAACCAGTTTGGCTTTGAACGTACGTTTGTCAGGTAGCATGATCTCCATGGTGTTGGCCTTGTCGATGACATGATTGTTGGTGATGATGTAGCCATTGGGATCGAAAAGAACTCCGGTTCCGAGTGAGTGCTGGCGCAATTCGCGAGGCATCTGCGGAACAGCGTTGCCAAAGAATTGACGGAACAGTGGATCCCTCAAGAACGGCGACAGCTCCGCCTTGATCACTTGTTCGGTTCGGATGTAGACGATCGCCGGTGCCGTCGCTTTAATCACACGTTCGTAGGCTTTGTTTTGAGCTTCGAGCATTTGAATATCGTTGCCGTCCAAGGCTCTGCCAGCGGCAAACGCGAAGTGCGCGCGATCATGGCGAGTGAAATATAGAGTCGCAAGCAGGGCGAGCGCGACTAAAGAGATGAGAATCAGACCGCGACCGAATCGGCTTCTGCCTGGTGTGAAATGTGAAGTAGTATTGCGCATAAAAACCTCTCCAGCGTTCTTTAGCAGCTTGCAGATTTGGGTGTGAAGGTTTCCTGAAGATAGACTTTGGCGGCAACTGGTTTTCCGCTGGCGTCGCGAATTTTGAGAGCCTGGCCGGTCTTCGGATCGATGAGGTCGACGCGGATACTACGAGGCGGCCCGGCAGACGACGGATTCGACGACACGTAGGTAATCACGTAGCGGATGCGAAGGTTCTCCATGATGTCGTCATAGACCGCGGGAAGATCGACATCAGACTGAATCATGTAGGCGCGGCCGCCAGAATCCTTGGCAATCGTCTCCAACTGCTTTTCGGCTGTGTCCCAATCGATGCGTGCGAACGGCGCAGTCGGTCCATAGGTAGCGGCTTCGCGTTTCATCAACTCGGTGAGTCCAACAACGTAAATCGGAGTTCCAGATGTGCGAGATGCTTCCAGGACTTGCTGATTACTGGCCTTGCTGAAAGTGTCCTCGCCGCTAGACACGACGATTACGGCCTTGCGATCGCTTAAATCCCGCATTCGATTCAGCGTCTCGAGCAGAGCGTCGTAGAAATTCGTTTCGGACACCGGCGGAGCGTTGAAATGATCGGAAGCGCTTTGCAAGACCTCGCGGCCCTGGTTGAAATCAGCGAGGTTCTCCAGCTTGCCAGCGTATTTAAAGACAGCGATCTTGTCGTCGCGCCCGAGTACTTCCAAGGCGTGGCGCGTGATGGCGGGGATTTCGAACCCCAACAGTTTGTTCAGCTCATGATATCTGCCGCCGGCTTCAACCAACAGCGCGAGGGAAACGGCAGCGTGTTCGACTTCGACGTCGACGTTTTTCTGGCGTACTCCGTCTTCATAGACGGCGAAATTCTCGCGCCGGATATTTGGCAGGAAGTACCCGTTGGGATCCTGAACCTGCAGCTTAATGGTGACCGTTCGAGTTGCCGGCACAAATTGGATGTCCGACTTTTGTGGACCTTGCTCCCCAGAGTAGATCGGGTTCTGCGGGCGGCTTGGAACTGTAAGCTGGCTCCCCTGCCCGGGGGCTTGCCCGGATTGCTGACTGGACGGTGGTGATGACGAATCGGGCTTCTGACGGAGTAACCCTCGAGCCCACTCAGCAGATCCAAACAAACAAATCAACAGAAGAAGCGGAACAGCGATGCCCGACCTCGCCGTAATTGTCATCGGAAGCCCCCCTTAAGGCCGGCGCAGAGACAAGCGGTGCAATTTTATTAGGGTTTGTTCTAGGCGCTGGCTTGCTTTGCCTTGGGCTGACTCTTAACCTCAATTCGCTTCGGAAGCGCTGACGCACTCAGCGGCGCGGTAATTTCCAGCACTCCGTTGTTGTATTCGGCAGAAATTTTTTCCGTGTCAACACCCTCCGGTAACGTGATCAGGCGCTCGAAGCGTCCAAAGGAAAATTCACGTTCCAGATAATTTGCATCTTTCTTTTCGTCTTCGCTCTTGTGCGCGCCGCTCACGGTCAGATTGTTGCCCTGAAGGTCAATCTGCAGGTCTTTGGGGTCCATGCCGGGAAGAACAATATTGAGGTGATATTTCTTTTCATTGTTGTCCACCCAGACTTCGATGGGCGGGATTGCCACAAAGGTCATCACCTCGCGGTCTCCCGTTGAGGATGAGCCTCTCAACATCCGATTGAAGATTTGGTCGAAACTGTGCCTCAAGTCGAACAAATCGTTAAAACCATGTTCTCTTCTCGCAAGATTTGCCATTGTTATCTCCCATTTCTAACTTCCAAAAATGCTCGTCAATTCCGTGTTTCCGAACTTCTCCTGGGGTAATCCGCTGCAAGGCATGTTCCATCCGCTGATCGCGCTGAACATGTCAGTATGTCTGTGGCTATAGGACAGTTAATTCGGCGACACGCCTGACAAGCGAAGCGAGGTGAAAAAAAATACGCGGGATCGTCGTTATACCGACAGCGTTTCGACAGCGTCAGGCGCTGATCTCGGTTTTTCGGAATCGCGAAGCAAGACCAGTCGGGCGTCCATCGGGGATTTGCGGTATTGAAACAAACGATACTTTAAGCGCAGTTTAACGTGGGCTAGCCCGTTGCGCTTTACGAGACGACAATTTTATCGACTAGCCGGGAAGCGAAGCAGAGTCAGGATGAATGGTGCCAGACTCCCGACTCTGGATTTTCGCAGCTGAAACCGCAAGAACGGGCAGGCGCCGTGGCTTGCACCCGACCGCCCGTTCTCACACATTTTAAGACGAGGGACCATCGGGGCCCTTCCTGCAAGACGCCTGTGGCGACCGCCTGCTCTGGCCCATGGTGAGTCGAAGCGCTCTGTAGGCTTGCTTTAGACCGATAGATCCGTCGCGCGCCTTAGTCGCTTTCGTTCCTTCGTGAGGCTTTCCTCCGCGCACTGCCGAACGAGTCGAACGCCACGGCAGCGGAAAGTTCCCAATTCCTTCTGCAATCCTTCACAAGCCGAGTGATGAAACTCGCATAAACCTGCGGATTTCTAACGAATTGAGGATTCTATGGCGGCGTTAGTGAAAAGCCTTGAAAATCAGAGCGAAACGGCGGCGCAATACGACCTCCGCTCGCGAGACGGAACGTCGGTCGCCACGTGGCAGAGATATTTCTCTACACAGATCGTTGGTGACAGCCCAAATTTTCGTCGTGTATTAAATCAGATGGAGGCCGTGGCCGTGACCAACACAACGGTATTGATAAGGGGTGAAACCGGTACCGGTAAGGAGTTGATTGCAAAGGCCATTCACGGCCTGAGTGGGAGAAAAGACGGTCCTTTTGTCAGCATGAACTGCGCGTCTATTCCAGCCGGGCTGTTGGAAGCTGAACTTTTCGGCCACGAGAAGGGAGCATATACCGGAGCGGTTGCACGAACCATCGGTCGATGCGAAGTGGCTGACAAGGGCACATTGTTCCTGGACGAAATTGGGGACACTCCGCTCGAACTGCAGTCCAAACTGTTGCGCGTACTTCAAGAACACGAATTCGAGAGACTTGGCAGTCCGAGAACGTTGCGAGTGAATTTTCGGTTAGTGGCCGCGACCAATCAGGATCTGGGGCAAATGGTCGAGAGGGGACAATTCCGCAGCGATTTGTACTACCGGTTGAACGTATTCCCGATTGCCGTGCCAGCTCTTCGGCATCGCGCCCAGGATATCGGCCCGCTTGTGTGGTACTTCACCAAAATCTATGCGCAGTGCATGAATCGGCGGATTGAGGTGATTCGGGAGGAGGACATGAACGCTCTAGCACGGTACGAATGGCCTGGAAACGTTCGTGAGCTGCAAAATTTCATCGAGCGTTCGGTCATCCTCTCAAACGACGAGTATCTTCGTCCGCCCGTGACTGAACTCGGCCAGGGCGTTAGGTTGGGCATTCCAAAATCGCGATCCCTGGCGGAAGCCGATCGCCGATACATTATGGAGGTCTTGCACGAAACCGATTGGGTAGTAGGAGGGCCGAACGGCGCTGCGGCGATATTGGACGTAAAACGAACGACACTGCTCGACAAGATGCGCAGACTTGGCATTTCACGTCCCGTGGACTAGCCGAAACGACGGCGGACGGGCGCAAAGATGACGACATTCCGACGACATTCCGACGCGTTCACAATCCTTCTTGATGCGGCGGACGTCTCCTCGTGAAAGGTCGGTGGCCTAAGCGCTTAGAGCAGAAAGGCCTACGGGTAGTCCAGTCATTTTCGACGACTTTGGACGGGCAAATGCCTGGACATTGGTCGTGTCTTTGCTGAGCACGAAAGTACGGCCATGGGAATTTCGGAATTACAACTCGATCGCAAGAGCAAAAGCTCCGACGGAGACTTTGAGAAGAAGGCTAGGACGGCATTTCTTTTCGACTTGGATGGCACGCTGGTTGACAGCGTTTATCAGCACGTGCTGGCGTGGCGAGAAGCGCTTGAGCATTTGGGAATCGACCTATCGGTCTGGCGGATTCATCGACGGATCGGCATGAGCGGTGGATTGCTGGTGAACGGATTGCTGCGTGAAATTGGCCGGCGCCTTACGAAGGCGGAGGCGACACGTCTCGGGAAACTTCACGAAGAGGCCTATCAGGGTTTCGCCGGCAAGGTTCGTCCACTTCCGGGAGCATCGGAACTCTTGGCGTACTTATCCCATGCAAATGTGCCTTGGGCAATTGCGACGAGTGGCCGAAGGGCGAGCGCCGGTCCGATGCTCGAGCTGTTACAGCTTGCTCCAAGCGCTCTTGTCGTTACACGCGACGAGGTACAACATGCAAAGCCCGACCCGGATTTATTTCTGGCCGCTGCCCACGGCTTGGGAATTTCCATTCACGATTCAGTTGTTGTAGGAGACAGCATTTGGGATCTGCTCGCTGCTCGTCGCGCCAGGGCGCTCGGCGTTGGTTTGCTCTCGGGCGGATACGGTCAGGACGAACTCGAACGTGCCGGTGCTTACCGTGTCTACCAGGACCCGAGTGACTTGCTGCGTCATTTAGATGAGGTTGGATTCCGTACGATCGAGTGAAGTTCCGAGAGACTCAGCGCCGAGGCTAGAACTCTGAGAAAAATGGCAACAAGTGAGGTGCGCGATGGTGAATCGAATGGAAGTTTTGGAACGGCGCGCAGCGAATCCACGCCTGAGCATTGACGACCTTGCGCGGTCCGTCTCTATGACGCCTGACCGAATCGCAAAGCTCGTTGGTATCGGCCTTATCGAGCCGTGCACCAAGACTCGTTCTGGTCCCTTGTTTTCTGCGTCATCCCTGGACAGACTGCGGCGGCCAGGCCCGCTACAAGGGGATGCGCACTAAGCCTCTGCTCACCGTGCTCGGCCGCGCGGAAATGCGGCGCGCTTATTACTGGTGCTGGCGCTGCCAGCAAGGGCAATTCTCCACCGACGCCGCGCTGGATGTGGAGAACACCGAGCTCTCACCCGGGGTGCGCCGCATGTTGACACTGGTGGGCAGTGAGTGTTCCTCTTTCGAGCGCGGCCGCGAGCAGATGAAGCTGTTGGCCGGGCTGGAAGTCGCTACCAAGGCGGTCGAACGGACCACGGAAAGCATCGGTGCGGATATCGCCCGCCGCGAACAGGACACCATGCAACAAGCCCTGCAACGGGAGTTGCCCATCGCGGTGGGCCAGGCGATCCCGGTGATGTATGTGCAGATGGATGGCACGGGTGTGCCCATGGTGAGCAAAGAACTGGAGGGGCGGACGGGCAAAGGAAGCAACGGACGGGCGCACACGCGGGAGGTCAAGCTCGGCTGTGTCTTCACACCAAACCAAGCTGGATGCCGAAGGCTGGCCAGTACGAGACGAAGACAGCACCAGCTACACGGGAGCGATCGAAACTGCCGAAGAGTTTTCCCGCCGCCTGTACACTGAGTCGCAGCGGCGCGGTTGGGACCGGGCGCAGAAGAAAGTGGTCGTGGGAGATGGCGCGGAATGGATCTGGAACTTGGCCCAGGAACAGTTTCCGGGAGCCATCGAGATCGTGGATCTCTATCATGCTCGACAACACCTGTGGGGTCTCAGCAGCAAGCTTCATCCGAGCGATGTGGCGGCTAAACGACGCTGGGTGATGAGTCATCAGCATTTCTTGGATGACGGCAAGATCGAACTACTGGTGAATCGCCTGCGCGCCTTGGCCACAGAAAGACAGGAATTGGCAGAGGAAATCGAGACCGAGGCCAACTATTTCGAGCGCAACGCCGCTCGCATGCGTTACCCGAAGTTCCGTCAGCAGGGACTGTTCGTGGGTTCCGGAGTGATCGAAGCGGGTTGCAAAACCCTCATCGCCACCCGGCTCAAACGCTCGGGAATGTTCTGGACCGTTCGCGGCGCCAATGCAGTCATCGCTGTCCGTTGCTGCCGTCACAGTCGTGAATTCGACGATTATTGGGAGTCCCGAAGGGCATGATTGCCCCTTCCAGGTCGCGCACCCTACACACGTTCACCGTTTGACTAGGCATTTTCTCGAGCCAGCCCAAGACATTCTGGTGCTCGCTATCGGTCTGGCCCTTTTCGGCCTCATGGTCCGCACAATCGCCTGGTTAATCTTTCAGATCTTCAAACCCACCTTGGATTTCCGCCAGGTAATAGCCGAAGTCCTGTTCATGCTGGTGATGGTCGAGGTCGTGAGGCTTGTGATTAGCTACCTCAGGGAGCACAGAGTGGCAGTGGACTTCATGGTAGAGCTCGGCATTGTGGCAACACTACGCGAAATCGTCTTGCGAGGTGTGACGGACCTGCCGTGGCAGCAAGTCTCTGCCCTTACGATGTTCGTCCTCGCACTGGGAGCGCTGCTCCGGTTTGGGGATCTCCGCTCTAATCATGAGTCGGAGTCGAGAAAGCCGCTTCCAGAATCCGGTGACAAAGGCATTCGCTGCTAGCCGCGCCGGAGAAACGCGATTGCGGCGGCTCTTGTTCCGGCCTGGTACGCGTTTCCGCGTAACATTTGCTATTCCTTGGGCCGCAGCTGCTTCCGCGTTCAGCTCAGTTTTTCGGCCACGCAAACAAGTCGCAGCGTTAATTCAGCCGAAAACTAGCGCCGGGACGCTAAAGGGTTCTCCGGGCTGTTTCACTCGTGTCACCCGGGGTCCCGCAAGCCCCACCCGTACTACTCGCGTCTGGTCCCGCTGTACTCTCAAGGGAACTGTAGGACACCATAGGGGGCATGAAGAGAACGGTTGTTTGGCTCACCGGCCAGCAAGTCAAGGCGCTAGCAAAAATGTACAGGCAATCGCTCGTACCAGTCTCCGCGCTAGTACGTCAAGCGGTAAAGCAATTCCTGGAGACGAGACGAAAGTATCGCTAAACCGCACAACGGTAAGACTCAACATCCCTGACGAGACCAAAGGCGAGAGTCTCTGCGAGGTGTCGCACGCTTGCTTCGAGTTGCGCAGAAGCACGTTCGGGCGAGCAAAGAGACGAAAACGTGAGGTTTGAGGGCACGCGAACGACAGCTGCTCCACTCAAGGACTCCCTGTAAGTGGAGGCCGAAGTACGAAGGCCAACGCTATGGACGAAGGCAGCGGTTTGCCGTCGAACTCGGCCGGTTTGAATTTCCATTCCCTTAGTGCGCGAACGGCTGGCGAAGTGAGTGAGTCAATTCTGCGGACAACAACTGTTTTTTCGATCCTCCCCATCTCATCGACCCTGATCCGGAGCACGACCGTCCCGCTGGCTATGCTATTCGCGGGATATTGCGGGAAGGCTACAGCGACAACGTCCACCGGTTGCGGCTGCAAGGCATCGCCGTGCCAATGGTCTTTTGCAGAAAGCGGGGGCAGAGGAACATTCGCGGCTGGGATGGCGGCGGGATTAAACGTGACGACGATAGCTGTGCGTGATCGTACTGGTTTCCCTCGCAACGAAGCCGGATTGAACTGCCAGCTTCTTACGGAGTCGATTGCTACTTCCGTAAGCGACTCGATTTCGCGAATCGGCCGCACATCTTCGACCTTGCCCTTTTCGCTGACTATCACCTCCAAAACCAGAGTACCGATGGCGATGCTCCGCACTGGATAGGGAACATCCGTCGCAGAAACTACCTCCGCGGAATTGAAGGGAAGACTGGAACCGATATCGCTCGACTGCTGCGCCGGGGAAAGTTCACCCGATAGAGCAAGTGCGGCCGCAACGCAAATTCGTCGAACCCGTTCGAAACTTTGAGTGGGAAACACTTCTCCTCCTTACAGGCCGTACTTTCGTGTTTACGTTCGGTCGTCCCGCACGATTCCATCTTTCCAATTAAAAGTGTTGGTGCTCTACCCATCGGAAGGTTCGTGTTTGCCACTTCCATTATTTCGTCGCCGCGCCGCCTGTTTAGAGCGGTCACCCGTGCCTGAGATAGTCATGTGCAAATGTGACCGCCATGGCCCCTTCGCCTACTGCGGACGCGCAACGCTTTACTGAGCCGTGCCGCACATCGCCTGCGGCGAACACTCCGGGAATGTTGGTTTCGAGGTAATGCGGACTGCGGTCGATGTGTAGGCCGCGCCCGCCAGAATGAGAACGCCAACCAGCACCACAAAGAAATGGAACATCAGCCTCAACTCGAAAGGTCCCTTGAGGTACATGGCCAAACCGCCCATGAGATTGCTGTAGTGATTCTTTCGCAGTGGATCGGGGATAAGCATCACCGCGAAGAACGAAACCAGAGACGTTAAGATCAGGCTGTAAAGGAAGATGACGAAAGCTGCCTTTTTAAGGTTGCGGAGTTTCGGATGCTCGATCTCTCGGTACACTTGGGCGAGCGTTTCTTCACCTGCTCATCGCCAAAACCGAGTGGCCGAGGGCGATGAAGATCCCGATGAGTCCGATTGTGTATGGCAGCTGGCTTCCTTTGAGCCATCCAAGCGCATCGGGTGAAAAACTTGAGATTTCTTGGCAACGGCCACGGAGGCAGATGTACTCCGCGCGTCCCAGTTCGAGTGAGGCCAACTCCGGCTCCGCCTTTTCGAGCACGGAGTGAAGCACATTTACGTTGCGTAATAGAAGCTCCCAAGGTCGCATGTTTGAGTCCCGCTTGAAGCAGACTCTATTGCCTCGATAAACCGACAAGCACTCCGTTCAATGAATCCTGCCACGCATGGGCGATAATGCTGGGGTTATATTAGTCCGCTGCTGCGTCGTCTTCGTTTGGTGCGGCAACCGGTGTGACGACGTTCGCAACCGGCAGTTTAACTACAACTGCTGTACCCTTGCCGTTGCCATCAGAACCTATCTCCAAACTACCACCGAGTTGATGAATTCTTTCTCGCATACCTTTGATACCGACACCTGGAGCACCGCTAGAAGCCATCTCGCATAGCTTTTCTGGCGGTATGCCCTTGCCTTCATCCCGCACTTCAAGTTGAACATCACTAGCTGATCGGCTGAGGCGAATCTTGGCGACCGGGCTCCCTGAATGCCGATGTACATTCGTCAGACACTCTTGCACAACACGGAAAATCGCTGTTTCTAAATCTCGCGGGAGTCGATCGAAACTGTCGGGCACTT
>WNFR01006752.1_pt1 | contig 11727 bp, 9 predicted proteins | sample 5400221 | NCBI WGS metagenome assembly WNFR01 (sample SAMN13153357, study PRJNA577476) | soil metagenome | isolation source: 40 cm soil under Madrone tree | place: USA:California | collected 2016-06-14 | reverse complement strand
GAGGAGATCGGGGTGGCGCGGCTCCTCGCGGGCGTGCAGTTCCGGCCGATGGTCGATACGCAGCAGCTGAGCAATGGGACCTGCACCGGGTGCAGCGAGAAGCAGGAGACCCGCACGCTGGTCCAGCTCAACAAGTCCATCGAGAGGCGCAAGCTGACCCCGGCGGCGCACAAGGGATCGACGCTCGAAGGATTGCTCGGGCCCTGCGAGCTGCATTGGAAGAACAACTACACCATCGACCCCGAGGGCCGCGTCTACAAGTGCCCCGTGGTGGCCGGACTCCCAGGCCTCGAGGTGGCACAGGTCGCCTCGCAGGCGCCGGAGAAAGTTGCTCCGCTGCTCGAGCTCCGGCCCTGGGAGAAGTGCGGCGACTGCCCGTACCTGCCGGTCTGCGTCGGCGGATGCCTGGGCGGCAAGTACCTCAAGACCGGCCGCCGCGACGAGGTGGCCTGCAAGAAGGACATGTTCGAGTCGAGTTTCCGCGAGAGCGTCGTCCACCGCTACCTCGCGGAATTCCCGGAGTGGACGGAAGCAGCCTGACTACAGGAGATACCGATGAAGATCAATCGCTCGAAGAGGAAGTCCGTGCGTGCCCCGCTGGCCTGCGCCATGGTTGTGCTCTCACCGCCGGTTGCGTAGCGAATTTCGCGCTTCGCGTGTTGACTCCGGGGGGCGACGCTGCGAAAGCTGAAGCGCAGCGTGCGCCGGCTACTGCTCCTCACCCTGGTCGTCGGTTGCACGGCTCCGCCGGCACGGGAGTCGTTCGTACTCAGGGTCGCCATGTGGGGACCCTTGGGGGAGCTCGCCCCGATCGGTGGTAACGAGTCGGCGCTCGCGTCCGTCGCGCAGCCATGGGTGTTCGAGAAGCTGGTCACGCTCGACGCCGCAGGGCAGCCGAAACCAGCGCTTGCCACACGCTTCGAGCGGCTCTCCGGTGAGCGGATCCGTGTGGAACTACGCCACGACGCCACGTTCAGCGACGGCAAGCCCGTCACTGAAGAGGACGTCGTCCGGGCGTTGCAAGCTAGTGGTCTTCAGGTGACGCAATCCGAAGGCACGCTGACCGTAGCTCGGCGAGATTCGGGGTTGTCGGCTGAGGCCTTGTTGCTGGAGGCCCGTGTTTTCCGTCAATCAGAAGGCAAGTTCGTCGGGAGCGGACCGTTCGCGGTGGCTTCTCAGACGGACACCGAGCTGCGGCTCACCCGCCGAACTCCGGAGCCGGGCCGCGTCAATGACGTGCGCGTCATCGCCTACGCAACTCCTCGCGATGCGTTCGCGCATACGCTCAAGGGCGACGCGAACCTGATCGTCGACCTGGAGTCGAGGTGGATCGAGTTTTTCCGCGGTGTCCCCTCCTTGCAGGTCATCCACGGCACGGGCAGGAGCACGGACGCCATCCTGTTCAACGTCGCCTTGCCTCGCAGCGAAAGAGTCCAGCTTGCGAAGGCCTTCGAGTCGCATCGCATCCGCGAGCTGGCCTACGGCAACGCCGAATGCACCGAGAGCAGCGGGCCATCCGACGGTGAGGGCATCGTGCCTGCTGGCCCTGTCCTCCGTATCCTCAGCTGGGGCCCGTTCGAGCGGCTCGCGCTCGCCACCCGGCGCGTTCTCGGCGACCGCGGTGGAGAAGTCTCACATGTGCCGCCCCAGGAAACGCTCGCGCGAATGAAGAGCCGCAATTTCGATCTCGCGACGGTGCGCCCGCTGCGGTGGCCGCCGAGTGCCATGGCGCTCGTGTGGCGGACCGGGACCCCGTACAATTTCGTTGGGTACTCGAATCCAGCCTTCGATCGGGCCATCGACGAGGGCGATTGGGCGGCGGCCGAGTCCGCCCTTCGCGAAGATCCACCCGCTGCCTTCGTGTGCACCCGGGACCATCTCGCCGTCGCCGACGTGAGGATCAAGAACCCCGTGCTCGGACCCTACGATCTCCTCGAGACGCTACCCGAATGGGAGATCGCGCAGTGACACGCCAGCGCCTGGCCCTGCTGCTCGCAGCGCTGGTGGCCGCCACCGGGGTGCTGCCGCTGCTCATTCTCGCGATCCTTGGACTCCAGATCGTCCGCCAGCGGGGCGAGCGGTCATCGCAGGAAGCCCTGCAGGCCATCGCCGAGCAAGCCGCGGCCCGGATTGCGACGTACATCGCACAGCAGCGCGAGATGCTGCGCGCCGTTGGAGTGGCGGTCGGCAACCAGCCCGATGCGCCACGCCGGCTCGCTGACGTGTCGCTCGACGCTCCGAGCCTGGGGAAGGTCCGTCTGGTCTCGGCGGAGACCCCGCGGGCTGGATTCGCGCCGGCACTCAAGCCGGACCAGATCGCCGCCGCACTGCGGGGGACCGAGGTTGCTTCAGACACCTACATGGCCGAGTTGTCGCCTGCGATGGACGTCTGTGTTCCCTCCGGAAGGCCAGGCAGCGCCTTCTGCACGACACTCGACCTCCTGGAGCTGCAGCGGCAAGTGCAGCGCATCCGCGTCGGAGAGAAGGGGTACGCGCTCGCGTTCGGCCGCAAGGGAAACCTGCTCGCCGCGGGATCCGGACCCATGCGTGCTGCCGTGCTCAGCGGTGAACTTGTCGCCGAGTCACCCCTGGCTGTAGCGCTCAGCAGCGGAACACCCGCGCCGGCACGGCTGCGGAACGGCGAGGGCCTCGACGTCCTCGCCGGGTGGGCATCCTTGCCCGCCCTTGGCTGGACCATCGCCGTCGAGCAGCCTGCGGAGGAAGCGCTGCGGGGGGCGAGGACGGCGCTCGGGCTACTCGCATTCGGGGCGGCGGTGATTCTGCTGCTCTCGATCACGGTCGGCTATGTCCTGGTCCGGCGCATGCTGGCCGCCCTCGAGCTCGAAGAGCGCTTCCGCACTGCCGGCAGGATCGCCGCGGGAGTCACCCACGATCTGGGGCACCGCCTCACCATCTTGCGCCAGATCGAGCAGCTCGCGGCGATGAACGATCCCGACTACCTCCCGCGCATCCGCGAGTCGCTCGCCTCGGAGGTCGCCACGCTGCGCCGCTTCGTGACCGACTTCTCCGATCTCACGCGCGAGGCCAAGCCCCAGGACTTCCTTCCCATCGAGCTCAACACGTTCGCCGACAGCGTGCTGGCCGGCGCTCAAGGATATGCCAGCGAGGCCAACGTCGCCCTGGAACTGCAGCGGGCCCACTCGGAGCTCTGGGTCAGGGGCGACCGCTATCTGCTCGAGCGCGCCGCGCTGAACCTGACCCGCAACGCGATCGAGGCCTCGAAGCCCGGCTCCCGGGTGCGCCTGCGCGTGGACCGCAGCGATGGCCAGGCGATGCTCGCCGTCGAGGATCAAGGCGCCGGGATCCCCCCGGAACGCATCGCCACGCTCTTCGAGTCGTTCTCCTCGACGAAGCGCTCTGGCGTGCACCTGGGAATGGGTCTGCCGAACGTGCGCCGGATCGTGGCTGCCCACGGCGGCGCCATCTCGGTGAAGAGCAAACCCGGCGAGGGAACCACCTTCCGGCTCTCCTTGCCGGTGAACAGCTCTCAGTCCTCGTCGCCGTCCGCGCCCGCCACGATGCCATAGGTCTTGAGCTTTGCCTTCAGCGTCGAGTAGCCGATCTGGAGCTGCTCCGCGGTCTTCTTGCGGTTCCACTGGTTCCGCTTGAGCGCCTTGCGCAGGAAGCTCTTTTCGAAGGCGAGGATGGCGGCGTCGAGGCTCTGGACCTCGCTCTCGGCCTCCGGCGTGGCGCTGGCCGTGAGCGCGAAATCGTACGGCAGGTCGGACTCCTCGATCAGCTCGGAATCGCAGACCACGGCCATCCGCGCCATGATGTTCTCCAGCTCGCGGATGTTGCCCGGCCAGCGATATCGATCGAGCAGCTGCAGCGCGCCCTCCGAGAGCGTCTGCGGCGTCCGCCCGTGCTCGGCGGCGGTGCGGGCGAGGAAGTGCTGCGCCAGGTCGCGGATGTCCTCGCGCCGTTCCCGCAGCGGCGGCAGCTCGATGGGCACGACTTTCAGCCGCCAGTACAGGTCCTCGCGGAACTTCCCCTCCTGCACTCGCTGTCCCAGGTCGCGGTTGGTCGCGCAGATCACGCGGAGGTCGAGCTGGATGGGTTTCTCCCCGCCCACCCGCTCGATCTCGTGCTCCTGGAGCGCGCGCAGGATCTTCGACTGCAGGTCCAGGGCCAGGTCGCCGATCTCGTCGAGGAACAGGGTGCCGCCGTTCGCCAGCTCGAACTTGCCGAGCTTCTGCTTGTCCGCGCCGGTGAACGCCCCACGCTCGTGCCCGAAGAGCTCGCTCTCGACCAGGTTGGCAGGGATGGCCGGGAGGTTCACGGCAACGAAGGGGCTGGTCTTCCGGTCGCTCCGGGCATGGATGTAGCGGGCCAGCACCTCTTTTCCGGTGCCGCTGTCCCCGGTGATCAGGACGGTGACAGGCTTGGCGGCGATCTTCTCCGCCACCTGCACTACCGCGCGCATCCGCGGGGAGCTGCCCATCACCAAGGGGCGCCCGACGTGCGTCGCCTCCACGTCGTGCAGCCGCTCCAGCTCGCGCCCGGCGCGGAGCTGCGCAAGGGTCTTGCGCACCCGCGCGATCAGCTCCGCCGGCGAGAAGTCCTTGGTGATGTAATCGAGGGCGCCCGCGTGCATCGCCTCGACGGCGACGGCGATGTCCTTCAGCACCGAGCACATGATCACGCCGACGTCGGGGTGCCGTTCCCGCATGATCCGCAGCGCCTCGAGTCCGCCCATGCCCGGCATCTGCACGTCGAGCAGCACCAGATCGAACGCGGTGGTGCGCATCCGCTGGATGGCCTCCTCCCCGGAGGAGGACACCGACGACTTCATCCCACCCTTCTCCAGGATGAAATGGATGTTCTGTCGCAAGTTTGCGTCGTCGTCGACGATCAGGATGTTGGCGGCGCGGGACATTTCAAGGCGACTGTACCACCCTCGCGCGCCTGCGCGCCGCATCGATGGCCCGAATCAACAGCAGCGCCGCGATTGTCCCCATCCATGCGATCGTCTCCAGGCGCGGCGTCTTGAACCGGAGGAGGAAATGGAAGCTGGCCAGGCCTCCGGCCAGGTATACGACGCGGTGCAGCCGCTTCCAGCGCCGGAACCCCAGGCGCCGCTGCCAGCCCTGCGTCGAGGTGACCGCGAGCGGCAGCAGGAGCAGCCAGGTCGCCATCCCCAGGAAGATGAACTTGTGCTTGAGCACGTCGGTCGCGATGGCGCCGAAGTCGAATCCCTGGTCGAGCACCGCATACGTGAGCAGGTGCAGGCTGGCGTAGAAGAAGCAGAAGTCGCCCAGCAGCTTGCGGATCCGCAGGGGCCAGTTCCAGCCCAGCAACTTCTGCGCGGGCGTGCAGGCGAGCGTCAGCGCCAGCAGCACGAAGGCCGTGTACCCGAGGTCGTCCTGCAAGGCCTCGACTGGGTTCGCGCCCAGGCCGCCCAAGGCCAGTTGCAGACCGAACCAGAGCAGCGGCAGGCAGCAGGCGGCGAAAGCGGCCGGGACCAGCGCCTTCTTCAATAGAACTTCCTCAGGTCCATGCCGGCGTAGAGCGAGGCGACCTCCGGGTAGCCGTTGAACATCAGCGTCTTCCGCCGCAGAAGCTCCCCGATGCGCCGCTCCCTGGATTGGGTCCAGCGCGGATGATCCACCTCGGGGTTCACGTTCGCGTAGAACCCGTACTCGCCTGGCGCATACTGCGACCAGGTGGTGGGCGGCTGCGTTTCTTGGAGGCGGATGCGGACCAGGCTCTTCGCGGACTTGAATCCGTACTTCCAGGGAACGATCAGCCGGATGGGGGCGCCGTCCTGATTGGGCAGCGTCTCGCCGTAGAGCCCGACGGCCAGCAGCGTGAGCGGATGCGTGGCCTCGTCGATGCGCAGCCCCTCCACGTAGGGGAACGGGATCCCCGCGAAGCCCTTCACCCCGGGCATCTGCGGCTGGACCACGGTTTCGAACGCAACGTACTTCGCCCGGCTGGTCGGCTCGTGCTTCTTGAGGAAGTCCGCGAGCGGAAAGCCGTCCCAGGGAACCACCATCGACCACGCTTCCACGCACCGCAGGCGATAGACGCGCTCCTCGACGGGAAAGGCCTTGAGGAGCTCCTCGATGTCCCACTTCCTCGGCTTGCCGACTTCGCCTTCCACGCTCAACGTCCACGGCCGCGTCTGGAGCTTTGCCGCATTCTCGCTGGGATCCGACTTGTCCGTCCCCAGCTCGTAGAAGTTGTTGTACGTGGTGATGTCCTCGAAGGAGTTCTTCTTCTCCTCCGGCAAGGCGAAGGCAGGATTAGCCGTGACGCCTGGGAGCTTCGGACCGTGCTCCACCTTCGCCCGGGCGAAGGCGGGAAGCGAGAGGGCCAACGCGCTGCCCGCGCCCAGCTTCAGGAACTCGCGCCGGCGCAGATAGACCGACCTCGGTGTGACGTCAGACGCCCGCATGCGTGACCTCCACGCCCTTCTACGCGGTCGAGGCGCCGAAGGTTACATGAATCAGGCTTCGGCGGACTCGGCCTTCCGGACGATGGGAGGCACCGGCGCCGGCATTGTCTTGGGCTGCTCCAGGGCCGGAGTTTCCGTGCCGCCCTTCTGCCGGGCGTTCCACCGCTCGCGCGCGGCGCGCTGCTCGTCGGCGGACAGCTCCGCCCGATGCTGGTCGCAGATGAAGCCCGCACGCGGGCCGCGAGACCGATTCGTACAGCCTTCTATGCGGCAGCTCATGTCCAGCGACCGGCGCGGGCGTGGCGACTTTGCCGGGATGCGGACGATGCGCTGAGCGGGCACCGCCGTCGGCAGCTTCCCCTCCGCCTCGAGCCTGCGGTTCCGCTCGAGGATGCCCTTCTGCTCGGCGGCGGAAAGCTTCTTGGAGTGATCCTTGCAGAACCACCGGTTGCGCGGGCCGGCACCAGGCTTGCCGCAGCCCGGTACCGGACAGAGCCGGCCGGAGAGCCGCCCATCCGGGCGTCCACGTGAACCGCTCCCGGCGCCTTGGATGCGCGACAGCGCCAGGGAGACCTGCTCTTCGACGTGCTGGGCAATGGCTGCCGTCAGCTCGCGCGCAAAGCGGTCGATCAGCGAGCGGAAAGAAGCTTCTTGCGTTCGATTGGGCATTGGCGATTTTCCGATTTGGACAATGGCGCGGTCACCGCGCTGCACCGGCGCGTCGGTTCTATCCGGTGGCGCCGGATCAAGCGAGCGAAAAAACGCACTACTTGCCGAACAGGCCTTTGAGCTTGTTCCTCGCCTGTTCCTGGAGCTTCTTTTGCTGCGCCTCCGCCTCCGCCTGCGCTCGCTTCTGCGCGTCCTGCTGGACCTGCTCCGCCTTCTGCTCCGCCGCTTGCTGCGCCCGCCCGGAATCGACTCCCAGCGCGCGCCCCACCAGCGCGGCTCCTCCTTCCTTCATGATCTGATCTACCGCCGGCTTGAGGTCGAGATCCACTACCGACGGGCTCCACGCCGGACCCACCAGCCTGAGCTTCACCGGGATGGGATTGGCCGGCTTTACCTTGCCGCCGGTGATCGCCGCGATCACGCTGGGCGAGAGCGCGACCGTGCCGGGCAGGTCGAGGGTGCCGTCGACGCGCAGTCCTCCGCTGAAGGTCATCTCCGCCTCCGGGCGCGAAACCTTGAGGGGCTCCTTCAGCCGGGCGACGCCCTTCTCGATGGTGACGCCGAAGGGAAGATCCTTGCCGAGACTGGTCTTGCCTCCCTCTCCCGTCTTGCCTGCGAGCCCGAAGGGAAGCGCCTTCGCCAGCGGACCGGTCACCGACGCGACGATGTCCTTTCCCAGGAAGGCGCCGTCGAGCACGTGCCCTTCCAGGACGCCTGCGAGCGTCTTCTCGAGGTCGCCGGCGCCCCGGATATCGATCCCTCCGTTGAACTTGCCGGTCAGGATCTTGTGCGTGCCGCTCAGCGCGAGCAGGCTCTCCACTCCCACGCTCTCGAGCTTCGTCACCAGGTGGAACGGCTCCTCCGGGTGCGCGAGCTTCATCTCCGTCCCGCCGGCGTTCACGGTCCCGCCGAAGGCCTTGAGCTGCGCAGTGGTGATTCGGACGTGGTCCTCCTGCACGATCACGTCGGCGACGATGTCCGTCAGGGTCTGCTTCTTCAGCGTCAGCCGCGCGATCTGCACCTTGGCGTGACCGGAGAGCCCGCGGAAGGTCGCCGGATCGAGAGGCTTCTTCTCCTGCTTCTTCGTGGACGGGAGCAGCATCCGATCCAGATCGAGATGCGACGAGGCGAGCTGCAGGCCGAACAGCTTGGTCGCCTTCGTGCCCGCGCCCTTCGTCTCGAAGAACCCGTGTCCCTGCAGCTCGTCGCCAAGGACGTGCGCCTTGACGTCCACGAGCTCCAGGCGCTGCTGGGGATTGGTGCTCGACTTGTTCGCCGTTCGACTTCCCTCGACGGCCAGGTCCAGCCGCTCGCCGGGCTTCTTGTTCAGGGACTCGCCCTGGCGCAGATCGGCCCCGGCGAGATCGACCATCGCGTCGAACCGCAGCGGGCCGCCGCCGGCCGCCGCGCCTTTCGCGTGCGCAACCAGCGTCATGGGTGCGCCCGCCGCCTTGGTCATCTGCTCGGGAACCTCGACCTTCACCGGGGTGAGATCCACGCGCAATTCCAGGGCCTGCGCCGCCTGCGTTCCGCTTCCCCGGAGGGTCAACCCGATCGGTCCGGACAGCCTGTTGCCGATTGACCTGCGCAAGGGCGGGTAGTACGCGGAGAGCTTCGCCGGATCCAGGTCGTGCGAGACGACCTCCAGCCCCTCGATCCGCGGAGATGGAGAGTTCAGCCCCTTCGCGCTGCCCTTGCCCGTGATTCCCGCGGGCCCGAGGTCGAGCTGCAGCTTGTCGATGCGCACGTCCCCCGCGACCGCGTCGCCCTTGACGTCCGTGTCGAGGACAACGTCCAGCTTCTTGCCGCCCTCCGCTCCAGCAAAGCTCAGCCCGGCCAGCTTGACCGCTCCTTTCACGGTGGTCGGTCCACTGCCGCCGGGCACGGCCGCGCCCAGCTGCGCGTCGAAGTCGGCGTCCAGCGTCCCGGATTCGAGGCCGACCTCCTTGCCCACGAAAGGCCCGAGCGGTCCGATGTCGATGGGTGGGTTCACGCGGAGGACCAGGCTGGTGGGCGTGGGGGTCAGGGTCGGAGGCAGCGGCGCCGTCTTGACGCGCAGGTCAAGGTTCTGCCCGTCCGCGAGCACCGCGGCCTTCAGGGCGATCTCCAGCGGTTTGCCGGACCGCAGGTCGTTCACGGTCAGGTCCAGGTGCTGGATGGCCACTGGCTTTGCGCCGCGGGTGGCCTTGTCGATGAACGCCACCTTGCCGTCCAGCAAGGCGGCGTGGTCGATCTGCAAGTAGGAAAGATCGGACGGCTTCTCGTCCTTGGGCTTCTGCTCGGCCTTCTCCGAGAGCTTCTGCTGGAACTTCTCCAGATTGGTCGTACCGTCCGGGAACCGGACCAGGTTGACCGTCAGGCCCTCCGCTTCCGCCGAGCGGACCCGGACGCTCTTTCCGCCGGAGAAGATGGCGCGGAGCAGGGCCACCTTCACCTCGACACGCTTGAGGTCGACGAGCGGCACGTCCTCGCCGGGCGCGGCACCGATCTGGACGTCGGAGACGCGGGCGCCCAGCCCGGTGAGGAACTTCGTCGAGACGCCGCCGATCTGGACCGGCCTTCCCCACTCCTGCGAGAGCTTCTGCGCCTCCTCCCGGGCCTTGGAGGTGAGGATTCCGTCGAGCACGAAGGAAAGGACGACGAGCACCGCGACGACGATCGCGGCCGCAATGCCGAGGATCTTCTGCCAGCGTTTCATACGGCTGCAACCTAGGACACGGCGACCGACCTGTCAGCCCGCCGCGGCCGGGTTGCACGCCAGTCGACGCCCGCCTGCGAGCTGGCCGCAGGCGCCGCGGATCTCCTGTCCGTGAGGCAGGCGGAGGAGCGTCCGGATGCCGCGATCCAGCAGGCGCTTCTGGAAGGCGCGGCACCGCTCGAGGGGCGGAGCGCGCTGCTCGGGAACCGGCCCGGGGTTGAGCGGGATCAGGTTCACGCGAACGTCGAGGCCCTCGCAGAACCGGGCCAGCGCGTCGGCGTCCGCCTGATCATCGTTGACACCGTCGATCAAGGTCCACTGCAACAGCACAGTGCGGGGGGCCCGCTCGAGCGCTGCGCGCAGCTCGCCGAGGCTCCATTTGCGGGCCACCGGGAGCAGCGCCAGCCGCCGCGCCGGATCGAGCGCATGCAGCGAGACGGCGACCTGCGCCTTGGTGCCCGCGTACAGCTCTTCCATTCGCGGCACGATCCCCACCGTGCTCACCGTGATGCGGCGCTCCGGGACCGCGAACCCAGCGGGCTCGCGAAGGACGGCGATCGCCTGCAACACCTCCTCGAGGTTGTCGAGCGGCTCGCCCATTCCCATGAAGACCACGTTCGCCGGGCGCGCTCCCAGGTGGCGCGCCGCGAGCGCATATTGGGCCACGATCTCGGCGGCCCGGAGGTTCCGTTTCAAGCCGATCCGGCCGGTCTCGCAGAACACGCATCCGCGCGCGCAGCCCACCTGGGACGACACGCACACGGTCCAGCGTTCTCGCGAACGGAGATCGGAAGCGGGCTGGTGGATCAGCACCGTTTCCACCACCGCGCCGTCGCAGAGATGGACCGCGAAGCGCACGGTGCCATCGGGATCCGGAACGACGTCGGCGGGCGGGAGGTCCAGGGCGAAGGGCGCCTCGGCCAGCAAGGCGCGCGCGGGCGGCCCCGGCAGCGGACGCCCCGCTGCCCGCGCGAGCAGGAAGCGCGCCAGGACGTGCGCTCCACCAGCGCTGGCGCCGCGGGAACGCGCCCACTGCTCGAGCGCATCCCCCGTCATCCCGAAAAGGTCCACGCCCTGGTTGTAACCCAGTCGCGGACGCTTGACGCTCGCGCGCCTCACCGCCTGCGCAGCGGGCGATAGATGCCGCTCTCGCTCCAGGTCGGCACATCGGTCGGCCGCCGTTCCCAATAGTTCACTACCAGTGTGACCCGTAGCCGGCCCGCAGGGCCGGGAAAGCGCGGGCCGGGTGTTCTGCCACGGGCGTCGAGCACGCCGTGCAGCAGGTTCCCAGCGAAGACCGCGTACCGGTTCCGGCGTGGCGCGATCGTCTCCAGCCGCGTGGCGGCCCCCCTCCCGGGGACCTGGTCCGTCACGGCGAGTTGCCCTCCTCGCACCGGGTTGAAGAAGAACACGCTGGAGAGGCGGGGATGCCGCCGCCGGCGTCCTTTCACGTCCTGATCGAAGTGAAACTCGAGTGGGATGCGCGTGGTGTGCGACCTCCCGATCCACCACTCGGCGCCCGCGCAGCCGCGGGGCCTCGCGAGCTTCCAGAGGGCCAGGACGGCCTCCTCCAGCGCGTGCGCCGGGGCCACTTCCCGGGGCAGCCAGAAGGTCGTGAAGTAGCTGGATCGCAGCCGCTCGCGACCCAGGCGCGTGATGGCGGCACGAGCTCGCCGGACCAGCGCGTCGGGCAGCGCCGCGTCGATCACGCGCACCAGTGCTTGTGATCGCCCGCCACGCTGTGTCAGATCGGCCGCACCAATGTCGAATTCCGATTGGTCCATCGAGCGATCGCTGCAGCTCTACAACATTCCGGGCTGGGGCGCCGGGTACTTCAGCATCAACCCCAAGGGCCACCTGACGGTCCACCCGTTCGGTCAGCCGGGTCCCGTGATCGATCTGATGGACGTGGTGGACGACATCCGGGAGCGGAAGCTGGGGT
>WNFR01006751.1_pt1 | contig 11727 bp, 14 predicted proteins | sample 5400221 | NCBI WGS metagenome assembly WNFR01 (sample SAMN13153357, study PRJNA577476) | soil metagenome | isolation source: 40 cm soil under Madrone tree | place: USA:California | collected 2016-06-14 | reverse complement strand
ATGGGTTGCGTACGAGCGCCGCGACGGAGAATTTATCTTTCTTTCGCGGCCCTTCACAACGAGAGCGCAGGCTGAAAAGGAACGCGACAAACTGAAGGGGACGTTCACGTACAAGGTCTCACTTGGCGTGGGGGCTGTGGCTAAGAAATAACGGCCTTCTTTTCAATCCGCACCTTCAGAGCGTCAAGCTCGTGCTTGGTCATGCCTTGCAGGGCCATCGCCGTGGCCAGGTACAAAGCGGGAACGTGCTTGATCTTGCTGCCGTGTTCTACCTTGCGACGGAGCTTCTCTACTTCTGGATCAGCGCTCACTTTCAAGAACACTTTATACGCATCGGGGATGGGCAGTGTCTTCTCAATCAGGCCATGCTTAACCAGGATGCGATGATAGGAAGGTACTGCCAACGTAGATGGGATCGGCGGAGTGGGTTTGCTTTGTCTTGGGTGTTTCATTGCACTATGCTGACACGTATTCTCATTGGGGTCATTGGCCGTTGTGGACCTTCAAATCTCAATTCGGGAATCCGGCGATGTCGCTATTCTGGACCTTCAGGGAAGGGCGACGATTGGCGCTGACAGCGATCTTCTCATCAGCCATCTACAAAGACTGATCGCCAGCGGGGTGCGGAAGCTCTTGCTGAACCTGGCCGACCTGACACAGTTGGATAGTTCGGGCATCAGCGCCATCACCAAGACGTATGTTTCCCTTGGCCGTCAGGGCGGTAGCCTGAAATTGCTCCGTCCGTGTGGTCGGGTGCGGGCTGTGCTGCGAGTGGTCCGCTTGCCAGATATTATTCCCACCTTTGAGGATGAGGCCCAGGCGCTGGCCAGCTTCCGACCGGAGGGTTACTCTGCTAGGCCCTAAGGGTCGTGTGACCTACCCGATCCGCCCGTTCAGTTCCGGCTTTGCCGTAGATACAATTCCAGTGCGGCTTCTCGGTCAAAATACCGCACCACCGCTCTGCACTGTTCGCACTTATCTTCGCGGATGTGCCGTAGCATCTGGTCGAAGGGCACTCGTCCCCATTTGCGTTTTGCAGGGTCTCGGTTCTGGCCAAGCGCTCATCGGAACCCGATGCGAACTTCCCCTTACTTCTCCTCTAGGCCGCCGATACGTAACGTTAATTGTAAAGGTGCCTTCTCTCCGTTCGGCACAAAGATGACCGCAGAATTCCGATCTTTTACGTTGGTCTTGTGCTTTTTCATATCCAAATAGGCCATCCCGACGACCACTGTGTAATCCTGCCCGACTTGCAACTTATCAACTCGGCTCTCGTCTGACTTGAATTGATAAACTAAACCGTTGGCTTCTCCGACCACCAACGTGAAAACCAATTTTATTCCGGCGAACTTCTCGCGCTTTTCAGCATCCGTCGTATCCGCAGAACTCGCGTCTCTTACTTTCTTTACGTGAAGAGTGATTACTTTAGCATTCGTCTTGGGCGCGTTGTCGGCTGCAACCTGCGCGATGTATTTCTGGTCTTGTTCCGAAAGACCTTGCGCCTCGGCTGCCTTCTGGCACAGAAGGAGTGCTACTATCCCCATTCCCACTTGAGCAAGAATTCTATTCGCCTTCATTCAAACGTTCTCCCTCGCCTGAAATGTTTAGCCGTATGTTCACAGGCCACAAGAATTAGCGTTACGGAAAGACGGTTCACTTGATATTCCACGACACACCGAAGTTCAGATCGTCCTCGAAGCCGTTTGTGTACAGCAATTTTTTGAAGCCGAGCATCTGCATGTTTTCAAAGAGGTCGCTATTTTGCTGAATAGCGTTTTGCCGGACGCGGCCAGCTAAAGTATCTTTTATTACGAGCGTCTTGGATTGCGGCCCCATCGTGTAGGTCTCGGATTCGATGCCTTGAGTGAGTAACTGTTGGTCAAGAATCTTTGCGTATCCTTTACGAAGCGCGATCATCTCGGCGGGTGTTTTCGGCTTGGGTTTTGGCGCTGGCGCGGTGGTGCTCACTGGTGTTGCGGGTGAGGCTGCGCTGGATGTGCTGGAGACGCTCGGCGTATCAGAATGTGAGGCGATGATTCCCACAAGGACCATCAAGCCTAAGAATGCCGCGCACACCCAAGCAACGAATTTGGTAAACGCTCCGGTAAATCGATGGCCGCACTTCGGGCACGCCTTTGCGTTGTCCGCGACCTGATTACCGCATTTGCAATTCCGCATCGTGGTTTCCTCCGCGTATTTCCAACGTAGTGTTTCCGGGTCCATGCGAAGTTGGGCGGGGATGCAAGGGAGGGTCAACCCCTCCCAAGCCCCAGTTGATTTTGCCCGTGTCCCTTTTTACTTGCCTGTGTGCTGTAGCCAATTCTTCAGGTGCTTGGCACACGCTTCGGCACTGGACTGGAAGTTGCTGGACCCACCTTTCTTCACGTTGTAGGCCCACACAATGGCTTTGGTCTTTGCATCGATCAATGACACGCTCGCCGTTTGCGATCCCTCGATGCCTGCGCAGTACGCAAATAGGCAACGGGCGATTTTGCCCCCGGCAGTTTCGGGTTTCTGCTGCACAGGAGCCGGACTCAGGATGTAATCAGCCGCCTCCGGTGCAACAACGATTTGAGCGGGAACACTCTTCTTGGTGAAAGCGCCCGCAAGGTAAGTCTCAAATCCATTTTGTGGCGCGATGTAGATTTTTGGATTGGAAATTTGCGCGTGACCAAATGGAGCGAATGCGAGTGCAGCGATACAGAACAGGGCCGCGTCTGCGATTAGTTTCTTCATGGACACCCTCCGTGGTGCCCGTCCAGAATCCGAATTTTGATAGAGAATCCACAATGATACCCTTATCTAACCCATTACTGACTGTTGCGCACGCACAACGCACGAGCGTTCCCCTACTGCACCGTCAGGGTCACGGTGGCGGAATGCTGAAGCTGATTGGACGTTCCCGTTACGGTGATTGTGTACGTTCCGGTTGGCGTGCCCGGATTCTTCGGCCCACCACCGCCACCCCCGCATCCGGCAATCACAACGGCGCAGATGATAGCGGCAAACAAGTACGCAAGCCGAAGTCTGTTCGACTGCCGAATCATCGCAACCAGTAGAACGAGCAACAGGCACAACAACGATAGCGGCCACGCGGGTCCACGGGGGTGCGGGATCGGTACAAACAATGATGGCGCTGTCGTTGTAATCGTCAAGGTAGAAGTACCCGAGGGTGTCACGCTTGGCGTTGACAAGGAACAGGACGCAAGCGACGGAGCGCCAGAGCAAGCCAGCGAGACTGGATTACCGAACGCTCCAAATTGCGAGCCTACTGACATGGTGTAAGTCGCCGATTGACCTGCCTTCACGGTTGCGGTCGATTGTTGCGCTGCAACGGTAAAGTCGGTAACGGCGATATGGACGGTGCCTGACGCTGTTACGCCTCCGTTGCTCACCGTGAGGATTTGACTGTTATTCCCAATTGGGCACATCAGACTCGCACTGGACCCTGCCGCTGTTCCGCAACTCCCCGACCAATTCAGGGTCACCGGGCAACTGTCAGGATCGCTTGCCGATCCGGTCAAACTTACGGCTACTCCGTTTGGACCTATCCCGGTAATTGTCTGGTCTGACCCGGCCTTCACGGTTGGCAGCATGGCCGTAATCGCCGCGAGTGCGTTCACAAGTCCGAAGCCCTCGATATTGTTGGGAACTGACAGCGACACGCCCGGCAACGGTACAGCGGCGCTCGTGATGAAATTCCGAAGGTTGGCGCGGGCGGTGGCGGGTTTGTTCACGGTTGAACTGGATAGCAAACAAGGCGCGGCCTGTAACGCGAGAGCGGCAATCGCTGCAACGTGCGGAGCCGCAGCGGATGTGCCAGCGAAATAGCACGGCGTTTGCCCGATAACACAGTTGCCCGTGGAGCTTGTGTTCGTTCCATTCATCCCAAATCCACCCGCTCCGGTGACAAGCACGTCATCAGCCGCAGTTACATCCGGCTTCATGCGAGCAGCGGCTTGCGGAGTGGCTTCCGTAGGTCCTTGGCCACTGTAGGTTTCCACGGACCCGCCGCAGACTCCCGATCCCGAGCACTGCGTTTGATCGATTGCGCCCACGGAAACCACGCTCACGGGTGAACCGCCCGCATCTGCTTGAGCGGGCACACTTCCCGAGGGCGTGTAAAAGTTCATGTTCTGAGAATTTCCGGTCGCAGAGTTGATAATAAACATGTCGAAATTCCGCGCTGCCGCTGCGTTGACCGAGCTCTGAATGACAATTCCGACCTGTTGCATGGCTCCGCTGCTGTTGGTGTAGGACAAGGCTTCAATTGGAGGCTGCGTGCCCGTCTGAGGATTTACGCTGCATCGCAATGGGGTTGTGAGCGTATTGGACTGTATCAAGTAGAGGAAGAGATCGTAATCGTTGGTGGAAGCGGAAAAGGGATCGTCCCACGCAAGAATGACTGTCAACGTGGCTCCGTTTGGTACCTGAAGGAAATTCGCATTGCTTGGCCCAAAGGTCGTTGCGTCTTTTGTATTGGTCGTGCCTTGGAAAAGTTGCACATTCCCTGCGCCGGAAAGCCCGCCTTGTGACGCAGGACACGCAAGAGTGAGGTTCGTCCCCGAATTGGTCCACGGCTCTCCCCAATGATCGAACGCTTGGTTGGCAACGGCTGTGAAGTATCCCCGTATAGGATTGCTGTCGGTGTTCAAATCGGTAGCTGTGTTTGTCGAGACGGGGCTGGTGCCGTCAAACGGAAGGCTGCTGAGAAAACTCACGTCGTCCACTACTACATCGGTGTTTGCTGCCAAATAATTGACGGCCTGCTGAAAGGACATGGTAGTTCCGTCAGCCGCGTTCGCAAAGTAAAGCTGCGCGCCGGGTGCGAGATCGTGAACGATTTCGAGCATGGCAGTGCCTTCGGCATTGACGCCAAGCGGACCATCGGGTTGAAGGTGGTCCTCCAGGTCTGGAGCAGACGATGGGAACGATTGGGCGATGATGCCGCCAGTTACAGAAATGAGTATCCCGCTGGCATTGCGTGTACCAGCCGCGCTTGGAAGATCGCCGGAATTGATTGGGCTTGGTATGGCGGTAGTCGGGCCGCAGGTCGTGCATCCCGTGGCGAATACGCCGCCGATGCCACCCGAAATGACGCCGACCTTCACGCCCTTTCCATCAATGCCGAACATCGAGCGGGCCACGTCTGCTTTCAAGATGCCATCGCCCTGTGTCGTGACTAACCCCGTACTGTGGATTCCATAGTCCGGCAACCGGATGTAGCGCACAAACGGCAGCGCGGCAACTTGGTCAATCATGGCAAGCGGCAATAGGGCCTGCACTGTCGGAACTGCCGTCAATACTTCTCCCTTCGTCGTATCGGGCTTGGGCCGACCGATGATCTGTGCCTTTACCCCGAGCGCCTCTAAGCTCTTCAGGTTGGCAGGCGTGACCTCGCTGACCTCAATGTAGACTTGAACCTCCGCATCCTTCGTAATGCGCATCTGTCCCGCGCGAACTGCGTCACGGATAGGCTTGGGCAGCGTTTCAACATCAAAGCGCAGTGGCGCTTCGATTTTTTCTCCGGGCGTAGGCGGCTGAACGCGCTGCGGAACTGCCCGCCGCAAGTCGGCAACGTGCGTGCTTAATTTCGGATGCTTGTGCTTTGGGCCTGCAAAACTTGCTTCGGTACGGGCGGGATCATCTTGACCGACCTGACCGAACACGGGGGTCGCTACGAGGAGCGCGAGGGTGAGCGCGATCTTGTTCATTTGAGGGTTCGCCTCCGTCGTTCACGGTATGGCATGGCCCTACAAGGCGTCCATAGATCGGCAATGGCCTTGTCCTCAAATAGTTACTTTATTTGTATGTGCGCTGAGAAGAACCTACTTTGATAGTTGGCGGGCTACGTCCCTTTAACGGTTCCAACGGGCCATTAGCTGTCGGGCGGCATTCTCCAAATCCGCCGCGCGCTCATCATTCCCGTGGTCTCTCGCGGATGCCGACAAAGAAAACCATCGCGTTTGCGGCCAGTGCGGGTCACTAACGCTGTTCACGCTGGCAGATCACTCTGGCTTTTCGGTGAATTTATCCAGTTCGCCTATCATCCTGAGCAAGCGGACTTTGTTTTTCTGATTTTGCCAATCGTGAAGTGCTTTCCTCACCTTCTCCATATCGAAATCGGGTTGCCACTTGGCAGCGCCTACTTGGACCAACTTATCTGCCATAACCAGAGCTTCTCTTTCCACGGTCAACTTAGGAGTCTCCTCATTACGGCCCGGATTTAGGGTGTGGGACAGCAGGGAAAAGTCCTCCAAGCCCTTCGCTATGCCTACCGGATAGCCCTTATCCGTGGACTCCAGAAACATCCAAGCCATGTCATTCAGAACCTTGGCATAGGATCGACGGTATTCAAGCTCAATCAAATCCTTTACCTGCTTTCTGACATCGAACACGCCCAAACCGAAACGATAAGCGCAGCGATGGCAATGACAGTACCGACTATGGAGACGACCAGTGAGAGCAGTTCCATTTGCTTACTTCACTTCGATGCAGAGCGGGATGTTCTTACGGGCGTCCATGTCAGCAAGCAAATGGTCTATCGGATTGGCGTCTTTGTTGTAACCAGGTTGTGCGGTCCAGCAACGCTGTCCAGTGTGCGTGTCAAAGGCAAGAGACCCCGCCGAGTTGCTTATCAGTTGGAATCTGTTGGCCTGCCTTAATCCCATCCAATACCCGCCAATAAATCCAAGAATTACGAGGACAATTCCGATAGCGGCGTACTTGATTTGCGCGGTCATGTTTGGCTCCTCGCCGCTGTCTCTTGAATCTGTTGAGGGAACTTCTTGTGTGCAGCTTTCTTGGATGCAGGAATTCCGATAACCCCAAAGACGATGATCCATAGCCCGAGATTCACGATGGGCGGCTGCTGCTTACTCCAATTCAGCCACACTCCGATTGAGAGCGTTAGCAGGAAGTAGAAGCCGAGCCATGCCAAGAAGTACCACGTCCGCTTTTTCATGCCCTCACCCTCCTTTGCTTGCTCTTCGTATAATCCAAGGCGTACATCCCCAAACGACAAATGCTCCGTAAACGGGCACTCCCCCTGCATGGAGGGAGTCCAGAATCCACCCGACGAGTAGAAATGAAGCGAGAAATAGATAAGTGTTGATAACCTGTCGAACGTCGGGATGCGATTCGGAGAGAACAAGGTATGTGCGAGACCAACCCGGCAGAACGGTCCTACCGGGACCAGCGTACTTCACACGCAGGCTCTTCAGTGGAATCAGCGGAATCCAAAAGAAAACAATCCACTTCGTCGTTAAGAATGAACCATCAGCCCCAAATTGGCGTTTGCCGTAAATCTTTGTGCCGAAGCCATTGAAAGTTTGAGCCAGCGGCTTCTGCTGTGCGGCGACAAGGTCATTCCTACGAACATCGTCTGCGTACTCCGCTACGTCCAATGTTCCCAACTTCCGCTGCGCAAGCTCACCGTTTAGTGCGCTTCTTGCCTCTGGGAGCAGGTCTCCGGAGCCTTGTGCAAGATTCAATAGTTGGTCATCAGACATCGCGGAATAGGTTAGTCGTGTAGTGCTCCCCGCTAATTTAGACGGTCAGGGCCTCGTTTTTTAGTACACCTGCGAAAGCCAAGAAAGCCTCATGCGGAGTGCGATTTTGGACTCCGCGGTGAGGCCGGTCGTGATTGTACTCCTCGATCCAACGAGCGATCGAGGCTCGCGCTTCTTCCAAGCTGCGATACTCCGCCGTCCAGACTTCCTCCTCTTTCAAGCTGCGATGGAACCGCTCGATGTAGCTGTTGCCCTCCGGGTGATGATACGCCGTCCGCCGGTGCGTAACGCCGAGCCGCCCGAGCGTTTCCAGGAAGCGGGAAGAAGTGAACTGTGTCCCATTGTCGGTGGTCAGCGTCAAGCGAGCCTCGCGGCTGCCCTCGGGCAGCCGTTCGAGCACCGCCTGCTCCACCGCTGCCAGCGCGTCTTCGGTCCGGCAGCGATGGGAGAGATTCCATCCCACGATCTCCCGCGTACAGCAGTCGATCACACACACCAGGTACGCCCAGCCCACGGCAGGACCCGCCCAGATCTTGGTCATGTCCGATTGCCAGATCTGATTCGGCTCGGCTGCTTCCACGCGGCCCCACTCTTTCTTCCGTCGTGCGCGCAGACGACGCGAGTGCACCAGCAACCCACGTTCACGCATCACCCGTAACACCCGCTTGCGATTCACGGGCAGCCCTTTCTTACGCTGCAGCCACCACGCCACTCGCCGATAGCCGTAGGCCAACTTCTCTCCGCACGCCATCACGATCTGCTCATCGTAGCTGCGGTCCGCCCGGCTGCCTCGTGGCCGCTTTCGGTAGTACAGACTCGACCGGCTGATGGCCAACGTCGCCGCCACCAGCGTGGCCGTGTAGCCCTCGGTCACCATCTCTCGCGCCTGGGAGTGAACCGCACCACAGCTCACTCCCCCACGACGTTTTTTAGGATTTCGATCTCCAGTGCCTTCCGCCCCAGCGTTCGTTCCAACTGCCGGATGCGATGATCCTTCTCGGTTTCCGCCGCGGCAGCGCTTCTCCCCCCAAGCGCTGCCTTCGCTCCCTGTTCCGCTTCATCCTTCCAGCGATAGAACAGATTCGGAGCGATCCCGTGACGCCGACACGTCTCCGAGACATTCCCGCTCTTGATGCCTTCCTGCACGATCTGCCACTTCTCTTCCGGGGATCGATCTACGCGTGGTTTCCTGCCCATGTTGCCTCCTGTTTTGGAGGCCCTGATTCTACCTAGATGAGGTGTCCAGTTTTAGCGGGGAGCACTACAATTTGGCCAACAACACAGCGGAAATATACTTTAAGTAGTCGCCCGTGAGTGAGTCCACCCTGTTCGAAAATAAGCTGCTCTCTCATGATCTTCCCGCCGACACGGTTGTCGACGGCGAAGTTGTAGCTCTGGACGAATCCGGGAGGCCGGATTTTCACCGCCTCCAGCACTTCACAGCCGAAGCTTCGCGAATTAACTACTTTGTAGTAGCTTGTGCAAAAGTTGTGCGACAGGATTCTGGAAGGCGGAGCGTGACAAACGCGCTCCGCTCCCATTGTCCGATGTCCCGGCAGAGTTCAGTGCTCAGTGGTGACCGACTCATGCGAGCCGGTCGGAAAATAACACGAACCGCGCGGAGAACAATGCCAATCCGCCCAACTACGTTCATCCGAACGATTTGCCAAAACCGAACCGGCCGGATCGACCGCCGAGCGCAGGAAATCCAAAGACCGACCAGAAACACCAAAAGAACAAGAAAAGATGTGCCAGAGACAAGACCGGGAGCGACAGAAGCTACAACAAAAACAAGACCAGGAGCATCAGCGGGTGGCAGCAGAGGGCGGATGACGCGAGAAGACAGCAGATGGAACAGCGGCATCAGCAATAGACGCAGCAAATGCAGCAAAAACATGAGCAGTAGCAACAGAGAATGGAGCAGCGTCAGCCGCCGCCTCCACATCCAAATGAAAAGAGACCGCCGAACGAGAGACCATAAAAGTCATTTGGGGACACAAGACGTTCAGTGGCTGAGCTTTCCGGCCCTGAATTCTGCTCTTGCCGCGCGAACTTCCTTGGTCTGCGGAAACGATCCAATGGTCGTCGTCCGGAGAAGGGGCAACTTGAGATTCTGTTCCTGTAACTTTCTGCGCTGCGGATATGGACTTGCGCGTCGAGTCCTCTGTTCGCCGACACTGCTCGTGGGGCTTTAATCTTTGAGATCGTGAATCCTGGACGAAGCTCGCTTCTTTTTCCATCACGCTCCGGTTTTGCTCGATGGCTTTCCGGGCCGCGTCGCCCCCGAGAACTGCACGCTCCAAAATGCAAGCTTCTTGCAACTTTTGCTTCGGAAATGCAAGCCAGTCTCGCAGTTCGTTATCGATATGGTTTTCATCATCCAAATCCAAACGCTTTACAAGGAGGCTGTCAGTGCAAAACCAAAGTATTGATGCGCTTCGGCACTTCTCCCGCAGGAATGACGGCTATGGATTTGAGCGAGTTTGTGTCTATCGCAGAAACTGAACGAGCAGCGGAATTCGAAACGTAAACTGTCCTACTGTCCGGCGTGAAAGTGATCCATTCCGGAACCGCTCCGGTGGGTGGATGGCTGAACGGATGAACGAGCGGCAGCGCGGAGTGGCCGATTAACTTGAGATCGGGAAGTGAGTACTCAAAGACCGCGTTCGCAATTGTGCTGTTAACCCACAGGGATTTGCCGTCCGGCGCGACGCCTATGCCGTGCGACGGAGTGCCGGTTCGCTCCTCAAGGATTCCAAACCCACCGGGCTGGTCGGGCAAGGCGATGCGACCCACTTCGGCTCGCTTGGCGAAGTCTACGACGGCGAATCCGTGAAACCCCGAGAGCTGAACGAAAATGCGGCGAGTTGATCCATCGGGATTTGTTTCAAAAGCCAAGGGACGAACGCCGCGGTCGAATTCGAGCTCCCATGCGATTTGGTCTGTCGCAAGGTCAATGATTGTGACCGATTTGGACTCGATCGAACCCACCACCGCGTAGTTGCTGTCCGGAGTGACGTAAATGTTGTGGACGCTGCGATTCACGGGGATGGTCTTCACGCGGCTGAGGGAAGTTGTGTCAATTACGTCGACGGCGCCGGGCAGGGTGCGGATACCAACCAATACGCGGCGGCCGTCCTTTGTGATGGCGATGTTGTTTGGCCGGGCGCTGAGCTCTATTTTGTTTGTTACTTGTCCGCTCGCGCGATCCACAACATCGAGCACACTTTCCGATTCGTTGCTTACATAGACACGCGTGCCGTCGGGCGAAAAGTTGATTCCGTGGGGCAGTTCGATACCGCGGATGACCTGCACCACTTGGTTCGTCGCGGCGTCGACAACATCGATCGTGTCTGCGGCGCTGTTTGTAATATAGATGAGGGAAAATGTCGTTGGTGCAGGCTGGGAAGCCGCTCGGAGGCCACGCACCCAATCAGCCAGGGTTAGCCAATCGGGATCGTTCTGCGACGAAAACTGCCAGCCACCCGAATGGAATGGATCACCACCAGCACTTGGCGCGAGAGGATGGAGCAATAAAGGACTGGAACCCGGCTCACCTGGAACCACTAGTTGCAGCACGCTTTGGAAGTTTTGGCGGGATTGCTCTTCGGTCCAATCTGCTGCCCCGGACGACAGTTTTTGAAGACGGAAAATTCTGTTTGATTCCGAGTGGCAACCAAAGCACCGGGCGTGGCCGGGCCGCTTCTTTAGGAAAATAGGCTGAACATCGGATCGGAAGGACTGAAAGTTCAGAGCCTGGGGTGTTGACGTGGATCTTGCTTGATCTGGAGGGGACGTCGCTGTTTGACCTTGCGCTGCTGTTGGTCCTTGCGACATGGCGTAGTCGCTCGTGACAAGAACTGCGGACGCTAGCAACAGCCTCGCGGTTGACCATCGCACTCGCACAGTTCGGACACTCCTTTTCCCCACCCTCAACCTGGGTAACACGAGCACCCCGGAGCCGTTTTCAAGTGCAGCGGAGCTGCGCTTGCGTGCGCTAAAAGACGAACTTGATGGCGAACTGGATCTGCCGCTCGGGGACGGTGGTCCGGAGCAACACGCCAGCGGTCCCACCGGGATTGCTTGGCGATGGCGCTAGGGATGTTCCGCTGCCATCGAAGATGTCGGTATTGAGGTCACCCGGTCCTGGAGGGGCAAAGTTGGGATGATTGAGAATATTAAACATCTCGACGCGGAACTGGACGTTGAAATTCTC
>WNFR01006750.1_pt1 | contig 11727 bp, 10 predicted proteins | sample 5400221 | NCBI WGS metagenome assembly WNFR01 (sample SAMN13153357, study PRJNA577476) | soil metagenome | isolation source: 40 cm soil under Madrone tree | place: USA:California | collected 2016-06-14 | reverse complement strand
CGACATCGATGACGAGGAGCTGAGGCGGGCGCCGTCATTCCGCGCGGACAAGGATTTCGACCGGGGCGATCGCTCGCAAGAAGCGGAGTTGCATCGTTATTACGGAATACCGCCGTACTGGGGCGGTTTCTGATCGTCGTTTTAGACATTGCGTAAAGCGCGGCAAATGCCGCAGGCGGCGCGTCGTGCGCGCGCGTGATTGCGCCGGCCCAGAACCTGCCACGTCACCTATTCGAAAATGCATTGCTGTAGTTGGAACGGCGGACGTATTGGCGTGTTTTCTCCTCACAATTTTCCTATCAGGGAGAAGCCCTATGTTCGCGAAATATATGACAGCCGGTTTGGTTGGTTCCGCGTTGCTGGCGACCGTCGCGTTTGCACAAAGCCCGACGGCAACCACCGACCGCGCCAACATGGCGCCGGCGGCGGCATCCGATTCGTCATTCCAGGGCACCTGGCGCGCGTCGAAAATCGTCGGCCTCAGCGTCTACAATGACAACAATGAAAGTCTCGGCTCGATCAACGATCTCCTGACCGACAAGAACGGGAATATCAAGGCGGCGGTGATCGGCGTCGGCGGCTTCCTCGGCGTCGGCGAACATCTTGTCGCCGTCCCCTTCGAGAAGATGAAATTCGTCAACGAGCCTGTTGCTTACACCGGTGCGTCGAATGCACCCGCCAACCGGCCGGCGTCATCGACAACCACGACAGGCGCGGCGAACCCGCCGGCTTCGGCGACGACGTCGAAGCCCAATCCGTGGTACCCGGACCATGCGGTGTTTAACGCGACCAAGGATGAGCTGAAGGCGATGCCCGAGTTCAAATATTCGACCTGAGGCAACGTCTAACTGGAAGTGAGAGCGCGTCCGGGTTCGCCGGGCGCGCTTTCTGCTGTTCGGCTAGCTCAATTCGTCTTGACCAGCGGGCAGCCGCCCTTGTCGAGCGGACGGAACGCTTCGTCGCCAGGCACGGTGGCGATCAGCTTGTAGAGATCCCATTCGCCCTTCGACTCTTCCGGCTTCTTCACCTCGAACAGATACATGTCGTGGACCATGCGGCCGTCGATGCGGATTTTGCCGCCCTTGGCGAAAAAATCGTTGATCGGCGTCGCCCGCATCTGCGCCATCACCTTCGGCGCTTCATCTGACCCGATCGCCTCGATCGCCTTCAGATAATGCATCGTCGCGGAATACAGCCCCGCCTGGATCATGGTGGGCATATGACCGACCTTGTCGAGGAAGCGCTTGGAAAAGGCGCGGGTCTCGTCATTCATGTCCCAGTAGAACGCGTCGGTGACGATCAGGCCCTGCGTCTCCTTGGCGCCGAGCGCGTGCGTGTCGGTGATCTCCTGCAACAGCGCGATCATCTTCTGACCGCCTTTGGTGATGCCGAATTCCGAAGCCTGCTTCAGCGCATTGGTGGTGTCGCCGCCGGCATTGGCGAGCGCCACGACCTTGGCTTTGGAGGCCTGGGCCTGCAGCAGGAACGACGAGAAGTCCGACGAATTGAGCGGATGGCGGACGTTTCCAAGCACCTTGCCGCCGCTCTCCTTGACGACGTTCGCAGCATCGCGTTCGAGCGCCATGCCGAACGCGTAGTCCGCCGTGACGAAGAACCATGTATCCTCGCCGCGCTTGACCATCGCCCGGCCGGCTACGTTGGACAGCGCGTAGGTGTCGTAGGTCCAGTGAACCGTGTTCGGCGAACAGGCAACGCCGGTAAGATCGGAGCTGCCGCCACCGGAATTGATATTGATCTTGTTCTTCTCGCGGGTCAGTGCGGAGACCGGCAGTGCGACCGACGAGGTAGGCACGTCGAAGATCGCGTCGACTTTCTCGTTGTCATACCAGTTACGCGCGATGCCGACGCCGACGTCGGGCTTGTTCTGATGGTCGGCGGAGATCACCTCGACGGGTTTGCCCTTCACCTTGCCGCCGTAATCGGCGACGGCCATCTGGACCGCGGCAAGCGAGCCTTTGCCAGTCGCGTCGGCATAGAGGCTGGACATGTCGGTAAGCACACCAATCTTGACGACGTCGTCGGAAATCTGCGCGTTCGCCACGCCGCCGGACGCGGCGAGAGCGAGGCCGGCCGCGACCACTGCTGCGAGTGACTTCATGGTTTCTTCTCCCTGGCTTTTTTGTTGAGGGCTTCGGTTGAGGCACGTCTTCTATCCGGCCTGGGCGGCGGCTGCAAAGCCGACTTTTTGGGCATGCAGGATCGTTCCACCGCCTCCGGATTACGCCTTTCAGCGGCGATATCGCGATGTTAGGCTCGTCGGCAGCAGGACCACCTGCGTCCTGCCTAATAACGAACGGGAGGACGACATGCCTGAGAGCGTCTACAAAGTTATTGAGCTGATCGGTACCAGCAAGGATTCATGGGAAAAGGCGGCCGCGGCAGCGGTCGAGAGGGCCGGGAAAACTCTCCGGGATCTTCGCGTGGCCGAGGTCGTCAAGCTCGACTTGCAGTTGGATGCCCAGGGCAAGATCGAAGCCTACCGCGCTAAGCTCAACGTCTCGTTCAAATTCGAGGATTAACGAAGCGGTCGGGGCGCGAGGCGGCTTCTTACCTCGTCCCGCTTGCGGGGAGAGGTAAGAAATTCGAGCAGAGCTCCAATTCGGGTGAGGGGGGTCTCCGCGAGAGAGAATGCGCGGAAAGCGCCCCTCACCCCAGCCTTTTAAGACCGAGATTTCCTCGTCTCGACCCCGCGAAGAGCGGGGCGAGGGAGAAGAAGCGAACCTTACAACCCCGGCAGCGCGGTGATGTAAACATTGATCGCGCCCTCGGCTTCCGCGATCACGCGCAGCGTTTTGGAATCGAAGGCGATGTCGGCGAGGCGCAGGCTGGTGATTTCCGCCGCCACCCGCACGCCGTCCTCGTTCTTCTGAAAATCTGATATCGCGGCCGCGATTTTTTTCTGCGCGTTGGTTGCGAACGGTTTGAGGTCGACGGTGGTTTTCTCCGCCAGCGCCTGTTGCAGGTGCGGCATGGCCGCGCGCGCCGCAGCTCCAAGCAGTCCGAACGCCGCCTCCGATTCGACGGCGAGTTCGATGTTGGACAGGCGCAGGGTCTGCTGCGCCTGGTCGAGCACAGGCTTGCCCCAGATATGCACATTGGCTTCGCCGCCGAATCCGAAGAAGCTCTTTTTCTCTTTGGCGTTGACCAAAAGCGAGATCAGTAGCCGGTCCCCCGATGCCGCGACCGTTGCACGCTTCACGGTGACGTCGACCGAGCCCGACCCGTTTTCCGGAAATGTCCGGCCGGCGAACTGCGCCTCTATGACCTTGTTAATGTCGGTGAACGGCATGTCGATCGGCACGGCGACGCTGACGCCTCCCGGCGTAGGGGGCACGATGCTGATGGTTGCGGGAAACGGGCAGTCGGGCTTGGTCTGCACCGAGGTGATGCGGGTCTCCGCCTCGATGCCGAGGGTCAGCGTGACGGCGGAAGCATCGACGCGCGGCTGGGCTGCGATCGCGCGGGTCGGCCGCAGCTCCAGCCAAAGCGGCGGTAGCGACGAGGCGGCGGCGGTGCCTTGCAGCGGAATCGAACGGCAGGCCTTGGTCCATTGTAGCCGCGCGCTCTGCTCGAACGCGGGATCGTTGTGGATACGCGCCTGCAACGTGGTGAGCTGATCGGCGACGGTCTTGTCGATCATCGGCTTGACCTGCGCCGGGACATTGACGCGCGCCCCCGCCACCGAAAGGCTGGTGTCGCCCAAAGTGACCTGCGCTGCCAAATTCGGCTCGATGTGCCAGGCCGCGGCGAGCTTTGGCCGCGCGGTGATCATAACATTGCCTTTGATCTCGGCGCTGGCATTGAGCGCCTTGATGCTGACGCTGCCGATCTGCTTGGCGACATTGCCGCCGAGCAGGCCGCTGAGCGCGTCACCGACCGCCCCCGTCGCCTTTGACGACAGCGAGCCCGTCACATTCAGCGTTCCCGTCAGCGGCGTCGCCAGCGACAACACATCCTGGGCGCCGGTCGCGGTGATCGGACCGCGCGACGCGGTCCAGCCGATGTCGCCGTTTTCCAGAATCTGCGACACCGGATTATCGGCCTTGCCTGCGAAGGTGCGCGGCGCGCCGCGATCGGCGGCGTCGCGAATAGCAGTAAGCGCAATCGCGACCGGCGCAACGATGCTGGAACTGCGCGGGGCCGGCGGCAGCGGCGGCAATTCGACCAGCACCGGCGCACGAACCATGCCGCGCGGCGATAGCCAGTCCATGGTCTTCAAGCTCACGAAAAACGAGACCGCTACCACCGCGATCGCGAGCAGAATCGTTTTGAGACGCACCGCCAGACGCATTTTGTCCCCGGACTGATTTGAGCCGGAAAGTCTACAGGGCGGGTTCCGGAGGCGCCAGAGCGGCGGAGGGGGCACCTTGGTCACTAATAAGAGACGACATGACGCAAGGTCCCCCGCGTGGGCGGGAACGTGTTGGAATTGTTGCCGGTCAGAAACAAAATGGCGCGCAGACCGCGCGATCTCTTTCTGATGATGTTCTAATGATGTTCTTTGGGGGCGCTAGTTAATCAACCCGCGCTTGCCTTCCGCATTGTCGGCGCGGCGGTCCATCGGCCGCACGATCACCTTGGTGCCGACGTTGACCCGCGAATAGAGGTCGGAGACGTCTTCATTGGTGAGGCGGATGCAACCGGACGAAATGTGGGTGCCGATGGTCTCCGGCGCGTTGGTGCCGTGGATGCGATACACCGTGCCGCCGAGATACATCGCGCGGGCACCGAGCGGATTGCCGGGACCGCCGGCCATTTGACGCGGCAGATAGGGCTGGCGCGCGATCATTTCCGGGGGCGGGGTCCAATCCGGCCACTCGGCCTTTTTGGTAACCGACTGTACGCCCGACCAGGTGAAGCCGTCGCGGCCGACACCAATGCCGTAGCGGATCGCCTGACCGCCGCCGAGCACATAATAGAGATAGGTATTGGGCGTATCGATGATGACGGTGCCGGGCGCCTCGCGGGTGGCGTAGCTGACGGTCTGCCGCTTCAGCCGCGCCGGCATTTCGACCACGGTGCCTTGATCCTTTGACGGTGCTGATTGCACCATTGGCGGCGCCGATTGCGGCGCTGGCACCATGATGAAAGGAAACAGCTGCAGCGGCGTGGCCGCGGCGGCGCCGGAAAATGCGATTCCGCCGATCGCCAGCGCGCCAAAGGCGGCGGCACGGCGGGAATTCAGCTTGAATGCATCCAGATTGAACATCGGTCGTCCCCTGTCTGATCGCTGCCGCGCCAGTTCGGCGTGTCGTTGGCACCGTCACTAACGGGGCGCGGTTTCAGGACGTTTGCGTCAAAGGGCCAAAATGGTTTCGTCCGGGCAAAGAAATGTTTCGTCCCGGTGTCACGAGAAACAATCGCGGGCCGGCGACGCACTATTCATTTGCTCGTAGTGAATTAGTGCCTATCGGGCGCGTAGGCGCGCCAGATCGGGTGCGGAGACGCCGATCGTGACGCGTCTGTCGGCAACAGCATGATGAAACTGCTCAAGCGCTAGACCGATGGCTGACAGATCACCTTCCTCGATCGCGCCATCGTCGTAGCAGTCGAGCGTCTCCCGCAAGAGGCCGTCCGCCTCGCATTGCATCGTTGCCAGTTCTTCCGCGGTTTCCGTCTGACGCACCCTGGAAATTAGGTCGAGCAGATGGTCGCGATGCAATGTGTATTGTTCTCTTTCATTCCGTTTCCAATAGTGACGCAACCAGGCGCCCGCGGACCCCAGCCCGGAGAGAAGGAGAATAGCGCCCCATATGTAGTCGCTGTATTTCTCGAGGAAGGTGCGTTCGGTGCCATCGATGAAGGCCGCCGCTCCCGGATGTGCCGGCAGGGCGGCATCCTTGTCGGTGTCAGGTTTCTCGATTTTTGCGGCGCTGGGCAATTCCCTGGCGAGTTGAGGTCGAACGGCAAACAGTTGCCGAACGAATGCGCCGACCGCCGTGTCGGACAGGGACTTTGATGCGATGATCAGGTGGTTGACGCTGACCGTGTCAACCTTGTCATCCGGGCGGGGAGGCGATGAACTAAAGGTGCGGGCGGGAATTTCCTCGGATTCATACAGCGGATGCTTCTGGGCGATCACCTCCGATACTTCGATCGACAGAAATTTTGGCTCACCCCTGGCCTTGGCGGTCAATGCAATGGCTTCAGTGGTGATCCTGCTGTCCAGCGGACCAACAGCCATATAGGCGTCGATGGCCGGGTCGCGCGCCAGTTCGGCAATCTGATCGGTCCCGAACTGGGTGATCGCCACCTTTTCGGGATTGACGCCGGATTCAGTCAGTATCACGTGTAGCAATGTGACATTCGCCTGGGTGCGGCCTATGACACCGACGCGGTGTCCGGCGAGATCGTCGATCTCCTTGATTTTTGGGGCCGGTGGTTTTTTGGAGCCTTTGGGCGGAAGACCGGAAGGTGCCCATAGGGCGACGACGTTCTTGCGCAGAATGGCGACGGATTCGGCATTGGCAGGCAAGTCAAGGTCGCCGCGCGCAACCGCAAGGTCGGTCTTCGAGGTTGCAAGAAGAGCAATGCTTTCGGCCGTTCCTTGCGTGGTGATCGGTGAGAGGCGGACCGGGCCTCCCTCGCGGGCAAAGATCTGTGTGAGCGCGAGGATGAGCTTGTGGTCATCGCTCCCTGGCGGACCGACGGCGATCCGCAAGGTGACCGGCCGCAAAGCGAAATACAATCCTCCGGCGGCGGCGCCGAAAAGGAAAATGCCGGCGGCCAGCACCAGCAGCGCATAGCCGTTCGTCTTCCGCCTTCTGCGGGACACGCCGGGATTTTCGCTGGGGTCTGCCATTGTTCCTGCACGCTACACGAAAAGGTTCGAACCGGCCGGAAAAAAGAACGATCTACACATCGATGACGTCACACGTTTGAAATATCCTTGGCCGAACGTCGGGAACTGAGAATCAGCAAGCCCTCAGGTTCCCGTGATGCGGATTTTAATTGCGACCGACGCTTGGCATCCGCAGGTGAACGGCGTGGTTCGCACATTAACCTCATTGGCCCGCAGCGCATCGGCGCTGGGAGCCGAAATCGACTTTCTAACCCCCGACGGGTTTCCATCCCTTGATGTTCCGACCTATCCGGGGTTGCGAATGGCCTTGCCGAACCGGCGCGCGATTTCCGCGAGGATAGAGGCGGTATCGCCGGACGCAGTTCACATCGCGACTGAGGGGCCGATTGGATGGGCGGTGCGAGCCTATTGCCGCCGCCGCAAGCTGGCTTTCACGACTTCCTATACGACGCGCTTTCCGGAATACATCGCGGTACGCTCGATCATTCCCTCCGCGTTGAGCTATGCGGTGCTGCGACACTTTCATGCGGCGGCCGCCATGACGATGGTTGCCACCTCATCGCTTAAGCAAGAACTCAGCACGAGAGGTTTCAGGAAGCTTGGCACCTGGACGCGAGGGGTCGACACGGACCTCTTCACACCCGACCATCCGGCCGAGCTTGATTTGCCGCGACCCATTTTTATGACCGTAGGTCGTGTGGCGGTCGAAAAAAACCTTGAGGCGTTTCTCGCATTGGATTTGCCCGGATGCAAGGTTGTGATTGGGGACGGACCGCAGAAGCCGGCGTTGGAACTCCGGTATCCGAAAGTCAGATTTTTGGGCGAAAAAACCGGCCGGGATTTGACCTCTCATCTGGCCGCGGCAGACGTCTTTGTTTTCCCGAGCCTCACAGACACCTTCGGCGTCGTTCAACTCGAAGCGCTGGCGTGCGGCACGCCCGTCGCGGCGTTTCCGGTTACGGGCCCGCTGGATGTGATTGCGGATCATCCTGTTGGCGCTTTGGCTACAGACCTGCGAACCGCCTGCATCCGCGCGCTCGGCATCTCCCGCGAATCGTGCCGGAGCTTTGCGCTCGAGCGTTCCTGGGAAAATAGCGCAAGGCAGTTCATCGGCAATCTGACAGCGTTGCAGCCGAGCCGTTCGCTGCGTCCCGCACACCGCGTGGCAGGCAGAAGCGCTGTGCAAGGCTAATCGGATCATCAGAATAGCGAGTGAGAGTCATCATGGCAGAAATCATCAAACTTGACGGTACAAGGCAGTTGGACTTCGACCGCGCGATGGTCGAGCACGCCTACGACCGCTGGGCTCCGATCTATGACCTCGTCTTTGGCGGGGTGTTCAGCAAAGGCCGGCGCGCTGCCATTCTCGCCACCAACAGCATCGGCGGCCGCGTGCTCGAGGTGGGTGTCGGTACCGGGATCTCGTTGCCGCAATATGCGTCGAACCTTCGCGTCTTTGGTACCGATATCTCGGCGGCTATGTTGCGCAAGGCCAAGGCGCGCGTCGCCGATCTCCACTTGACGAATGTCGAAGGTCTCGCGGTGATGGATGCGGAGAAGCTCGAATTCACCGACAATTCCTTCGATGTCGTCATGGCGCAATATGTCGTGACGGCGGTCCCGAATCCGGAAGCCGCGCTGGACGAGTTCGCCCGGGTTTTACGACCCGGCGGCGAGATTATCCTGCTGAGCCGAGTCAGTGCGGATGCCGGGGTGCGCCGCTTCATTGAGCAACGGCTCCAACCGGTGGTGCGTCAGCTTGGCTGGCGGACCGAATTTGCATGGTCGCGTTATGCGCAATGGGTGGCGGGGGCCCATGGGATGGAATTGGTTGAACGCCGCGCGGTGCCGCCCTTCGGTCATTTCTCGCTGATTCGTTTCCGCAAGGCGGAAGCAGCCAGCGCCGCGTAGTGGCCAGCGACACTTTCGGCTGCGCCGTCGCGCAACGCGATCATGTCATTATCATGTTGTCACATACCGGACACCGAATCCCTGTAGTCAGGTGCCGACGTTGGAGGGAAACGATGAAGAGCTTTATGACGGAATTGCGAACCCAGCGGTGGGATGACCATCGCTACTACCATCACAGCCGCATTAACCAGAGTTTGCACTTTGTCAGCGCCTTCAGCTTTCTTGTCGGCTATGCGCTGCTCTTTGTCGATCCGGTGGCCGCTGCACTGGTCGGCTGGCTGGTCTCCATGACCACCCGGCAGGCCGGTCACTTCTTCTTCGAGCCGAAAGGCTACGATCACGTCAATCAGGCTACCCACGACCACAAAGAGGAAATCAAGGTCGGCTATAATCTGAACCGAAAGATCGTCTTGATGACCATCTGGGCACTTTCGCCGCTGGTGCTGTTCCTCGATCCGACCCTGTTCGGAATCTTTGCGCCCTGGAGTTCACCAGCTGATTTCACGCGCCAGGTCGCCAAGATTTGGCTGGCGATCGGGATCGGCGGCCTGCTGTTCCGAACGGTCCATCTGTTCTTCATCCGCGACGTGGAGACCGGCCTTGTCTGGATGACGAAGATCCTGACCGACCCGTTCAGCGATCTCAAACTGTACTACAAGGCGCCGCTATACCTGCTGAAGGGCGAACTGATCGATCCCGGTCTTGAAAAGCACGTCAAGCACGCCTGAGAGTGCGTTATCGAAAAGAGGGCTGCGGTTCACCGCGGCCGTTTTCGCGTCATCATCTCTTTCAGGATTTGCCGGCGGATTTTTTTGTTGGTGACGGAAGCGTCGCGCCACCACCAGCCGTCCTGCTTCATTTTCTCGGCCGCGGCTACAAAGCGTTTCGCAACCTCCGCAAAGTCAGCGTCGGTGTAATTGAGGCTGAAAATCAGACGGCCGGTCCCAACCCAGCTCAGTGCGAGTTGCTCGATGCGCAAATAATACTGAAGCATCCAATTGTAGCGCGACGGCTCGGTGTAATGAACCATCCAGATCGAAGAAAGGTTGGCGACGCGGACCGGCAGATCATGCGCGGCCAGCATTTCGTTCAACCGCCGCGCCCGCTCATCCCAGGTGGCATCGAGTCCGGAGTAGATCGAACGAAGAGCCGGATCGCCAAGCCGCGTGAGGAATTCATCCATCGCCGTCATGACGTAAGGGTGCGAATTGAACGTGCCGCGAGCGAAGCAGACATCGACGGGGTGATCTTCGCGGAAGCGGCGCATCAGGTCGCTGCGCCCGCAGACCACGCCCACGGGGAGTCCTCCCGCGAGGCTCTTGCCATACGTCACCATGTCAGCGCGCACGCCGAAGTATTCCTGGGCACCGCCTGCGGCAAGCCTGAAGCCGACGAACACCTCGTCGAAGATCAGGACGATATTGCGCTCGGTGCAGACTTGCCGCAGCGATTTGAGCCACTGGCTATAGGCGGCGCGATCGAAATGACCGGTTCGCGAGCTGTCGACCAACGCGGAATCGGCCGGCGCATTGGCGTTGGGGTGAAGGGCCTGCAGGGGATTGACCAGAACGCAGGCGATATCGCGCCGCGTTTTCAAAACGTGGAGCGTCCGTTCGGACATATCGGCCAGGGTATAGGTTTCGTGCGGCGAGATCGGGTTGCCCACGCCGGGCTGCACGTCGCCCCACCAGCCGTGATAGGCCCCGGCAAAACGCACGAGATGCGAGCGGCGCGTGTGATAGCGGGCGAGCCTCACCGCCTGCATCACCGCTTCCGTGCCAGACATGTGAAACGAAACTTCATCGAGCCCCGAAATCTCGCACAACCGCGTGACGTTGTCGGAAATGACGGGATGGTAGGGACCGAGCACCGGGCCGAGCGCATTGGCGCGCGCCTCGGCTTTGACAATGCATTCCTTGTAAAAGTCGTTGCCAAAAATATTGACGCCATACGAGCCGGTCAGATCGTAAGAGACGTTGCCGTCGAGATCCGTGACCGTGACCCCCGCCGACGACTGCACGAATGCGCCAGTTCCCAGATGCTCGCGCACCACCCGGCTGTATTGAAACGGCACCCGGTAGGCCTCGGTAAATTGCAGGTCCGAGATTTGCGTCGAGGCCTGCAACGTCATCTGCCTGCCCTTGGCGAACCGCTCCCGGTGCAGCCGCGCCAGCCGGAAGAAGCCATCCTGACGCTGGGTAGCAACCGCAGCCGGCGCGCCGTCGGAACAGAAGAAATCGTTGATGTCGAATTCGTAGAACGGGATCAGGCGCGCGACCCTTCGCGACATCTTCGAATGTCCGGTCAGCGAGCGGTGTTTGGCCCGCGACAACGCCAATCGCGCCCGCAATTTGGGAAAGATGGCAGCGGTGCCGATGATGGCAGCGCCAGCGAGAGACAGAATCGGAAGAGGCGAATCCATGTCATCAAGCGCTAACCAGTCCCGCTGACAGATTCATGACAATTCGCGGTCTGATTTCGATTCTGTCACAACAGGAAGACCTTAACTTTCTGCTGACCAACCGCGTCCCGCGGGCAGCCCTGACACGGTTCATGGGATGGTTCAGCAAGATCGAACACCCCCTGGTCCGCGACCTCTCGATCGCATGCTGGCGGCTGTTTTCCGATCTCGATCTTTCCGAAGCGCGCAAGACAAGTTTCAAAAGCCTGCATGATTGTTTCACCCGCGAGCTCCTTCCCGGCCTGCGACCGCCTGACCCGGACGCTTCGATCGTGGTCAGTCCCTGCGATGCCATCATCGGCGCATTCGGCGCGATCGCCGATACCGAGCTGTTCCAGATCAAGGGCGCACCCTATTCGCTTCAAGACCTGCTCGGCGATCCCGCGCTGGCGGACGCGCACCGCAATGGACGGTTCATCACGTTGCGGCTGACCTCAAGCATGTATCACCGCTTTCACGCGCCGCATGACGGCCGGATCGAGCAGGTCACCTTCATCCATGGCGATACCTGGAACGTGAATCCGATCGCCCT
>WNFR01006747.1_pt1 | contig 11732 bp, 9 predicted proteins | sample 5400221 | NCBI WGS metagenome assembly WNFR01 (sample SAMN13153357, study PRJNA577476) | soil metagenome | isolation source: 40 cm soil under Madrone tree | place: USA:California | collected 2016-06-14 | reverse complement strand
TTCTTTTTAGGAGCACGCATCGTGGCGGAGGTTCTACTTTCTCTTATAGGTTAAGCCGTGTCGATGACGCGAATTGTCATGGTTTGGTAAAATCGATAGTCCGGCTGTTTATGGATCGAACGTGATATTGAGACAACGAATGCGAGTGCAAAAGGGCCTCCTCTCCCCAGCCCGCTCCTCCCGAGGAGGAGAGGGAGAAGAAGGGCACAGGATTTGTGCAGCAACCGGTTGGGAGCGGCACCGCGCGCCCAGGCCTTACACGTCCATGCGCCAGGCGGTATTGCAATTAAGCCGGGCGCCAAATCGCCTTAATATTTCGGCACGGTATGGTCGATTTCGTCGGCCCAGGCGTCGATGCCGCCTTTGACACTTTTCAGGTATTTGAAGCCTTGCTCCCGCAGAAATTCTAAAGCTCTCAGCGAACACACGCCGCTTTTGCAGTGGATATAATACTGCTGGTTGGGATCAAGTTCAGTGAACCGCTGCGACAAAGCGCTCAAGGGCAGCAATGGCACACCGTTCACGTGAGCGATCTGGTACTCGTCCGGCTCGCGGACATCTATGACGCGAATCCCCAACTTTGAATCTTCCAGCGCGCGTTTCATTTCCTGGACCGTGACTTCGTCCGGACGATCTGTCGGTACCGCGGGTTCGGGGCTGATGCCGCAGAACATTTCGTAATCAATCAGCTCGGTGATGGTGGGGCTCTCACCGCAGAGGGGACATTGCGGATCGCGCCGGAGCTTCAGTTCGCGGAATTTCATGTCCAGCGCGTTGAAGAGGAGCAGGCGACCAACCAGAGAACTGCCTTTGCCCAGCGCCAGCTTCAAAATTTCGGTGGCTTGAATGGTTCCAATGATTCCAGGTAATACACCAAGCACACCGCCTTCGGCGCAACTTGGGACCATTCCCGGCGGCGGAGGTTCAGGATAGAGGCAGCGATAACAGGGTCCGCCAAGGTGAGGCGCGAAGACGCTGGCCTGGCCTTCAAAGCGAAAAATGGAGCCGTAAACATTCGGCTTCTTGAGCAATACGCACGCGTCATTGGTGAGATAGCGCGTGGGAAAGTTATCGGTGCCATCGACGACGATGTCATAGGGACGGATGAGATCCAGGGCATTTTCGCTGGTAATCCGAGTGTTGTGGATGATGACTTCTACGTTGGGGTTGATCCGATTGAGGGTTGCTTTCGCCGAATCGGTCTTAGGCCGGCCAACGTCCTCAGTTCCATGAATAATCTGCCGCTGAAGGTTCGAAAAATCCACGGCATCAAAATCCAGGATGCCGATCTTGCCGATTCCCGCAGCCGCCAGATACATGGCGATAGGGGAACCCAAACCGCCTGCGCCAATACAAAGCACGCTGCTGGAGCAGATTTTCTTTTGTCCGTTCAGGCCGACTTCGGGCAGAATCAGATGACGCGAGTAGCGCCGGATCTCATCGTTGTTCAATTCCATAATGCAAACTAAAGCTTGTCAGCATAATGGCATTCGATGATAAAGCAAGGAGTCGGACACGGACGGGTGCGATTAAAACAATCGAGCGCCCCCCGGGTTTGGAGTCCCGGCTTTAGCCGGTGGCGCGTGCAAAACTGCAATGATTCGCGATTATCTTGCACGATCGAAAATGCCAGCACTTGGCCGGCTAAAGCCGGGACTCCAAACCTGCCCGACGGTGTTAATCGCGCCGGATACGGACTAACCTCCTCCAAGAACCATGATAAGTAAAAGCAACCCTGCGGCCGCAGCCGCCAGGCTTAAAAAATTATCTCATCTCCGGCCAACGATGGCCATGGTTCTGGGCAGTGGTTTTAACCACGTCCTGGGCGAGTTGGAAATCGATCGGAAAATCTCTTATGCCCAGGTGCCCGGATTTCCGCCAGTGGGCGTGAGCGGCCATGCCGGCGAGTTGCTGATCGGCCGGCTGGGCGGCACGCCGGTAATGGTGTTAAGCGGGCGAGCGCATTTTTATGAGGGTCATACGATGGCACTCGTCACATTTGCGGTCCGGGTGCTCGCGGAATATGGCATCCGGGATTTGCTGCTCACCAACGCTGCCGGCGGAGTAAACCGCTTTTTTCGGCCGGGCGATTTCATGCTCGTGACCGATCATATCAATCTGATGGGGAAGAATCCGTTGCGTGGCGCAGCCTGGCCGGGACTGCCGCGCTTCGTGGATTTGACGCGCACTTATGATCCGGGTTTGCAGCGGTTGTTGCGTCGCGCCGCGCGGCAGTGCCGGAGGAAGTTGCGTTCCGGCGTGTACCTGGCGCTGGCGGGGCCGACTTATGAAACCCCGGCGGAAATTCGCGCATTCGCACGGCTCGGAGCGGATGCCGTGGGGATGAGCACCGTGCCTGAGGCGATCGTAGCGCGGCAATGCGACATTCGGGTCGCCGCATTGTCTTGCATCACCAACCTGGCGGCGGGCAGGAGCCGGGGGGTGCTCTCGCACGCGGAGGTGCTGGAGGTAGCCGAACGCGTGAAAGCTTCGGCGGCCCAATTGCTCAAAGAGTTTGCTAAGTTCTATGGCAACAGTAAGTAAGCGAGATCTGATGCTTGCGGCAGCGAGGGCCCGCCAGCGCGCGGTGGCGCCCTATTCTCATTTCAAAGTGGGCGCCGCGCTGCTCACCAAGCGCGGGGAAATTATCGCGGGGGCAAATGTGGAAAGTGCCAGCTACGGCCTGACCTGTTGCGCCGAGAGGGTCGCGTTGTTCAATGCTTTAACGGGCGGCAAGACAAAGTTTGTGGCCATGGCGATCGTTGCCCGAGTGCCGGGCGGACCGATGCCCTGTGGCGCGTGCCGCCAGTTGCTCGCAGAATATGCGTTCAACGCCAGAATCTGGGTGGCCGACAGCCGGGCGCTGCAATCAATAAAGGAATTCTCGGTGCGGGAATTACTACCCGGTGCTTTTGTGGAAGTTCCATCGGAGCGGGACTGATCAGACGGTCGATTTTCGGTTCTTCGACATTTCCAGTGGGTGTGGCTATCAAATATTCATGGGCGGCGTTCCCCTCACCCCTACCCTCTCCCCAAGGAGAGGGAGATACGCTGCCACTCACCAGGTCAAAGCGGCATCGCGGACCGCGGGTTTCGGCGGCAAGTCGATCTTGCGCCAGGATGCAACCTCAATGAGCGGCGAGTTTCAGATGGGTGATTCGGAAGACCGCGCCTTTCGGTTCGTTGGGCAAGCACTCGATTTCCCAGCCGTGGGCGAGGACGATTTGTTGGACGACGGCCAGCCCCAGGCCGGTGCCCTGTTTTTGAGTGGTAAAATACGGTTTGAAGACTTCCGTGCGGTGTTCGGGAGGAACACCTGGGCCGTTATCGCGGACTTCGAGCATTGCCTCAGAAGCATTGCGTTTTTCCGCTGAGACCTCGATTTGGCCTGAACCATCAACGGCTTGCACCGCGTTGAGCAGCAGGTTGAAGAGAGCCTGACGGAGAAGTTGCTCGTCGGCTTCGATGTTGAGCGGCTCGCCTTTTACCTCGAGTCGAATGTGTTTTTCCTCAACGTCATAATTCAAAGCGCGAACGACTTCATTGACAACCGAACCGAGCGCGAGGGATCTGCGCCGGACTTCGCGGGGGCGCGAGTAGTTGATGAACTCATTTAGTTGCGCCGTCACTTTGTCGGTTTCATCAATGATGCCGCGAGTTTTCTCGCGAATCTCAGGCGGAGCATCTTCGCGCTTCGACATCATCTGGGCCAACCCACGGATAATATTGAGCGGGTTGCGGGTTTCGTGCGCCAGGCCAGCCGCGGCCAGGTTCATTTCTTTGAGGTGCGTGTTTAACTCGCTCGCCCGCACAAGTCGAATTTCCAACTCAGAGGTCCTGGTCAGATTGCGCCAGGCCAAGCCGGAGCCGAACACCGAGACGCTCGCAAAGAAGGCAATCACAAACCGCAGCCATAGATCGTGCAGACCCGCGGCCTGGAGGGCATCGGTGGACATCGCGAGAACCAGCCCGTGCAGTTCCTTTTGTTCGATCAGTGCCTGGTAATCTTGTTCGTTGAGCCGGCGGGCCCAGAAAGGGCGTCGGGGCCGGGACTCGCTTTCCGGCGGAGGGCCTGCCCGCTCTCCGCGGGCGGGATTGTTCGAAGCCTGGCTCAAGACATTCGAGGAAGCTGCTTCGGGCGGACGGGGTTCGCGGTGCCCACGACTCTCGCGCATGCTGTTGGTAAAGGGAGGCAGCAGCACCGGCGCCACGGGATTGGTTACGCCCTCCTGCACCACATTGGCGCCTTCAATCGGATAAACCACCGTCAAGCCGCGCACCCCCCAACGTTCACCCGCCTGCCGGATGTCCTGCTGTTCGAGATCGATCGGTCTGCCCGCCGAGGCGACTGGCTTACCCGCCGCGTTGAGGAGGAGCACCCCAAGAACCTCGCTTGACGTCCCCAACTCGTTGGTCTGACTGCTCACCATCTCATCCAGCACCGGTTGCAGGCGGTCACCGAACACGGCCCCTCCTCTTACCTGGAGGCCGTGGATCGAGGCGCCGAGCGTGTTGGCAATGTCTTTCGATCGGTTCCTGAGAGCCGCCCTGGCGTATTCTTTGAACCGGACGTGTTCCTCAAGTTGCCACACGACGACCAGTGCCCAAACGGCGAGGAGCAGCCCGTAAACCAAAATGCTGCGGCGGCTCAATTCCATGGGCTGCTATGGGTTGCCGGGCGACTTGCCGGACTTGGGAATTGAATCAGGAGCAGCCGGCTTGGCCGGCAAGCTATCGAGGAACTTATTCAGTTCCTGTTCAGTCAAACCTTTGGGCATGTTGGCCAGCGCCTTTTCCCGCTCAGAGATCGCAGCGAGCTGGGAAGGGGCTTGAATTATATGGGGCGTCAGAAAAATGATGAGTTCGGTTTGAGTGTCATTTTTTTGCGTGCGCCGGAAAAGGTTGCCGAGGAACGGGATGTCGCCAAGAAGAGGAATTTTGGTTATTGTGGATACCTTGGAGCTTTGCATCAGGCCCCCGAGGATTACGGTTTGCCCGTCGGGCGTGACGGCGACCGTATTAGCCGAACGGGTATCGATGACCGGAGCGTTGACTCCTGCGGAAATCGGAATTTGGATAGTCGTGTCAATGGAAGACACTTGGGGGTTGATAATCATCTCAACCAACCCATCGGAAGTGATAAAAGGAGTCACATTGAGGATGACGCCGACATTCTCATAAGTAACCGCGTTGATGGGGGTGCCATTCAAGCCGTTATAGGAGACGCTCGTAATCAAAGGAACCTGTTGACCCACCACGATTTGGGCAGGCTGATTGTTGCGGGCCAGGATCGATGGGCGCGACAAGACTCGGGCATTGCCGGCTTGGGCAATTGCGCGGAGCGTCGCCTGGTAATTGGCGCCGAGGATTTGATACAGGCCAGCGTTACCGCCGGCAACCGGGGAGGCGGTGGATTGGAAGCTCGAAACGGGTTGTCCCAGCACATTGTTGTTCAACAAAGAGTTATTGGTGCCGACCGCCGTGTTCAGCGCGCCCAGTCCAAAAACGTCAGCGGCATTCCCATTGCTGTTTTTCCAGCCGCCTTCGATGCCAATGTCCAATGCGTTATTGTGCATGACCTCAACAAATACCACCTTAATGAGCACCTGGGGCTTGGGGCGGTCGAGATTCGTCAGCACTTGCATGACATAAGGCATGGCCTCATCGGGCGCGATGATCACCACGCGCCGGGTTTCGGGATCGATGCTGAAATAGGCGTCCGGGATGGTGCCATTGGCGGGATATTGCCTGGTGGTAGCGTTGGCGCTAGCGCCGCGCGAGCCGGCGCCCCCGGCTCCGCCGAATCCGCCAATGCCTCCCGCGCCAAAACCACCGGCAGCTCCGCCGCCCGGTCGCTGCTGGGCCTGAAGCTGAAGCGCGCAGCAGGCACAAAGGAGAAATGCGCCGGCAAGACGTTTTTGCCATTTCGAAGGCAATCCGCTCATGGTTAGATGGTTTGTTTTAATGGTGGTTCCTTGGTCAGAGGGTTCAGTGGTTATTGTCCGGGAAGCCCGGTTCGTCCGCCGGTGCCCTGGCCGCCAAACGTTGTGGTTGAGGTCGGAGATTGTTGCACCGCCGTCGAGCGCTGGTTTAGAGGATTATTCGGCCCCAATAGTGACTTGCTATTGGCCGTCGTGGAGTTCATGCGGACATTGTTTCGATTGAACAAATCGGAAAGGGCCTGCTGAACATCCTGGGGATCGGCATTCTGCAAATCATACACGCCCACTATCTCTCTCTGCCCGGCCACATCCAGCTCGGCGATCATGTCCGCAATCTGGGGCATTATCGTCTTTGGGGCAGTCACCAGCAGCCTCTTCGTGCGCGGTTCCGCCACCGCCAGAACCCGTCCCATTTTCCTGGCCCGTTCGCTGTCATTGTTCGCGCCCGACTGCTGGCCACGGCCACCAAAACCACCACCACCGCGGAAGAACGGGAACGGACCTTGATTGGCATTGTTGTTGTTCGAGGTGTCATCGGGATAGAGCTGCGAAAGCTGATTGGCCAGTTCGCTTGGATCGGCGTTCTTGAGCGAAAAGGACCTTAACTCGGTGATGTCGGCCACCGGTTGGTCAATTTCCTTCACCATTTGCTCGATGGTGACCAGCAAATCCGAGGGGGCGCTGACGATCAAAGAGTTGGAGCGATCATCCCCCACCGCTACGACGCGCGTCGCTGCTGCGCCTCCAGGGCTGCTACCGCCACCTCCGCCGCCGGGGAAGCCGCCACCGCCCCCACCACCAGGTCCGCCACCGCCCCCACGAAACATGTTGAAGAGTTGGGACCTGAACTGGCCACCGCCGCCGCCTCCAGTCTGGTTGGAATTCGGCGGGCTGAAGAGTTGGGTAATCAGCGTAGCCAGATCCTTGGCGTCCTCATGACGCAAGGGAAAGACTTTAATGGACGAGACACTTGCGATGGAGGTGTCCAGGGCGGAGATAATTTTAAGCATGCGGGCAACGTCGGTCCTGGTCGCCACCAAAATGAGCGAATTCGCGCTCTCATTGGCCGTAAGCGTAGCCGAAAGCGGGAGCAATAACTGCAAGTTGTTGACGAGTTGATTGACGTTCGCATAACGGACCGGGATGATTTCAGCGACCACTTCACCCGATTTTTCGATCTTGTCCGGATACTTGTAGGCCTCGATGGGGATGTCACCAGTCTTGGCCGTATCCATGCTGATGATCGTGAGGATGCGCCCATTACGAACTACTGCATAGCCGTTCTTCTTCAAGAATGAGTTGAGCAACTCGACTGCTTCGTCCTTGGTGACTGGCTCCTTGCTCGAAACATTGACCGTTCCTCTTACTTCAGTCTCCTTATTCACGACAAATCCGGCGGCGTCCGCCAGGTAGTCCAGCACCAGATTCAAAGGCGCGTTGTTAAAATTCATCCGCAAACCGTTGGTGCCGTTTTCGGTGACGATGGCGGGAACTTCGTTAGTGGAAGAGGGGGCGGCCGCCGAATTGGTAGCGGGTGATGGCGCGGATGCCGGGGAAGCTCCGTTATCCGCAGGCGCGGCGGCTCCGACGTCTGCGAGCAATTGGGCGGTCTGCCGCCGCGGGGCGGTGTTGTCGGCTGGGGTTTGGCCGAAGGCCTCTTGAAGCTCCAGCTTTAGCCTGATCAGGGCGGTCGCGGCGGCGGCGTTGGTCGAGGCTCGGGCGAGGGCTCCCTGGAGTTCCAGCTTGAGCTTGTCCAAATCGCCAGCGCCCGTCGGTTGGGCAGCGCTGATCTGCTGCGCTCCGGTGGTGGCGGCTGGTTCGTCAGCCAGAACCGGCAAGGCGGTGGCCAGGACGGCTATTAGAAGGCGGGTGTTGGTTTTTTTCATAGGTGTTATTCCTGTTCGCGTCGCAGTCTTAATCGTTTAAGGACATCGCTTTCCTCGCCGGTTGAAGTGTCTGACTTTGATACCCCACTCTCGGAAGAAGGGACGAGGGCAGTGACGGAACCGGGGACCGCAGCAAGCGTTTGCGAGGAGCCGGAGGGAATCCATTGGTCTTGATCCGAGCGGCGCATCTGCATGCCCACGCGCAGTTCTACCTGATTCGTGCCGGCTGATAGCTCGACGGAGTTGGGTGTAATGCGGGTGATTGTGTAGGCAGCAATCGTATCGGCCGGTTTCAACGCCTTTTTGTATTCGGGACTGGTGCCGTCAAAAAAAGCGAACGTACCTTTTTCGTAACTCATCGTGCCGACCAGTGTGAAAAAGTGCAGGACAGCGGGCGCCGGTCTTGGCGCAAAACCTCGATTGGGAGCACGGTTGGGATCAAAAATGTTTCGCTCGGTTACGATTTTAAATTGTTCGTAAGCTGGCCGGGCAGGGCCACGGTTCGAGTCGGTTGCGCTGGCGGACGCGGCGCGATCATTGAGTGGGTTGGAAGAAACCTCCGGGCTGGGGGCGTTGGTACGGAATGATCCGCGGCGGTAGGGACCTCGACGCCGTCGCCCTGAGCCGTTGGTTTGGTTCAGCTCACCCTTTTCGGAAATCCTATTGGTGTCGCCGGATTCGATTGCTTGCCCAGACTCGTTGGTTTGTCCTAATTCATCGGCTGGATCGAGGTTCTCAATGGGCATTGGGCCGTCGTCCTGACCGACGGGCGGGACGTCCTGAGCCCGGCTCGGGAAATTGCCCAGGAGGGCGAGCAGAAGGATGGCAATGGAGCGGGTCCAGTTCATTGGGTTGAGGGGTTGAGGACCAGCGCGCTGATCTGGAGTCCCATGGTGATTACCTGGCCGTTCTTGTCGCGGGCCCCCAACTCGATCGATTCGAGTTTCAGAGCCATCGGATCTTTTTCTACGTTGTAGAGGAATTTGCTCAATGAATCGAGATTGCCGGAGACATCCACGCGGCATTCGTAAGTCATGTAGTCCTCGGAATCGTGCTTCCACTGCGGAGTTCTGGCGGTGACAATCACGCGGCTTTCCCGCTCCCAGGAGTCCAGGGCCTTGAAGAGTTGCTGCTCGGCGGCTGAAGTATTATTCGGCAGCGTGTTGTGGCGCATCTGGTCCCAGTGGCTGCGCAGGCCTTTTTCCCGCGCCAACAGACTCTTGCCCTGGGTGAGGTTGGTCTGTAATTCCGCGATGCGGTTCGAACGCGCCTTCCAGGCGTCGATGAGTGGTGAGAGCACCAATTTGTCCCCCGCGAACAAAGCGATGGCGGTGATTGCGACCACCGTAAGTAATTGCTGGCGATTGTTAGTTGGCATGGCTTTCCGCTGGGTTCCAATGAAAGTTAAAAGCGAACTGCACGCTCGGCGATTGGCCGCGTGTCATGCCGATATTCACATCGGCGATTCCGTGAATGGCGCGCAGCCGTTCCAGCGCTTTGAGCAAGGTCTGGTTATCACGAGCGACGCCGGTGCAGGTGACCAGGTTCAAGTCGCGGATTTCGAGAGTCTTGGCGGTGAGGCTGCCGTCTTCGGGAAAGCTCTCGGCCAGACGCCGGAGAATGGACAATCCGCTTACCGATTCGTCGAACCAGGGGCGGTACTGCTTGATTTTGCCTTGCAGTGCCTGCAGTTGTTGAACGGTCGGCTGGATTTTGTTCCATTCTGAACTGAGCCGCCAGAGTCGCCATTGTTGGAAGAGAAAAAGAAGCGCCGCCACCGCCGCGACCGAACCGGCGGCAGTGATGGCTGTCCGCAGCTTTCCGGAAGAATAACGGGCCGCCATTTGTTGCCAGGGCGTGACCTTGGGAGGCAAGAATTGGAAAGGCGTTGGGCGGCCAGCCAGCCGCTCGGCGGCCAGGCTCAACGCGGGCGAAACCGCGGCGTCCGGCGGAAGTTGAACGCCGAATTCTCCAGCCGCATACCGTGTCACCACCTCCACTTTCAAGGCCATCGGCTCGAGCCGGAGTTCTATTTCATCCGCCAATTGCTGAGCCAGATCGCGCGGACCAAAAATCCGGACGCGGCGCACGGCCTCGCGAAATTCCGCCGGGAGTTGCCCCAGGGTGATGCGGGCTTCGCGCGTGACCAAATCGGTGGCCAGCTGCCGGACGCCGCCATCGCTTACAATGGCGCCTTCCAATGCGCGCAAAGCGGCCACGCCGCCAGCGCTGGTGACCTGCAGGCCGACGTTGGTTTCACCTATCACCAGGGCCAGCACACCATTGGACGCTTCGGCCGTTCCGGGCTGCAGCGCAGTGATCCCGAGCGAAAAACCGACCGGCTTGAGTTGGGCCGCCTTGAGCACTTCCTCCAGCAGCGAGAGATGGTTTCGCGGAATACCCACCTGGCTGGCATGCCGCTCTCCGCTGGCCGCCTGGCAGCGCGAGGTCGCCAGGAGCAGGGTGGCGACGTCGCTGGGGAAACCGCGTTCGGCCTCGATTTGAAGGAAGCTGGCGACATCGGCCTCCGGCAGATCGGGCAGCTTGGTGTGCATGGTCAGCGCCCACTTCAGGGGCAGGCCGACTACGCAGTGGCGTTCCCGCACGCCCGCGGCCTCGAGGTGATTGCGGATCTCACGACCAACCAGTTCCGGGGCCGCAGTCAAAGGATCGAGAGAGAGGGTGACGGAGAACGACTGCTGGACTTGCAGCGAGCCATTGGTGCGGCGGAGCACAACCCCATCGAGCCGGCTGCCGTCCAGCGCCAGGCCCAGCAGGCTGGAGAGCCGTTGCCGCTTCGGCATGATCTTAAGTAAATCGACCATCATAGGCTATCGCGTTTGATCCATTCTAACTAATTAACTTTTGACTCGTTCAACTACTGTTTTGCCAGGATCCAGGTCTGGCGAATCTCTTTCCCCAGCGCCCAACCAAGGTGGCTCTGGTCTTGCCGGTAAACAATTTGGGGGACACCACTGCTCGTATCGAAAATAAACCGAACCCGGCGGTAACCGCGGCCATGTGGACCGAGGGCGGCGACATCCGCCGTAAATTGATAGCTCCGGGTCGTAATGTAGTCTCCGGCCCTCAGTGCCGCGAGGTCGCTGGTGTAAGTTTGACCCAGGGCATCAATGACCCAGGCAATGGAGGTTAGATTATTCGGATTGGCTTGGCGATAGTTGACCATTTGTTGGGCGGCTCCGGAATCCCCGCCCAGCAGACAGGTCAGCACCGGCGCGCTGGCCGTGTTCACGTTGACCCGGCCCTGGATGAAAGAGTTGGTAGTGATGGTCAGGTTCGTAAATATCAGAGCGAACTCGGAGGAGGACATGCCGCTCTTGACGTAGAAGTCCAGCGGGCCGGCAAATCTGACGGTAGTCGTGCCGGTATTGCCTGGCGGCGTGCCGGCAGGCGAGTTGGTCGGTGGCCTGGAATTGCCGGGGCTCTGCAGGCCGAGAGCGCGCAGGATTTGGGTGGCGCGCGCGGTTCCGAAGTTGGTTTGCAATAGAAAATTCAACTTATTGGTGGGGCTGCTGCTCAGGCTGCTGATATTCACCATCCCAACGCTGCTGTTGTTGGTGTTCGGCTCGCAGCTATAGACCGTGACATAATCGAGAATGCCAGGGTCCAACATGCCGTTTTGGTTCTCGTCATTTTCGTTCGCGTCCAGAACTCCGTTGCGATTGGCGTCCTCGCCTACCAGCAGATCCATGTTGGCCCCGTACACCAGCCGCAATTCACCCACCGTCTCAAAAGGCGCGCCTTTGCACTGATATGCCGGCTGGAACATCTCGTACGAGGCCTCGGTTGTGCCCGGGCCGTTGGTGCTGCGCCAATCCAGAATGCCCGAGGTCAGTTCCGTGGTCATCCGAGGAAGCCATATGAGTTGATTGCTGCTGGCTTT
>WNFR01019461.1_pt1 | contig 11735 bp, 10 predicted proteins | sample 5400221 | NCBI WGS metagenome assembly WNFR01 (sample SAMN13153357, study PRJNA577476) | soil metagenome | isolation source: 40 cm soil under Madrone tree | place: USA:California | collected 2016-06-14 | reverse complement strand
CGCGCCGGCAAGAGCGTGGTGCGGCTGAAGAGCGGAGATCCGTTCATTTTCGGACGTGGCGGCGAGGAGATCTACGCCCTCCTGCGCGCCGGTGTGCCGGTCGAGGTCGTGCCCGGCGTGACCGCGGCGCTGGGCTGCGCCGCCAGCACCGGGGTGCCGCTCACCCATCCCGATCACGCCCAGGCCTGCGTGTTCGTCGCCGGCCATCTCAAGAACGGCCAGCTCGATCTCGATTGGACGATGCTGGCACGGCCCCGCCAGACTGTCGTGATCTACATGGGCGCTGCGGCCTTGCCGGTCATAGCCAGCCAGCTGGTCGCCCATGGCCTGCCCGCCTCGACGCCGGTGGCGCTGGTCGAAAACGGCACGACCGATCGCGAGCGGCGGGTGGTCGGCACCCTGGCCACGATCGAGCGCCAGGCGGCGCAAGCACATTTCGACGACCCGACCCTCTGCATCGTGGGTGCGGTGGTCGGCGCGTCCCTCGCCCGGAGTCCTGAATTTCGCTTTGAGTCCAGGATGGGTCTCTGGTAAGGAGATTGTGGCAAAACTGCAACAACTTGGGGCGAGGAATGAAAAGCGTTGCACTAAGTCTTGCAATCACTCTGTTTTTTGCCGGCGCATCTTTAGCCCAAAATCCCGCCGGTTCGATCACTCCGGACGTTCTACGCGGCTTCAGTAACGATCCGCAGACCAAGAAAGCGGCAGCCAAATCCGCCACACAAGCCAAACCGGCCGCCGCTCCCGCCAAGATCATCTCCGCCAAGTCGGCTGCCCCCGTTTCCAAGGTCGCGGCCTCCAAGTCGCCCACGGTCATCAAGCCTGGGGCGCTGCGTACCACGCGCTATGGCGCGGCACCGCCTTCGGCTCCCTCGCAGGCGCCGCTGCCGCCCGCGGACCTCGATACGACAAGCCCGCGCGGCTTCACCTTGGTCAACGTCAATACCAATGAGACGCTGACCGTCACTTATTGGTCGGATGGCGCCTACCATCGCGACGCGCTCGATGCGCTCAACCATTTCCTGCGCGATTCGCATGACGGCGCCCAGACCGAGATGGATCCGCTCCTGTTCGACGTGCTGTGGCACACCATGCGCCTGACCGGCTTTACGGGGACGGTCGAGGTTTTGTCGGCCTATCGCTCGCCCACCAGCAATGCCTGGCTGGCCAGCGTCAGTCGCGGCGTGGCGAGCGACAGCCAGCACATGAACGGCAACGCCATGGACATTCGCTTCGCCGGCATGCCGGTTTCGCGGATCCGCGCCGCTGCCCTGTCGCTCGGCATGGGCGGGGTGGGCTTCTATCCGCGCTCCGGCTTCGTGCATCTCGACACCGGCCCGATCCGCTACTGGTAGGCGCCGTGGCTGCCCTCGAGGTTCTCGAAGGCGACATCACGGGCCTCGATGTCGATGCGATCGTCAATGCCGCGAATGAATCTTTGCTGGGCGGTGGCGGCGTCGATGGTGCCATCCATCGCGCCGCCGGTCCCGAATTGCTGGCCGAATGCCGCACACTGCACGGCTGTAGGACCGGCGAAGCCAAGATCACCAAGGGCTATCGGCTGAAAGCGCGCCATGTCATCCATGCGGTTGGCCCGGTGTGGCGCGGCGGCGGGTCCGGCGAGCCGGAGCTGCTGGCCAGGTGTTATCGCAATAGCTTGGCGCTGGCTGAAAGGCACGGCTTGAAGAGCATTGCCTTCCCGGCGATCTCGACCGGCATCTATGGCTACCCCAAGGAGCCCGCGACGGAGATCGCCGTGCGCGAGGTGCGCGCACACGCCCATGTCGATCGTGTGATCTTCTGTTGCTTCGGTGCCGATATGGCCACCCTCTACCGCACCGTTATTGACCGAACCGCTTCGCCTGCCTGAGGTACTCGATCTCTTCCGCCGTGCTCGTGCGACCTAAAACTTCATTGCGATGGGAGAAGCGGCCGAAGCGGGCCACGAGGTCGCGATGCTCGAGCGCGGATTTCATTCCCTCGTCGTCCTCAAGCGTGCTGAACAGCGCGCAAGCCAGCTCCTGATCGGCCAGCGCCTCGCTGTGGCCGAACGGCATGTAGAAAAAAACACGCATCGGCTTGGGAAAGGCCAGCGGATAGGACCGCGCCAACGCGAGCCGCGCGGTCGCCAGCGCCTTTTCGTCGCCGGCAAAGGCGCGCGCCGAGCGGCGGTGGATGTTGCGCGAGAATTGGTCGCACAGCACGATCAGCGCCAGCGCGCCTTCCGGCGAGCCCGGCCAAGGGTCGAACTCGCCGGCCAGCGCGCGATCGAACGCGGCGCCGAAACGCTGGCCGATCTCGGCGTCGAGTTCGGGCGTGCCCGTCCACCACAGCTCCCGCTTGGCGCCGTATCCCGGATCGCCCAGCGGCAGAAACCAGAAATCGAGGATGTCGCGGATGGACGATGTGTCGCTCATGCGTCTTAGATAGCCGCGGGCTCAAGGGAATGAAAGCGGGAGGCAGGCGTGGGCAAGGTCCGCAATGTTCTGTTCATCATGTGCGACCAGTTGCGCGCCGATCACTTGTCGTGCGCCGGTCATCCGCATCTCAAGACGCCCGCGATCGATGGGCTGGCGGCGCGCGGTGTGCGCTTCCCCCGCGCCTATGTGCAGTCCGGTGTCTGCGGCCCCTCGCGCATGTCCTATTACACCGGCCGCTACATGTTCAGCCATGGCGCCACCTGGAACCGGGTCCCGTTGTCCTTGCGCGAAAAGACCATCGGCGATTTCCTACGGCCCGCCGGCATCCGCGTGGCCCTGGCCGGCAAGACCCATGTGCTGCCCGACGTTGAAGGACTGCAGCGCTACGGCATCGAGGGTGACACGGCGCTGGCGGCGCTGATGGGCGCCGGCCGCTTCGAGGAGCTCGACCGCTATGACGGCCATTCACCGCCGGGTGCGGAGAGCGGCTACCCCGAATACCTGCGCGCGCACGGCTATATCTCCGACGATCCGTGGAGCGATTACATCATCGCCGCCAGCGGCCCTGATGGCAAAAAACTTTCCGGCTGGCATATGCGCAACGCCCGCCTGCCGGCGCGGGTGGCCGAAGAGCATTCAGAGACCGCCTATATGACGCGCGAGGCCATGCGCTTCGTCGAGGAGATGGGCGAGAAGCCATGGTTCCTGCATCTCAGCTACGTGAAGCCGCACTGGCCCTACATGGCGCCGGCGCCCTATCACGCGCTGTATGGCCCCGAGGATTGCCTGGCCCTCAACCGCGCCGAATCCGAGCTTGCAGGCCAGCATCCCGTGCTCGCCGCCTACCGCCAGCACGAGGAGTCGGTGTCGTTCCAGCGCCCGGATGCGGCGGCCACAGTGCGGCCGACATACATGGGGCTGATCGGCCAGATCGACGACTGGCTCAGCCGCCTCTTCGCGCAGTTGAAGCAGCTCGGCCGCTTCGACGACACGCTGATCGTCTTCACCGCCGACCATGGCGATTTTCTGGGCGACCATTGGCTGGGCGAGAAGGAGATCTTCTACGAGGAGGCGGTCCGCGTGCCGTTCATCGTCTATGATCCGGATTCCGCGGCCGATGTCACGCGCGGCACGGTCGATGAGCGCTTCGTCGAGGCCATCGACGTGGTGCCGACGGCACTGGCCGCGCTCGGCTTGCCAGGCCAGGAGCATCTGGTCGAGGGTCGCTCCCTGTTGCCGCTGCTCCGCAGCACCGCAAGCGAGGCTTGGCGCGACGCGGTTTTCTCCGAACTCGACTATTCCTTCCGTGAGGCGCGACTGATCCTGAAGCGCCGCCCGAACGAATGCCGCGCCATGATGGTCCGCACCGACCGCTGGAAATACGTCTGGTGGCAGGATTTCCGGCCGATGCTCTTCGACCTCGTGAACGACCCGCGTGAGCTGCAGGATCTCGGCGCTTCCGACGCACACGGAGCCGTCTGCCGCGAAATGGAAGAGCGCCTGTTCGCCTGGCTGCGCCTGCGCAAGACCCGCGTCACCGCAGACGACGCCTATGTCGCCGCCCGCACCGCGACCCACAAGAAACACGGCATCTTCTTCGGCGTGTGGTGACCTACTTCAGCTCATACATGTCGATGAGCCACGGCTCGTTCTCGGCCGCGTCGCACCATTCCTTCATCGCCGGGTGGTTGAGGATGGCGGTGCAGTAGGCGTCGGCGTCTGATTCAAGCGGGACGCCGTAGGTGCGCAGGCGGGTGACGACCGGGGCGTACATCGCGTCGGCGGCGCTGAAGGTGCCGAACAGGAAGCCGTTGTCCTTGGGCATGGTGCCGGCGAAACGCTTGCGGCAGTCGCGCCACAGGCCGGTGATACGCTCGATGTCGGCGCGCACGGCCTGGGTCATGCCCTTGCCGGGATAGGAAGAGCGGATATTCATCGGCATGTTGTTGCGCAGATCGGCGAAGCCCGAATGGATTTCGGCCGAGATCGATCTTGCATGGGCGCGCGCGGCCAGCGAGCCCGGCCACAGTCCTGCCTCCGGCTTGAGGTCGTTGAGATATTCGGCGATGGCCAGCGAATCCCATACCGCAAGGCCAAGGTGCAGCAGCACCGGCACGCGTCCGGACGGCGAGTAGCGCTTGATGGTGACCAGTGTTTCCGGCCGGTCGAGCGGCACCACCTGTTCCTCGAAGTCGATTCCCGCAGCCTTGACCATCAGCCAGCCGCGCAGCGACCACGACGAATAATTCTTGTTGCCGATGACAAGCGTGAAGTCGGCCATGCGCTCTCCCTTGCCAGGGACTCAGTTTGCCCGGCAATCTTGTCGTTCATCTTACACTTTTGCGAGCATGGCCATGTCACTGCCTTTCGTCGACCGCTCTTCTACTTCGCTCCCCGTGCAGATAGTGGCCCAGCCCGGCTGGCGGGGCTGGCTCAAGGAGCAGGGTCCGGCGCGGCGGGGCTGGGTGGAATCGTTGGGAACCGCCGGCAAAGCCGGCGATCTCGTGGTGCTCCCGGGCAATGACGGCAAGGCAGCGGGCGCGGTGCTGGTGGTTTCGGCCGCGCCGACATTGTGGGATTACGGCGGTCTGGCCGGTCTCGGGGCCTGGCGGTTCGAGCGCTATCTCAGCAAAAAGGGCAAGCCTGGTGCCGTATTGCTGTGGCCGGAAGGCGCCGACAAGGTTCGCGCCCGCGCCCAGATTGAGTCGATCTATCTGGCACGGAACCTGATCACCACACCCTCGTCCGACATGGGTCCCGCGGAACTCGCGGCTGCGGCACAGCAGCTCGCCAAGACCTACAAGGCCAAGTGCAAGGTCATCGTCGGCGAAGATTTGCTCAAGCAGAATTGGCCGATGGTCCATGCCGTGGGCCGCGCCAGCGCCCGCGCGCCGCGGCTGATCGATATCGCCTGGGGTCGCGCGAGTGATCCCAAGGTGACCTTGGTGGGCAAGGGCGTCTGTTTTGATACCGGCGGCCTCGATCTCAAGCCGGCGACTGGCATGCTGAACATGAAAAAGGACATGGCGGGTGCTGCGACCGTGCTCGCCGTGGCAGGCATGGTGATGGCCTGTAACCTGCGTGTGCGGCTGCGCGTGCTGGTGCCGGCCGTCGAGAACAGCGTGTCGGGCAATGCCTTTCGGCCGCTCGATGTCGTGCCGACGCGCAAAGGCATCAGCGTCGAGATCGGCAATACCGACGCCGAGGGCCGGTTGATCCTGTGCGATGCCCTGCATGAGGGCGCGTCGGAGAAGCCGACGATGATGGTCAATTGCGCCACGCTCACCGGCGCTGCCCGCGTGGCGCTCGGTCCCGATCTGCCAGCGCTGTTCTGCAACGACGATCGCCTCGCCCAGGACCTGCTGGGCGCCGGCACGGATGCTGCCGATCCGTTGTGGCGTATGCCGCTGTTCGGCGACTATCGCCGCTTTCTCGACAGCAAGGTGGCCGACATCAACAATGTCGGCAACGGTCCGATGGGCGGCGCCATCACGGCGGCGCTCTATCTAAAGGAATTCGTGCCCAATAACGTGCCGTGGGCGCATATCGACATGATGGCCTGGAACGGCTCGACGCGGCCTGGACGGCCCGAGGGCGGCGAGGCCCAGGCTGCGCGCGCCATTTTCACCGCCATCGAGCGCCGGATCAGCGCAGCAAAGGACTGAGGTCGGCAGCGAGCCTTGTCGCCAGCGGCGCCAGCAGGCCGCGTGGCGGCAGGCGTCGGGCGGTGGCGAGTCGATCGGCGAGATCCGACGTTATGCGGAGGCAATTGGCGGGATATTCCTCGACCATCGATTCACGCCAATAACGGAAGCGCGGCGTCTCGACCGCGATCAGTACCGGAAGGCCGTGCTCGACGAAGGCCGCCGCAGTGCCGCTCTTGCCGAACTGCGCCAGCGCCGTGGTGGTGACGCCGAGATCGAGCGAATTGATGAATTGCGAGATGCGCAACGGCGTCGCGGGGCCGATGTCGATCAGGCCAAACCGGTGGCCGTAGGCGCGCCGCCAGTCGCGCCATTCCGGCCGGTCGCCGCTGAAGCCGATATTGACGATCAGTGGCCGCTTGCCCAGGCGCGCCGCCGCGGCCTCGAAGCTCGGAAGAAGGCGCGACAGATCGAGTCCTGGATAGAGACTGCCGAACAGGCCGATCAGATAGAACGCCTCCAGCCCGCTCGCGCCGACCGCGATGCCCTTGTCGGCCAGGAGCTGCGGCAACCAGGACTCGGCGCGCGTCGCCTGTATTGGCACGTTGCCGCAATGCGGCAGCATCTCGGTCTCAATGCCGCGCGCCTTGAGCATTTCGCGGTAGAGCGGATTGGTCGAATAGAGTCGCGCCGGCTTCAGCGCGCGCGCCAGGCGCTGGACCATCAGGCGCTGCGCGAAGCCCACCGCGCGCATGCGCGGGCTGGCGTCGAAGTCTTCGCCGATCCAGGTCTCGTGGAACAGGATCGACGAGGAGAGGCCACGCGCGAGCCTGGGCAGTTCCGTCGCGGCCCGGTAAACAACGCCATGTCTGTCGAACTGATAGGGCGAGAAGGCGAACAGCAGATGCCGGGCGCCCACTTTGTCGACGAAGCGCCGGCCGCGGATGACCCGCTCGGAGAAAGGCAGCGACGCGCCGAGCCGCAGGCTCTGGATTGCCATGCCGTCATCGGCCTGCGGCGCTTCATGCTCATCGCCTGGCAGGCGCGTATCGGCCAGCGCGAGAATCGCCGTCGGCATACCCAGCCGGGTCAGCGCCGCAGCCAGGCGGCGCGCATGATCGCCGATACCGTCCTTCGTGGGCTCCAGTCCGCCGACCACGATGACCAGCGGCATGGCGCCTCAGTATCCGGACGCCGGATCGACCGCGTAAAGAAGAGGCTTCCCGGCCCGCACGCGCTTTATGTTCTCGATCACACCCGGCGACGCGGTACGCGGATTGGTGGCGCCCGCGACGTGGGGTGTCACATGAACCTTGGGATGGCGCCAATAGGCATGATCGGCCGGCAATGGCTCCTGGTTGAAGACATCGAGCGCGGCGCCCGACAAATGGCCGGAGTCGAGCGCGGCCAGCAGCGCTTCATCGACGACGTGGCCACCGCGCGCCATGTTGATGACATAGGCGCCCTTGGGCAAAGCGGCGAAGGCCGCCGCGTCGAGCAGCCCGTGCGTCTCGCGGGTGAGCGGCAACACGTTCACCAGGATGTCGCTCCGTCCCAGGAAGCGTGGAAGAGACTCGCGGCCATGGAAAGTCTCGACGCCCGGCAGGTTCTTGGCCGTGCGGCTCCAGCCTGCCGTGGGAAAGCCCAGCTTGCTGAATTTGTCGGAGGTGTCCTGGCCGATCGAACCCAGGCCGAGCACTCCTACCCGCCGATTGGCGGTATCGACGAACGGCTCTTCCCTCCAGCGGGTGTCGCGCTGGTTCTCGGCATATTTGTCGATATCGCGGTGATGATGCAGCGCCCAATACAAAGCGTACTCGGTCATCTGGCCGATCAGCCCCTCATCCATGATGCGCACGATCGGAACGCCGGACGGCACGCGACCGTCGGCCAGAAGATGGTCGACGCCCATGCCGAGCGAGACGATGAGCTTGAGATTGGGAAGAGAGGCGAGCAAGCCCTGGGGCGGCTTCCAGGCCATCGCCACCTCGATGTCGGCCTTGTCCCCCAGCATGTCGGATGGGCGGAAATCGACCGGACCGAGGCCCTTTTCCAGCGCCGCCCGCCACAACGGGCCGTCCGGCCCCCGACTGATATAAGCGATGGCCCCAGCCATTAAGTCCTCATCAAAAGCGTTGGATTTGATCCAGCTTTAGACGCAAACCCGGCCGAAGGCGAGCCATTGCCTAAGTGTTGACCGCACCGGTATCCGCGCCGATCGCCTCGAGATTGAACGCCGCGGCAATCAGGGCCTGGGTGTAGGGCGCGCGCGGGGTCTCGAAGATCTGCTGCGAGGACCCGCGCTCGACGACCTTGCCGTGGCGCAGCACCACGACTTCGTCGGCCAGCGCGCGCACGACTTTGAGGTCGTGGCTGATGAAGAGATAGGCCAGCCGATGGCGCGCCTGAAGGTCGCGCAGCAGGTCGACGATCTGCGCCTGCACGCTCATGTCGAGCGCCGAGGTGGGCTCGTCGAGCACGATGAAACGCGGCTTCAGCACCAGGGCGCGGGCGATGGCGATGCGCTGGCGCTGACCGCCGGAGAATTCGTGCGGATAGCGGTCGCGCGAAGAGGGATCGAGTCCCACCTCGGCCAACGTGCGCTCGATCAGCGCGTGGCGCTCGGCCTCGCTGCCGATCTTGTGCACTTCGAGTCCTTCGCCGACGATCTGGCTCACCGACATGCGTGGGCTGAGCGAGCTGAAGGGGTCCTGGAAGACGATCTGCATCTCGCGCCGCAACGGCCGCAGCTCGCGCTGGCTGAGCGCCTGCAGGTCGCGATTTTCGAAGCGGATGGCGCCCTGGCTGCGCTCCAGCCGCAGCAGCGCCAAACCGAGCGTCGTTTTGCCTGAGCCCGATTCACCCACCAACCCCAGCGTATGGCCTTCGCGGATCGCCAAGTCGACGCCGTCGACGGCTTTCACATGATCGACGGTGCGGCGCATCACGCCGCGTTTGATCGGGAAATGCACTTTTATATCGCCGGCCTGCATCACAACGGGCGCTGCCGGATCGCCGGACCGTGGCCGGCCGCGAGGTTCGGCCGACAAAAGATGCCTGGTATAGGCGTGCTGCGGATGGTCGAAGACCTGGTCGACGGGGCCTTGCTCGACGATCTCGCCCTTGGTCATCACGCAGACCCGGTCGGCCATCTTGCGCACGATGCCAAGATCGTGGGTGATGAAAAGCAACGCCATGCCGTAGCGCGCCTGCAAGGTCTTCAAGAGCTTCAGGATCTGCGCCTGGATGGTGACGTCGAGCGCGGTCGTGGGCTCGTCGGCGATCAGCAGGTCAGGCTCATTGGCCAAGGCCATAGCGATCATCACGCGCTGGCGTTGCCCGCCCGAAAGCTGGTGCGGATAGGCGTCGAGGCGCTTGGCGGCGTCGGCGATGCCCACCTGGTCGAGCAGTTCGAGCGTGCGCTTGCGCGCCGCCTCGCGGCCGAGGCCCTTGTGCAGGAACAGCACCTCGTTGATCTGCCGCTCGATCGTGTGCAGCGGATTGAGCGAGGTCATCGGTTCCTGGAAGATCATCGAGACGCGGTTGCCGCGCACCTCCAAGAGCTCGTGCGCCGGCGCGCCGATCATCTCGCGGCCCTGGAATCGAATGCTGCCGCTCGGATGGCTCGCCACCGGATAGGGCAGGAGCTGCAGCACCGAGAGCGCGGTGACCGACTTGCCGGAGCCCGATTCGCCCACCAGCGCCACGGTCTCGCCGCGGCTGATGGTGAAGCTCGCGCCTTTCACGGCCTCGACGGCGTCGGGACCGTTGCCGAAGCGGACGGAGAGGTCGCGCACCTCGAGCAGAGTAGGCTTGTTCATGCCGGCACCTTGCGTGGATTGAAGGCGTCGCGCACCGCCTCGCCGATGAACACCAGCAAGGTCATCATCAGCGCCAGCACCACGAAGGCGGTGAAGGAGAGCCAGGGTGCGGTAAGGTTGTTCTTGCCCTGGAGCAGCAATTCGCCGAGCGACGGCGATCCCGGCGGCAGGCCGAAACCGAGGAAATCCAGCGCCGTCAGTGTCGTGACCGAGCCGGCCAGGATGAAGGGCAGGTAGGTGAGGCTGGCGGTCATGGCGTTGGGCAGGATGTGCCGAAACATGATGCGCCCGTCCAGCACACCGAGTGCCCGGGCCGCCCGAACGTAATCGAAATTGCGCCCGCGTAAGAACTCCGCCCGCACCAGCCCGACCAGCCCCATCCAGCCGAACAGCAGCATGATGCCGAGCAGCGACCAGAAGCCGGGCTCGATGAAGCTCGCCATGATGATCAGCAGATAGAGGACCGGCATGCTAGACCAGATCTCGAGGAAGCGCTGGAACAGGAGATCGGTCAGGCCGCCGAAATAACCCTGCACGGCGCCGGCGGCGATGGCGCGGGCACGCCGAGGTCCTTGACGATGGTGTCGTAGCTGTAGGGAATGGCCGGCCACAGCATCCAACCCTTGGCGTCGATCAGCTTCGCGACTTCCGGGTCCTTGTAGTCGGCCTGGGTCGGAAATTCGCCGCCGAAAGTGGTCTCGGGGTAGCTCTTGAAGATCGGCGTGTAAAAGGCGCCGTCGTAGCGGATGAGCAGGGGCTGGTCGTTGGCGATCAACTCGGCGAACAGGCTCACGCCAAACAGCAGCGCGAACACGGCGAGCGACCAGGCTCCGCGCCGATGGGCGAGGAAGCTTTTCAGGCGGCGTCGCGTGAGCGGCGAAAGCTGCATCAGCCGCCCCGCGCCTCGAAATCGATGCGCGGATCGACCAGCACATACATCAGGTCGCCGATCAGCCCGACCAGCAGGCCGAGCAAGCCCAAGGTCCACAAGGTGCCGAACATCACCGGATAGTCGCGGCCGATCGCGGCTTCAAAGCCCAGCAGGCCCATGCCGTCGAGCGAGAAGATCACCTCGATCAGCAGGGAGCCGGTGAACAACACGCCGATGAAGGCGGCGGGAAAGCCCGCGATGACGATCAGCATGGCGTTGCGGAAGACGTGGCCATAAAGCACGCGCCGTTCGGCCAGCCCCTTGGCGCGCGCCGTCAGGACATATTGCTTGCCGATCTCCTCGAGGAAGGAGTTCTTGGTCAGCATGGTGAGGGTGGCGAAGCCGCCGATCACCATGGCGGTGATCGGCAGGACCATGTGCCAGGCATAGTCGAGGATCAGCGCGCCCCAGGACAGCGTCCGCCAGTCGTCGGAGACGATGCCGCGCAAGGGAAAGATCTTCCAGAAGCTGCCGCCGGCGAATAGCACCACCAGCAGCAGCGCGAACAGGAATCCCGGAATCGCGTTGCCGACGATCACGATCGAGGAGCTGGCGATGTCGAAGCGCGATCCGTCGCGCACGGCCTTGGCGACGCCGAGCGGGATCGAGATCATATAGACCAGCAGCGTGGTCCAGATGCCGAGCGAAATCGACACCGGCAGCTTGGAGATCACCAGATCCGAGACGCGGGCGTTGCGGAAGAAGCTCTCGCCGAGATCGAACGTCAGATAGCCGCCCATCATCTTCAGGAAGCGCTCGCCGATCGGCTTGTCGAAGCCATACTGCTTGCGGATGCGCTCCACGAGTTCCGGCGACAGGCCGCGCCCGCCGCGCGACATGTTGCCCTGCTCGACGCCGGCGGTCGACGGCGCGCCGGCGCTTGAGTTCTCACCGCCGCTGGTGAAGCGCGCCGTCACAT
>WNFR01006743.1_pt1 | contig 11736 bp, 8 predicted proteins | sample 5400221 | NCBI WGS metagenome assembly WNFR01 (sample SAMN13153357, study PRJNA577476) | soil metagenome | isolation source: 40 cm soil under Madrone tree | place: USA:California | collected 2016-06-14 | reverse complement strand
CAGCGGCCGGCGCGACCAGTCGGTAAAGCGGTGGGTCTTGTCCGGCCGATGGCCGGTAATGCGCTCGACCAGCTGGTCGTAGGCAATGGAATCGCCATAGCCGAGCACCATGGCCGCGACCTGGGTGTCGAAGATCGGGTGCGGCACGATCCCGGCCTGGTGCCAGACGATTTCGATATCCTGACGGGCGGCGTGGAAAACCTTCAGCACCTTCTCGTCGGCCATCAATGCAAAGAACGGCTTGAGGTCGATGCCCTCGGCCAGCGTATCGATCACGACCGCTTCCTCCGCGCTTGCCATCTGCACCACGCAGAGCAGCGGATAATAGGTGGTCTCACGCAGGAATTCCGTATCGACGGTGATGACCGGGTGCCTGGCGAGGCGGGCGCAAACAGCGGCGAGTTCCGAAGTGGTGGTAATCAGATCCATGAACAGTCCATGACGCTTCTTGACAGGGCGTTCTGCCGAAAGCGCTGATATGTCAAGGGTCTTGGGGCGAATTCGAGCCTTGTATTTCCGCCAGAGGGGGCTTTTCGCTGGGACTTAAGCGGCCGGCCGCGCCTGATGGCGGCCCAGCCCGTCCGATACACTCGGTTGGAAATGGGATCCGTCAGTGGTCGCGGGCGTGCCAAGCCCCATAAATTCAAACACCAGCGGGTCCCCGGCAATCCCCCCAACGAAGCCGATGGATTTGTCGCGAAGGAATTGACCGTCTCCTAATTCCTGGCACGGGGCGCCGGCCGCTCCGCTGAATGCTGGACGGAAGGCTAACGATTCACGTCCCACAAAACGTCTGAAGCACGCGCTGGTGCGGTTCGGGCGCCTCCGCATAGCTGGCGAACGCCGGCTGGTCTTCGTACGGCTTTGACAGAACGGTCAGAAGCTCTTCGAATGGCGCGAAGTCGTCCCCGTTCACGGCGGCGTTGATGACCGCTTCTATCAGATGATTCCGGGGAATGAAGGCGGGATTGACCGCCCGCATCGCGATCTGCCGCGCGGCGGGATCTTGCCGCTCGTCGCTGGTTATTTGCCGCCAGCGCACTGCCCATTCGTCATAGACGGTGGGGTCGGCGAACAATTGACGGACATCAGCATCGCCCGAGGGATCGAGCGCGGCGTCGCTCAGTCGCCTGAACGTGAGCGTGAAGTCGGCCTGGTTCTTGGCCATCGCGTCCAGCAGGTCTTGCGCGAGCGCCGGATCGCCGTCGCGCGCCGTGAACAGACCGAGCTTGCTTCGCAGCCCTGCCTGATAGGCGGTGTTGAACCTCTCCGCGAAGCCGCCGAGCGCCGACTGCGCCTCTTCTATGGCCTTGTCCTGCTCGTCCGAAAGCAGCGGCAACAGGCATTCCGCAAGGCGCGTCAGGTTCCAAAGTGCGATCCGCGGCTGGTTGGCGTAGGCGTAGCGGCCTTGCTCGTCGATCGAGCTGAACACCATCGCCGGGTCATAATGGTCCATGAAAGCGCACGGACCATAATCGATGGTCTCGCCCGAAATCGAGGTGTTGTCGGTGTTCATGACGCCGTGGATGAAACCGACCAGCAGCCAGCGCGCGACCAGGTCGGCCTGCCGTGCGATCACGCCTCGCAGAAGCGCCTGATAGGGCCGGTCGGCATCTGCCGCTTGCGGATAATGCCGGGCAATAACGTGATCCGCCAGCCGCCGCACGCCGTCGGCATCGCTCCGCGCAGCAAAATACTGGAACGTTCCGACGCGAATGTGGCTGGACGCGACGCGGGTGAGGACAGCCCCAGGCAACGGCATCTCGCGCAACACGCTCTCGCCGGTCATGACAGCGGCAAGCGATCGTGTGGTCGGAATGCCGAGCGAGGCCATTGCCTCGCTGACGATGTATTCGCGCAGCACCGGACCGAGCGCCGCGCGGCCATCGCCGCGCCGCGAAAATGGTGTTGGGCCCGACCCCTTGAGTTGAATGTCACGGCGGACCCCATCCGCGTCGATCACTTCGCCAAGCAGAATGGCGCGGCCGTCACCGAGCTGGGGGACGAAATGGCCGAACTGGTGGCCGGCATAGGCCATCGCAATCGGGTCTGCACCGTCGGGAACACGCTTTCCGGCGAGGATCTCGGCCCCCTCCGGGCCGGAGAGCCGGTCCGGATCGAGGCCGAGTTGCATCGCAAGCGGCCGGTTCAGTTTGATCAGCCTCGGCGAAACGACGGGCGTCGGTGCAACCCGCGCGAAAAAGTTCGCCGGCAGCGCCGCATAGGTATTTTCGAAGGGAAAATGCACCGTCATGGCCTCAAGATAGGCATGCCCCGGAATTAGACAATTGGTTTGCGGGCGGGCCGGTCTAAAGGCTCGTTGTTTTTCCGTCATTTTCTGACTTTGCCGCCATTTTCTGAGGGTCCAGGATTGGGGCGCATTCGGTTGCCGCGCCGGTTTGCGTCGGGTAAACCCTGACCCTCTTTGCGGGCCAGCCTCCGGCTCCCGATTCGATCCTCCGAAATCTGTTTTGGAACATCCATGCATCGTTACCGGTCCCACACCTGCGGCGCGCTCCGCGAAAGCCATATCGGAGAGACAGTTCGGTTGTCGGGCTGGTGCCACCGCATTCGCGACCATGGCGGCGTGCTGTTCATCGATCTGCGCGACCATTACGGCCTGACGCAATGCGTCGCCGATCCGGATTCGCCGGCGTTCAAGGATGCCGAAAAGCTGCGCTCGGAGTGGGTGGTGCGGATCGACGGCAAGGTCCGCCGCCGCCCGGAAGGCACCGAAAATCCGGAATTGCCGACCGGCGCGGTCGAGCTTTACGTCAGCGAGATCGAGGTGCTGGGCCCGGCAGGCGAGCTGCCGCTGCCGGTGTTCGGTGAACAGGAATACCCTGAAGATATAAGGCTTAAGTACCGCTTCCTCGACCTTCGCCGCGAGAAGCTGCACCAGAACATCATGACCCGCGGCGCGATCGTCGATTCCATGCGCAAGCGCATGAAGGAGCAGGGTTTCTTTGAATTTCAAACCCCCATCCTGACGGCGTCGTCGCCGGAGGGCGCGCGCGACTTCCTGGTGCCGTCAAGGATCCATCCGGGTAAGTTCTACGCGCTGCCGCAGGCGCCGCAGCAATACAAGCAGCTCTTGATGATGTCGGGCTTCGACCGCTACTTCCAGATCGCGCCTTGCTTTCGCGACGAAGATCCGCGCGCCGACCGGTTGCCTGGCGAATTCTATCAGCTCGACGTCGAGATGAGTTTTGTGACGCAGGACGACGTGTTTGCCGCGATGGAGCCGGTTATCACGGGCGTGTTCGAGGACTTTGCGAAGGGCAAGCCGGTCACGAAGACCTGGCCGCGGATTCCGTTCGCGGAAGCCTTGCGCAAGTATGGCACTGACAAGCCGGATTTGCGCAACCCCATCATCATGCAAGACGTCTCCGAGCATTTCCGCGGCTCAGGCTTCAAGGTGTTCGCGCGGATGCTGGAAGACCCAAAGAATCAGGTTTGGGCCATTCCCGGACCCGGCGGCGGCTCGCGTGCGTTCTGCGACCGGATGAATTCCTGGGCGCAAGGCGAGGGCCAGCCCGGCCTCGGTTACATCATGTGGCGCGAGGGCGGCGAGGGCGCAGGTCCCCTTGCCAACAACATCGGCCCGGAACGGACGGCAGCGATTCGCGGTGCGTTGGGATTGAAGGAGGGCGACGCGGCGTTCTTTGTCGCCGGCGATCCCGAAAAGTTCTGGAAATTTGCCGGCCTCGCGCGAACCAAGCTCGGCGAAGAGTTGAACCTGCTCGACAAGGATCGGTTCGAACTCGCCTGGATCGTCGACTTTCCGATGTACGAATACAACGAGGACGAAAAGAAGATCGACTTTTCGCACAATCCGTTTTCGATGCCGCAGGGCGGTCTCGATGCGCTCAATGGGCAGGACCCGCTGACCATCAAGGCGTTTCAGTACGACATCACCTGCAACGGCCACGAGATCGCTTCCGGCGGTATTCGCAATCATCGGCCCGAGGCGATGGTGAAGGCGTTCGAAATCGCAGGCTATGGCGAGAAAGACGTCGTCGAGCGCTTCGGCGGCATGTACCGCGCGTTCCAGTATGGCGCCCCGCCGCATGGCGGCATGGCTGCCGGAGTCGATCGAATTGTCATGCTCCTCTGCGGCACGACAAACTTACGCGAAATCTCGCTGTTTCCGATGAACCAGCGGGCCGAAGACCTGCTGATGGGAGCGCCTTCGGAGGTTACCCCGAAGCAGTTGCGCGAGCTTCACATCCGGCTCAATTTGCCGCAAAACTGAGGTCAGCCGCCGAGGCCTGAATTCGGGGTCGAGGGAGCCCGCGGGGGAAATGTATGTCGTCCAATTCTGAAGATCTTCATTCCGCCGCGCTCGCCTATCACCGGCTGCCACGGCCGGGTAAGCTTGAGATTCAGGCGATCAAGCCGCTCGCCAACCAGCGCGACCTCGCACTCGCCTATTCACCCGGTGTGGCGGCCGCCTGCACGGCGATTGCCGCCGATCCGGCGCAGGCGGCATCGCTGACGATCCGCGCCAATCTTGTTGCGGTCGTCTCCAACGGCACCGCGGTGCTCGGCCTTGGCAATATCGGGCCACTGGCATCGAAGCCTGTGATGGAAGGCAAGGCGGTTCTGTTCAAGAAGTTCGCCGGCATCGACGTATTCGACATTGAAATCGCCGCTGACACCATCGAGCGCGTGGTCGAGACGGTGGCCGCGCTGGAGCCGACATTCGGCGGCATCAATCTTGAGGATATCAAGGGACCGGAGTGTTTCGAGATCGAGGCGCAGCTTAAAGCGCGCATGAAGATCCCGGTTTTCCACGACGATCAGCATGGCACCGCCATCATCGTCGGCGCCGCGATCACCAATGCGCTGCTGCTGAACGGCAAGAATCTGGCAGACGTCAAGATCGTCGCCTCGGGCGCCGGCGCCGCGGCGATAGCCTGTCTCAATCTTCTGGTTTCGCTGGGCGCGCAACGCAAGAATATCTGGGTCTGCGATATTGACGGCGTGGTGCACGAGGGCCGCAACACGCTGATGGACCGCTGGAAGTCCGTCTATGCGCAGAAGACCGACAAGCGCGTGCTGGCGGACGTGATCGGTGGCGCTGACATTTTTCTCGGCCTCTCCGCGCCCAACGTACTTACGCCCGACATGGTCAAGGCGATGGCAGACAAGCCATTGGTGATGGCGCTGGCCAATCCGACCCCGGAAATCATGCCGGATGAGGCCCGAAAGGCGCGGCCCGACGCGATGATCTGCACCGGGCGCTCCGACTTTCCCAATCAGGTCAACAACGTTCTGTGCTTTCCGTTCATCTTTCGCGGCGCGCTCGATGTCGGCGCCACCGCCATCAACGAGGATATGAAGAAGGCTGCGGTCGATGCGATCGCGCAGCTTGCGCGTGATCCGCCGTCAGATGCGGTGGCCCCCGGCTTCGACAGCGGCGAGGCGCAAGGGTTCGGCCCGGGCTCGCTGATTCCGAGCCCGTTCGATCCGCGGCTGATCCTGCGCATTGCGCCGGCGGTGGCGAAGGCGGCAATGGAGTCGGGCGTCGCCTCCCGTCCAATCAAAAACTTCGAGGACTATATCGCTCAACTGGAGCGCTTCGCGTTCCGTTCCGGCCTTGTCATGAAGCCGATGTTTGCCAAGGCGAAGACCCAACCCGTCCGCGTGATTTATGCGGAAGGCGAGGATGAACGCGTCCTGCATGCAACGCAGGTTGTCCTCGAGGAGAAGCTGGCGCGGCCTATACTGGTCGGACGCCCCTCGGTGGTCGAAGCGCGAATCAAGAAGTTCGGCCTCGCTATCAAGGCCGGCCAGGATTTCGATCTCATCAATCCCGAGGACGACCCGCGCTATCGATCCTACGTTCAATCCTATATCGATGTCGCTGGACGACATGGTGTCACCCCCGATGCCGCGCGCACGGTGGTGCGCACCAACGCAACCGTGATCGCAGCGCTCGCGGTGATCCGCGGTGAAGCCGACGCCATGATCTGCGGCGTCGAAGGCCGCTACATGAGCCATCTGCGCCATGTACGCGAGATCGTCGGCTTTCTCCCGGGCGTGAGCGATTTCGCAGCGCTAGCGCTGATGATCACCAGAAAAGGGGCTTATTTTATCGCGGATACGCAGGTGAGGCCGAACCCCAGCGCCGAGGAGCTTGCGGAAATGGCGGCGCTGGCGGCGATCCATGTCCAGCGGTTCAACCTCAAGCCCAAAATCGCGTTCGTGTCGCATTCGGATTTTGGAAGTTATGATACCGACTCCTCGCGGAAAATGCGCCGCGCCACTGCGCTTCTGAAGCAGAACCATCCGGAAATCGAAGCGGATGGTGAAATGCAGGGTGATACCGCGCTGTCGGAAGCGGCGAGGAAGTTGATCTTGCCGCATTCAAAACTGGAAGGCGAGGCTAATATCATGATCATGCCGAACCTCGACACGGCCAACGTCGCCTATCAGATGATCAAGGCGTTGGCTGATGCGCTTCCGGTTGGGCCGATCCTGATTGGCCCCGCGCGGCCGGCGCATATTCTCACACCGTCAGTGACCGCACGGGGCATTCTCAACATGACCGCGGTCGCCGCGGTCGAAGCCCAGGAGCGAGCTAGTCGCCAGCAACCCACCTTGTTCGGCTAAGCGTTGCGACCGGCGGCGCGTCAAAGTCGATTTGACCGTTTGAAAAGATGAACCGGAGCGCCCATAATCGCTCCGCGCTGCCTTATAGCGACCCCACATTTGCAGCATACAGTGAGGACGACCATGCCAGCGTTCATTACTTTCGGGCGAATTTTGTTCGCCGTGCTCTTTATTTACTCGGGGGCAACCAAGCTTTTCGCCATTCAGACCACATCGGAGTTTATCTCAGCCAAGATTGCCATTCCCGCTTTGTTTACTCCCTATACGTCGCAGCTGGAAACGATGACGGGAATGTCGACGCCGCAAATCCTCGCGATTGCCGTTGGAGCCTTCGAGGTCATCAGCGGATTGATGATCGCGCTGAATTTCGGCGCGCGGTTCTTTGCAATTCTTCTGGTTTTCTTCGTGGCCGCGACAACCTTCTATTTCCATGATTTCTGGAATCAGCCGGCGCCCGAGAACGCCAAGACCCTTGTGGAGGCGCTCAAGAATCTGTCGATCATCGGTGCGCTGTTCATGATCGCAGGATATGGCCGGCCATCGCGGAAGGAAGAGCCCGTCTATGGCGATGTGTAAGCCTCGCGCCGCCAGGGCGTGACGCTGACCTCATCGGCGGGGTCGAGGATTTTGGCATCGCCGGCTTTGAGGCCGTGCGCGGCGAGAATTTCCTCAGGGCTGTGCGCAGGTACGTCGGGGAAGCACGGCTCGCCTTCCGGTAGCCGCACCCTGGGTGCCTGCGAGAGCCAGAATGTGTCGTAGCGGTCCAAAAACATTCCAAACACTTCCGGTCCGCCGATAACAGCGACAGTGCCTGAGCGCACGCCGACGAAATCGCAGGCGGCCTCGAACGCAGCTCCTGCTGGATTCCACAGTGTTGCTTTGGGATTGGACGGATCGGACGCGATCGCGCCGATCTTCCGGGTCACGAGGATCCGCTTTCGTAACGGTGAGTTCGGCTGGTCCTCATAAGAATGTCGGCCATGCACGATCAGATCGGCGCGATCGAGGGCGGCTGTGAAGAATTGTTTGTCGCCGTCGAATTTCAGCTCAATCGGCATTACGTGATCGGCATTCGCCAGCATGCCGTCTGCCGACACGATGACATAGCCTTCAATGTGCAGTCCAGGCATCGCGCGCGCGGATCTATTCCGAAATCGTCTGTACCACGCTAGACACAGGCCGAGAACTCACGGTCGGCAGCTTGGCCTCCTTGAGAAGTTCGTCATCATACTGCGCGATGGTTTGCGCCGGGTTTTTGGCCCTCATTTGAACGACCTTGTAGCCGCCGGCCTTCAGCTTGTGCAGCAGCTCAGGCAGGGCTTCCGCAGTGTGCTTCTGAAAATCGTGCATCAGGATGATGCCCTTGCCCAGCTTGTCCACCTTCTTCATCACGCTGTCGATGACCGTCTGGGGCTTGCTGGCCTTGAAGTCGAAGGAGTCGAGATCGCACGAGAAAATCGCGACGTCGCGGGTGCCGAGATAAGTCACCATTTCAGGCGGATGTTGCAGCGCCGGGAAGCGGAAGAACGGGGCGAACGAAGTGCCACCCAAGGCCCATTTCACCGCGCTGAAACCTTTTTCGATCTCTTCCTTGCGTTGATCCTCGGTCAGCTTCTTGTTGTTCAGGTTGGCGTGCGACCAGGTATGCGAGCCGATGGTATGGCCGGCCGCGGCAACCTGCTTGAGGATTTCAGGAAAATAGGTCGCGTGCTTGCCGATCGGGAAGAAAATACCGGTCGTGCATTCCTCCGCCAGCGTCTTCAAGACGGAGGGCGTATTGACTGGCCACGGGCCATCGTCGAACGTCAGCACCACTTCATGGTCGCGCAGGAAATCGAGCTGCTTGAAGTGCTCGAAACCAAACCCCGGTCCGCCCGTGGTGTCGATTTCAACGATGCGGGCAATCCCAAGCGCATTGGGATTTGCGCACGGAGCTTTTGCGGGGGCGGGGGCCGCGGCAGGAGCAGGTGTCGCCTGCGGAGTTGCCGCGCTCTTGGTGGCCGCAGTCTGCGACCATGCTGCGCCTGATGCGCAGAGAGAAATCGCGCCTGCAAAGATCAATCCTGCCGCAATACGCATCCTATTCCCCTTACGGTGATCCCGCTCGGCGTTGGTCTTTGCCTTCGCCCGAGCCATTTCCTGCCCCCAACGATAATAGCCTAGTTGGGCCTGCGCCGCCACGGCAATGGCTCCCATCACCGGTGGACGATTTGTGGCCAATCAGGTTAATTCCCGCAAGGTCCTGCGCGTCAGGAGTCCGCGAGTGCCCGCGCAATGGCAGTTTTGACACGGGTATCTGATGGTTCGACGGTCTCGGGGAATACCTCGGCGATGTAGCCGTCGCGGCCGATCAGATATTTGTGAAAGTTCCAGCGCGGAACATCCTTCGGTCGCGCATCAGCGGCCCATCTGTAAAACGGATGCGCATTCGCGCCTTTGACTGCGGCTTTTGCCGCGATCGGAAAGGTAACCCCATATTGGTGCTGCGCGGTCTCCGCGATCTCGGTGGCGCCGCCAGGCTCCTGTCCGCCGAAATCGTTCGAGGGAACCCCGATAATCATCAAGCCTCGATCGTGAAACTGGGTCCACAACTCCTGCAATCCGGCATATTGCGGCGTGAAACCGCACAGCGATGCGGTGTTGACCACCAGCAGCGGACGGCCAGCATAATCGGCGAGCCTGATATCGCCTCCCGCCAACGCCGGAAACGAAAAGGCATAAGCGGTGATCCGGCTCATCGCGGCCTGCGCCAAAGTCGTCCGCGTCGAGGCCGGACTTGCGATCGCGGCCAGCGCCGCCGTGATAATTGCCCTGCGGTCGATCATAGCCACCCTCTGTCAGATGCGACCCATGTGAAGTGCAGTCACGTTAGCCCAACAGGCGAGCGATAGCTTTTCAACAAGCCGTTATGGCTGGACCGGGGGAAACTTGCACCAGGGCAACGGCAGCAGCGGAAGGTAAGACCGGTTCCATTCGCATATCGATTCCGGTCCCTTGCGCATGAAGGCGTATTTTATCGGTTCGGCCTGCCCGACGGCGATATGCAGTACGAACAGGACATTGGCGACGGGATAGGTCCATTTGTGAAAGCGCAAATCGCTCAGAGAATCGAGCAGCACCGCAGCCGCGAGGATAATCAGGGGGTCGGTGAAGATGAAATATTCGGATTTCAGACCGCGCCGCACGCCGAGTGAATCGATCCCGATCGCGGCCAGCAAAAGTACGAGGGCCTGGATCGCGGCGTGCCTTTCGCCGCGCCGCCACGCGTAGATGATGCCGGGGACAATCAGCCAGGTGAGAAACACCGTCGGGCGCGGCGAGGGTTGCAGCACGAAGGTATAGCGCGCAACAACCGACGCGACCCCATCGAGCAGGAGCAAGAGGATTCCCGAAAGGTCCAGCCCGTTCGCGACATTGGTTGTTTTGGCATCCGCAAAGCTCAGCATTTTTTCCAGCGGATTGACCACCGCGATCACATTGCCGGAGTTGTACTCGAGTTCGAGCGCGAGCAGCGCAATCGATGCACCGGCGGCCATCGCGAACATCGACGCGAGCGTCTCAGTAGCGCTGACTCGCCAGATCGCTGCGTAGCCGATCATGCATCCGCCGATCAGGACCAGCAGCGCCGCCTGATAAATGCCGAAGCGTTCCAGCAACAAGGGATGCAAGTGCGCGGCGTCGAGCAGGCTGCGGTCAAAGCCGGTGGCAATCAGCGGCGAAGCGGCCCACGCCGCTGCTATCGCTGCGACGGCCGCGACGCCCGTTGCCAGCCAGCCCGATCGGGTATTGCTCCAGAACGCAACGCTTGCGCTTCCCGCGCTTCCGAACGGCATCACCAGCAGCGGCAGCGCAGCGATCAGCAAAATGGCCTGCACCTTGTTCTCGAGACCGAGCACGCACAATCCCGCCGCGACCGCCATCCAAAGCGGACGTGCGATGCCGGCGCGGCGTCCGACCACGATCAGGATCATGAGCGCAAAGATGAGGGGACAGGCCGCGATGAGCTCGCTGCGCAAAATCCGCGAATGCAAGACCATGCCGCCGGAGAATGCGAATGCAAAAGCGGCGATCTGCGCGATGCGCCAGTCGCGCACCACAAGGCGTATGAGGCTCGCGAAAATCAGCACGCAACCGGTTGCGATCAGCCAGACGAGAACACGTCCGGCGCGCACGGCGCTGGTCATGGCGGCATCGAATGCCGCGGTATCGGATGCCGGCGGAATGCTGGACAGCGAATAGCCGTCGAGCAGGCCGAGAGCGTGCAGCAACTGAAACCAGAGCTTCAGCGAAAGAATGGTTATGTACGCGGTGTGATCGAAGAACAGCTGCGGCTTGCCGTCGTTGAGGACAAGGGCGTTGTAGATCACCATGAAATCCATGTCGGCGTTGCGCCAGTAAATCAGCGCGTAGCCGAACAGAAGGAACGATGCCGCCGTGCCGGCCACGATCGCCGCTAGTCCCCATCGCCAACCGAGGAGAGTCAGCCGGTCGAAGGCGTCCTTCGCTGTGTCGGTGTGCGGCTTGGCCGTTGCGGCCGTGGCGAGAATCTGGGTCATGGCGACGGTCTTTTAGCCCAGCCGCCGCGCCAAAGCGACGGGCGGCCGAAGGCCAAGGTCTCTAAAACCGCCTAGCGCAGCGAAACGATGAAGTCTGTTCCTTCGCCGGTTTCGCTGGCGGCGATGCCTTGATCGGAAACGATGATCGAGCCGCCGGTCGAGAGCGCCTCGGTAATTCGCGCCATCGCATCTGCAGGGACGGTCAGACGATCCAGCGCCTCTGTGGGGCTGTCCGGCACCGGCGCTGCCTTCATCTCGACGGCGCCCGCGATTCTCCGCCGCCGCGAGGCGTACTCGTCCTCGTCGCGCCGCTCGGCATACCGGGACGGTGCGGGGAGCGAGACCACCGACCAATGCAGGGCATTGGCGTCGTCCTTGTCGACCTGCGCCGTAAACACGTGCGTTCCCAGCGGGCGCTCGCCCGGCGCGATCGCAATGGGCACCTCGAACAGCGGCGCAAAATTCTGCCGCGCATAAAGCTTTGAGTCCTTGCGGCTGATGAATACCGAGATCTGACCTGCGCGCTTTGCTGCAAGTACCGTTGCGAGGGCGGGTTTCGAGG
>WNFR01006742.1_pt1 | contig 11737 bp, 10 predicted proteins | sample 5400221 | NCBI WGS metagenome assembly WNFR01 (sample SAMN13153357, study PRJNA577476) | soil metagenome | isolation source: 40 cm soil under Madrone tree | place: USA:California | collected 2016-06-14 | reverse complement strand
CTGGATCGGTAACGTCATTCCGCTCGCGCCCGACCAGAAGAAGGAAGCGATCACCTGCGTGATCCCGTGCAATGCGCCCGGGCTGGCGCTGTGGTCGCGCAAGCCGATGGCGCTCGACGCCCGGTCGGAATTCGATTCGCCGCTCGCCTTCCGCTACGACGAGAGCGACAGCATGCTCTTGTGCGACAACGTCAAGGTGCCGTGGGAAAAGGTCTTCGTGCATGACGACGCGCTCTTGTCGCGCGACATCTACGTGAAGAGCCCGAGCCACTGTTTCGGCAACCACCAGTCCAACGTGCGCTACTGGTCGAAGATGCGGCTGCTGCTCGGCCTGTGCAGCAAGATCGCGCAGGCAACCGGCGCCGACCAGGTGCCGGCCGTGCGCGAGACCCTCGGCAAGATCGCGGCGCTCGAGGCCACGATCGGCGGGCTGGTGCACGGCCAGATCAACGCCTTCGAGAGCTGGCCCGACGGTTACGCCTGCTTCAACCGCCGGATCATGTATGCGGGCCTGGAATGGTGCACCCAGAACTACAGCAGCTTCGTCGACGAGCTGCGCACCCTGTGCGGCGGCGGCGTCTTCCAGATGCCGGCCGACAGCTCGGTGATGGACGACGACGCGCTGGCCGCCCAGTTCGCGAGTTTCTGGCAGACCCCGCAGGGCGACGCGGTCGCGCGCATGAAGCTTTTTCGGCTCGCCTGGGACATGGTCGGTTCGGAATTCGCCGGCCGCCACCTGCAATACGAGAAATTCTACGCTGGCGCCTCCTTCATCATCCGCAACCACTCCTACCGCGAGGCGGATTGGGGCGCCTTCAACAAGCTGGTCGAGGATTTGATGGGGGGATATGACGTGCCGGCGCATGCGAAGGCAGCGGAGTGATGGGCGCCAATGCGCGGATTGGTGAGGAGCGCGGCGAAGCCACGCGTCTCGAACATCCCAAGTCGGCTATCGCCGACTTGGGCATCGAATACTTCCGATCTCGGGTAAACCCGAGATCGGTGGGCGGCCGAGGTGCCGGCCGCCATCCTTCGAGACGCCGCGCTGCGCGCGGCTCCTCAGGATGAGGACGGAACAAGCTTCTTTACCCGACTGGCCGAAACCCGAACGCCTTCTCGAAACGCTGGGCATAAACCGGCCACACCTCCGGATTGACGATCCGCGGCGGGCGCTTGCCGTCGAGCGCATCCAGGATCTGCGCGGCCGCGATGCGCGCCATGTTGGCGCGCGTCTCGACGGTGACGCCGGCGGTATGCGGGCTCACCAGCACATTGTCGAAGCGCAGCAGCGGATGGTCGGGCGGGGGCGGCTCCTTGGCCCATACGTCGAGGCCGGCGCCGGCGATCTTCTTGGCCGCGAGCGCGTCGGCGAGCGCGGCCTCGTCATGGATGAAGCCGCGCGCCGCGCTGATGAAATAGGCATGCGGTTGCATCAGCGCGTACTGGGCCGCGCCGATCATGCCGCGCGTCTCGTCCGACAGCGGGCAGTTGACCGACACCACGTCGGCGCGCCGCAACAGATCGGCCAGCTCGACCTTCTCGGCCCCGCGCGCCGCGACTTGCGCCGCGCTCAGGTAGGGATCGCAGGCGAGCACCCGCATGTCGAGGAGGCCGCGGCACAGCTCGGCGATGCGGCTGCCGACATGGCCGATGCCGATGATCCCGATGGTCTTGCCGAACATGTCGTTGCCCATGAAGGCGTTGCGGTCGAGATTCTTCTCCCGCCGCATCGCGCGGTCGACCTCGACGATCCGCTTGGCGAGGCACAGCATCATGCCGATGACGTGCTCGGCCACCGCCTCGCGGTTGCCGCCCGCCTGGTTGAGCACCAGCACGCCGGCCTGCGTGCAGTCCTTCACGTTGACGGTGTCGTAGCCGACGCCGTTGGTCGAGACGATCAGCAGGTTCGGGGAGCGCACCAGCAGCGCCGCCGTCGCGTGAAACCTGGTCGCGATCTCGTCGCGCGCCGAGCCGATCTGGTAGGCATGCGCCTGCGACAAAACGGGCACCGCCACGTCATCGGGGCTTTCGTTCTCCAGCTTGTCGAGCCGCACATCCGGACGCTGCGCGAGCGTTTCCGCATAGTCGGGCGCCGCCAGGTACTTCACATAGAAGACGCGCTTGGTATTGCCGGCCATTGTGGGTCCTGTGCGAATTCGAAGAAGGCGGGTGGGTCGCGGTGGGCCGTTGAGCTATTATCGCGCCCGCGCGTGCCGCACAATCTGGTGCGGATCGTGAAACGAGGATGATGTGGGCGGGCTGCTGGCGGGCTTCCGGATCCTGGACATGACCAACGTGCTGGCCGGCCCCTTCGCGTGCTACCAGCTCGCGCAGCTCGGTGCCGATGTCATCAAGGTCGAGGTGCCGGGCAGCGGCGACCTGGCGCGCCGGCTGGGCGCCGACGCGGCGCTGAACCAGGCCGGCATGGGCGCGTCCTTCCTGGCGCAGAACGGCGGCAAGCGCTCGCTCACCCTCAACCTCAAGCGTCCGCGCGGCCGCCAGGCTTTTCTGCGGCTGGTCGCCAGCGCCGACGCGCTGGTGGAGAATTTCCGCCCCGGCGTGATGGCGCGGCTCGGGCTCGGCTACGAGGCCTTGAGGGAGCGCAAGCCGGACCTGGTCTATTGCGCGATCTCCGGCTTCGGCCAGGACGGCCCGCTCAAGGACAATCCGGCCTATGATCAGATCATCCAGGGCCTGTCGGGCGCCATGAGCGTCACCGGCGACGCCTGCAGCGCGCCGCTGCGGGTCGGCTATCCGGTCGCCGACACGACCGGCGGCATGACGGCGGCCTTCGCGCTGGTCGCGGCGCTTCTGAAGCGCGAACGCACCGGAGAGGGCGAGTTCATCGACGTCTCGATGCTGGAGTCGACGGTCGCCGCCATGGGCTGGGCGGTGTCGAACTGGCTGGTCGCGGGCGTGCGCGCGCTGCCGATGGGCAACGAGAACATGACGGCGAGCCCGTCCGGCGCCTTCGCGACCGCCGACGGGCTTCTCAATATCGCCGCCAACGAGCAGGGCCAGTTCGAGACCTTGTGCGATCTCGTCGGCCGGCCGGACCTCAAGTCCGATCCGCGCTTCGCCGAGCGCGAGGAGCGCAAGCGCCGCCGCGTCGAGCTGAAAGGCGAGCTCGAGGCGGCGCTCTCCGTGCATCCCGCCAACGAATGGGCCGCGATGTTCAACCGCCATGGCGTACCGGCCGGCGAGGTGCTCGACGTGCCGGCCATGCTGGCGCATCCGCAGGTCACGGAGCGGCGTCTGGTGCGCGCCTTCGGCGACGTTGCGGGCGTCGATCGCGAGGTCAGCGTGCTGCGATCGGGCTTCCGGCTGGCGAGCGGCGATCCTGAGCCCGCCTTCGCGCCGCGTCCGCTCGGCGCCGACACCGAGGAGCTTCTGGCCGAGCTCGGCTATGGGGCCGCCGAGATCGATGCCTTGCGCCGGGAGGGCGCCGCATGAGCCGAACCCCCAAGACGCCGGAAGACTGGTGGTCGACCGCGATCGTCGAGATGCAGCCGGGCACGATCCGCTTTCGCGGCTATGCGATCGAGGAGCTGATCGGCCGCGTCGGCTTCGCCGAGATGGTCTGGCTGCTCACCCGCGGCGAGCTGCCGGATCGCCGCAAGGCCGGGCTCCTGGAGGCGGCGCTGGTCGCCGCGGTCGACCACGGCCCGCAGGCGCCGTCGATCGCGGCCGCCCGCATGGCGATGACCTGCGGGGTCGGCATCAACAATGCGATGGCGTCGGCCATCAACATGCTGGGCGATGTGCACGGAGGCGCCGGCGAACAATGCGTGGCGCTGTTGCAGGCGATCGCGCGCCGCCTCGACGATGCGGGCGCGTCCGACGGCGCGACGGTCAAGGCCGCGGTGGCGGCCGAAATGACGGCGCTCGCCGGGACCGGCGTCACTCATGTGCCGGGCTTCGGGCATCGCTTCCATCCCGTCGATCCGCGCGCGCCGCGGCTGCTCGAGCTGGTCGACCAGGCGACGGCGGCCGGCGCCGTGTCGGGCCGCTTCGCCGTCATCGGACGCGCCGTCGAGGCCGAGCTGGCGGCGCGCAAGCGCCGCAAGATCCCGATGAACATCGACGGCGCCACCGGCGTGATTTTTGCCGAGCTCGGCTTTGCGCCGCCGCTGTGCCGCGGCCTGTTCGTACTGGCGCGCTCGGTCGGCGCGCTGGCGCATGCCTGGGAAGAGAGCCAATCGGATTACCGCAACAAGGGCCCCATCCCGCGCCACCTGTTGTGGACCTATACGGGTCCGCCGGCCCGGCCGCTGGGCAACAAGGGGCCATCGAGCGATTGATTCCTCGGCACGGATCGTGCTTTTCACGGGTGCCGGACGTGAAAGAATTGTCGCACAGACCAGCCGTTCGACGGCAGGGTGGCGCGTGGCCGCGCCCGGAGACGAGCGTGACAGAGACGGTTGCCGACATCCTGCGGGCGCATCGCGCCGGCACAATGACGCCGGAACAGACCGTCGCGCGCAGCTTCGCGCGCATCCGCGCCCATGGCGATCCGGTGGTCTTCATCAGCCTGCGCGACGAGCAGGACGTGGTGGCGGAGGCGAGGGCGCTCGCGTCCCGCGACCTGCCGCTCTACGGCATCCCGGTCGCCGTGAAGGACAATATCGACGTGAAGGGCCTGCCGACCACGGCGGCGTGTGCGGCCTTCGCGTATCAGCCCGGCAGGGACGCGACCGCGGTCGCCCGGTTGCGGCAGGCGGGCGCGATCGTTATCGGCAAGACCAATCTCGATCAGTTCGCGACCGGCCTCGTCGGCGTGCGCTCGCCCTATGGGGTGCCGCGCAACACGCTCGATCCGACGCTGATCCCGGGCGGTTCGAGCTCGGGCTCGGCGGTCGCGGTGGCGGCCGGGCTGGTGCCGCTGGCGCTCGGCACCGACACCGCCGGCTCCGGCCGGATCCCGGCGCTGCTCAACAATATCGTCGGCTTGAAGCCGAGCCTCGGCCTGGTCTCGACCTATGGGGTGGTCCCGGCCTGCCGGACCCTCGATTGCGTCTCGGTGTTCGGGCTCACCACCGACGATGCCTGGGCGGCGCTGACCGTCGTGGCGGGGAGCGACGTGAAGGACTCTTATTCGCGCGCGCATCCGATCGGAGCACTGCGCGCGATGCCGCGCGCCATCAAGGTCGGCGTGCCGCGGCCGAGCGAGCGCGTGTTCTTCGGCGACAACCAGGCGGCCGCGGATTATGCCGCCGCGCTCGATCGCTTGGGGAGCCTGGGGGCCGACATCAGCGAGATCGACATCGAGCCCTTCTACGAGGCCGCGCGCTTGCTCTATGAGGGCCCGTGGGTGGCGGAACGTTATGCGGCGACCGAAACGCTGATCGCCTCCTCGCCCGACGCGATGCATCCGGTGACGCGCGAGATCATCATGGGCGGCACGCGGCCGAGCGCGGTCGCGGCCTTCAAGGCCTTCTACCGGCTGGAGGAGCTGCGCCGCGCCGCGGAGCACACCTTCGGTCGGGTCGACCTGCTGGCGCTGCCGACGGCGCCGACCGTCTACACCGTCGACCAGGTGTTGGGCGATCCGATCCAGCTCAACAGCCGGCTCGGCACCTACACCAATTTCGTCAACCTGCTCGATCTGTGCGGGTTGGCGGTGCCTGCCGCCCTGCACGGCGCGCGGCCGTTCGGCATCACCTTGCTGGCGCCGAGCGGCGCCGACGCGCTCCTCGCGTCGATCGGCCGTGTGTTCCACGCCGATACGGCGCTGCCGCTCGGTGCGCTCGGACTGCCGCAACCCGCGCTCCCGCCTTTGCTCCGCACTGAGCCGGACAGCGCCATCGCGCTCGCGGTGGTCGGCGCGCATCTGTCCGGCATGCCGCTCAATGGCGAGCTGAAACAGCACGGCGCCCGGTTGGTCGAGGCGACCATGACCGCTGCGCAGTATCGGCTCTATGCGCTCATCGAGCCCGGCGCGCGCAAGCCCGGCCTGCTGCGCGTTGCGCCCGGCCGCGGGGTCGAAATCGCGGTCGAAATATGGGGCATGCCGCCCGACGGGTTCGGCCGCTTCGTCGCCACCGTGCCGGCGCCGCTCTCGATCGGCTCGGTGCAGCTTGCCGATGGCCGCACCGTGAAGGGTTTCCTGGTCGAGGCCGAAGCCGTGTCGGGCGCGCGCGACATTTCCGCCTTCGGGGGCTGGCGTGCCTTCCTGGCGGCAGCGGAATAATTACCGCGCTTCAGGCGGCTCATCGATCGCGCTCACATGCGCCGCGACCACGCGCCAGCCTTCCGGGAAGCGCACCCAAGTCTGCATCTGGCGGCCCACCTTGCCGCGCATGCTGGCGCGCCGAAACAGCGTCGAGGCGGTCGCGAAATCGCGCCCATAGGTGGTGATGACGGTCTTGTGGATCGTGCGGGCGAGACCGGCCGGCGAGCGCGCGGCGCGAAAGGCCTTGATCTCTCCGTGGCCGTAGAGGTTTTCGCCGCCGCCGTAGCGGATCGTGCGCGGGTCGTCGCGAAACAGGCCATCGAGCGTCGCGACGTCGTTCGTCACCAGCGCCTGCTCGTAACGCTCGAACTCCCGTCTCACCTCGGCAACGACCTCCGGCCGGTCGATGTCCATGTGGGTTCTCCCGACATTCTTCAGAGGGAAGGCTTGGGCGCGGCCGCGACGCCGGCCCGTTCGAGCGCATAGGCTATACGCAGCGCCACGTCCTCCCGCCAGGGCGCCGCGATGACCTGGACGCCGATCGGCAGCGGCGCGAGCGGGATCGGCACCGCCACCACGGGCAGCCCGATGAACGAGATCGGCTGGGTGTAGATGCCGAGATTGGGCCGCACCGGCATCTCGACGCCGTCGAGCCGGAAAGTTTGCTGGCCGACGAGCGGCGCCGTGCAGGATGTCGCGGGGGCGAGGATCGCGTCGACCTCGTCGAACAGCGCGAGCACGCGCTCGCGATACCAGCGGCGGAATTTCTGCGCGCGGTTCACGGCGGTTGCCGGCACCATGGCGCCCGCGATCAGCCGGTCGCGCACCGCGGGATCGAAATCCTTTGCGCGCTGCCGCAGCCGGTCGAGATGCAGGCTGGCGCCTTCGGCGGCCGTGATCACATAGGCGGCGGCGCGCGCACGTTGCGCCTCCGGCAGCTCGACCGTGCGCCGCGCGCCCAGGGCCTGGGCGACGCGCGACATCGCGGTCTGCGCCTCCGCGGTGAGGCCGGTGGCGAAATAGCCGCCCGCGACCGCGATCCGCAACCCGTCGGCGCCGCGCTCGAGCGCGCCCAGCGTCGGCTCCGCCGGCCGGTTGACGCAGGCCGCATCGTCCGGATCCGGCCCCTGCATGGCGTCATAGGACAGCGCGAGATCGCGCGCCGAGCGACAGAAGGGTCCGAGATGATCAAAGCTCGCCACGAATGGAAAGCTGCGCGCGCGCGACAGCCGCCCGTAGGTCGGCTTGAGCCCGAACAACCCGCATAGCGAGGAGGGCACGCGGATCGACCCGTTGGTGTCGGAGCCGAGCGCGAGCGGCACCAGGCGGCCCGCGACCGCGCCGGCGGAGCCGCCCGACGAGCCGCCGGTCATCCGGCTGGTGTCGTGCGGATTGCGCGAGGCGCCGTCATGCACATTCTCGCCCGTGAAGTCGTAGGCGTATTCGCCCATGTTGAGCGCGCCCAGCAGAACCGCGCCGGCAGCTTCCAGCCGCTCGATCAGCGGCGAGTCGCGTTCTGCGGGCGCGCGCTCGCGATTGATCTTCGAGCCCGCCCGGGTCGCGAGGCCTTTGACGTCGAACAGGTTCTTGACCGCGAAGGGCACGCCGGCGAGTGCGCCGCGCGGCTTTCCTGCCGCGCGTGCGGCGTCGATCGCGCGGGCTTGGGCGCGCGCGCGCTCCGCTGTCACGTCCGTGAAAGCGCCGAGCAGCGGATCGAGCCGCGCGATGCGCGCGAGCGCAGCCTCGGTCACGGCCAGCGCCGTTGTTTCGCCGCTGCGCACGGCCTGCGCGATCTCCGCGGCCGTGGCCTCCGCCAAGTCGATTGGCATCGCGTCAGGCCCTGAACGCGGGCGCCGGCTCGGCATCGTCCGGCAAATCGAATTCCTCGACCAGGCGCGCGAAACGCAGCGTGACCTCGAGATGCGCTCGGACTGCCGGCTGCCATGCGGGTTCGATCGGAAGCGCGAGCGCTTCGGCGGCAGCCACGATGAAATCGTCGAGCGGGTCTGTTGGCGCCATGTCTCATCTTTCGGTCGCGCAGCTTGTTCCGCGCCAGGTTAGCGGCACGGTTTCCGCATACAATTCAAATGTTTGCGCCTAATAATTGGGCACACAGTGGATTCGATCGCGGCGGGATCGGCCGCGATCAGCGCAGGATTGCGGGTCAGGCGCGCCGCTGAACTGCGTGCGATCGCGCCAATGGTCGGAATTGTAGGCAGTGTACCCCTTGGCGCCGACGCCGAATCTCGCGCGCGGCGGATATTGCTAAGCTTTTCTTCCTGGCACACTATTTGCGGAGGGACTAGCTTCCCGGCTGCAGCCGATGGAGGTGCAATGGCCTCGCCGAAGCTTCGTATCGATGACGTCAGCATGACGTTCGCAACGCCGGGCGGCGCGTTCGAGGCGCTCGCCCATGTGACGCTGTCGGTGCCGGCGGGCCGCTTCGTCAGCCTGATCGGATCCTCGGGCTGCGGCAAGAGCACGATTTTCAACATCGTGGCCGGGCTGCAGGAGCCGACCGACGGCCGCGTCATGATCGACGGTATCGACGCCACCGGCACGATCGGCCGGGTCGGCTATATGCTGCAGAAAGACCTTCTGCTGCCGTGGCGCACGCTCATCGACAACATCATTCTCGGCATGGAGCTCCAGGGCGTGCCGTTGCGGCAGGCGCGCGACAAGGCGCTGCCGCTGCTGCGGCGCTATGGACTTGGCGGATTCGAGCACGCCTATCCCAACGCGCTGTCCGGCGGCATGCGCCAGCGCGCCGCCCTGCTGCGCACGCTGTTGTTCGACACCGACGTGATCCTGCTCGACGAGCCGTTCGGGGCGCTCGACGCCCAGACCAAGCTGCAGATGCAGGAATGGCTGCTCCAGTTATGGAGCGATTTCGGGAAGACCGTGATCTTCGTCACCCACGACGTCGAGGAGGCGATTTTCCTGTCCGACGAGGTGCATGTGATGGGGACGCGTCCGGGCCGCGTGGTCGAGACGCTGGTCGTCGACCTGCCGCGTCCGCGCCTGCGCGCCTGCACGACGACGCCGGCCTTCATGGCGATGAAGGAACGTTGTCTCGAGCTCCTGCGGGTGTTCCAGGCCGCGCCGGTCGATCAGGCGGCATAGCCGAAACGGGAGCGCCTCATGACGATTCAGCACATGTCTCCCGCGAGCGGCTTCTTCAAATGGGCCGCCGCGCGCGTGCACGAGGCCGGCCGCCCGCCGGGACGCGTCGTTCGCCGTCTGCCGGTGCAGAAGGATTGGCCCGCCTGGGCCATCCTCGGCATTCAGATCGGCGTTCTGATCGGGATCATCACGCTGTGGCAGGTCGGTGCGAATCTCGGCGTGATCGATGCGTTCTTCTGGTCGAAGCCGAGCGCGATCTTCAACACGCTGACCATCTTCTTCACCACCGGCGAGGCCTGGACCGACATCGGCTTCACGTTCCGCTCGACCATCATGGGCTTCGTGATCGGCACGACCGCCGGCTCGCTGCTCGGATTGTCGTTCTGGTGGTCGCGAAATTACGCCGCCATCGTGCAGCCCTATATCATCTGCTTCGAGTCGCTGCCCAAGCTCGCGCTCGCTCCGCTCGTCGTCCTGGTGTTCGGCATCGGGTTGTCGTCCAAGATCGCAATCGCGACGGCGCTCACCGTGGTGGTGTCGACGCTGACCACCTATGCGGGCGTCAAGGCGATCGATCCGGACGGCGAGCGGCTGTTCTACTCGCTCGGCGCCACGCGGCTGCAGGTCTTCCGCAAGCTGGTCGTGCCGTCCTGCCTGCCGTGGATCATCTCGGTGCTGCGCGTCAACATCGGGCTCGCGCTCACCGGTGCGGTCGTCGGCGAGTTCATCGCCTCCCAGCACGGCCTCGGCCGCGCCATCCTGTATGCCGGCCAGACCTACGACATCGCGCTGGTGTGGGTCGCCGTCTTCGTGCTCTCGGCGCTCGCCATGATCATGTATGTGTCGGTGTCGTGGCTCGAGCGCATCCTGCGCAAGGGCGTCAGGCAATAAAAATCACAGCGAGTCGGCGCGAAGCGAAAAACAGGAGAGCGACATGGATAGGCGAAAGTTTCTCGGCTCGGCTGCGGGTCTCGGATTGGCCGCGGTGGCGCGGCCTTATGTCGCCAAGGCCGCCGCGCGCGAGATCCTGATCGCCGAGCCGGTGCACAGCACCGGTTATCTGCCGCTCTATGTCGGCATGGCCAAGGGCTTTTTCGACGACGTCAAGGTGAGCATCGTCACCATCGAGACCGGCAGCGGTCACACCAACGCGGTGCTGTCGGGGCAGGCCTTCGCCTTCATCGGCGGTCCCGAGCATGACGCCTTCGCCAAGGCCAAGGGCGCCGAGCTGCGCGCCGTGGTGCATTGCGTCGACCGCGGCAACGTTTATTTCTGCGCCGCCAAGGGCCAGGCGCCGACCGGGACCGACTGGGCGAGCTACATGAAGGGCAAGGCGATCGCGGTCGGGCCGGTCGGCGGCACGCCCAATTCGATCACCCGCTATCTCCTGAAAAAGTGGAACCTGGATCCCAAGAGCGACGTCACGCTTCTCGAGGTCGCCAACTCGGCCACGCTCGCGGTGGTGAAGGGCAAGCAGGCGCAGGTCGGGGTCGCCACCGAGCCCTTCGTCACGCAAGGCGTCAAGCAATCGATATGGGAAGAGCCGTTCTACAACGTCCCGAAACAGCTCGGCCCCTACGCCTATTCGACCCTCAATGTCCGCCTCGATTCGATCCAGAAGGATCCCGAGCTGGTGCGCGCCTTCGTGCGCGGCATGGTCAAGGGGCTCAAATTCACCTACGCGAGTCCCGACGAGGCGAGCGAGATCGCCAAGGTCCAGTTCCCCACCATGGCGCTGGAAGATCTCCGCGCGACCCTCGACCGCTCGTTCAGGGACGAGATGTGGAGCAAGGACGGCATGATCAGCAAGGATGCCTGGGCGACCGCGAAATCCGTGGTGCGCGAGGCGGGAATCCTGAAGTCCGACGTCGCCTATGAGGAGATCATCGACATGAGCTTCGTCGAAAGCGTCCGGGCGAATCTCTGATCGGCGATAGCCGCTATCTACAAGCATCCATAATCCATCCAAGGAAGGGTCATCAATCATGTCCGAGCCGATCTGGAACCAATTCCTCACCGAGCGCGACAAGGCGGTCTTCGCCACGTCCGGCTACGGCGCGCGCCAAGGCTTCGGCAAGCGGCCGGCGCTGCTCGTCATCGACGTCAACTGGGCGTTTTGCGGCGACAAGCCGGAGCCGATCCTCGAGTCGATCAAGAAATGGCGCAATTCCTGCGGCGAGGACGCCTGGACGGCGCTTCCCTACATCCGCTCGCTGCTCGACAAATGCCGGCAGAAAGGCGTGCCCGTGATCTACACCACCGGCGTGCGCCGCGACGACAACTGGGACTCGGGCAGCTGGAGCTGGAAGAACGGCCGCTCCGACGAGGACAAGGCCGCCAAGACGGCGTTCTCCAATCTCGACGGCAACGAGATCGTCGCGCCGATCGCGCCGGGGCCGCAGGACATCGTGATCTACAAGCAGAAGCCCTCCGGCTTCTTCG
>WNFR01011139.1_pt1 | contig 11738 bp, 12 predicted proteins | sample 5400221 | NCBI WGS metagenome assembly WNFR01 (sample SAMN13153357, study PRJNA577476) | soil metagenome | isolation source: 40 cm soil under Madrone tree | place: USA:California | collected 2016-06-14 | reverse complement strand
CCCTGTAATCTCCGGTCTTGCGCCGAGGCGGATCGGGGGGCCGGTGGTTCCGATGCCGCGGTTGACGTACAGCTGGCTGCCGCGTTTTTCGTATCTTCCGCTGACGTAGGCAGTCTCCGGGTATACGAGCGCGAGGCCCCGGTTGATGAACGAGAGCGCCAACTGGCCGCCGTGGCTGTGCCCGGCCAGCGTCAAGTCGATGCCCAACTCGGCGGCGCGGTCAAAGCTGTTGGGATTGTGGCTCAGAAGGATGTTGACCATGTCCGGCATCACCAGGTTTTCGCTTCCCTCGAGATACCGGTCAACCAAGTGCCCCTCATGATCTCTGGAGAATCGCGCTTGCTGATAATCAACGCCGATCAGGTTCAGCACTTCGCCGCGCGATTGAATGGGTGCCCGCTCTTGACGCAGGATGCGAATCCCCTCCGCAGCAAAAAGTCGCGTGATGGAGTCCTCGGTTTCAGTGTAGAACTCATGGTTGCCGAGGCAGCCGAAAACACCGTAAGGCGCACGAAGGCCCGCGAGCGCTTGCACCACCTCTCCTTTTGCAGCGGGATCGTCGGCGACGTAGTCGCCGGTAAGCGCCACCAGGTCCGCTTTCAACCCATTGGCAATTGTGACGCAACGGCGAATCTCCTCCGCGGTCATGAAGGGGCTGATGTGAAAGTCGGAAAGCTGGGCGATGCGAAAGCCCTCAAAGGCTTTGGGCAAGTGTGCGAGCGCAATGCGCGGGCGAGTGACTTCCACGTCGAGCCGGCCGTATAGAAGCCCGTAGGCCGCGGCCACAAATGGCACGGCGCTTACCGCGATGGCAGTCTGCTCGAGCAAGCGGCGGCGGGCGGGCGAGGGCGGGTCAAGAGCTATGGCGCCAGGCATGGGAGCGGCGGCGTGGCCTGCCGCAGCCTTGCGCGCTTTGCGGTAAACCCACGCTGCCGCGCGTGTTGTGCGGTCTACTGCCCAGAAAAGCATCACCAGGCCGAAGCCCACCCACGACCCGACCAGCCACACCGACCAAGCCCCGTCAAGCAGAACGCTGCGCAGCGTCAAATGGGTCGAATCGCCCCGCGAGACGCCCCAGGGACCGAAGTTGCAAGCGAAGAAAAACAGATAGGCGACGCCCACGATGATCCTAAGCCCGACACGCCGCGGTTTGCCGAGGATGAATCGTTCTCCAAGGCCGACGACGCGACCAATCCAGAAAAGCTGGCTGGCAATCATCGTCACGAAGAGGGTGGAGAAGAACAGGAAATAGAAGGGTCCCTCGCGCCAATTAGGGATGAGCACGAAAGCGAAAAAGACAACCCACGAGAAAATGATCGCGCTCACGCGCTTGTGAGCTTTGAAGAAACTGATCATCGTCGTTGCCGTCTTCGTTTTTTCGAAGAACACAGCGAGCGATTATAGACTTGCAGCAACTGAAACAGGCATGGATTTGCTCACGCAGTTCCCGAATGAGAGTACAGAGCCGCTCTTTACGGCGCTTTTTTGTCGTGGAAAAGTTTTGTTAGAGACTCTTAGCCAATCCCCAGCGGTATCTTCCAATCCCGCGCCGACACATGCCCTGCGTAAATCCATGCAATTCTCGTAAGAAGCGCCCCTGTCACCGCCGATACCGATGCCACCCTCCGCGCCCGCTGAGAGCCACTCAACAAACTCGCGATCCTTAAAATTGCCGGCACTGGCCCCGCCATCACCGCACCCGCTCGCGTTAGCGTCCCGCTCAACCCATGTTTGAGTGGATCAAGCACGGGTTGCTGCCGGGATTCGATGTGCCATCCCTCCCAGCATTCAAACAGCGCGGCGCCAATCCCCGACACTGCTTGTCCCGCCTGCTCAATCACCCGCACCGGGAGCGACGGCCCATAGCGGTCACTGAGAAATTGCGCAAACGCAGCCGCCGATGCGCCCGCCGAAAATCCCACCAGCGTCCACACTCCCATGGACATTGCGCTCTGCGGCTTAAATACGCGCATCATGTTCAGAAATCTGGATGGCTTTCCCAAATCTGCGATCAGCAAAGGCGGCGATATCACCGTCCCCGCCGCTGCAATCCACCGCGCATCACGCACCAGCTTCCGCTCAGCCCCTGTGTAATTCGCGATTGCCCCCACAACCGCCGCCGCGCCCGACGCTCCGCCAACAAAAAAATAAAGCGGGATCTCCCACGTCCATGCCGGCTCTTTCAGCAATGGGATTCCGTAATATCCCGTCTCTGGCGAAGCAACAGGAAACGGCGCCCCCGCCGGACGTACCCCCTTCGCCGCGACACTCCCCTTCGTCTCCGCCTCCCGACGAAGTTCGACCAGTCGCCGTTCACTTGAAACGTCCGGAACTCGCGGTATTCGTGCAGAATCGCTCATGATTTCCTTCGTGTACCTTCGCGTCCTTTGTGGTTGATGCTGTGCCTTTCCTCTGTGCCTTTCCTCTGTGCCTTTCCTCAGTGCCCCTCTGTGTCCTCTGTGGTTAATGCCTTCTTCCGTCTGCCAAAAACGCCGCAATCGCCCCGCCCAACAGCATCATCGCCCCGATCGCGGACGACCTCCAAGCCTTCTTCAAATACACAGTCGGCACTTCCGGCCTAGGCGGCAAGTTATACGTTCGAGGATCGCCTCGCAGAATGAACATCGCATGAGTTCCGCCCACGCTGGTATCAGCCGCGTCATAAAACTGCGCGTCTTTCATTCCACGCCCAACCAGCGATGCCACACGTCTTTCGGCCACATCCATTGCAGATATCCGGCTGCACGTACACGCCACCGAACTCCGTCCGAACAATCGCTCCGGTGGGACAAGCTTCGAGACAACCCGCCTTTTCGCAATGCTTGCAGACATCCGACGAAAACGACCACGAGTTTAGCTCCGGGGCGTTCCCTCCAAATCCCGGCTCAGGCGATTGCTCCACAAATTTCACGTGCCGCCATGTCGACGCCCCCAGCGCGCCGGTGTTGTCGTACGAGAACCCGCTCCACTCCAGGCCATCTTCGCCGACGCCGTTCCATTCCTTGCAAGCGACTTCACATGCCTTGCATCCAATGCACAACGTCGAATCCGTCAAAAACGCAGTTACTGGCATATCGATCCTTTGTCATCCTGAGCGAAGAAGACCATTCGCTCGCGAATGATCTTCGCAGTCGAAGGACCCCTATACACTCCACACCTTCCAACCGCGTATTGGTATTCTCTCCACCGGCCCAGCGCCTTCCCCGGATCTCGCAATCGTCAATACCAAGTTACTGACATCTCGGATCTATTTCAGATTGCCTTCCTCTGTGCCCTCTGTGTCCTCTGTGGTGAAAAGCTCTTAGCCCCGCGCCTCCCCGGCTCCACATTGCACACCACCGCCTTAGACTCCTGAATCCGCACATTCGGTTCTTCGTTGATCGCCAACAGATCGTTTGCAATATCGCCCTTCACAATCCCCTTGTACCCCCAATGGTAAGGAATCCCGACTTGATGAATTCTCTGCCCACCAATCCACATGGGGCGCATCCTGCGGGTGACCAGCACCCTCGCCTCAACTTGAGCGCGCGGCGTAGAAATCGTGGCCCAATCGCCGTGCCTCAGCCCAATTTCTTCCGCCAGTTCCGGCGAAACTTCCGTAAACAACTCCGGCTGTAATTCCGCCAGATGCGAAAGTGTGCGCGACATTCCGCCCGCGGTGTGATGCTCGGTCAATCGGTAAGTCGTCAGCACATGCGGATACCGCGGATCTCCTGGCGACTTCGCATACGCATTATCCGGCCGCTCCTTCTTCTGCGCCGCAGGATCCTCCTGCTGCCCATAAAGCGGATTCTTGACGGGCGACTCCAACGGTTCATAATGCGCAGGCAGCGGCCCGTCTTTCAGTCCACTTGCCACATAAAGCCAGGCCACTCCATCGGGATGCAAAGTAAACGGACGCGCTCCGCCCAGCGCCTCTACTCCCTTTCCGGTATCCAGATTGTCCGGCGTCTCCGGTGCCATGTCTTTTTTGAAATCCGCGTTGTCGAGGCCGGTCCACTCTTTCTTCTCCGCATCCCACCAAACCAGCTTCTTGCGCTCACTCCACGGCTTTCCATCCGGACGCGCCGACGCACGGTTATAAATAATCCGGCAGTCATTCGGCCATGCAAATCCCCATCCGTGACCAAGCAGGTCTGTTGGCTTGCGTTGCAGCGCGCGATTCCGCCCCTCTTCAGGAAACACGCCACAGTAGATCCACGCCCCGCATGATGTCGAGCCATCTTTTTTTAGTTCTTGCATATGCTTGAGCAGCCTGCGATCGGGATGTGAGTTCTCCTTCGTGTGACTTTGTGTCCTCTGTGGTTCAAGCTTTGTTTGTTCTTCTTCGATGTACCCATTGATATCTTTCAGAACCGCCTCAACATCCGGCTCTTCATGCTTCCCCTCGACCGGGTACTCCCACGTCAGCGCATTGAGGCCGGCGTTCCTCGGTCGCGAATCATTTTTCGCCCGCTCCTTCAGTCGCCGTCCCAGGTGATACATAAACCATGTATCGCTGCGCGCATCACCCGGAGGATCCACCGCCTTCTCGCGAAATTGCAGCAGCCGCTGCGTATTCGTGAACGTGCCTTCCTTCTCTGCCGTCCCCGCCGCAGGGAAGAGAAATACCTCAGTGCCAATCTCCTCAGGGTTCCACTCTCCCCGTTCGACCTCCGGTGAATCCAGCCAGAACGACGCCGTTTCGATCTCCACCATGTCTCGGACCACCAGCCACTTCAACTTGGTAAGCGCCTTCCGCTCCAGTCGCCCGTTCGAAGCTCCCACCGCCGGATTTTGCCCCATGACAAACAGCCCATCGACCTTCCCGTCTGCCATGTCGAGCCAGTATCCGAAATGCGAATGGTCTCCCGTCACCCGCGGCAGCCAATCGAAACCAAAATCATTCTTCTTCGTGGCCGCCTCGCCGTAGTACGCCTTGAGCAGGCTGATAATGTACGATTCAAAATTCGCCCACAGCCCGGTGTTTGCCCGATTCTTCTTGATGTAATCCTTTAACGTGAGTGACTCTGGCTCAAAGAGCGGCATGGGCAGGTATCCCGGCAACACGTCATACAACGTGGGTACGTCAGTTGATCCCTGAATCGACGCATGTCCCCTCAACGCCAGAATCCCGCCACCCGGTCGCCCAATGTTTCCCAGCAGCAACTGCAAAATCGCCGCCGTTCGGATAATCTGCACGCCTTTTGAATGCTGCGTCCACCCCACCGCGTAGCAGATCGCGCCAGTCTTCTCCGGCCCCGACGCCGAAGCAAATACCTCCGCCGCCTTCAAAAATCCTTCTTTCGCAATCCCGCAGTACCGCTCCACCATCTCCGGCGTATAACGCGAAAAATGCCGCTTCAGTACCTGGAACACAGATCGCGGATTATCAAGCGCCGTGTCCCACTCAAACTTGCCCACATCCTGTGCCTCGCCACCACGGTCTTTGACATGCCCTCCGTTTACGTCCGAATGCCCTGGCATGCTGTCCTTCTTCGGAGAGCTCCGATAGAGCCAGGTCTCCGGATCATACTTTTTCTTCTCCGCATCCCATCCAGAAAACAGTCCGTCCAAATCTTCCGTATCCTTGAACTCATCCTTGAGCAGCGTTGCCGCGTTCGTGTAATGCACCACGTACTCACGAAACTCCTTATTGTTTGTGAGGACATAGTTCACCATCGCCCCCAGAAAAATAATGTCGCTCCCCGCGCGTAATGGCAGCCAGATGTCCGCCATCGCCGACGTCCGGTTGAACCGCGGGTCCACATGGATCACCTTCGCCCCGTGCTCCCGCGCCTCCATCACCCACTGGAACCCCACAGGATGGTTTTCCGCCATCGACGATCCCATAATCAGGATCGCGTCCGCGTTACTCAGGTCTTGTTGCGCAGTAGTCGCCCCGCCCCGCCCAAAGCTAGTGCCGAGACCCGGCACGGTGGAGCTGTGTCATATACGGGCCTGGTTGGAGATGCAGACCATGCCGAGGCCGGCGGCGAAGAGTTTTTTAATGAGATAGTTTTCTTCGACATCGAGGGTGGCGCCGCCGAGGTGGGCGATGGCGGTGGTCTGCATAAGTGATTGGCCGTCTTTGGTTTCGTGGAAGGTGCGCTCGCGGGTTTCCCAAACTCGGTCGGCGACCATGTCCATTGCGGTCTCGCGATCCAGGTACTCCCATTTTGTGGAATAAGGTCGGCGGTACTTTATGTTGCTGAGGCGCGCGGGATGGGTGTGCAGCTCGAAAGTGTCCGAGCCTTTGGGACACAGGCGTCCCCGTGAAACCGGTGACTCAGGATCGCCCTCGATCGATATCAGCTTTCCATTCTTGTGATAGGCGAGCTGCCCGCATCCCACGCCACAGTACGGACAAATCGAACGTGCAACTTGCGCGCCGTCGGTCTTTGGACGCAAGTTCCGTGTGCGTTCCGACATGGATTCCACGCCATTGCCGTTAGCTCCGGTTTTTATCTGTTGAATCAGCGGCCAGCGGGAGAGAAGATCTTTCAGCACAGCTTGCCTCCACAATCCCACAACTTTGTTTGCAAAAAAGATAAGCCTTAGACGACCTTAACGCAGCTGGAAGTTGTGTCAGCCTGAGGTGGACGATTCACATTTTGTAAATACAGGATGTAAGGTATGGAACAATCCTTGCACTCCAAATAACGTGTCACTTAGCAGTCGCTAGAGTTTGTACAATTTGCAGAGTTCTTATGAGACCTTGGAAGCTTGTCGGGAAATTCGGTCGTGAACGGCGCGACAATTGGGACCGGAGATTCAGGACAGACGCTTCTCAGAACGAATCCCGCCGAGCCAATGCTGCTGATGAAGCCGATTCCCCCGGGAGCTTGCAGTTGGTCGTGGAAATTGGTCCGCCTCCTGCCATAGACGAGTCCGCGAAGTGGGGCATGCTTGCTGATAAAGTCCTCGGACCTCAGGAAGAATCGCCTGAGCCGGACATCGATTTTCAGCGCTGGGTGAGAAGCGCGTAAATCAGTCCGCCTCTCACTTCCTGTTCTGTTTCTGTAACAAAAATCAAAGTGGTAACTAGTGAAAATCGGCCTCGTGCGAAAGTACGTCAAATACTTTCATTCGAGGTGAAAGTGTGCTGCAAGTAAGTGGTGTTGAAAGTCAAAAAGCCTACGCGACCCCCATCCTGACAAAACTAACCCTTCAACAAGCGATGCAAACGATGGCCGAACATGCAAGAGAGTTCATGGCCCTCATTTCTCCTCATCGTGCGGCTACTCGCATTGAACAGACAGCGGATGAAAATCCGCAGAGCTATGAGAAGCCCCAGCTCAGGAAATTGACACCTGAGCAGGCGCAGCTTTTATTGGTGGGTCACGCTAGTATGGGGGACCAGGGAGCGGCTGACCTGATGGAATTGGTCTTTCCTGAGCAGGATCAGCCTTCTTTTTCCCAGTGATGTCATTTCGAATCCCGATGCTATCTGCAGCGGCATATGCGTTGGCTACGGTTGCCATCGTCGCAATCAATCGCAAGATTTCTTAATCCCCAACTGATGTCATCCCGAACCCGCTGACAAAGTGGGAGAGGGATCTTACGATACCTCTGGGTCGGCAGTGGCGAATGCGGATTGGTGCCCGATGGTGCATACGGGTGCGCTAAATCCTGATTACGACAACGATCGTGCGACCTGACAAGATCCCTCTCTCGCCCTTGGAGGCGAGTTCGGGATGACATCGTTGATTAAATTGGGAATGACAACGGCATTAGGTTCGTTTTGAGATTTCCACAGCACACATGTGACGCACGGCACAGACGCAATCGGCCGAATGATGCAGCATGTTTTCAGGGGAAGCGCTGTGGAGAAGACTTACTACGTGTACATCATGAGCAGCCAGCGTCGCGCAATTTATATCGGGGTCACGAGCAGTATCGAGCGTCGGGTGTTTCAGCACAAGGCGCACACGTCTGCCGGTTTCACGGACACTTACAACGTAACCAATCTGGTTTACGCTGAGCGATATGGCTGACCAGGGCTATTTCTCGGGAGAAAGAATTGAAGAAGTGGCGGCGCGAGAAGAAAGTTGCGCTGATTGAAGCCGTGAACCCAAAATGGCGGGATCTGAGTTACGGCTGGTACGACCGCTATCGACCCGATGGCAAAACTTCCTAATACTCCTACTCCCAACTGATGTCATCCCGAACCCGCTGCCAAAGCGGGAGAGGGATCTTACGATACTTCTGGATTCGCAGCAGCGATCGTGCAGTCGGGCGTGCTCTATCCTGATTGCCACAACGATGGTGCGAGCTGACATAAGGTCCCTCTCTCGCCCTCGGGGGCGAGTTCGGGATGACATCGCTGATTAGGTTGGGGATGACACCGCTGATTAGGTTAGGGATGACATGGTTGGTGCCGATCTGCTTGGCCTACGCGGGTTCGGCTGGTCCGATTCCTGACATCAATTCCCAGGCTTCGCGATAGCGCTGGAATTGTCGGCGGCTGTTTTTCTTGTTGGGATAGAGGGCAATTTTCTGGAGCGTCCACTGATCCAGACGTCTTTACTCAGTTTTCGCCGTGAGTTAAACTCTGCCGGTTTTCAATCTCAGGGAGGAAATAAGTTATGAAGCAAACTATTCGATTCGCGGTTGCAGCAGCGTGCCTTTCCCTCATGTCGATCGCCGGGGCAGTTGCACAAGACCAATATACGGAGGGTGCTGTCACGCGCGTAACTTTGGTTCAAATATTGCCTGGACGTTTCAATGCGTTCATGGACGACCTGAAAACAAACATAAAGCCGATCTGGGACGCGGAAAAGAAAGCGGGGTTAATCGACGACTACAGTATCTTTCTAAACACCACGAAGGCGAACCCAGATGATTGGGACATTGGGTTTGCGCTGGGCTACAAGAATTTCGCTGCCCTCGACGGTCTGGCACAGAAAGTTCTTGATCTTCGGATGAAGCAATATGGCGACAAAGGCAAGGAGCAGCAGGTAATCGACAAGCGGGTGCAAAATGCACGTGTCATAACCAGTGTCCTGACACGCGAAATCACACTAAAGTAGCTGACGGGAAGGTCAATGGAGAGCGATCTTACGATGCTCTGAATCCGCAGCAGCGTATGCCGGATTGACACTCCCTAGTGCACAGGGCGTGTTGGATCCTGATTACGACAACGGTGGTGTGATCTGACGTAATATCCCTCTCTCGCCCTTGAGGGGGCGAGAGAGGGATGACATCGTGCTGTGGATGTGCTTGGGGTTACGCATTTATCTTCGCGGGTTCAGGAGACGATACAACTCCATCGCGTCAATCAGTTTGGATGAGTAGCATGGGGCGATCAGTCGAACTCCATTTGCAGTTCTCACACGGCCTTGGCAAAGTCTAGGACTGCGTCGCAGTAATCACAAGCGAACTGCTGGAAGAAGTCCGTGTGGGATGAAAGTCAAAAGCCCCGCCCTGTCTCTGCAAAGGATGCAGAGACAAGGACGGGGCACCCTCAGGAGTTGGGCGGGCGAGCAGTGTGGGCCATTCCCCGGAACTCCATGCGCACGGGGCGTGCTAGATCCTGATTACGACAGCGGTGGTGCGACCTGACGTAAGGTCCCTATCTCGCCCTGAGGGGCGAGAGAGGGATGACATCGTTAATTAAACTCGGGATGAGATCGTTAATTCAATTGAGTAAGAAATCCCCGGTGTGTTTGTCCGACAGCATCCGGGGACTCCACCACGTGCGCCTGGGGAATAACTGCGAATCGCCGTCCTTCGCGGAAGGACTCTTAAAGCGGCTCCCCATCCCTCGAGACGTTGGAGCAATTTCGCACGAAAAACTGCGAAGGATATTTACTAGTTCTATCCTGTTACGAAATCAGAACGGCGGGTCAGCCAGACAGTAATTGTCAGCGAAGTGTGAGCGCATCCCACAAGCAGAGCTTGAACGGGGCACCCTCGGCGTTACGTGGGCGCGTTGGCCGGGGCCACCCGGCGCGTTGGGAAACTCAAAAAGATGTGGATAAACTGAAGCTGGAATGTTTGGGTGAGGAGTACCATTCCACGCAAATGGTCGAAGGCAGGATGCGGTATCAGTTTGGCGATTACCTGGGCAAGGCCGAGGTGGCGATCTACTCCGTCCTCGCGGTGTTATTGACTATCACAGCGCTGGTGTCGATCGCGAACGCTGCCCGGCTGCTGTGGGACGGTCTGAGCCATCGGACGATCGCAGTGGAGACCCTGCGAGTGCTGGACCAACTCCTGGTGGTGCTGATGCTGGTCGAGATTCTGCACACCGTGCGCGTCTCCATACGCTCCCATATTCTAGTGACCGAGCCATTCCTGGTGGTTGGCCTGATTGCTTCGATTCGACGGATACTGGTGATTACGCTGGAAGCGTCCACTTTCACAAAAGAAGGATCGTGGACAACCCAGGGCGCCAGCATTTTTCGAGCCTCCATGTTTGAACTTGGCTTGCTTGGTGTGCTGGTTCTGATTTTGGTGTTTTGCATTACACTCTTGCGTCGCCACGCTCCAGGCCCGAAAGACATCGACTTCTGAAAGAAACATGGTTGTTGACGGGCGTTTGCACTCACGATCTGGCGTAACGCGACTGTTTCGAATCACATCCCTCAATGTCCACAATTTTTAGGTTAGCAACGTTAAAGTAACGTCACGCTATTCAGACACAAACAAGTGGCTTTCCCTCGCGTTAAGAAGAAGAATCGTTTGCCAAACGATGTAACCCGTATCATTGCCGGCCTGCTAGTGTCGCAGTCGCGGTTCGAGACGGAGAGCAATGTCAAGCGGACGGGGAGAGCTTTCTCTTATAGAGACAGCGAAGATCAAGGCCGAGATCCAGAAGCTCGAAAAGAGACCTTAGCAATTGCGCGGACAGCGGTATTAGAAAATTGATCGAGGCTTGGATCCAGGAACAGAAGCGAAAATTGGACAGTAAGCCTAATCCTGCCGACAGACCAGACAAGTAAGCGCCCTGGCCTCGTCACAGCCTAAAATTCTCTGGGATTACTCAGAAGCATACAAATAGCGCAGTGAATTGTGACGGCAAAAAACTATGTCCGTGCGGCAAAGGACGCCCGCAAATCCGCGGATGCGGAAGAATCCTCTGCACGTCATTCGCACGACCTTGCAGAAATGCAAAGAGTCGCACAGGAAGCCGGCAAAGCTCTTAAGCAAGGTCAAACTACGGCAACGTCAAAACAATCCCCTTAGTTGGACCGTAACTCTTCAGAAGGCAAAAGGCGATCACGATGCGGATTGTAGGCGGCAGTCCGGTGCTGAGTTCGCACTTCGGTTCCGGTGCCGCGCCACAACTCGAGCAACGAACGGCACGGATCTGTTTGAGCCTGAGGTTGCTCATGCCATAGTCAAAATGGGGAGCCGCCAATCGGTTAGCGGATGTAGGCGGCTCCTCGTCGCGTAGGGATTGTGAAAGCGTACACACAAACTGATGAAATTGCTGTTAAAAGCGGGGGGGCACATGGCACCGGATGGAAATTCGAAAAAATCCCCGGCCAAGCAGAGCTTGAACAGGGCACCCTCGGACTTGCCGGTTTTTAGTTCAATGACTCAACTATACGATGTATTGTTCGCGCATACCGGCTCTCCGGTCGTCGCAATCAATCGCGCTCTGGCGGTCGCGGGAGACGCATGGTGCCAGTGCCGCTCTTGAGGCCATGCCCGACTTGTCCGCTGATCCGCGGCTAGCCGAGTACCAACCCTATTGGGCTGCGCGCGCGGAGCTGCTGGATAAGACAGGAGCGCACGATGAAGCCCGCCTA
>WNFR01008873.1_pt1 | contig 11739 bp, 15 predicted proteins | sample 5400221 | NCBI WGS metagenome assembly WNFR01 (sample SAMN13153357, study PRJNA577476) | soil metagenome | isolation source: 40 cm soil under Madrone tree | place: USA:California | collected 2016-06-14 | reverse complement strand
GCTCATGCAGCGCTCCGGGCGGAAGTTTCGATCGTTGTTCGCGGTTGCTCGGCCGGTTGCGTGACAACGGGCAAGCCAACCAGCTCAGCGCTGACCCGCCACAGCTGCGCCGCAACCCCGCGGTCATGGGTCACCGGTTTGGTTGACCTCATCCGTTGCCGCAGGAAGAAGCGGCCCGACACACCCGCTATTTCGGGCGAGGACGCCAGACAAACCAAAGTGCGGGCGCCTTTTTCGGGACTTGGGAACAGCTTTTTCGCGAGACGGGGAAAAAGGCCGGCAAGGCCGGTCATGTTGTCTCCGAACCGTGTGCTGGTCGGACCCGGACTCATGCAGTTCACGGTCACGCCGGAGGGCTGGAGCCGCTGCGCCAGATCCAGGGAGAATATGATGTTCTCAAGTTTCGAGCGGAAATAGGCGTTCAGGAAGCCGTAGCTGTTTTCGCCCTGCAGGTTGCCGAAATCGAGCCTGGACGGATAAGATTCCGAGGCGACGTTGACGATGCGCCCACCGGTCCCCCCGCTCAAACGATCGAGCAACAGATTGGTCAGCAAGAACGGGCCCAGATGATTGGTCGCGAACGTCCTCTCGATACCGTCGACGGTGAATTCGCGCTTGGCGAAGATGCCGCCTGCGTTGTTGATGAGGACGTCGATGCTGGCGAAACGCTGACGAACGTCGTCGGCAAGAGCTCGAATGGCCTTTTGCGAAGACATATCCGCAAGCAAGAGTTCAGGCGGGGCTCCCGTCGCGACTTTCGCTACAGCCGCCCGGGCGTGCGCACCGCGCTCGCTATCGCGGCAAACCATCAGAACGCGAACGCCCATTTTCGCGAGCTCAACCGCAGTAACGAAGCCAATGCCGCTGTTGGCACCGGTGATGAGAGCTGTTTTTCCGTGCATGGCGTCAGGCCCTCACGGGAGTGCGCGTAGACACGAACATGTTGACGAGATTGCCGTCCGGGTCCCGAAAAAGCATCGCCCGATTGCCCCAGGGCTGGTCAGTCGGCGGTTGGACCCATTCGCTGACGCTTTCCCTCACGCGCGTGTAATGCGCATCGACGTCCTTCACGTCGAAATCGAGGACAAACGATCGATTGGCGCCGCAAGCCAGCACTCCCTCGCCGTAGGCTTGAGCCGCGGTGGCCGCGCTCGCGATCGCCAAGCCTGCGCACGGGCTATGCTGGAACACAACATAGCCAGCGCTGATGACCTCTGCGGTCGCGCCGGTTAGTCTCTCGTAGAAGCTGGTGAGCTTTTGGACGTCGTCCGTGACAAGTCTGGTCTGTTTGAGGTTCATTGCGGTGATGTTTTCCCTTTAGTTTTCCGACAAGCTACGCTACTGTACAGTATCTAATGCGCAGGAGTCGAATTGGTGCAGTCAAAACTTCGTGAGACGAAGAAGAAGTCGGTCTCCGTCAATGAACCGGCGCGCCGATCAAAGGAGGCCGTGGTAGCGGCGACCCTGGCCGCAACCTACGAACTGCTATCGGAAACTGGGCTCGGCGGGGTCAGCGTCGACGAGGTCTCGCGTCGATCTGGCGTGGCCAAGACGACCATCTATCGATATTGGGCCCGGCTACATGCGGGCCGCTGGTCGTCGGTGATTCCCTCGGTGATCGACGCCGCCGAGCGCGACCCCGAAATCGCCGAACTGCATTCCAGATTGCATGCGGGCATGATGACCGCGTTTCGCACGGTAGTCGCCCGCGCGCGCGAAAGAGGCGAGATCGGTGCCGAACGAGACCCTGCCGAAATCACCGGGTCCATTGCAGGGCCGCTGTTCTATCGGCGATGGTTTTCGCGTGAGCCGCTCGATGAGGAATTCGTCAGAGGCTTGGTCAAGCGCGCGATAGGACCGCAAGCCTCACTGCGACCGCGGCCCCGCGGGCCGTCCAAACGTTAGCGTAGCTACTTGACCGTGCTTCAAAAATGCGAAAAACCCGTCCGGCGTGTACCTGCCCCTCGCTGCTCCTCGTCCGGATACAGCCACAGCTAAGGCGTGATCTCGCGAGTCGCTGTCAGCTCGATCATGAGCAGCGGCGGGCGCGTTTCGCCGATACGACCTGCGGCTGAGAGCAACGGAAGCAAGTGCCCTGTCAGCGCGGACGCGGAAATCACTCGTCTGCTCGAGCCAGAGAACACGACCGTCTCGGTCAATCAGGATCGTCGTGGGGATTGCGAGATCGCGAAACGGGCCGCGTTTAGGCGAGAATTTGCGGAACTCAACGCGGTACGGCCGATGAACCAGGAGCTCGGGATCTGCCAGCAGGGTGATGTCCCAATTGTGCTTCTGTTTGAAAGGCCGCAGCTCATCGACACGATCGGAGCTGAGCGCCACGAGCTTGATGCCGAGCGCGGCGAACTCTTTCGCGGATTCGTCGAGCTGTTTCATCTCGGCGACGCAGTAAGCACCAGTAACCCCTGAAGAACTTCAACAACACGGGCGACCCGCGCCCAGGACATAGCCGACGATACCAGGCTGCAGAAAGAAGGCGCTGATGGCGAGCAGCTATGTGAGTACCATCAGTGCCTGTTGCCGCCGCGGCCGCAGGGTCGACTGGTTGCTCTGCATTTTCGGGTAGTAGCTCGCGATCGTGCCGGCGCCTGTCACGAGCGATAGGCCGGCCAGTATCAATCCCGTGGTCATGTCATTCACTCCTCGGTATGGCGTCGGGACGCGGCGTGTGTCACCGGCGCAAGGAAAACGGTCGATCGTCCTCGGTCTATGACGCCCTCAGCGTTGGGGCGTCCTGCGAGCGAAAGTCGCGGTTGCGCGCGGGTTCGAGCGCCTCACCGCGTCGTGCGTAGAGCTGCCAGACGAGCAGCACGCAGCTCACCACCACCATCGGGACGAAGTAGATCAGGACCATCCAGGTGACGCCGCTCGCAGCGCCCATCAGGTGCTCGCGTACGCCGCCCTGGATGTTCGTGACCGTGTCATAGACGGTCTCCAGGACCAGCAACCAGGCGAGCGGAATGGCGAGACGCACGCGATATCGGAGCAGCGCGATCGCCGCGAACGCAATCACCGCGCCGGCAACGTCACCGATCACGATCTCCAGGGCGCCGCTATCCGAGATTGGAAAGCCGTCACGCTGCGCAGAGAACACCTGCAGCGCCACATAGCGAAATGCATGCACCCAAAGCAGCGCGCTAAGCGCGTCGGCACGGGTGCGGTTCTTGAGCCAGGGCACCACGTACCAGCGCGCGGCGGCGGCAAACACGATCAGGCTCAAGAGCTGGGCGCCGGCTTGGGCGGGCATCATGTAGGTCATGGGTCAAACTCCGGAAAGCCGACGGTTAGGGATCGCTGCGACGGCGTTCGTCTTCAGAACGCGGCGTCCGAAGAACATGCGCCGCAGCAACCCATCCCTGAGCACCAGGACGTGAAACAGCGCGGCGGCGACGTGAAGGGCGATCAAGGCCATCAGGAGTCGCGAAATCGCGTAGTGAACCGTGCGCACGGGGAACGCCCAGAAATCGGGTGGCAGGGACCCATGGCCGCCGAAGACGATGCCGAACAATCCGGTCTGCACGGCCATGAATATCCCGGTGCCGGCCATCCCGAATACGGCGGTGTAGAACATCCGATGTGAGGCCCAGCCGATACGATCGAGCAGCGGATTGCCGGCCGTGGCGGGAGCCGGATGCCGAGTCCGCACCCGCACGAACAGCCGCACCAGCATCAGGACCAGAATGAGGATACCGCCGCCCATGTGGCTGCGCAGCGCCTCGAACTTCATCGGGTCGGTGTTGGGGATCCTGACCATCACCAGCGCGCCGAGCGCCAGAGCCGCGATGATCAGCAGGGCCAACACCCAATGCAGCACCACGAGCAACGGGTGGTAGCGTGAAACCTGGTCCATCTCGTCTCTCCTTCGAACTACGCGGTGCCATGATCGCCCCGGTTCCGCGAGTCCGGTCGATGGCTCGCTTGCCTCCAGGGAACTAAGGCCTTACCGTTTGTTCGACAATCAGGCATGATCCGCATGCCCTAGTCGGAGTATCCGACCAATGCCGAAGTTTGGATTTGCCGAGATGAATGCGTTCGTGGCGGTTGCGGAGCAATCGAGCTTCGCCAAGGCGGCGCGGCAGCTCGGCGTCTCGCGCTCGGCGCTCTCCGAAACAATTCGGGCGCTGGAGGAAAAGCTCGGGGTGCGGTTGCTGAACCGAACCACGCGCAGCGTCGCCCCGACCGAGGTCGGCGAACGCCTGCTGGCGGAGTTGCGGCCCGTACTCGAGAGCTTCGAGGCGGTCGTGGAATCGATCAACGTCTTCCGCAACAAGCCGGCGGGACATCTGCGTCTCACAGTGCCGCGTCCAGCCGCGAAGGAGGTAATTGAGCCGATCCTCGCGAAGTTTCTCACGGCGCATCCGGCCATCACCTTGGAAGTCGTCGCCGATAGCGCGCTCACGGACATCGTACGCGACCGCTTCGATGCCGGCATCCGTCCCGGTCATCGTGTCGAGCAGGATATGATCGCGGTGCGCATCGGCGAGGATGCGCGGCCGACGATCGTCGCGTCGCCGGGCTATTTGGCAAAGCACCCTCGACCGAAGGTGCCGGCAGACCTTCGGAATCACAATTGTTTCCGTCAGCGTTTTGCGAGTGGAGTGATCCACCGGTGGGATTTCGAGAAGCGTGGCAAGAGTCTGGAAGTGATCGTTACCGGATCCCTGATCACCAGCGAGAGCGATCTTGCCATCCGAGCTGCCCTGGACGGGGTGGGGATAGCCCGCGTGCCTGCCATTTATGTCGAGCCTCACCTGGCGAGTAAGCGGCTGGTCCCGTTGCTGGAGGACTGGATGCCGCGTTCGGTTGGTTTTTTTCTCTACTATCCAAGCCGGCGCCAAATGCCTGCGGCTCTGCAAGCGTTCATCAATGTGCTGAAAGCCCACTCGCGCTGACGGCGAGCTGCCGCCGCTGCGCTAAGTCTCCTCCGCGTCGACATCGCCGCAATTTTTCGCCCCAGCCGTCAATTCCTGATCGGATTCTCCGAATAGGGCATACGGATCATGCCTGATTGTCGAACAAAGCCGGCCATGCCATTTCGTTCGGGAGCGGGCAGTGGCCCGCATGAGGAGACAAGATGGCAAGCGACGATCGGAAAATAGTCGTAACGGGCGCGACCGGCGGCCTCGGCTCGAGTGTCGTCGAGCAACTCCTCAGGTTGACGCCAGCCTCCGAGCTTGGCGTGAGCGTTCGCCAGCCGGAAAAGGCGCAGCATCTTGCCGCGTTCGGCGTTCGCGTGCGGCACGGCGATTTCGACAAGCCGAAAACCCTTGATGAAGCGTTCGACGGTGCGGAACGTCTTCTCGTCATCTCGACGAAGACCGTCGACAACCAGGCACGTTTCGTGCAGCACCGCAACGCGATCGACTCGGCACGGCGGGGTAGCGTGCGTCACATCTATTACACGAGCATCGTGCAAAGAGCCGGATCGGTCTTCGATCTGGCGCCCGGGCATCTGGATACGGAAGCCTATCTGGCGGAGTCGGGCGTGGACCACACGATCTTGCGCAACGGGCACTACATCGAAAATTTGCCTATGTTCCTCGGCGCGAGCGTCACCTCGGGAGAATTGGCGCTACCGCCCGACGGCCTGACGGCCTGGGTCTCGCGGTCAGATCTTGCCGAAGGAATCGCACGGCTCATGCTCGGAGACGGTCACAAGGGCGAGACACTACTGCTGACCGGCCCCGAGGGATTGGATTTCCGGGAGATTGCGGAGATAGCCAGCGTGATCGTCGGGCGTCGAATCACGCGGCACGTGATCGACGGCCGAGCCTACCTCGACATGCTGGTCGCCGGAGGGATCCCAAAACCGATTGCCAGATCCCTTGTAAGTGGGTTCGCCTCCCGGGCCAATGGTGAGTTGGCCAAGCTCGATCCAACGCTCAAAGAGATCATCGGCCGGCCCCTGCGCACCGTGGCGGAGGTGCTGCCCTCACTGTTTGCCACCAACGGTTTGACCGCTCCTTGGGCGGAGCGCAGCTAGACTTTTTCTACATGCCGCTGATGCACAGCGCATCGCTTAGCGATAAAGATATCTTGATCGAACGGGGGCATGGAGAAAATCGCTATGCATGCCAGCATCATGAGATTATTGCGCGGTTCGGCCGCTTCCCGCACCGAAATGAGACGCTGGGACGCGAGAATACCGCCGAGGAGGTCGCATATTTGGCGCGGCCCCATTCTTCCTTGTAAGCGCGCATCGATGGAGGCGCTCCTGGATACATATCTCGACGGGCTCACCCGCGACCAGCTGGTCTGGGAGGTGAAGAGCCTGCGTACCGGCATCCGCGCCCATCGCGACGGCTCGGGTCACGATCGGTGCTGGCACCACCCCCAGCTCCGGGGGCCGTTGCCGGAAAAGATCGATCCGGCCGTTGCGGTGCCGCCTTGGCTCGAATTTCTGCGCGGCTGCATCGCCTATCGGGAAATCCGAGACCGCGAAATCCGGGGAGCGGCGATTGCCGACGTCGAATATGACGCAAGTTGATCGTGCAACTATTCGCCCAATGCAAGCCCACGACGCTGCAGAGGTCGTTGAGATGGCGCGCGAGCTGGCGGGCTTGGTCGGCGACCCGACACCCGCAATCTCGGAATCCGACCTCATCAGGGATGGTTTCGGACCCGAACGATGGTTCGACTGTCTGATTGCGGAAATCCCGAACCAGCTGGTTGGCTACGCGCTGATGTCCAGAGCTTTCGAAGCGCACACCGGAAAGAAACGCCTCTGGCTTGGGGACCTTTACGTTCGACCGGCCGCGCGCCGCAGTGGTGCTGGGAGCGCGCTGATGATGACGATTGCGCGTCACGCGCTACATCTCGGCTGTCACTCCGTCTATTGGGAGCTTTGGCGAATGAATGTCGCGGGCGCCGCTTTCTATCGGAAGCTCATGGCTGAGGAGGCGACCGACCTCGCGGTGATGTGCCTGGATAAGGACAATCTTGCCGCGATCGCCGCTGGACTGGCTCGCGATGAAAAAAGTATCGGAACGCGTCAGAAGGGCCAAGGTAGTCCGTCGAGTTGATCGAGGCGCCTAATCGGCCGAATACAACTCGAGGGCAATTCTGTCGGCGGAAAGCAAAGTTGGGGCGATCGTATTTGGGGCAATTGCCAAAGCTCTGATCCACTTGAATGGTGAAGCCATCACCGTCATCACTCATGGTCACCTTACCGTTGACGCGATTGCGCCTGCGGCGGATTGCGACCTTGGCCGAGCAAGTCTATTCGGAAGGACGTGTCTTCCTTATTCAACCTGCGTGTTTCGCGCTTTGATGAAGACGCAGGCGCACAAGGCGGCCAGTCCCATGGCGAGCGCTCCGATGAGCAGCGCCAACCGGAGATCCGATTCCGACAGATCAGACCCGATCAACGAACCCAGGATCGCCACACCGAAAACTCCGCCAATCTGCCGGCCGGCATTGAGCGCCCCGGCGGCGAGGCCGGATCGGTCAGCTCCCAGCGAATCGAGGGCAGCAAGGTTCATCGCCGGCGTTGTCATTCCCGTGCCGACGCCCGCTGCGATCAAGAGGCCGGCAAGCAAAGCCTGGTTGGATATTCCGACGGAGGCAATTGCCAGGCCGGCGCACGCCGCAAGCCCGTTTCCGGCGGCGAGCGGAAGCATCGATCCATATCGGCGCACGAGCCGGATTCCCAACGCGACGCCTACCGCAATCGCGGTCGTAAGCGGCATCAATGAAAGCCCGGCTGCAAGAGGTAATTCGTGACGGAAATTCTGAAACGCCCAACTCAATACGAAGATCTGCCCGTATACTCCGAAATTATGCAGCAATCCGATGCTCACGGTGGCTGAAAACGTCCGGCGTCTAAAGAAATCGAGAGGCAGCATTGGATCCGCCGCACGAGCTTCGGTGATCAGGAAGGCGGCGACTGAGAGGACAGCGGCGAGCGACGAAGCGATTATTTGCGGGGCGCGCCAACCCATCCGGCTGCCCTCGATCAGGGTGAATGTGGTAAAGCCAAGCGCGGATATCGAGAAAAAAAGACCCGTCAGATCCAGCTTGCGTTGACCCTTTGGCGGCGTATCCACGATGAAACGCCAAGCCAAAAAGGCACCGATGACTCCGATCGGGAGGTTCGCGAAGAAGATGCTTCTCCATCCGAAAAGCTGGACCAGAGAGCCGCCTACGATGGGGCCGGCGGCAATTGCAATTGCGCCGGCGCCTGACCATCCTCCGATCGCCCGAGCCCTTCGCGCGGGATCGACGATGGTATGACCGAGAAGTGCCAGCGATGTCGGCACTTGCAAGGCAGCGCCCACACCTTGCATTGCGCGAGCCGCCTCCAGTTCCAGTATATTTCTCGAGAAGCCGCAAAGTACCGACGCAGCCGTGAAGGTGGCGAGACCGACAAGGAAGGCGAACTTGGACCCGTACCGGTCTCCAAAGGTTCCCGCCGTCAGCAGGAGGCTTGCGAACACGAGCGCGTAGCCATCGACTATCCACTGCATTCCAGTCAGCTCGCCGCCCAATTCGGCCGCGATGCTGGGCAGCGCGAGATTCACGACGGAAGTATCCAAGATTACCATGAAGAATGCGCCCCCCGTAGCAAGAAGCGCAATCAATTCCAGACTCGGCGAGTATGTGTTTGGCTCTGCTTTCGTCAAGGATGCTGCCTGATGAGCCATGGACGCTTCCTGTAAAATTCCGTGTCGGGAGCTGCAATCGCGATGTCCGACGCACTCGGTGTGAAACGGGACCGCCTCCGTTTGCCTGGGCCGGCGTTTCGCCGTTGTGTTGCCGACCTGGGTTCGAAGCACTTGCTACAACGGAGCGTCGAGGCAACGAACCCGGCCGGCCGGGTTCGTTGCCGGACATCTTTTAGTGGGATCGTTTCGCCGCGGCGACGCGGTCTTGGAGTTCAATACTGGCGGGTGGGCAAACCTCGTCCTTTTCGCGGTCCGGAGCGCCGCCTACGACCAAATGCCGCCACGAGCTCGTCACCGACCTTGGTCGCGACTCTTGCGAGAGGCAATATTTCCCGAAGCAGGCCCCTCACACAGACCCAATTTGTTTCGTGGGTTGGGACATGCCGACAACCGGCGACCGCTGGCTGTCGGCATGGGTCATCAGGTTCGGTACTACTTTGTCGGCGCGGCTTGCTGCTTCGCTGCAGGCACGTAGTCGAATTTGCCGTTCTGGCTGATGAAGAAGATGCATTCGTTCGGCGAAACGCACTTCGTGACGTGGGGCTCGCCGCCCTTCTGGAGCCAATACGACCCCACTGGAAGCTGGACATCCGAACTGCCGGGCTTGCCATTGACGCCGACGCCGGAGATCACAACCGCCCAGTAGTCTTCCGTGTGGGTATGCAGCGGGCTGACGAACCCTGCCGGCATCTTGATGAATGTGCCGTGCTGTCCATGTGCAAGATCGCCAAACGCCACTGCGGCATTGAGTTCGCCGTGAACGCCGTCGGTCACTCCGGTGGCGCCGTACTGAAGCTGCGTGACCGGAGTGCTAACCGAAGGCTGGCCGCTCTCAGCGGCGAAGGCCGATATCGAAATAGTCGACAGGACGGCCACGCCGAACAACTGTAGATGGTTCATGATTGAAGTCTCCATTGGATAGCGTGAATAGCCTGGAGCCAAGAATGGCCGGCCTGGAAAATCGGGCGCCTGCAGTCAGCGGCGACCCGAAGTCGCGAAGAATAAACACCCGACCGTGAGCGGTACTCTTCACTATGTAACCTGTCAATAGTAATTATATGGGTTACTATTTCTTGGGGCGACCCTTGAAGTACCCTTGAAATATCGTCCAGGGCGCGTCTGCCGCCTGGCCAAGAGAACCAGCATCTTGATTGCGGCCCGCCCGGCTTACCTGCGGACCGTTCAAAACTGTGGTCCGGCGGACTTCAAATTAGGGCACCAACCACGCCACAAGAGCCGAGACCGTCACGATCGAGAGCGCTGTCGAAATCAGGATCGATCCGGCGGCTTCTGCACCCTGAATCCCGTAGATCTTCGCCAACACGAACGGACCGATGCCGGTCGGCAGCGCACTAGACAGGACCGCGACCTTTGCCCAGACCGGCGGCAGCGAAAATACATGGAAGACAAGCACGTAGGTCGCCGCCGGGTGGACGAGGAGTTTGAGGAACACGAGCCAGGCGATCGTCGTCAGGCGTCCGAGCGTACCTTGCTGGGCAACAAAGAGGCCGAGCGTAAACAAGGCGCAAGGACCGGCCGCCGCACCCAACAGGGTTGTGACGGTATGCACCTCGATAGGTATCGGCACTTTGCTTGCCGCAGCGAGAGCGCCCAGTGCAGGTGCGATCAGCATTGGGTTTCGCACAAGTACCACCGCAACGCGGCGAATCGTCTCAAGCGGCCGAGCCAATGATTGTAGATCGGCCTCCACAACCGCGACCGCGACCGCGAAAAGCGCACATGCTGTCAAGACGGTCGCGATGATGGCAGGCGGTAAACCTGCGTCGCCAAACGCCATTGCCGCAAGCGGAAGACCCATGAAACCGGCGTTCGCGAAGGACGCGCCAAGCGCCTGAATCCCTGCATCGGCAAGTCTTGGCGCGGTCAACCTGTGACAAGCCAAGACCAAGATAAAGGTTATCGCGATACCGCCGCCAAATGCGGCGATAAATTGCAGATTCGATGCCGCGGTGAAGTCAGCCTCGGCCACGCCACGAAAGAGCAGTGCCGGGAGCGCGATATAGTAGACGAAGCGATTGAGCGCGATCGTAACAGCGGAGTCCATGAGCCCCGCAAGGGCACAGACAACGCCCGCAAGGATGATCAGAAAAAGCGGTGCGGCGATCGATAAAACGGCGTGCATAACCCCTCCGCACCCACGACCAACGCGGCCGCTACAATTACTGGTAACTATTAAAATATTATTTGACAAGTTACTATTGAGCAACTAACCGCTAGCTTGAGCAACGCCACCGCCGCATCTCGATGGAAAACCTTGCCGCAGCTTACGGTTGCATCGCGGTGGCGGGCCCTCAAAGGAAAAAACTCTGCGACGTAGAGGCTGGTTCGCCTCGCGAAGTTCGACAAGTCGAAATTCCGCACGCGGAGGCGGAGCAGTCGTTGAAGCGACCGATCGATACGAGCGACGAGAGGTAGGGTCCATTGCTGGTGTTCGGGAAACCAGGCGAAACGGCTGAGGCGAAGACCGCTTGGCTCCAGCATACGGTCTCGGACGTCACCCTTGCAAAGCTGGTCCCGGAAAACGGTGACGCAGAGAAGGCCTGAAGATGAATCCTACAAAGCGGGTTGTCGTAACCGGAATGGGGGTCGTCTCCCCTCTTGGTTGTGGTGTCGAAACCGTCTGGAAACGCCTCGTTGCCGGTCGATCCGGGATCCGACGTTTGACGGATGCTTTGGTGCCCGATGTTCCTTCGAAAATAGGCGGCGTGGTTCCTTCGATCGATGACGATCCGGAGGCCGGATTTCACCCTGGACGGCTCATCACCGACAAGGAACGAAAAAAGATGGACCGCTTCATCCAGATGACGATTTTCGCCGCGGAGGAGGCGATCGGCCAGGCTGAATGGCGGCCAACCTCGGAAATGGGGCTTGAGCGCACGGCGACGATCATCGCTTCTGGCGTCGGCGGCTTCCCAGCGATGATGCACGCGGCCGAGACGACGGCGGCAAAGGGCGTGCGGCGCCTGTCTCCCTTCACCGTGCCGTCGTTTCTGGTCAACATGGCCGCGGGACAAGTCTCGATCCGCTATGGATTCAA
>WNFR01006739.1_pt1 | contig 11739 bp, 10 predicted proteins | sample 5400221 | NCBI WGS metagenome assembly WNFR01 (sample SAMN13153357, study PRJNA577476) | soil metagenome | isolation source: 40 cm soil under Madrone tree | place: USA:California | collected 2016-06-14 | reverse complement strand
ACAGGGGCTAATGATTATTAGCGCGTGCGCCGACTTGATTAATGAAATTTACGGTTAGTGATTCGACTACGCCGACAATTGGAGGACACGTCAATGGAACCTACAACGACGCTTATACTGGCAGCTCTTGCTTTCGGTGCGCGAGAGGTAGCCAGCGAAACAATCAAAGATTCATATAAAGCATTAAAGGGCATGATCAAAAAACGCTTCCTCAGTGTTCCTGAAGCTGAAACAGCCTTGGTAGTGTACGAAAACGATCCTGACGCCGGTGAAGCACAGTTGAAAAGATTATTGAGTCAGACAGGTGCGAGTTCGGATGCTGAAATTATCGAAGCATCAAGGTCGCTACTGGTTCACGTGAATCCACAGCAAGCGGCTTCTGGAAAATATAATGTTCAAATCACGGGGAACGTACAGGCCTACATGCAAGGAGACGATGCTAACGTCACGATGAATTTCAATCATCCGCCTGAAAATGAATGAACTAAATACCCCTAACGACGATCCCAATCTTGTAGCGCCGTGCGTGCCGTGTGACTGCCCGACGTTAGCAATCGTTCGAACAAATCCATTGCGTGTTCTTTCGTTGCTGCGTCTGGCGAGTGAGTGTATGCGGTTAGAACCAAACTTGTCAGATCATCTTCACCTGCGAATGTTGCACCTCGGCGGTTTGCCATAGGATTGCTAAAGCTTTCAGCATCCAAGATACGCTGTGTAACGGTAAGCGCGAGTAATGGTTCGTCCGGCGCGACTGGCTTGAGGAAGGCCACTAGCTGTCGAGAACTGATTACCAACGCTTTCGACGCGATATACGCTTCGATGAAATCTTTTAGGGGACCTAACTGTTCACTCCGAAGGAATTGAAAACAATTACCAACGGATGCCTGTACGTCTTCATCAGGATCACCCATTAGAGTGAGCAGTCGTTCGCGACAAGTGGCCAGCACCCTGTCTTCGGTTAGGTTGCGCGCATAAACCTGGGCGGCCCCGCGACGCATTACGGCGTCTCCCGTAATTGCCCGCTCCGCCAAGTCACCTGCGTTTTCAGACTCGAATGCAGCGAGGCACCCAAGAGCTGCGCCATTCTGACGAGTGGTTTCATTGGCGGTGTCTTCAAGCATTCTCTCGATGAACGACCGTACGCGATCAAAGTGAAGTCTATAGCTTCGCTGCAAGAAGCGGGCTGTCTCATTTAACTGCAAGAGCCGTGGGCGGCCTTCCATTACAGTGTCGAACAAGGCGAGAATCTGCTCATCTATGTCTCGATGTAACAACCACTCGAGACACTCAATGACGCAGGAACGAACGGCTGTTGAGGGATCAGACACTGATCTTTCGAGGAGTTGCAGTGCACGGCCAATCTGAGGATTTTTCTTTTGAATCGCTGAACGGCAGACGCACTGTATGGCTACACTTCTATTGCTGTTAATGCCTTGGCTGTATGGGTCTCCTTGATAAGGGTCATTGCCATATCGATCGGAGCCTTGCCATTTTTCTTCTGCGGGATCGGGGTCATTCAGAGCCCAACTTGAAACCATGTCCAGCAAATCGTCGGGTACGCCGTCCTTAGCACGCTCATTAAGCGCCCAACAGATAGCTTGGCGTCCGTCTTCGGGTATGCGATCTGAGAACCTGTCGATCATGTCAAACAGCCAAGTTGAAGGTGCCGTGGAGTCCGCGAGAGCCGAGATTATTGCTTGGATGTATTTGAAGGAGATGGTCTCATCGAACTTATGTGAGAGTTTGTAATAACGCTCAGAATTCTCCTTAGCGTGATGCAATACTGCCGCAGCGAATTCTGAAACGCCGCCTGCAAACGGATTCGCATTCCGGCCAGGTCGAAAATTCTCATTGTATTTGCGCATTGCACCTAGTAAGGCGCGATCCGACATCTTTTCTATTGCAGATTCCTCAATCGGCGGCCCCACCCACTTGGCTACGATGCCTTCCGGAGCCGAAAAACGGTCATCTGGAAATCGCCTCTCAAGTTCGCCAAGCTTACGCGATGCTGTTGGTGTAAGAAGATCGCGCGAGACAGATTTTAAGAAGTGCAGTTGAGACAGGCCTCGAAAATGATGACTACGATTCTCCCATGGCGGTTGGTGACTAAGGACAACGGATTCGAGAGCAGCTCTTTGTTCTTCGTTCGCGAAAGAGAATACAGTTCCATACAGACATACTGAATCGTAGTTACGAGCACCTCTTTCACCAATCGCGAGCCTTTTTGGATCTTGCGTTAGATACTGAACAATATCGTCGACGTAAGCAGTCGGATTAGTTTGATATGCAGAAACTAGTATCCGATGAACAGCGAGAGATTCAACCGATGCTAATTCAGCCGCAACTCGTCGAAACTTTTCAGGTTGATTAACCGCAAGCCATTGCAGGGTCTCTCGCATTTTAAAAGCAAAGGCCGCACCTTCGGTTATGTGCCCGTCGTACCAACCGAATGAGAACAGTGTGTCACCTGGGTAAGAAGAACCAGAATCGCTGTCTTCAGCGCCCGCGAGCGAAGTATTGATGAACCAGGGCAGCAACTGGTCCACGACGGCATCAGGCGTAACCTTAACAGCTTTTTCTAATAGATCAGCGATTCCATGATCGCCAAACAGGTTTTCGCTTAGCTCCATTCTAGTTGCGTAGCTAAAGTCGTGATGGTTAGTCGCGCGCACTTCAGAGATTTCATTGGTTAAATCAATTACGCGCTGTTCGAGCATGGCACGGAGGGCGCGGCAAAGTCCCGCGGGGTTAGATTTAGCAAGACTGTATAGACAGAGCGTGGCATCAGAACCTGGCATTTGACGGTGCTGCGTACGAAATATTCGACACAGTAGGTCTACGGTTGCATCGTTGTTCCATTCCGACAATCTTGCGAGTGAGAAGATAATCCGCCCGTTCCAGAGCGCACTCTGGTCGATGTGGGGTTCTAAGAGAGCAATTGTCGCGATTGCACGTTCTGACAACATTGAACCCAAATACCAAAAGACACCGTTAGAAATCGCATCGTCGGATCGATTCAGGATGTTCGGTAGATTGTTCTCCTTCAGTTCGTCAAACCAGTCTTCATTGCCGGTCGCCGATAACAGAAATTGATCTGAGGTACTCGGCATTGATACTAGACGTTGCCCTAGTGACTTTTCTTCAGTGGTCAAGCTTCGAAGTGAGCCGAACCAATCCATAAGTAATATCTTCAAATGAGTCCGTAGGTTTGGAGCGAAAAATAGCGAGTTTAGCTCACTTCGGTAGGCGATTGGATCAGTACCACGTAGGTAGGCGAGTATCTGCACCAGTTGTGAGCGTTCAAAGAGTCCTTGTGGGCCGGCCAATATCTCACGACTAATTGAGCGGCTTGCCGCAACAAAGCGCCGGGCGTAACAGTAATCAAAGAGAGTTTGATGCGCGAATAAATAATTATTGCGCTCACGTCGAATGAAATTAATTTGTTGAAGGTAGCGCGCGCCCTCGGCATGTGTGTCCAAGACTCCCAACGGCGCGGTAAGTTGCGGGTTGTTTTGCATAGCGTCGACAAGAGCATAGATTGCAGCGGTGCATTCGGTAGCTGGTGGCGCCGCGGGAGGCGTATTGGCGATCTGCTTTTGCCAAAGTGCTTCGTAAAGTTCCTGCAAGGTGCTAAACGACTCTGGGAAATTGGAGCCGCCGTGATTTGCGACAAGCTGCGCGTATAAACTCAGATGAAGTGGATTTGTCAGAAGACTTCGATGGCTGGGCAGCAATCGGCCCGGATCTATAGAGAGTAGTTCTAGTACCGATGTGACTTGCTGATCTGTCAATGGTAAGAGTGGAAACCTCTTATCTGGTTTTATTCCCGACAAGCGAGGGTCGTGATTGAGATCAAAAGTGCGGCAGGATGAAACTACTTTGACATTCTCGATATCCCTTAAAACGGCCAAAGTGTTGAGCATAACGTCCAGCGTTGGCTGGTCCCTGGACAGATTCATAGAAAGGGCGTCCAGTTGATCCATTAGCACCACGAAGATGCCTTCTTTCGCAAGAGCCGTGGCGAGATCTTTCACGCTCAAGGGAAGATCCAGTCGAGTCGCTAAATCGCTGGCGTTTCTTATGCCGGATACGCTATCCGCTTTGATCGCAAGTACCGGAATCTTGGCTTCTGACAATCGAACCAAGACGCCACGCATTATTACTGTTTTACCGCCGCCGGGCTGGTCGACCACCATTCCTAATGAACCTGCGTTTGCATCCTGAATCCATTGGCAAATGTCATCAACTTCTGGGCGGTTAAGATGTAGACCGGCAATCTCATACGGGTACGCTCGCATTTCTGCATTTGAAGTATTTAGAGCTGCCAAGAGATCGCCGCTAGGTATACTTGATGGGGCGACGGCAGAGGGCGAGTTAGGACTGGCGTTTTCGACAACGAACACCGTTGGATTGTCACCAATAACAACTGTCTTCGCTCGATCGAATTTTACGTCGTATTTGGACATTGAGGATCTTATTCATGTTACTTCCTTTTCGTGCAAATCAAAGAATACGAACGTTGCTGTGACGCACATTCTGAATGGGTCTCTGAGGAGTTCTATTCTGCGGGGCGGAGTGGAATTGCGCCGGATGACGCCACACGAAGAGCGGCCTAACTCGGTTTCATCGGATCAACTTTCAGCTCCGGCTCAGGCAGTCGCTTGGGGTGAAGTAAGCCAAAATCGAGCGACCACACCCATCCTGGACTTTGTCCCTTAAACCTTTCCATTACTTGCGGCGGCATCGGTTCATCGTTTCTCATGTATACGCCCTTCCACGGAATGGCATTTTCTTCCTTCGACAACTGGATAAACCAAGGCGCGATAGGTTTATCATCAGGGAATATGAGACGATCTGCTGTAACCGAAAATAATTCCCAGTTGTTTACCTGAAACGACACGGCGCTAATCTTATCCACGAGGGATTCAGTTACGAAGATGTAAAGCTCCTTGCCATTAAGATCTTCCAGTATTTTGTCTGAGGGTATTTGATTGTAGAGATCCCAACTAATTTCCACGGTGTCTGTTGTCTGAGTGTTCCCGATCACCCCACTGTATTGTCTGCCCTTCCCGTATTTAACTGTCGGTCTATATGTGTTGTTTGGTTCTCGATTGCGAACCGTCCAGAAATAGCCAAATTGCTTCGCTCGCGAATCCGCAGACGTATTTATGTCGTAGTTATCTTGGCACCCTAAATAGAATTCTGGGATTATTCGATTAGTAGTCTTGGCTACTTCGTACATAATTCTAAAGTGCCCGAGTTCATGAATAGAGTATTTCCGGTTAAGGGTAACGCGCATGGTCACAAGGCGAATCGCGCGATTGCCATCAGCGCGTAGCTCAATTCGCAAATCTGGCGTTGGCGTTGACATCAACGCCGGGATGGGCGTCGCCGGAGAGAACGTAACTGGCATAGGATGGTTCTCAGTCGTCTTCTTGTCTACCAAGGAACGTAACCAGTCGGGCATTGTATGCTGAATCCAGAACAGTGATGTCGCGAACAGCATGGTCCCGAGGAATAGAATTACAACTATCTCTCCGATTCTTTTCTCATGCGTGCGCGTTTCCGTAATTGCCTTTGCCAGGAGCAGTCCTATAGCCAACAAATACAGGAAAGCGGCTATTATTGGCTGCTGGCCGTACATCGCGCCCACGCCCATCCCATATAGCAAAGGGGAAGTAACCAGAACTGCGGGCCAAAGCCACAGGTTTGACGCACACCAATGCAACCCAGCTTTGAGATGGGTGACGACTGAATTGACACGACGCGTTCTTTGCTCTTTGGTTTCCGATACAAGCGGCTCAGCCGCGGAATTGAGCGAGTTGCGCAGCGCCTCCGCTTTATTACTCCGTTCCTCAGCAGCGCGTAGCGCCTTCCATTGCTGGTTATAGAATTCGAACATTGATTTTTTGCGGAGCGCAGAACCACCAGATGAGCGGTATTCAAGGAGATCATCATCGTGCATGATCGCCATGACCTCAGCTTCCGTAGGCTCCCGTTTGAGCGCTTCATCGGACTGTAATTGTGAAGTCTGGGTATTCCTCGCGGCGGGAGCAATCGGCGAGGTTTTAGGATGGTCGTTTTGTGCGGCGAGCCTCGCTGCCGCCTTCAGTTTGGGTTGAGACCTCGGCTTTTTCGATTTCTTACCCATTCACAGAAGCGCACCCTTCTCCGAAGTGAATCGGACAGGTTCGTCGGTCTTGTGAGCCGCAAGTGGACGAAATAGTGAGACCATGCGAGCGATTTTCTACCCGACCTGTTCTCCAGGCAAGTAGAGAACTACCTTTGCTTCTTTGCTTCGACCGAGTCTTGCGGTTGTTGATGGATTTGTTTGTACGGTGTTTCGAAAGGGTGGTGCTCGTGAACACGCCCTCCAACTCGAAACAAAGGTTCGGGAGGGAGTCCAGGCCTGTGCTCCCCCCTGGCGAGTGCGGATCATGTTGGGTGTCGATTCAAACCACAAACAAAGAGCTTAACGCCTAAAGAAAGCGCAAAGGTTATTAGCCGTCACATAGGCCGCCGCAATCTAGCCCATCCCGGAAAACCGCGTCTGCCCATAAAGTAGTCCAGTTGCCCATAAAGTCGAATCTCGCGATTAGTTTGTAGGCAAAGCCCAGCGGTTCAGCGGTTCAGCGGTTCGGCTTTGCCGCAAAAGTCGGCCCGGCGAGGGACTTCTGCATCAGGCGAGAGACTTTTGCATCAAGCTAGGCATCGGGCACGGCTTTTTGGATTAGCTTGGGCGGCGGTGCGTTCGGCGTCGTGTTGGTTTAGAGGGTTTGGGCTTTGGAGTCGGCAGCGTTGCGCAAAAGGGTATGTCCTTGCCGCATTCCTTCTCGTGTTTAATCCAGCAACCGCCGTTCTTGGTTACTCGGAGAATGTCGATAGGGCCACCAACCTCACTCGGATTGTCAGTGATCTCCAATTCAACCAGCTTGTTGGCGACGGTCAGCAAGTCAGCTTCGGGGACAACCAGAGGCGCAAGATAGCGCAGAATCGCAGCCGACGAACCGAAATTGACATTGGCGATTCTGCTGTCCCTCTTCACAGGGCAGTTATCTCCGGGGCAATCGAAGGCCGAAACCGTGCGCACGGAAACGGCTTCACCGAAAATCGACGAACTCGCCCCATACCCTCGCGCATGGAAGAACGTAGAACCGGATTCGAAGCCGAAAAAGACTATCGCAGACGGCCCGTTCTCGACGCTCTGTTTTTGATAAACGGCGGGGTTGGCCAGTCTCAAGAAGTTCAATTCTTTGGCAAGGGACGGAAGATAAACCCTCTCGAAGTTTTGGAGTGTGAGAAGGCCATTAGACTCTTCGCCGGATGCTCTAGCTATTTCACGAACATCAAAGCCTGTTTCGCTGTCAGATCCGATTCCAGAGGAAGCAAAGAACACGTTTCCAACTCGGATTATCTTGCAAGCAGAGTTTTTCGTTTCCCCTGCTATTCCGGTGAGGCTGTCTCTCACGCGAGTCAGGCCGCTCAAACTGTCGCCCGCAACCACGATTTGATCCGGCGTTCTAAGCACCACGATCGTAGTCGCGCGCGCCGGGGTGCTAAGCGCCACGGTGACGAGGGTAAGCACCAATATCTTCGTATTCGCCAAGCCGTACAGATGTCTATGGCGTTTCTTGGCCCAAAGGGAAATGTATTCGACACTGCGACGCTTGACGTTGATATTAGCGATGACGGCACGACTTGGTTTCATGTCGCGGGTTCCGAATGTTTGGACAGGTTGCCTAACTACACGCGTCGGCCCAAAAGGTCGGCTCGATGCCGAGTTCGTAAATGCTCTGAATGAGACAGCATAGATTATGCGCCAACACTTTGCACATTGCTTCGTTGATTTGAGCCGTGCGGGTCTTGCTGCGGAGACGGTCGCCAAACTTGGTCTTGATCATGTGAAAGGTCGTTTCGAGTTTGAACGCTTGTGATAGGACTGCATGAAGCGTTCCTGATTGAAAGAATAGAAGTGAAACATCCGATTCCAAATCGCCGAATGATTCTTACTGGTCGTGCTGTTGGCCTTGAACGCGATATACGGCATCGCGTTATGCCGGCGTTAAAGCGACGTAGCCAGTCAATTAGTTACGGTTTCTTTTTGTATTTAGTCTTGACCCATTTGGCTACAAGGTGGGAATAGTCAGCATAAGTAATTTGATTCATACGCAGATGCGATTTACGACATATCTTGGGGAGATCCCGGCGGAATCTCTTGTATTCGATGAAGATTACGTCGCCTCCGGGCATATCTCTGGCCTTGGTCGCGGTCCTGAGCCAGTCTCGAACAATCGTAACAATCGTGCTTGGATCGTCGTGATGTGCAAAAATATCTTGACCTGATATATCTGAGAGAATCTTCTGGTAACGCCACTGTTTTGCGTCCACAACTAAATGAATTTTCGCTTTGCATCTTGCGTTTCCGCAACGATGAAAGCCCAGGTCAATCCCTAGTTCAAATGGCATATTGAATCTTGGAAGTCCGCGAGTTAGTTCCACTCGGGAAATATCATGAATTCCAAACTTACACCCTGCAATAATATTCATTATCTTCTTCAGCCGAACGTGACCAGAATCACTTGCCTCCCGAGAACACCTAGGTCTAAAACCCAAGAGGTGAACGGTGAAAACCATGGCGTGAAATAGAGGATCGTATTTCTTGTCTATTGGACAATTGATGAAGACATTGTGAGCGAAATCAAAGGCAGGTTTTGACATAGGGGGAGGGCCCTCACTAAATTAGGGGCTAAGGCAGTCGTCATACTGCTTTAGCCCCCTACTCTCGTACAAAGTCTGATCGGGTAGTAGTTTATTTCTTCGGTTCTACCACGGCAATCACGGCCTCTGACAGAACCCGACCGTTGGGCGCGCGAGTAACCGGGAAAAGAACCGGACGGTTCTCCAGTCGCTTGTAGACAGCTCTCAATCCCGCGCTTCGGCCTTTCAAGCCGATCGCCCGACCGCTGTCACCGTGAAGATTCTTGTGATGCACTTTTTCTCCTTTTGTGCGCTTTGTAACGGCCATTTTCCCGCCCCTTCCCGTTCGTCCGGGGGGATACTATGATGTCCAGCCAACTCCTAGAGTGCGCTCAGTTTACGTACTTTATACACCAAAAGTTGCTAGTTTTCCTAATGAACCTAACCAAAACGTAGCTTTAAGTAAGGACGTTCTGTTTAGCAATTCTGTGACGGGCCGGGCGAGCAAGATCCAGATCGGCTAAACGCCGTTTAACCCATCTAGAGCTTATCACCCTGAGTTCACGGTGACAATAAAATAAAACCGCCTACTTCAAGGATCACAAGATATCGGGACTTGACTTGTACTCAGCGCAACATACAGTATTCGATCTCAATCTAATGGCGGGGAGTTTAATCCCAAAACCCCGAACCTGTAAAGACCTTTTTTCTTGGAGGTTTGGTGTCCGTAACCTCAAGACTCGCTTGAGACCGGAGTGAACTAAGCGCTTAAAACGGTGAACGCACGGCGAACGAGAAGAGTTTCCTCCTAAGACAAACCCTTTGTAATGACTTCTTGGGCAGACGGGACTTATTGGGCAAAGCCCAGCGGTTCAGCGGTTCAGCGGTTCGGCTTTGCCCCAAAAGTCGAAACCAACAATGGCTGCAACATGACGGGGAAAGAACCGCCGCAGCTTGGAAGACTCTCGGACTGCCAGCGAAGCCGCCAGCCAAGAAGCGACGGAAGCCGAAGGCAAAGGACGTCAAAACTCGGAAGCGATGACCCTCTCGCCGCGCTTTTTTTGCACGTGCTTTGGATTGGTGATATAAGGACTACATGGCCACAAAAACATCAAAGACTAAGCCGAAAACGAAACCATCGAAGAAGTCAAAGGGCAAGAAAGCCCAAAAACGAGCGCCGAAGAAAAAAAGGGCAGCGGCACCAAAAGACCTTGAACGGATTATGGAACTACTCAAAAGCGGGCCGCGTCGGCTAGGTGAGAAAGCTTACGATGCTCTATCAGGTGCGGATCAACTGAAGGTAATGGAGACAGCGAAGGCATTTCTTCTGGCCGCTCTCGACGAATACGAACGAAACGTCGTGGAGCCCACGCGGAAACGACTGGAAAGCCTTGGTAGCTCGAAGAAACACAGGTAATCGCCCTCGCGGTCAGTCAAGTATATTATTACCCAGATAGGGCCCGAGCTATGAACTAACGGTTTCGTTCCAGATTGGATCGACTGTTTTGGGCAAAGCCTATGTGCTAGCTGTGCCCCTTTACACGCTGGGTAATTCGGCGATAATCGCACGGTGCGTTGTGCGAAATCACACCGAGGCGTTTTCGGCTGGCTGGTCATGGCGGCGATCTTCTCGCTGGCCCTTGCCAGTTGTCACAGAGCTCAACCAGTCGCCGGGACGAATCCTCCCGCGCAAAGCTCCCCGGCCGTTGAGCGCCCGAGGCTAATCGCCCGGATCGATACGGTCTCGATCTACCCCGTGCCCGGCCACACTCAGGATTCGGCCGTTTCACTCATGGTGTCCGTTGGAAACGCAGGATTCCCGAGCACGGTCCAGGGCTGGAGCCTGGACGTCTCTTCGCTTGGTCAGGCATTTACCTCCGTAGGACCGGTTCACATCAATGGAGTGGTTGATGCTCCCGGTAAGTTGAGAACGAAGATCGATCTCGACAAGGAAGATCTGGCGGTCAAGACTGCGCAGGACCCCGTAGCTCGGGATAGTCACGTAAACGGCGTGCTTACCTTTCTGCTGAAAGATACGCGCGAGAACAGACTAGCCAACAACGGCACGGGCGTGATTCTCCACTTCAGCGATTTCCAGGGTAATTCCTACCTTACGTCCAAAGGCGTGATCGGCACGAAGAAGAACTCCGAATAAAGAGTTGGGGTCGGCTATTTGCCACCCGGAACCGCCATCCGTCCAATCGCGCTTTCGCCAATGCTGCCAAAGTAAAGTGTGCCTTTGTGCTCGACGACGTTCGCGATCTGAGCGAAGCACTGCGGTGAAGGATCCTGGAGGTTGCGCACGACGCGGCCGTTAGAGTCGAGACCGAGCACGAACGCGTAACGCTTGATGTTCGGTTGCAGAAAGTTCGGCAGCCGCCAGACGACTTTCTTCAGAAACGGATGCGGTTGCAAGGCATCCAGCGCAGCGTCGCGCCGGTTGACCAGCGAGAGCCAGAAAGTGTCGCGGCCGTTTGAAGAGATACCGTCCGGGAAGCCCGGTAGATTGTCTATGAAGATGTCCGATTGACCTTTCTTTGGCCCGACCAACCAATAGCGGCGCACGCGGTAGGCTCCAGTTTCGTTGATGAGAACAAAAGATTGACCGCTATCCGGACTTAGCGCGACGCCGTTGGCGAAATAGAGATCACGTAAGAGCACGCGCGTTTGTTTGGTGCGCGGATCATAAGCGAGGAACCGGCCATTCGGTTGATGCTCAAGCAGGTCGGCTTTGAGTTGGGTCAGCGGATACTTGTCAGACGCGTCCGTGAAATAGATTGTTCCGTCGGCGGCGACATCAAGGTCGTTGGTGCAGCGGAAGGGAACTCCGTCAGCTTCGGTGCTGAGCACCGTGCTGGTCCCATCAGGAGCGATCGACATCAGACCGATCATGGCGTCGGCCACGATCAGGTTTCCATCGTGATCGAATATTAATCCCAGCGGGCGGCCCTTCGTGCTCGCAAAAACCTCCGGCTTCGTTCCGTCCGCCTGAAAACGAAAGATGCGGCCATCGGCGGCGCCACAATAGATTCGATCCTGTTC